>Ga0315298_1009169_pt1 | contig 12321 bp, 10 predicted proteins | sample WHS_1_MG_FD_203077 | JGI IMG/M metagenome (GOLD analysis project Ga0315298, IMG submission 203077) | Extremophilic microbial mat communities from Washburn Hot Springs, YNP, Wyoming, USA - WHS_1_MG | ecosystem: Environmental > Aquatic > Thermal springs > Hot (42-90C) | place: USA: Wyoming... | reverse complement strand
TGACGCCTCCTGGCTAGGGAAGTCGGTTCTTGGGTCGTCCTTTGGGCTTGAGGTTTATGTCCATCCGGGCGCTGGCGCTTACATATGCGGCGAGGAATCAGCCCTCCTTGAATCTATCGAGGGCAAACCTGGCCGGCCCCGGAACAAGCCGCCATTCCCGGCCACATCGGGGCTATTTGGTTGCCCGACCATCATAAACAACGTGGAGACCATGGCCTGCGTCCGCCTCATCCTTGACATCGGGCCAGAGCGCTTCCTGGCGATGGGGGTCCCAAACGACGGCGGGCCAAAGCTCTTTGGCCTCTCTGGCCACATAAAGAGGCCTGGGCTTTACGAGGCCCCGATGGGCACGACATTGCGTGAGCTCATCTATGGCTTCGGTGGGGGTACCATCGCTGACAGGCCCATAAAGGGCATCATCCCTGGGGGGTCTTCCACGCCTGTCCTCGGGCCTGAACACCTCGATGTGAAGATGGATTTTGATAGCATGAAGGCCGCTGGCTCCATGCTCGGGACCGGGGCGGTGATGGTCTTTACCGAGGGCACGTGCCCTGTCAAGGTCCTCACCCGGATCGCCCAGTTTTACGCCCACGAGTCCTGCGGCCAGTGCACACCGTGCCGGGAAGGGACTGCCTGGTTGGACCGGATCGTGAGGGCCATCGAGGAGGGGAGGGGCAGGCCTGGGGACCCTGACCTCTTGCTTGATGTGGCAGGCCAGATCATGGGGAATACCATCTGTGCCCTTGGGGACGCGGCGGCCATGCCTGTCATCTCGTTTGTCCAGCGTTACCGGGCTGACTTCGATGCCCACATAGAGCATGGGGCATGCCCATTTGCGGGCGGGGCTGTGTGATATGGACTTCGAGCTTGTCGCATTCTTTGCCCTGGCCATAGCAACCCTTGGCGGGGCCTTGTGCGTGGTCCTCCCTCCCATGGCCAGAAACCCCCTACACGCCGCTGTGGCCTTGCTTGCGACCTTCTGCGCCCTTGCAGGGCTCTATGTGTTGCTGGCCGCGCACCTCGTGGCAGTACTCCAGGTCCTCATCTACGCCGGCGCAGTCATGGTCCTGTTCACCTTTGTCATCATGCTGCTGAACCTGCGGCCCCACGAGCTCGCTGGCCCCAAGGTCACGGCCGACAAGGCCTTGGGCGCCCTGGCGGTGCTTGCACTTATGGCCAAGATGGGCGTCTTGGTGTGGGCCGCCTCTTTGGATGTCCAACCCCCCAAGGAGCTCTACGCCGAGTTCGGCTGGGTCCGGGATGTGGGTGGTAGGCTCCTCATTGATTACCTTGTGCCCTTTGAACTGACCTCGGTCTTGCTCCTGGTGGCTGTCATCGGGGCCATGACCGTGGCCCGGCGGACCCCGGCAGGTGGTAAGGGATGAGCGTACCGCTGGAATACTGGCTCGTGCTGGCTATGGTCCTGTTCGGGATAGGTGCCATCGGGGTGGTGACGCGGCGCAATGTGCTGATTGTCCTCATGTCCATCGAGCTCATGCTGAACGCGGCCAACCTCACGTTTCTGGCCTTTTCCAGGGCCAGGGGGGACACTGGCGGGCATGCGGTGGTCTTTATCGTGATGGCCGTGGCTGCTGCAGAGCTGGCCGTGGGGCTTGCCCTGGCGGTGGCCCTGTTCCGCCAGACCGGCACGGCCCACATTGACCGGGCCAGTGAGATGAAAGGTTAGGGATGCCTGCGGTTGGGCCTGACACATACCTGGTTGTGACCCTCCTCGCGCCCCTCCTGGGTGCGCTTCTAAACGGCCTCTTCGGGCCGCATTTCTCCCGGCGGACCACAGGCATCATCGGCGTGGGCTCGGCCTTCATCGCGGCCCTGTCCGCGGCCTTGGCTACGTCTGCCCTGGCAGACCAGCCCCATGTGGAGACCACGCTCTTCTCCTGGATAGCAGCCGGACCCATCAGGGCAGACCTGACCCTGTACCTTGACCCCCTGTCCGGTCTGATGGCCCTCGTTGTGACTGGCATCGGCGCCCTGATTCATCTCTATTCAGTGGGTTACATGCACGATGACCCATCCTACGCCCGCTATTTCAGCCACCTGAACCTCTTCCTGTTCGCCATGCTCCTTTTGGTCCTTGCAAAGAACCTCCTCGTCCTCTTTGTGGGCTGGGAAGGGGTAGGTCTGTGCTCCTATCTGCTTATCGGCTTCTGGTACGATGACCCGGCCAAGGCCCTGGCTGGCAAGAAGGCGTTTATTGTCAACAGGGTAGGCGACCTTGGCTTTCTGTTGGGGCTCTTTGGGCTCCTCTTCATGACAGGCAACACCCTCGACATCCCTGGCCTTGCCCAGGCCACCAAGACGGGCCTCTTTGCCCCAGGCGGTACCGCGGTCACCCTCATCACCCTGGCCCTCTTCATAGGCGCCACGGGCAAGTCAGCCCAGATACCGCTCTACGTGTGGCTCCCCGACGCCATGGCCGGCCCCACACCGGTCTCTGCCCTCATCCACGCCGCCACCATGGTCACGGCTGGCGTCTATCTGATTGCGCGCCTGAACTTCCTCTTCGCCCTGGCGCCCATGACCCTTGCCATCATCGCCCTGACAGGGGCAGCCACTGCCCTCTTTGCGGCCTCGATAGGCCTGGTCCAGCACGACATCAAGAAGGTCCTTGCCTATTCGACCATTAGTCAGCTTGGTTACATGATGATGGCCGTGGGCCTCGGGGCCTTTTCAGCGGCTATCTTCCACCTGATGACCCATGCCTTTTTCAAGGCCTGCCTCTTCCTCGGGGCAGGCTCTGTGATCCATGCCCTCCACGGCGAGCAGGACATCAGGCGCATGGGCGGGCTTGGCCGGGCAATGCCGGTCACCAGGGCCACGTTTTTCATCGCTACCATGGCCATTGCCGGGGTGCCGCTGCTTTCCGGGTTTTTCAGCAAGGACGAGATCCTATTTGGCGCCCTGACCTTGCAGCACATGGCTGGCCCATCGTTTGTCGGGCCGGTCTGCTTTGGCATCGGGCTTGCAACTGCCTTCCTGACCGCCATCTACATGTTCCGCCTCTATTTCCTGACCTTCTGCGGCGAGAGGCGAGGCGATGCCCACGCCCACGAATCGCCTTGGACCATGACCGTGCCCTTGGTCCTGCTGGCAGCCGGCTCTGTGCTGGCTGGTTATGTGGGGCTGCCCTTTGCCAACCTCATCGAGGAGTGGCTCGCCCCGGTCTTTCAGCCAGGTGCCTCGGCCTTCGTAGCCTCCTCCTCCCACTCCCTGGAGCTAGTCGTCATGGCTGTCTCATCGGCCGTGGCCATCCTCGGCATCGCCCTTTCTTATGGCCTGTGGCTTGGCCGATTCAAGCACCTCCCTGGGCGTCTGGCCACCGGCCCCATATACCGGCTCATCCTCGACAAGTACCGGGTGGATGAACTTTACGGGGCCATCTTCGTGCGCCCGTTCCAGCGCCTGGCCGCCTTTGCAGCCAAGGTCCTGGACGGCATTCTGATTGACGGCCTGGCCGTTTCAGGCCCCCCCCGGGCCCTGGTGCGAATAGGCGGCGTGACACGGCTTCTGGCGAACGGCGATGTCCAGGCCTATGCCGGTATGCTTTTTGTGGGCCTGGCGCTGCTCGTATTCTTGGCGTGGTGAGCACCATGGCGTATGAGACATATGCCCTGACCCCCCTCATCACCCTGACCATGGCCATCCCATTGGCCACAGCTGGCCTTCTTGCCCTCATACCCAGGGAGCACCACGCGGCCCACAAATGGCTGGCCTTCATCGGCTCTCTTGGCGCCTTCTTGTGCGCCCTCTCCGTGTGGGTCAACTTTGACCCCGCAAGGGCAGGGCTCCAGGTGGTCGAGGACTACCCATGGCTTCCCTTCGGGGCCCGCTACACCGTGGGCGTGGACGGCATATCCCTCCTGTTGTTCATGCTGACCACATTTCTTACCCCGGTCGCCATCCTCGGGGCATTCAGGGCCATAGCCAGCAAGGGGTTCTACATCGCCATGCTCCTCTTGGAGGTGGCGATGGTGGGGACATTCGTGGCTTTAGACCTCCTCCTCTTCTACCTGTTCTGGGAGTTCATGCTCGTGCCCATGTATCTCATCATCGGGGTCTTTGGCGGCGAGCGGCGGGTCTATGCGGCGGTCAAGTTCTTCCTGTTCACATTCTTTGGCTCGGTCCTGATGCTCGTCGGGGTCATCTGGCTCTACCTGAAGACCGGCAGCTTTGCCCTGAGCGACCTCTACAAGCTCAGGCTCGCATACCCCGAACAGCTCTATTTATTTGCCGCCTTTGGCCTGGCCTTTGCCATCAAGGTCCCCCTCTTCCCATTCCACACGTGGCTGCCCGATGCCCACGTGGAGGCCCCCACTGCCGGGTCTGTGATACTCGCTGGAATCCTGCTGAAGATGGGCGTTTACGGCTTCATCAGGCTCGCCATCCCCCTGTTCCCAGATGCGGCCCATACCTTTGCCTTGCCAGTGATGGCCCTGGCTGTAGTGGGCATCGTTTATGGCTCCCTCTGCGCCTTTGCCCAGGAAGACGCAAAGAAACTCGTGGCTTACAGCTCAGTGGCCCATCTGGGCTTCGTGATGCTTGGCCTCTTTGCCATGGCCGAGGAGGCGGTGCAAGGTGCGGTGCTCCAGATTACGGCATCTCCACCGGCGCCCTGTTCGTCCTTGTCGGGGTCCTCTACGAGCGCCGCCATACCAGGGCCATTGACGCCTACGGGGGCATTGCCAGGCCCATGAAGGTGTTTGCGGCCTTGTTTGTGGTCGTCACCCTCTCCTCCATCGGCCTCCCTGGCACCAACGGGTTTGTAGGCGAGTTCCTGATTTTGGCCGGCACCTTCCGGCAGGCCCTCTCCAGGGGCCTGGACATGCACGCCTTGGCCCTCGCCATCGTGGCCGCCACCGGCGTGCTCCTCTCTGCCATCTACATGCTGAACCTGGTGCGCCGGCTCCTCTTCGGCCCCATTGTCCACGAGGAGAACCGCAACCTGAAGGACTTGTCATTTCGCGAGGTTATGGTGCTCATGTCCCTGGTTGCCCTGGTCTTCTGGATCGGCATCTACCCGTCTCCCTTCCTGTCCCGTTCTGAGGCCACGGTGAAGGCGTTTGTCGAGACTTACAAGGCCCGCGTGCACATATCCGATATCCCGCGACAAGCCATCTGGGCCGAAGGGGGGGAGGGGAGATGAAGGACCTGCTCATCCTGGCCCCGCTCCTTGGGGCCGCTGGAACCGGCATCCTGGTCATGGCCCTGGACCTGTTGACCGGTCGCTCAGACAGGCGGAAGGCGTTCTTGGCCTGGGTCACTGCCCTGGGGCTTTGCCTGTGCGCGGTCGGGGCCATGGCCCTGTGGCAAGATGCACCTGCCTTGGCCGCCCCGTTTTTCAAGGATGTCGTCATCCCGGACCGCTTTACCGCCTTCTTCGGGGCCTTGGCCCTCTTCGGGGCCGCGGCCTCGGCCCTCCTGGCCGTGGACTTTGTCCCTGCCCACGCCATCGAGCCCGGGCCGTTCTACGCCCTCTTCGCATTTTGCGGCGCCGGCGCCCTCACGTTCGTGGCCGCCGGGGACGTCCTCACCATGTTCCTCGGGCTAGAAATCATGAGCCTTGCCGCCTATGCTCTTGCTGCCTCGGCAAAAGACTCGCCCTTTGGCATGGAGGCAGGGCTCAAGTACTTTGTCTTGGGCTCCATCGCCGCGGCCCTGCTCCTCTTTGGCTTCGCCTTTCTCTACGGCGAGACCGGCGGGCTTGCCATCCACGCCCTTGTCAAGGGCGGTGGCCAGTACCGCCTGGTTGCCCTCGTCCTTTTGATTACGGCCCTTGGGTTCAAGGTGGCCATGGTGCCTTTTCACTTCTGGACCCCTGACGTTTACCAGGGCGCGCCCACCCCGGTCAGCGGACTCATGGCATCCACCATAAAGGCCGCTGGGTTTGCGGTCCTGGCCCGCCTCCTGCTGTCTCTCTTCCACGACCAGGCGAGCCTGCCTGTCATGCGGGAGATGTTGCTCGGGCTCTCGGTCCTCACCATGGTCGTGGGCAACATCCTCGGCATCGTCCAGGACGACGTGAAGCGTATCTTGGCCTATTCTTCTATCGCCCACGCTGGTTACCTGCTGCTGGGGGTGTATGCGGGCCGCCATGGGGCCCAGGCCCTCTTGAACGAGGCAGTGCCCTTCTACCTGGTTGTGTATGTAGCGGGAACCATTGGGGCATTTGGTGTCATTTCCCTTGTTGGTCGCCGAGGTGATGCAACCGTACGCCTCGGGGACCTATCGGGGCTTGCGAGGACTGAGCCCCTCCTTGCCGTATCGTTGCTCATCTCTGTGCTCTCCCTTGCCGGTGTGCCGCCCTTTGCTGGCTTCATGGCCAAGTTTGCCCTCTTCAAGGCCATCCTGGCCGCAGACCCGGACAGGAATCTCGTGTTCGTGATGGTGGCGGTCCTGAACAGCCTGATTGCCTTGTATTACTACCTCCGGGTCCTCGTCCACGCGTACTTCCACGACCAGGCCGATGGCACGCCGCTTTCCTCGACCACTGCCCGCCTCATCATCGTGCTTGCAGCGGCAGTGAGCCTGTATCTTGGCCTTTTCCCAGGGCCAACGATGTCCGCATCCTCTGCGGCGGCCAATGTAGCGGTGATGTTTGGGGATGCGGCCTTTGGGCCTTGAGGGCGGTCAGGACAGCCTGGTGCGGACCTTGCCAACGATGAGCCTGCCCAGCAGCGAGACCAGCCACCCTCCCAGGAAGCCCACTATGCCTGCCACCACAGTGGCCCCAATGGCGTGACGGGTCACGTCGTCCGCGTTGAAGTCCCAGTGGAAGAAGATCAGGAACGTGAGGATGAGGCCCAGCCAGGGCGAGATGCGCCACTTCTCGGTCTCGTTCTGGAACCAGCCGTCCAGGAAGGCAGCGTAAAGTAGCACAAGCCCAGCCACCGCGTACATGAGCCAGGGCGGTATCAGGATTGAATAAAGCCGCACCCTCACCTCTGACCCAAAGGCCGGGTCCAGGTGGGTCAGCTTCAGGGGCAACTCGCCCGCGGGCAGTGTCACCATGTGTTGCTCCGAGAGGTGCCTCACCTCCACCTGACGTGACATATTCCGCTTCCCCCGGACAGACCTGAACACGTCCGAGAAGGTGCCAGTCACCTTCTCGTCCCCTATCATCAGGGTGTAACGGGCCTGCTTTCCTGCCCCGCCTTCTGCCTCGGTGGCCCGCACCTCGACCAGGTAAAGACCGCCAGAGATTGCGGTAGTCTTTGCCTCGGAGTCCTTGCTCAATGTCTGCTCGAAGTCAGGGGTGCCCGGATAGACATTGCGGGTGAAAGGCCAAAGCACGCCCACAAACAACACCACGCCGGCCACGATTGCTGAGATGCGCGCCCACTTCGGCAACTCCTCGCGCCACATGATTGCGCCCGCGGCGCCAGCAGAACCGACCAGTACGATCAGGCCGATGACATAACCGATGCCCCGGTCGTCCATGATGCCAAACCGGTGCAACAGGAAGAGGGCCGCGATCACTGTCAGGGGGATGACCAGCCTGCCCCAGTCTTCCATGAATGGACCCCACCAGCCGCCCTTCAGTTCTGTCTGGCGCGGTTTCTCCTCTGAATACCTCTTCACTTTGGCCATGGTGACCTCTGAAGCAAAAGGCGGCTAGATTCTGCCACATGTTCGGCGCAATGCAAACTGCACAGGTGCGGTCGCCTGCAAGGGCTGACGAAGATTGTCAGTCTTCGTCCGAATCAGAGGAGCTGGTCGGCACAAGTCCGTACTTGCGCACCAGTTTGCGCAGGTGCTTGCGGTCAATAGCAGCCTCCCTGGCCGCGGCGGAGATGCTCATGCGGTGCCTCTTGAGCAAGGCTGCAAGGTACTCGTGCTCGAACCGCTCTATGGCCGCCTCCTTTGCCTCCTTGAAGGTGCGATAGGGGTGTGCTGCCACTGTCGGCTCGGTGCGGTCAGGGGGGGCGGACCGGCGTGCGCTCTCCAGGAGGTGAGGCGGCAGGTCGTCCACCTCCACCAGGTCCCCCTCGCAGAAGGAGGTGGCCCGCTCGACCACGTTCAACAGCTCCCGCACATTGCCGGGCCAGTGGTACTCCATCAGCACCATCAGGGCCTCCTCGGTGAAGCCCTTCACCCTTGGCTCGCCGTCTGGTCCGCGGTTGAATGGGGCCTGGCGCAAGAAGTGGCGGGCAAGAAGCGGTATGTCCTCTCGCCGCTCGCGGAGCGCCGGCAGGGAGATGCGCACCACAGACAGGCGGTAGAAGAGGTCCTCGCGGAAGCGGCCGCACCGGACCTCTTCCTCCAGGTTGCGGTTGGTGGCCGCGATGAGCCTCACGTCCACTTTTATGGGGCGGTTCGACCCGACCCGACGGACCTCGCGATGCTCCAGGGCTCGCAAGAGCTTTGGTTGCAGTTCCAGGGTCAGCTCGCCTATCTCGTCGAGGAAAAGGGTCCCGCCATTGGCGACCTCGAAAAGCCCGGAGCGCGTCTGGACCGCGCCCGTGAACGACCCCTTCTCATGCCCGAACAGCTCGCTCTCTATGAGGTCCTTTGGCACGGCGCCACAATCGAAGACCACAAAAGGCTCCTTGGCCCTGGGACTGCGCTGGTGGATCGCCCTGGCCACCACCTCCTTGCCGGTGCCTGTCTCGCCCTCCAGGACGACGGTTGCCCCTGTGGGCGCGATGCGCTCCAGTATCGCAAACACCTCACGCATCCGGCGGCTGCGTCCGACCACATTGACGAAAGAGTCCTTGCTTGAGGGGGTCAGCTCCACCCGTTCCCCGAAGGTCTGGAACCGGATGTCCACCCCGCCGACAGTGATGGTCGAGCCGGACCGTATGTATGCCTCGCGCACGCGCACCCTGTTCACCGCGGTGCCGTTGGTGGAGCCGAGGTCCATCACCACATAGCCGCACGGCTCGTGCACAATCTTGCAGTGCTCACGGCTGACCCGCGGGTCCGCAATGACCAGGTCATTCTCAGGGGCCGAGCCTATGGTGATCACATCCTGGTCAAAGATGTATTCACGGACCCCAGAAGACTGGTCAGACACCATGAGGCGGACCTTGTTCACATGGAGCGTGGCCGGGCGACCTTCTCGGTAGTCAAGCTGTGCTGTGGGTCCGTTTTCTTCGGTTCCCATGAACGTGTTTTTACATGGGTAATGCCAGCCTTGTCAACCAGGGAGAGATGGCCCCTGGCCAAGGGCCTGGAAGGTGATGCGGAAGCGATAGCCCTTGACTCCGGCAACGGTTTCAACCGGCGCGTCCCACAAGAGGGCCCATCTCATCGCCGCACAACCTCCCGGAAACCTGCTATGATTATCCAGAACTGCGCTTCTGGGCGCAAGTTGGAGGGGACGTGAAGAGCCATTGCGGGACCTTGGCACTTGCCCTCTTGCTGGCCTGTGGGGGGCAATCCCCATGCCCTACTGGATACGAGCGTCACGGCGGGGTGTGCGAGCCTGTGAAGGAGGTGAGGCCGCCCGCTGACCTTGCCCACGACGAGGCCGCTGTGGACGTGGCTGTGCCTGACCCAGAGACTGGTGAGGTGACAGTGGAGGTCCAGCCGCAAGACACTGCCCAGGACATCGCCCTGCCGCCGGAGGTGGCGTCAGTAGATGCGTGGCCCGGTGGCATCGTGGGCAAGGGCTGCAAGAAGGACGATGACTGCGCGGGCACTGACCTGGCTGCTGTATGCCTGGACTGGCTGAAGGGCTATTGCTCCGTGACCGGGTGCGGGCCTTCCGGGGTCCAGTGTCCGGTCGGGTCCGTGTGCATGCCCATGACCGCATCCACGAGCGCGTGCGCGGTCACGTGCGCATCAGATAGCGACTGCCGCACCGAGGATGGCTATGCCTGCAAGGCCTTGCCGGACCTCTCTGGGGCAGGAGTGCGGGTGTGCTGGCAGGTGAAGGTGAAGGGCGGGCCTGGGGCGCCATGCCAGGGGGCAAAGGACTGCGCAGGCGCTGCGGATTGCCTCACGAACTTTGACGGTGGTTACTGCGCCGTCAGGTGGTGCGGGGCAGACTGGCCGTGCCCCGATGGCGCTCTGTGCGTGAAGTTGAACGGCGTGCCCACGTGCATGAAGACATGCGGCGCGGATGTGGACTGCGCGGTAGAGGGGGCGCTTCGGGCGTGCATGGAGCTCAAGTCCGCCAGCACCGGTGAGAAGGTCAAGGTGTGCGGGTCCGGGACAAAGGGCGTGCCCTTGGGCGGCGTGTGCCGCAACGATTCTGAATGCACGTCATTCCAGTGTTTCATCGCCTACACGGGGCATTGTTCACTGACAAAGACCCTCATGTGCAAGCTCACCGAAGACTGCCCTGGTGGCGAGATATGCATACCCACGCCCGAGGATACATTTGGGTATTGCACCAAGTCCTGCAACCAGACGTGCCAGGCCCCTAACTTAGGTTACTGCATCGGCGGGCCTGAAGAGGGCAAGGGGGAGTGTCTGCCGCCGTGCCAGAAGCCCCTTGACCCTGCGTGCAACTCAAAGGCGGGCCTTGCATGCATGTTCGGCGACCCCATTGGCGAGACAGGCCGCTATGCGTGCGTCCACCTGGCACAAGGGGCCGTAGGGGCTTTGTGCACCTCCAACGCCGATTGTCACTCCGGTCAGTGTCTGGTCGGGCCGGATGGGGGCGGCTACTGTACTTCACCTTGCGGATTCGCCGGCTATTGCCCATTCCCCACCAGGTGCCAGACCGTTTTGGGCCAGAGCCGCTGCCTGCTCAGGTGCATGTCCTCCGAGGACTGCCCAAAGGGCCTCTTCTGTAGCGTGCCCAACGGGGCCACGCTGGACGTGTGTTACTTGCCTTAGGGCGCGTTCTTGTAAAGGTTACGGTGGGTTAGCGAACAGAGCAGGACTTGACAGCAGGGCTAAAACCTGGCAGTATATTGTCGTCTCTTGGGAGCTTGACAAGGAGGACGTATGAGGAAACTGTTGGGTCTGGCGTGCGTCGTGGCGCTCATGGTTTGGGCCTGTGGTAGCGACTCCGGGGGCGGCCTGAAGAAAGCTCTTAGCGGCAAGAGCCTTTCATCGGGCGCCAAGGCCCTGAAGCCTGGGTCCGACGGCAAGGTACAGGGAAAGGAGGGGCAGAAGAGCACGACCCAGGTCTCTACCCCAAGCGTAGGCGGAAAGGCTGGGTCCACGAATCTGCAGCAGGGTGACGATGGGGACGAGGTCTATCAGGATGTCGCCTACGACATGGACGGCGATGGCAACCCCGAGACCGTGGATGTGATCGTGGATGACGAGACAGGGCACACGTATTATTCCTGGACGGACAAGGTAGATGCGAACGGTGATGGCACTGAGGAGACTGTCAACTATGTGGTGGTGGACAATGGGGACGGAACCTATGACGTCTATGTGGAGGTCCCTGGGGAAGGTACGGTGGTCTGCGACGGGGTGAGCGAGACCGCTGCTGGCAACTGTGAGGTCTGCGACGCCTCAGGCAAGTGCGAAAACATATCCGGCGATGACCTGTACGGCGGCTTCGAGGAGGAGACTGCTACGGATGGGTCCGGTGGCGGGAACGAGAGTTGCCTACAGGAGTGCGCGGCTAGCTGCGCGGAAGGATGTGGCGAGGAGGACGCGCAGTGCTTGCAGAACTGCGGGGCTGACTGCGCGCAGAAGTGTTCAGGCACGTGATGGTCACGCGTACTTCCGCGCCATCTCCTCGATGGGTATGGGCTTGATCTTGTCAGCCCACCCCGCCTGACCGAACTGGATCATACGCTCGGCCACCACCTTCTTCATGGCCTCCCTGGCCGGCCCCAGGTAGTCGCGGGGGTCAAACTTTTCCGGCGATTCCCAGAAGACCTTCCGGATGGCGCCAGTCATGGCCAGGCGATTGTCCGTGTCCACGTTGATCTTGCGCACACCGTGCTTGATGCCCCGCTGTATCTCCTCGATGGGGACACCATAGGTCTGCTTCAGCTTGCCACCGTAACGATTGATGATGTCCTGAAGCTCCTGTGGCACCGATGAACTCCCGTGCATCACCAGGTGCGTGTTGGGCAATCGCCGGTGTATCTCCTCGATCCGGTCCATTGCCAGGACTTCGCCCGTTGGCCTCTCTGAGAACTTGTATGCCCCGTGGCTGGTGCCTATGGCGACCGCCAGTGCATCAACCCCGGTCAGGCGCACGAACTCCGCTGCTTGGTCCGGGTCAGTAAGCATCTGTTCCCTGGTGAGCTTGCCCTCGGCGCCGTGCCCATCCTCCTTCTCGCCAGCGCCCTTGGTCAGGTGGCCCAGGACGCCCAGTTCCCCCTCCACGCTGACGCCGCGGGCGTGGGCCATCTCCACCACCTTGCGGGTCACCTCCACGTT
>Ga0315298_1009168_pt1 | contig 12321 bp, 14 predicted proteins | sample WHS_1_MG_FD_203077 | JGI IMG/M metagenome (GOLD analysis project Ga0315298, IMG submission 203077) | Extremophilic microbial mat communities from Washburn Hot Springs, YNP, Wyoming, USA - WHS_1_MG | ecosystem: Environmental > Aquatic > Thermal springs > Hot (42-90C) | place: USA: Wyoming... | reverse complement strand
CGGATCGTCACTTACGATCTGCTCCACACTATACTGTACATAATCTCCAGAAGCCTTAGAAGCTATATTCTCCCCACCGGCAGTATTGATTATCCAATCTATGAAAGAGCCTGGACCAGCAGTCCATGGATTATTGGGATCAGTAAAATCCACAATATAAAATACCCTTACCCTGGACAAGTTGCCAACTTTTGAAGTTACGGTATTCATCTCCTCGTTCATTTGCCGTACCAACTCATTTGCCCTCGATTCGAGACCAGTAATCTTGCCCAGTAGCTCGATATCTTTGATAATACCGTTTATATCCTTTGGATCAATCACGATAAAAGGTATGTTCATAGAATCGAGTTGTTTAATAGATTCACTGTGTCCATCGGTAAGCACCAAATCAGGCTGGAGTGCAACAATATTCTCAATGGAAGGATTAAAATAGTTACCCACACTGGGCTTTTGTTTAGCTTCCGGAGGATAATCACAGTAATCACTTACCCCTACAATTCTATCTTCCAGCCCGATAGCGAAAAGCATTTCCGTTATTGATGGAACATGAGAAACCAGGCGCTGGGGTACCTTTTGTAGAGTGACACTACGCCCCATGTCATCAGTAAAAGTACTATACTCTTTTACCTTTTGGCAGCCGGTGAAGAATGACATCAATAGCACAATACATATTAACAATATCTGTATAAACTTCTTCATAGTGTAAAACTTCCTCCTTGTAAAAATAAATAATTATGAGTTATGACAAACAAAAAACCCCTTGTTTACCAGATCAAGGGGTTTCACAATAATTCAGCATTTTACCACCCCCTTTCTCCGCGGAGGACTGACTTACCGGGACTACGGCGTTCTGGCTTCCCTGAATTATCTCAGAGTCACAGCAGGCGGGACTGCACCGGACTCTCACCGGATTTGCTATCCGTATATTACCGAATGTTCGGAATACCCGGTCTAATATTCAATTATCTTTAGCATACTAAAACCAAGAAAATATTTGCAAATAATATCCTCACAAGAGGACACTATTTTAAAGTAACGACCGTTGCCCCGTCTCCTCCTTCTCCCCTTTCTCCTGGGCGGTAACCCTTCACCAGTGGGTGTTTGGCTAAAACTTCTCGAACTATCTGCCGTACAACACCACTACCAAAACCATGGACAATCCGAACCCATGGCAGGTTCGCTACGGCTGCTTCATTCAAATACACGTCTACCAACCGTTGTACCTCTTCAGCCCTTTTCCCTCTGAGATCCAGTTCCAGAGGTACTCTTTTTTGTGCCAATGTAGATGTTACCTTTACTGAACCTATCTTATCTGAAGAACCTTCCCCGGTCTTCTCCACAGTATCAAAACCCACCTTCATTTTTGCCTGGCCAACCTGAAGTTCTACTAGCCTGCTTTCTTGAAAAACATTAAGTACTGTCGCAATTAGACCGGCTTCTTTTATCCTTACCAAGTCACCAGGTTTTATGATAGAATCTTCGATTTTAGAACCTGTCATTTCGGGCGTTAACACCCCACTATTGATCTTTTCCTGAACCGCGGCCAGAACTCTTCGTGTCTGCTCAACTTTCTCTTTAGACCTTTCTTTTCTTAAATCCGCTAAAGCCTGGCGAATTTCTCTAAAAAGCTCGGCAGTTTCACTGACTAATTGATCCCTAAACTCTCCCGCGATCCTGAGTTTTTCTGAATCTATCTGTCTTAACCTATCTTCTAATTCAGCATGGCGTTGTTCCAGAAGCTTCTTTTCTTTTTCGATCTCCTCACGGAGTTCTGCAAGGTTCTGTTTTTCTTTCAAAACATCTAGTAGTAATATTTCCAGTTCCTGACCCGTTTTCGAAAGCATATTACGTGCCGTTACGATAATTTCAACGGGAAGACCCAACCTTGCGGCAGTCGTTAGAGCATTACTGCCCCCGGGAACTCCGACGGTCAAGTGATATGTTGGTGACATTGTTTCCGGATCAAAGTCAAGAGAAGCATTTTGCATACCGGGGGTAACATGTGCAAAGGCTTTCAATTCACTGAAATGGGTAGTTACAACGGATAAGCAGCCTTTTCTTAACAAATAATCCAACAACGAACGGGCCAGAGCCGCCCCTTCAGCAGGATCCGTACTGGTGCCAAGCTCGTCCAGCAGTACCAGACTGTGCATAGTAACCTGATTTACGATACGCACCAGATTAGTTACATGCCAGCTGAAAGTGGATAAAGTCCGGGCAATACTCTGTTCGTCTCCGATATCTGCAAAAATATTATCAAAAATAGGAATAATACTGCCTTCTTCTGCCGGCACGGGTATCCCGGATTGAGCCATCAAGCTCAACAGACCTATAGTTTTTAATGTAACTGTTTTACCTCCCGTATTCGGGCCAGTGATTACCAGGACAGAGAAATCCTTGCCAATTTCAACCGATAGCGGTACAGGATTTCCCTGAAGCAAGGGATGTCGGGCATTTACCAATCTTAACACACGAGGTAAGCTACCTTTTTCGGTAGGCAGAAGTTCTGGCTCAACCGCCCTCATTTTACGTGCGTATTTCGCCTTAGCAAGGGCCAGATCAATCTCGGCAACCAGACTAAGACTCTGTAGAATTTCTTGATGATATATCCCTACCCGGCGACTTAATTCCTGAAGTATTCTTTCTTGTTCCCTTTTTTCTTCATTTTCCAGTTCTCTTAAGGTATTACCAAGCTCAACGGTAACCCAGGGCTCAACAAATGCTGTTGCACCGGTGTTGGAGATATCATGAACAATACCTCTAATTTCACGTCTATCCTCAACTTTTATCGGGATCACATAACGTCCTTCCCTTTCGGTAATAATGGGTTCCTGCACAATATTACGCCAGCGCGGGGAGTTTATAATTCCGGATAGCTGCTCATATAATTTGGACCTGGTTCCTTTTAATTCATTTCTTACCTTTGCCAACCGGGGAGACGCCTCATCTCTTATTTCTCCTTCCGGAGTCAAACATCCGGCTATCTCCTTTTCCAAATCCCGCAGCTCAACTATACCCCTGGCAATATTCCATAACAGAGGAAATTCCTCACTGAATCTGGACAGTTTAGTGCGGAGATAAGATAATGCTCCCAGAGTAACCTGAACCTCAAGTAAATTAATGGGCTCAAGCATTTTACCCAAGGCTGCCAGCTTTACTGTCTCCCGGATATCATACACATCGCCCAGAGAAAAACCGGGATCCACCTCCAACAATCTGCGAGCTTCGCGTGACTGTCGAAGCAGTAACGAGATATCTTCAAAACTGGTAAGGGGATCTAGCCTTTGTGCCAGTTCGCGTCCAGGCGGAAATGAGGTATAACCTGCAATAATCTCTCTGATCTGGGGAAATTCCAGGAGCTCGATACTTTTTTCATCCATCTCACGGGTTATTATAACATGCACTGCCTGTAGTTGGACATGTCACAAAAAAGGGGATTATAATTTTTATTAAATTAATATTAACCTATTACTAAAAATCTAATTACCCTTCCACTGATTTTAACTAAAGGAGAAGCCGTTGTTCCCTGAAAGTAAACCTCAGTCTTCAAGATATCTCGTTTTTATTATTTGTTGTGTTTCACTATTACTAACATCAATTAGCAACACCTCCGTATCTGTCGCCTATCCAATCATTACCTCTCATTTTTCAAGCTCTCTGGTAATATCAGGCTGGGTATTAAGTATCAATCTGATAGTATGTGCCATAATAATGCCGCTATCTGGCAGACTTACGGAAATTTTCGGGAAAAAGCTGGTTTTTACCGGCTCACTAGCCTTATTTGTTACCGGTTCACTCCTATGCGCCCTGGCACCAAATATTTACCTATTGATATTTTTCAGATTAATCCAGTCACTCGGTGCGGGAAGCTTCCTACCAACAACAGCCGGCATCATCAGTGAATTATTCCCGGATGCCAGACAGCGAATGCTAGGTCTTCTGACCAGCACTTTTACCATCGGTATGCTTATAGGTCCAAACCTAGGAGGATGGCTCGTATCAGAATATTCCTGGAGTTCCGTATTTTGGTTCAACGTACCCTTCGGCCTGTTAGCCTTTATATTCGCCATCTTTATCATTCCCAAAAGCAGATTTAGTAAAGGAGAAATAGATTTAACAGCGCTGGGACTATTCGCCGGCTCACTTTTTGCGCTGATCACCGGCTTCACCGAGCTAAACAAGAGTGCAACTTGGGCAATTCCCGCTGGTCTGTTTGCCCTGGCGATAATTCTCATAACGGTCTACCTGCGTCGAGAAAGTAAAAGCGAGCATCACATTCTTGACCCCTATTTTTTAAAATCCAAAGCATTTGTAGCTTCTAACATATACAACTTCATGTGGGGCCTTACCACCATTGGTATTAATTCATTTGTACCCCTCTTTTTAGTTAAGGTATACGGCATGTCCACACTTCTAAGTGGTGTCCTTTTAACTCCCAGATCAGTCGGGACGATTATTGCCGCGTTCTCTACCAGCTTTTTTTTGACAAAATGGGGTTACCGTAGACCGATGATTGCAGGTAATATCTTGAATATCGTAACACTCTTTATCTTAGGAGTGGAGTATATGGACCCAACGATATTAGGTGTGACAATTAACAATACAGCCTGGATTGGGTTAATTATGTTTATATCGGGTATTGGAATGGGTACTATAGGACCCGCAATCGATAATGTGCTGGTAGACCTGATGCCTGAACGTGCTGGCACCATAACAGGTATGAAAGGCATGTTCCGGCAGATTGGGGGAGCAACAACCATCGCCCTCACTACGATGTTTCTAGAGACAGTTAACGATTTTAACCTCGGTTTCCAGATTGTCTTCTGGACCATTTGTCTCCTGCAGATAATAACAACCCCGGTTATCTTCTTGATGCCCCGTGATCCTAAAAGTAAAAACTAGAGTTAGATATAATTATGTAATCTTGTCATTAAGAAGGATTATAATAGTTAAATATAGTAGGATTTGATAATAATAATTGAAAGAAGGAAAGGAGATGAAATGGGAGATAGATTAAAAGGAAGAGTGGCACTGGTAACCGGTTCCGGACAGGGAATTGGTAGAGCCATTGCCTTGGCACTGGCGGGGGAAGGAGCCAAAATAGTTACAAACAACCGTAAGCCGGGGACCCCGGGAGGAGATGCAGAAACCGTAGCTAAAGAAATTAAAGAAGCCGGAGGTGACGCAGTCCCCTTCTTCGGCAGTGTCTCAGAATTTAGCGAAGCCCAGAAAATGGTACAAACTGCCCTTGATAATTATGGTAGGGTAGATATTCTGGTAAACAACGCCGGAGCAGATGCCCCTAAAATGGTCTGGAATATGAGCGAGCAGGAATGGGACCTGGCAATTGATTCTTACCTGAAAAGCTCTTTCAACTGCATTCGCCATGTAGCTCCCTTAATGAGAGAACAGAGATGGGGAAGAATAATCAATACAACTTCTACCGCATGGTTGGGTACAGTTGGTCACTGCAACTATGCTGCAGCTAAAGCTGGTATTGTCGGTCTGACCAGAGCGGTTGCCCGTGAGATGGGTAGATACAGCGTAACATGTAATGCCTATGCTCCTACCGCCGGCACACGTTTTACCCTAAGCGAAGAGATAAAAGCCGGTTTTCGGAAACGATTTGAAGCGGGCTTGTTGACAAAGGAGCGATTTGAAGAACTGATGAACCCACCCGGTCCTGAAACAGTTGCCCCCTTTGTAGTGTATCTATGCACAGATGCCGCCGGTGATATAAACGGACAGGTCTTTGATGTTACCTACCCTAACATCTCCATTTACTCAGAACCGGTAAAGGTTAAAACCATTACGAAACATGACGGTAGCCAATGGACAGTAGACGATTTGATCAAACTGGTACCGGAGGTCTTATTACAGGGTTACAAAAATCCCGCACCTCCGCAACCGGACAAATAATTTTAAACCGTGATAAAATAAAAAACGTAATGTAATTTTATTTTGAAGGAAGGAGCAACCAACTTGAAAGATGTAGTTATTACAGCAGCGGTCAGAACACCTATCGGGGCATTTTGCGGTTCCCTTCGCGAAATTCCCGTCGAAACACTTGGTGCAATAGTCTTGAATGAGGTCATCTCACGGTCCAATGTTAAACCGGAGCAGGTTGATGATGTAGTTTGCTCGCAATCATATGCGAATGGGGAATCCCCTAATCTTGCACGTCTTGCCCTTTTAAAAGCTGGCTGGCCTGTAGAAATTCCCGGAGTGACGCTTGACCGGCGATGTTGTTCCGGTGTTCAATCCGTGTGGAACGGATTTATGGAAATACAAACAGATTACGCAGAGATAGTTGTTTCATCCGGAATGGAAAGCATGAGCCGGACTGAATTCTACGTACCCGGAGACTATATCAGATGGGGCGTTGGAGGTAAAACAGATCCTAAATGGGGTTTCTTCCCCAGACAGCACGGCAGCCTATCGCTCTGGGGCATTCCGTTTTACGACAGAATTCAGAGAGGCCGCCCGATGCACCAGCCCATCGAACGTTTTGGTGAATTAAACTCCATGATGACATGGGCAGAAACAGCGGCTAAAAAAGAAAAAGTAACACGGGAAGAAGCAGACAGATGGGCATTAAGATCGCATCAAAAAGCCATAGCAGCCATCGATTCGGGCAAATTTAAAGAGGAAATCATACCAGTCCCTATTCCTCAAGCCAAGGGGCCACCTGTGATGTTTGACACCGATGAAACTCCTCGAAGAGACACTTCTCTGGAACAACTGGCTAAACTGAAACCGATCTATCCGGATGGAATATGTACTGCAGGTAATTCCTCCAGCGAAAATGATGGTGCAGCAGCTGTACTGCTTATGACTCCTGAAAAGGCGGCTAAAATCGGAGCTAAACCTCTGGTAAGAATTGTGTCCTTTGGTATTGCCGGCGCCGACCCCACCCTCACCTACCCAGCTGTACCAGCAGCGGTCAACAAAGCTTTAAAGAGAGCTGGTTTAACTTTAAAAGATATTGATTTAATTGAAATTCAGGAGGCTTTTGCGGCTCAAACCATTGCTGATGCCCGACTGATGAAGTTAACTCCTGAAGAATTGGAAACCAAGGTGAATGTAAATGGTTCCGGCATTTCTCTAGGCCATCCTATAGGTGCTACAGGTGTAATTAGACTTGTAACACTCGTACATGAAATGAGAAGACGCAATAATGTCAGATACGGGTTACTGACCATTTGCGGAGGAGGCGGACTGGGTATCTGCATGATTGTGGAGAAGGTATAAACTAAAAACTGAACAGATGCGGAAGGTTATCACCTTCCGCATCTGTAATATTCTCCCCACCGGACTCAACAACTACTATTTATCCACCCTTTAAATATATTAATCATTTTTATAGAGAACATGACTAGTTGGAGATTCCCAGACCTCAACATAAGCCAATCTGACGGGCTCGCCCATCAATATCTTTTCTATTTTTTCATATACCACAGAAGCAATATTCTCTGACGAGGGATTTATTTTATCAAATGGAGCAATATCATTTAAACATACATGGTCAAATCCGGCAATTACTTCATTAAGCTGGCGTTTTAACAGAGTGAAATCATAAGCTATTCCCGTTTTATCAAGATGATCTGCCTTTAACGTAACCACAACACGAAAGGTATGACCGTGAAGAGACTCACACTTCCCCTTGTACTCACGTAAATAATGTGCAGCATCAAAATCAGCCTCGACAGAAATATAATACATATTCAATCAACCTTTCAGAGATACTAAATCAACTCTCTTTAAAAGGCAGAACTCCCTGCAACCCATTATTGGTTCGTAATGTCTCCCGTATTTCCTGAATTGTTTTCTTCTGAACAGGATGTACTAGATCCGGCGCAATTTCAGCCAGAGGTACTATCACAAATGCTCTTTCCAACATCCTGGGATGAGGCACCTTTAAATCAGGAGTATCAATTACCTGATTCCCGTAAAGAAGGATATCTATATCAATGATCCTTGGACCATTAGGAGGACCGGGTAATCTACCCATTTTACTCTCTATACCCTTTAGAAGAAAGAGCAAAGTATTGGCCGGAATAGAGGTCTTCACATAGATGACCATGTTTAAAAACCGAGCTTGATTAACATTTCCCACGGGCTCCGTGTCGTATATTGAAGACTTCTTTTCAATCCTCATTCTTTGAGAAATATATTCCAGCGCCTTATTGATATTCTCTTTGCGCTCGCCAAGATTTGAACCGATTCCAAGATAAACATCCTCAATTTTGAAATCCACTTAATAGTACCTCTTATTCTTAGTATCGTGCTTATTTTAATTCCAGTTAATTCAAATATGCAAGTGTTTAAAACGGTCGTTTTTACCTTGACTCCATAATTGGAGGAATTATAATAAAATATTATTCAGGAGAGGATATTAAAGATGGCCGCATTAAAATTAAAAAGTCTTTATTTATCCGATTCTGATCTCGATTTTGTAGTAAGGGAAGCAGGTATCCAGATCGCAGATAGAGAAAGATTTAAACAATTAATCCGAGAGGATATAAGCTTCCGTAAAGCCCTTATCAGTGACGATAAATTATTCCAGAGGGTAATTTCTGACAAAGAGGTTTTTCTCCTTATATCGCCTGCTCTTTATTTCGAAATATTATTACGCCATGCTCAAAAAGTAATTTCTAGAACTCCCTATACCGTAGAAAAAATAGGGAGAAGCCAGGTGCATGTCTTCGATACGGAACAGGTTGTGGAATTACTTGCTAGAGAAGAAATTCTGGAATATCTGGCTGACTTACTTGCATCTTTCACCCGTACAGAAAGCTATTCTATTCCCGTTAGAGTAAAAAGAGGAGTCTGGAGAAGAATCCGTTTCAGCGATATGGACATTGATGTATTGAGCCGCATGTGTTCCGTTGTAGGAGAAGAACAGAAATTCAGTTTTTATAAAAGAATAGCCGACATCTGTCTTTTTATTCTGGGAGTCTACCCGGAATTCACCTACTTTGACTATATGTATCCTTTCTCACAAGAGACAATAACAGGGCTATCATCTGCAGGTAGAAAGGGTATACAGGAATATGAACAAATCGGAAAGAAATTCTACCAGCTAGCCGGTGAACATTATCTAGCCAAAAGATTTGAACTGACTGAAGTCTTCCAAAAACTATGTGAAAATTTCAATGTGGCATGGAAGCCACTTAACTTCCTGGCCCAGCATTACCTGCGACACCGAACTGATTATTCCGCTGCTGCCAATTGAAACCGGAATAATCCAGGCCCTTTAATCATGGGCCTTTTTAACATAAGCTCTTATCTCATTATTACTTTCTTCAATACCCAAAAATTCATGACCGGTAGTCTGGCACCAAGCAGGCATATCCTGTTTGATACCTTTATCATCAGATACAACTTCCAGTACTTCGCCAACCTTTAATTCTTTTATTCTTTTTGAGGTTTTAACGATGGGCATTGGACAATACAAACCAACACAATCAAGTGTCTGATCCGCTTTCACCTTATTCCCTCCTAAACTTTAAATGAAAAGAGTCACTTTAGATTGTCTTGCCTCATTTAAGAAGAATGCGGCTCCTGCCTGACTTAAAATACCATTACGAAAGGCATCATCTCCTAGTCCCATCACGCCACATGAGGTAGAACAGGGAATAAGTTTAATCCCCATTTCCTGAGCCATATCAATAAATTCATCGATGGACGGAGTACCGGTGTCTTTCATGAGCTTCTTCATCATCCACGTTCCAGCCCCCAGCATATGGAACCGTGATAGTTTTAATCTTTTTGACCCGCCCCTATTCATCCAGTTCAACATCTTACGCATTAAGCCATGACTCTTCAAATTGCCTTCATTCTTCTTAATGATATTCAAACCCCAAAAAGTGAAGAATATAGTAACGTCCATGCCCATACTGGCACCGGTGGTAGCCAGAATAAAACCGGCAAGCGCTTTATCCAGGTCTCCACTGAACATAACTATTGTGAGCTTCTCTTTTTCCTCCATTTTAAAGCTCCCTGATACTGGTCCCGCATTGAGGACATACCATATTACCCCTCTCAACCACAGAATGGCATACCGGACAGTGAAAAATCTCTATCTTACATGCTGAGCAATATGGGAAAACAGCCTCATCAACCTCAGCATCGCAATAAGGACAGGTGAAACGCTTTTCCCCCACTTCCTTCTTTTGGGCATTTTCTTTCTCAACCATTTACTTTCCTCCTCCCTGCTGCTTACTTCTCCAGTCCTCTATGGCTTTATGTAAAGCCTGGGCCCCGAGATTGGAGCAATGGAACTTCTGCTTGGGTAATCCCTCCAGCTCATCTGCCACAGATTGCGGCGTTATCTTTAAGGCTTCTTCTATAGTCTTGCCCATTGCCATCTCGCTCACCATACTGGACACTGCTATGGCTGCCCCACAACCAAAAGTCTTAAATTTGATATCTGCCAGTCTATTATCTTTTACTTTTATATAAAACGTCATCATATCACCGCATACCGGATTACCCACTTCTCCAACGCCATCCGGGTTCTCTATTTCCCCAACATTTCGGGGATGCATAAAATGATCCATTACCTTTTCACTGTATACAGGCATTATTCGCCTCCTTTTCCTGACTTAATAAATTTATCCCATAATGGGGACATCAGCCGTAATCTGTCAACAATAGGCGGCAATGTTTCCAGAACGTAGTCCACGTCTTCTGCAGTATTTTGGATACCAAAACTGAAAAGCAGGGAACCCTGGGCAACCGCATGGGTCAGACCCATAGCCAAAAGCACATGGGACGCTTTCAATGCTCTTGATGTACACGCTGAACCACTGGTAACCCCTATACCATTAAGATTAAGCATCATCAACATGGATTCACCTTCAATAAATTCAACACAGAAACTGGCATGACCGGGAAGACGGTTGACCGGATGCCCGGTAATTCTGGTATATTTAATTCTTTCAGGTAACCCTTGCAGTAATCTGTCCCTTAGGGGTTTAACATGATTGATTCTTTCCTCCATATTTACTAACGCCAATTCAGCAGCTTTGCCTAAGCCTACTATTCCCGGCACATTCTCCGTTCCGGCGCGGCGGCCGCCCTCCTGGACGCCTCCCTCAAGATAGGGAATTATACGCACCCCTCTTCTGACCCATAAAGCACCCACACCCTTGGGACCGTAAAATTGATTTGCTGATAGGCTAAGACAATCCACTCCAAGATTCCTAACATTAACCGGAATGTTCCCTACAGCTGCCACGGCATCGGTATGAAAAACGATGTTGTTTGAACGGGTGAGCCGAGCTATTTCCGCGATCGGTTGAATAGTACCAACCTCGCCATTTGCATGCATAATGGAAACCAGAATAGTATCTTTTCGAACAGCCTTTTTTACGTCGTCAGGATCTACCTGCCCATACTTGTCCACAGGCACAAGAGATAGCTCGAAACCCATTTTCTCCAGCGTCTGAGCGGGATGCAAAACCGAAAAATGTTCGATAGCTGAAAGAATTATGTGTTTACCTTTATTCTGATAAGCAGCAGCCAGGCTTTTTATGGCGAAATTATTACTCTCTGTGCCCCCACTGGTAAATATAACCTCTTCACTATCACCGGCTCCAATGAGATGAGCTACCTGAGCCCGGGCATTCTCAATAGCCTCTCGTGGTTTGTCTCCCCATTCGTGAATACATGAAGGATTGCCATAATATTCATCTAAAAAGGGGAGCATAGCGTTGCGAACTTCTGAAATAAGCGGAGTGGTTGAAGCATTGTCCAGATATACCCTGCGCATTTCATTTCCCTCCGGAAAATACTTTCATAATCGCATTCTGAAACTGTAATAAATTAAAGTCAAGTACGACTAATGTTTGAACATTTTGGTCGGAAGATTCATCATAACAATCTCCACATAACACGATATGTAAAAATCAGATAAACTTATTATCCAATCTTTTTTAACCCCGAGACTCAGAAAAAATAATCCTTCTTTTAAAAAGAGATCAGGGAGAATCATCAAGGATAAATTTGATTCCCCGCTTCATCTTCAAGGAGAATAGCATTTTCAGGACAACTGGAGGCCGCTTTTATCAAAATGCTATCATCAACAGAGGAAGGATCAAGTACTACAGCCTTGTTTTCAATATCCAGCTGAAAGACTGATGGAGCCACAGCCACACAATTACCGATTCCGAGGCAGAGATTGCGATCAACTTTAACCTTCACCATACGCCTTCCTCCCCAACGAACGATTCTCTGTTTATAAAAGGTATATGTCTGTTGAAAAACAAACAACACCTTATCAACCTATACCAAATCCAGACAATCATCCAAAAACCG
>Ga0315298_1009164_pt1 | contig 12325 bp, 9 predicted proteins | sample WHS_1_MG_FD_203077 | JGI IMG/M metagenome (GOLD analysis project Ga0315298, IMG submission 203077) | Extremophilic microbial mat communities from Washburn Hot Springs, YNP, Wyoming, USA - WHS_1_MG | ecosystem: Environmental > Aquatic > Thermal springs > Hot (42-90C) | place: USA: Wyoming... | reverse complement strand
CGTGCGTCCTTGATAATATACGCTTGCGATAAAAAATAATCAAAGTTGTCTTTTTGCTTCCAATTAGGGAAATACTTTTTTAGAATCTTATCCCAAAAAGCGGGGGTAATTTGTGCATACCCAAGACTACCAATTCCATCTAAACTCGTTCGCCAAACACAATTGGTCTCAACTTCAATTTGGCCCAAATTAAATTGATAAGGATAGTCTATTCCGAGCACAAATTCGCTCGCATTCTTTACTTTCGGCAAAAGGTTTCTGCAATCTGCCTTTGCTATGGAAAACATCAAAAGAAAAACTATTAAAACCCTCATATTGCTACGATAACGGCCCGCCACGCTTGTTTAGGCCTTCAGACTTACAATTACACCTAAAAATCATTTGCAACGCTTGTAGACCCCTTTACGAATATGTTTTTTTTAGCCAAAGGCAATAATTATAGAACTACTTAACAGGATAGTTAAATAATAGGCCACCTTAAGCCTTGCGTCAGCGTCCCACTCAATATGGCCAATTCTTAAAATTCTGAAAATATAAGCCAAAGAATACCATAAAGAGACTAAAAAAACTTTTTTAAACACAAACTGCAACGGTGCATAAAATATACCTATTATCCCACTTGCAAAAATAAACAACCCAATTAAAATAATTGTGTTTTGCAAGCTAAAACCTTTCAAATAATCTTTAAAGGTTTTTTTCATTTATACCCCCTTAAAATCCTTTAATTTCGATAATTCCACTAAAAGTAGTCGTGCTATTTGGTGCCGTTATCGTTAATGCTGTGGTACTTACCGACAAGGTTAGACCAGTGGTATTGGTTACTATTACAGGGGTATTGGTAAATGCCACAGGGAAAGTTATTGTCTGGTCAGTTGAGGTGTTATTCTCGTAACCTATTGCCTGCATACCTATTGCCTTAAACCGCCCTTGCAAATACATTGAGTATTGGATACTTCCTGCCGTAGTCCCTGCAAGGGTTGCTACTAAATTACACTTTATCGCTCCACTTGCTTGGATATTACCATTTACATCTACTCGCTCGCTTGGGGTTGCCGTTCCAAACCCACTATAACCCGTTGCCCCAATCAAAGTAATCTTGGGGGTTATTGCTCCGCCCGCAACTCCACCATCTTTAGTAAAAAATTGGATATTGCCTGAGAATTTTCCGTCATCAACTCCAGCTATCCTTGCGCCAGGCCCTGAACTTGTGGATTGGTCTGTATATGTGTAAAAATCTATTGCACTACCCGTCCCAACTCCACCATAGCCATTTATTAAATTTAACTGTGTTTTTATTCCCGCACCATTATTAGACAAATTTAAAGGGGCAATAGAATAATACGTCCCCGCTGGCGGTGTTCCGAATAAGACATTAGCATTTACTTGCAAAGGGAAGGTAGGTGACGTTGCATTTATTGCCAAAAAGCTTCCGCTCGGAATAGAAACCGTCCCAGTAAAGCTTGGGTTATTTATCGGGGCACCAACAAAATTTGGGTAATAACTCAAGACATAATTATAGCCATCACAAAACAGGTAATACATTCCGCCCTTAAGTGGCCCGTTTAAAACAACAGAAGAACTCCAAACTCCATTCCAAAATATATTTGCTCCAGATGGGGGTTGTAATGTATAAGAATAGCTACTGCCATTATTACCCATAAAGGTTACATAAAACCCCGCTGACACCGCTGGTAAGGTCACGGTCGCATTTGCGCTCAGGGTATTTAATTCTATTACAGAGCCACTATTCGATTGTGTTAAGGTGGTGCTCGCATTTATAATGCCTACATTAACCGTAATGGTATTATTAACAACTGTCGGGCTACTAAGCCCTATATATTTAGAATCTACGCTATCGTAGATAAATATCATAGCGGTCAGAGAATTTGCCGTAGTTGAGGGTTGGAGGCCATTTACGACATTACTGCCCCAAGTTACCGTTCGCCCGCCCGTAGAATCTTGCTTTATCAATAAGATACATTTACCGCCCGCTCGCCCATTGGTAAAGTTTATCGTTGTGTTTCCCGTCAAGGTTACCATTTGCGAATCGCTCTTACTCCAATCAACCGTAATATTACTTGAGAAGGTTATTTGGTTTAGAGACAAATTAAACTTATTAAAAAAATCATTAATCATTTGAAAATTGGTAGAATAAATATTATTCCAACCCGTTGTGCCGTAGGTTGCCGTTTGCAAACCCGTAGGTGATAGTGTAGCCATTTTGCCCCCTTAATTTATAGAATATACGCCGTCAGAAGCCCCAACATAAAGAGACTTGCTTGGCGAATACTTCCCGTTGTTATAATGCCTTACACTGACCGTGAAGGCGTTCGCATTATTAACCACTATATTAGGAGTGGTATAAACCATTACATTAGACCCTATGGTAACCTCGAAACTTCCCTCAACTATAAATGGGTAGGTATCAGTGTATGTATCCGCATTTTGATAACCCGCCCCATCTAAATTAGTTTTTGTTACTGCAAATATGTCAATATTTACATTTGCCCCGCTTCTTGTAGCTACTATAGCCTGTGGAGTTATTGGTATATTTGCTTTATTGGTCAAATTTACCTGTATAGCCGTTACTTGCGACAAATCCAAAACCGTGCCCATAACTATTGGGGCCACTTTCAAATAAAAAGTATTTACATTATAGGGTACACTTAAAATATTATCGCCGATATTATTAATCCACGCTTGGGCTCCACTACTATGGTCTGCCTTCGAAGTCCACAAAAGCCCCCTTATTATACCCGTAATACTATAATCTGCGGTCCCATAGGGGTTAAGGTTTTGAAATGCCATTATCTCATCGTCCACTATTAAAACCCGCTTCTGTGTAAACAACCCTGCACTATCGGTGCTCGCATAGGTGTAGAACTCTTTATATGGAGTAAACAGGAGCCCGTTGGGGTCTATATCATAGGTATTAGAATTATATGGGCCGTCTAAAGTCCCCGCCGTAGCCCAAGAACTGCAAGTGGTTAATAATTCATAATTAGAACCGTCGGTGCTTCCATACACAGCGAAACCCGTTTCGTAGCCCATTTCTTTATTAGCAAGAATTAAAACCGCTGGGTTAGATAACCCGTTTATATAGTCTAACTCTACAATCTTAATATGGGTTAATGGGGTAGCCGTAAAAGTAGGTTGCACCCATTCAGTCCCGCCAACATTTAAGAAGTTGGTATCCATTTGCGCTTCGGTCTGCTCTAAAAGTTGCATTGTTATTTCATTGCTATCAATCGCTGGCTCGCTAATAGCAAGAATTCTAAAATTACCATTTAAGCCAATATCGGAATTTATTATCGTTAAAACATCGCCAATAGAATACATTGCATATTTTATCGGTAATTTTAAATTTAAAGTCATTCTCGGGTAACTTCCCTGTTTCATAAATTCAGACAATCTTGACATCGCTGTCGTTTGGTCTATAAAAGCCGTTAAATCTATTTCTTGACGCACTTTCATTCCTGCCAATAATTGCGTCGCTGGGTTCTCAAGAATTAGCGTTCTCGTTACGCCATTATCGACATAATTGCCTACAAATTGGTTATAGATTGTATTCCAACTAGGTTTCGCTAAAGAAAAACTTATCCAATCGTCTTTGATAGTTCCTACAGGGGTATCGTCAGGTCTAAATATCTTTATAACTATTTTACCGTTAGAATCGTAATCTAAATAGCTATCTACAAACTCTAGTATCTTATTCGCGCCATCTTTGGCTTGCGTAGAGGAAGATATAACATAATTAATGCCCCAACCCTTGCTGTAATAATAATCTGAGGCTTGATTAAAATTATCGTAATTCACATCATTTGGGTTCAACCCCGCTATATTCACAAGTAGGTCATAAACCGCCCCCGCTGGGTTAGAGCCGTTCGACATATTTTCATTTCTCAAGCCCGTAGACAAAACCTTTTGAATTTTAAAATTTATGGTAGGCACATAAGTTCGATTTTCGCCACAATATAACCGCTTGAAAAATATATGCGCCACTCCAGGTATAGATGAGGCATAATTTAACTGTGGAGCGTCAGCCGTTGTTGGGTAAACTCCATTAGTTCCATCATTAAACTTTTGATAAAGGCTCGAGACGCCTTTTGTGGTATCTGAATCTTCATACATAGTTATTAAATTAATCTTGCCTTGGGCTATGCCCTGCCAAACGTCCATATAATACTTATAGCCCGTTACTACATCACCGCCCCCGCCACCTTTACCGCCCGCTTTTTGCTTCTCTTCGACAGTGTATAAGTTGCCATAAAAAATAATATTTCCAGGTATATTTACTATTCCATAGGTCAAAGGTACAGGTTGCCCTTCATTCGTTTGGGTTACTTGGAAATCTGCAAAGCTTGCGGGCTTCATATTCATTGTTGGCTTAGGGGTAAAAATAGAAGAAATTAGGGTTAGCCCAACCATTACTAAACCCAAGATTAAGCTTCCAGACAAAGCCCAAGTTAAACCGCCCGTTATAAACGCGCCTAAGATAACCGCAAAACCCATTACAGCTCCACCAATCGAAGCACTTTTTTAAGGTGCTTTTTCCAATGGTCATTTAATTCAGACACTATTACGCCCCTTTCTGGTGCGCTATGAATAAATTCATTATTATCTAAATAAACACCGACGTGATTCATTAGCCCTTTAGGGGAGTGGTAAGCAAACAATAAATAATCGCCCCTATATAAATTATCAGGCTCAAGCTCAATAAAATCTAAACCACTTCTAAGATATTTCTTATTAGAAATTATATAATCGTAAATAATCTCTTTATCAAGGTGTATATACCATTCGGGGGAGTATATATCAAACTTATATCCGTCTAACAAACCCGCTTGGGTTAGCGCATTCCCAACAAACTGGTTACAATCAGTCCCGCGCCCTTTTGCACCCCAAAGGTGTCTGTAGGGCGTTCCAATCCAACTAAGAAGCTCGCTTTTAAATTTAGCCCATTCTTCGTCATTATTAAAAAAATATTTCATTTAAAGCCCCACATTACGGGGTTTTTGGTAGGGATATATGGAAACCCTTTAAACCTCGCTAAATTATTAAACTTATTCTTACAGGTCGCTGGTGTCTTATCACAGCCCGCATATACTATCACTTGCTGGCCGTCGATATTGTCATCAAAAGGCATATGGAGAAAACATTGGCTATTAGGTTGGTCGTGCTTCGTTATCATTCGATATTTGCCGTTATATTCCACATAACCGTATGTATACCAATCTGCTGGCTTAGAACCAAATATAGACGCTTTTATCACCGAACCGCTCGCCGAAACTGTCGTTACATCTCTAAAGTTTGTATTTAATACTCCACAATAGCCATCGTAAAGGGTTGCATTACAATATGCCGAATATACTATCTGAGGCACTAAGGTTTGGTTAAGCATTAAAATATCTTCTGCCTTAAAGGTAATAGTCCTTCCCTCAACGCCTACAGCCTCGCCCTCGCCTACAAAAAGAGTTTTTATACTTTTGGTAGATAAAAATAACCGCCTTAAAACCAGCCTAATGCGTGGCACGTTTGCCACCAAAAAATCTAAAGAGCTTGACTCTTTAGTCGCAAATGTTATGGTAACCTCTCTTTTATTACCCTTTTCGGCCGTAAATTCGCTTCTTTGCATTACCGTTGCGATATAAATCGTGCTATTATAGGTAATATTTTTCGGATAATTGGTTACATTTATTACATACTGCGGAAAATAAAAATCATAAAGCTCAGCAAAAGTAGGTAATTGAGTTTGCACAATATCATTATTATACGCCATTAGACCTCCGAATATTCGTAGGGAACCTCTTGGTAGACTAAATTAACTTGGCCTATCATATCCTCGCCATCTGCTCTTTGTATCTTTACAACGAAATCGCTTGCGTGCCTTGCTAAAATTAGCCTGCCAAAGAAAACTACATCAGTTATATTTAATCCGATTGGCATTGCCGTGTCAAGCATTACCCTTTCATAGCCCGTCGTCTCCACTTCATAAGACGTTACTTTTCTTATAATCAAATCGCCCTCTTTCGTTATTATAAAAAATCTTAAATTAGTATCGTTTTTGGTCGTTAACTGCGAAAAACTTACCATTATATACGGGTCATTCGCATTTACATTTTGTGCTAAATTAAACTCTTGGCTCCAGCAAGCAAGCCAAAATCTCGACAACTGCCCATTAGTAAACTTATAAAAAGAATTTAAGGTTTGAAAATCCGTCCTAGTCTTAAAGGTATAAGAAGCCGTTATCTTTCTTAGAGATACAGGGATATAGGGATAACCAATCGTCCTCGTTCCCGCAAAAGAAACAAAATCGCCATTATCTAAATACTCCACTTTATAATTATCTAAATCAGGCTGAGGGTAAACAAATAATGTGCTTAAACTTCCTAAACCAGTTATGGACTGCATTATATAAACACCTCTTTTGCCTCAAAATCTACCACCGAAAACTTACCCGCCATCCCCTCTTGGGATATATTGCTAATTATACCATAAATAGCTGGATAAATCTCTATATCGCCTGCTGGTAAATTATTCGTAACTGGATACTGCAATTTTATTACTTTATTTGTTGTGTCAATTGAATCCACCTCAAAACAATAAGCCACTTGGGTACTCTTTTGGTAAACCACTAATAAAGGACAAGTTGTAATTTCTGTGTATTTAGATATATCTTCATTTACAGCTATCGACGACAAACCGTTTAAATTATTCACTACAGGGGTTATCTTTTCAAACGGTATTGCTATCGCAAACAATTTTCCCCCGTGCTGGTCTAAATTCGTTCTTGCCGAACCAAAAGATGTGTCGTCTATAAAAGCTTTAGCTTTATAACTTCTTAATGGCATATCTACTAAATTTCTTCTTTGCTCTTTAAGAAACATATTCACCGCATTAACTAAAGCATAAGTTAGGGTAAATTCAAAACTATCGGGGATAATATGCACCAAAGGAAGCGTGGCTATTCTCAATCCCGTTATAAATAGATTATAGTTTCCCCCAACATCAAACAAAAATCCAAAACTGCCATTTATTACAGGTTGGCCGTTTACGGCTTGGATTTTTATTACTGTGCTTTTTTGGACTAATGGGTTATACACTCCAGTTATATCACTTGAAAAACTTATTCCATCAAGAGAATTGTTTTGTATTTGGTTTAAATTAACCTTTTGAGTGTAGGCATTCCAGATATAAAAATTATAATATTGGTCAGTAGACACAAGGCCCGCACTTATATTAGTCAAAGATAACCAAATCTGATTGTAAAAAATATCATACATATCAGAGGCCTTTAACCCGCTTCTTTTTGCTCCACCAAAAACTAAATTGTTGTAGGTAAAATGTGTTAAAAGAATAGGCTCTTTGTCTTTCAATAAATCTATAGCCACATTGGCCGTCGTAGGAAAGTAATTTAAATCTCTTTCAGGCCATTCTGTCGCTGGTATAAGAAAACCTTCAAAAATAGAGAAAATGTATGCCATTAATTACCCGTTTCTATAGCTACCCCATAAGGGGACTGATAATCGCCCATTTCAATCACAGTAAACTTTCTCTGCCCGTAATATGTTACGTCGCCTGGTAGAAAATAAGGATATCCCGCCGTCGCATAATAAGGCAACTCACCTATTGGGTGGAAATAATTGTAACCGCTAATAGAATAGGACAAGGATATAATCGGCTTAATTATCGGTGCTTTATTTGTATAGGAGCTCATTTTTACCGCCGTGTTATAAGAAAAACCTCTGTTCTGCAAACCAGACCCATAATAGTTTGGGGGGACATTCGAATTCGCTAAAGAAACCGTAGAACTCATCGCTTTATTTGTTCGCCCTGCACCTAAATAATACAAATCGCCAGAGCTATAAGTTCCATCAGAAGCACCGCTCCAAATACAAAAAATAATAGGCCCATTACCAAGGTTAAATGTTTTACTAGTTACAAGAATATTTCCTTCCGTCTCTCCGTTCTTATAACTCTCTATAGAACCCATAAAAATCGGTATAATCCACCTTCCTTTAAGGGGATAAGCTGAAATATAAACAATATTAAAATTTCCGTCTAAAAAAACTAAAATCCCGCTTTGGTTAACAAAAACCCATTGAGTTATTAATGGGAATTGTGCTGGGTTGTGAAATGGCATCGCAGTATTATAGTCACTAGAAAATATTCCTGGCTGTACGTTATACGCCGAACTTCCATTAAATCCTAAATTGCCATATATTTGCAAATAGTAATAAGTCCCATACGAACCAGAATAATAAAGATATTTCATCGAAAAATATAAATTCTGGCTTCCATTGCCCGTAGAGTGTATATAAAGCTCTAAATTAGTGCTATCAAATTTATCTATTACCCAGCCATTTAATACAATGCTGTTGGCTATATTCTGCAAAACTGCCAAAGGGGTCGCTACATTAGTAAATTGATATTTATTAAATACTGCCATTAAGCCTCCTTGATAGCCATAAAATCTGCATATGTAGTCCTAAAACAATTTTGAAAAATAATATACGTATCGCTTCCAACCGTAAATTCATTTTCGGACTGCAACGCAAATCCAGGGGCAAAATAACAACCATCGGGAAAACCCGACACATAACCATCACAAAAAAAGTAAAGAGGCATTAAAATATTATTATAACCTTGCTGGTATGCCACCGTCGACCAAGTAGAAGTGGTATCCGTCGGAACCATCACAAAGCCTCTGCTCCATTGGTTGGCGTAATTAATCATTCCACCTACATTTGCATTAGGCTGTGCTATATATCTTCTATTACCATTAGAGGCATTATCATAATATATCGCATAACTTGTATTTGTAATATCGCTTCCCGTCCATAAATCGCCGTAAATCCACATAGGGGTTGGGTATTCTGAAGGTAGACTAACTCGCATAAAATAACCTGCATAACCAAAAGAATAGTAGGTATTATTTCTAACTACAACAATAATTCTTTGCTTATTAGAAAAAATCCATTGGAAAATATCACCCGTCCAATAACCAAAGGCTGGGAAAGTGCATTGGGTTAAATTTGTGCTTTGCAAGGTATATAAATTGCCCGTTGTATCAAAAAAACTCGTAACCCCAACATCAAACCTGCGGTATCCCGTCATTATTATATTAGCTTTATCTAATCCTGTAGAAAGCATTAAAAAGCCTAAATCTATTTGGCTTTGCCCGTCAAGGCCTGTATTTCTTACTACTATCTGATACCTCTTAAAGTTATACGAATAATTAATCGTGGCTGGCACCGTCCCTTTCAAAAGGGTAAAATAGCCCAGCTTCCAGTCTAAAGTGTAATCCGTCCCCTCAATTAAAGTCGTCCCACCGTTGGTAAAGGTATAATTACTTACAAAACCCGTAGGCAAGGGGATAGGAGTGTTTAAGGCGCTAACCGTTATAGTTCCAGAATATGCTATAGAAGTAAAACTATTAGGTGATGTATCTAAATTGGTATATACAATCTGCCAATCTTGCCCTGGAGTGTTGGGGTCTCCACAAATAAACCTAAAAAAATTAGTAAATGCACTTACGAAATTATTTTGCTGGCCCGTTATCGTTTGCTTTCCTGAATATGCCATTTTACCTCACTTTAAAACTTTTTTAATTTGCGCGGACTGGTTGCTTATTACATTAACCACCGCTTTTTGGCCCGCTTGGCTGGAAAGGTATTGATTCAATAATTGTGGGTCAATTACATTTACTATATTAACGCTTTGCTGTTGCATTGCTGGTGTGGGGTTGTCTAAAACTTTTGCTAGCTTATTAAAGGTATTATTTTGCTCCCTCGACAAAACTCTTTCGCCCGTTTGCAAAATAGCTGGCACTTCATCAATGCCTAAATGAAATCGTGGCACATAACCGCCCGTGTGGAACCCTAACATACCAACGCTTGGCGCTAATGGCTCTAATGCTCCACCACCAAATAAACCGCCAAACAGGCCACCGCCACCACCTAATAAACCACCCAAAGAGCTAACTAATGGTTGTATTACTAAAATCTTTAAAAGCTCTTGGTATATGCTTTGGAGTGTAGAAATAGCTAAATCTCTAAAATTCATAAACTTTGCACTCGTTACATCTAAAAAGCTTGTCAGCCCATTTTGCAAAGCGTTTATTAGGGAGTTAGCTATTTCTTTGCCCTGCTGGAAGCTCGTTAAAGCCTTATCGTGAAACTCTTTCATTGCAAACTGGAAACCCTGCCCAATCGTGCCATTTAACTCTAACCATTTTAGTTTTAAATCAACAATAGAAGACTCTAATTTTTTTATTTGTTCCATCTTTTGAATATAGTTTTGGTCGTCTCCTGCATCTCTAAACTGCTTAGCCTCTTGCTCATAAATTCCAAGTAAACGCATATTTAAGTCGATTTGCTCGTTTAATGCGTCCTTTTGGCTCTCATTTTGGATCTTTACATCTAAATCTATTTGGGCTAAACTATTTTGTATTCTTAACTCCGCTACCTTATTTTGGTAGTCTTGCTCTATCTTTAACCTTTTCTTTGCCGTTGCTTCATCTATTTTGGCTTTATAATTTTGGTGTTGCTCATAGGTCATTGCGTCTTGTTTATAAAGCTCAGCTTCTTTTACATTTAACTTTAAAAGCTTTTCATAAACAATCTGGTCGAAATGGTTATTTTTGTATATCTCGTCAAGTTTTTCAGTCTCTTTCTGCCCCCAATCGTCTACTTCTGCAAGTCTTTTCTGGTATTCAGTCTGGAATTCTTTAGTAATATCTCGCTCAAAATCTATTCTTTTTTTATGGTAATCTTCTATTATCTTATCGTCTTTAGTAACAGCCCCTTTCATAGCTAAATCTATGGCTTTTATGGCTTCTTGGGAGGAAATAACACCCTTTCGCTGAAATTCTTTTATTTTATTTAATTTCTCGGTCAACCATCTGGTAGTATCCGCTAAATCTTTAGCTATGCCCGTTTGTGTTGCCGAGTAGAGCTCGTCCATTAATACATTGTAATAATCCCTTAAATTAGATAAATCGCCCGCACTCTTTGCCTTGCCTGTATCAACTGCTGGGCCTTTTGGGGCTGGTGCTTTAAAATTAGTGCTTGGACTTCCCGCACTTTGTTGCTTACTAAAATTAGCAATAAGGCTATTTGCTTTTTGTAAATCTTTATAAATACTATCACTTAAACCGCCCTGCAAAGACTGTTGGCCGTGCTTTATAAAATCATTTACGCCATTTTTAACTAATTGGGCTTGTTCTGAGGCCTTCCCAACTTGAAAAGTTACTGCATAACCAACCTGTGCTATTGCGTGGGCAAGGACACTACCCATATCTACAAATTGGCTAATTATTGAGGCAACTCTACTAGATATAGAAGGCAATATGCCAACAGAGATATATAACAACCCTTTAGATATTGTTTCTACTAACCCCCCTAAAACACTTAACACAGGTGCAAATGGTTGCAATATCGTATATACAGCTTGCACTGTGGACTTTATACTTTCCCAACCTGCCTTAATGCCCGCTGAGATTTGTTGCTTATGTTCATTAGTAAGCTTAATAATGCCAACTAATAGATTATTTATATCTTGGTAGAGCTCGGTAAAGCCCATTCTCATTATTTCATCTTTTATGGTGGATAGGTGATTCTCTATTACTACCCACGTGCCCTCGTAATCCTTCGCTGAGGCGTTATATCCTTGCATATACTTGGCTAACTCAACCATAACATCTTTGCCTTTCGATTCCCACATTCTAATCGTATCAGCCAAAACATTATGGTTATCGTCTCCGCCCATAGACTCGTTAATTTGCTTAGCTAACTGAGATTTTTTTATATCTGCGTCGAGCAATCCTTCAGTTTCGGCTTTTAACGTCTTAAGAGAGCTTCTCGCCGTAAAAGACACTATTTCTATAGCGTTGGACAAACTTACTAAACTGTCGATACTTTCTTTAGAAGCACCAATAGTTAGCCCGTGCTCATTTATTATAAACATCTCTTTTTCGATGTTTTTTAATGAGGCTATAGACTTACTCGCTACTTGCTCGGCTATTTCTTGCTGGCCCTCTGCATATTCTTTTGCTTGGTTGTAATACTCTTTGGTATCGAGGTTTTTATCTTGCGAAGCCTTCATTTGGGTCAAAACAGTAGCCGTTCTCAAAATGCTCATATTAAATTCGTCTACTGCTTTATAACCTTCTGTTGCAAACTCCTTTATCTTTTCGAAAGATTCATAAGCGACAATAGCTAACTCGGCAAATTTAATTATCGATTCGGCTACTTGGGTAGTCATACTCTTGAGGTTATTATTGAGATTATTAAAAGCTGTTGTGGTATTATCTATTGCGTTTATA
>Ga0315298_1009163_pt1 | contig 12325 bp, 19 predicted proteins | sample WHS_1_MG_FD_203077 | JGI IMG/M metagenome (GOLD analysis project Ga0315298, IMG submission 203077) | Extremophilic microbial mat communities from Washburn Hot Springs, YNP, Wyoming, USA - WHS_1_MG | ecosystem: Environmental > Aquatic > Thermal springs > Hot (42-90C) | place: USA: Wyoming... | reverse complement strand
TTGTTAAGGTAAACAAAATAATTATTGTTTCCGACGAGCTTGCTTTAGTCGAATTAGTGTCGGCGATTCCGCAGTTGCCGCATGTTCCATTTTATTTGCCGATTAGGTTGAAGGTGAGGAAAGCATGAGAGATGCGAAACTGTATGTGAAAGTTGTTCAGAAAAGACTTAAATGTAGGTCTGCGCAAAAGAAGTTATTGGTTAGGGGTGTTGGTTGATGAGCTATGTTGTGACGACCGAAGTGTCGGCTGGAGACTACGGGTATGATTTGCAATTCTTGGCTGTGGACGACAATAATAGTCCCGTCGATTTGTCGGGAGCGTCCATCACGGTTGTTTTCGAGAAGAGAGGAGAGACAGTTGCTTCTGTCACAAAAACAGGTACGATTACAGACGCGGTTGCTGGAAAGTTTAAGGTAACTATTTCGTCAGGTGATTTCTCTGAGGTCGGTGTCGTTTATGATGTTAAAGCAAGGATTCAGTACATGGATGAAAGAATAACGGCTAAGGGAGTTGTCATAATTGTCGAAGAATAGTGTAATGCAAAAAAAGATTTATAAGTGGGTTCTGATACATCTATTACGGTGATTAAAATGGTTGGAGTGCGTAAGCAAGAAGAAGCAATCGAAGGAGCTGAAGAAGATGGAGAAGCTGTTGCTCCATCTGAAGACGGGCTTGAAGAGAAAATGAACACGTTGTTTAAAGTAATGTCTGAGTTGCAAGCTGCTGTGAAAGATTTAGCAAGTGCTACGGGTGCGAGTACTGAGGCAACACGGGGATTGCAAGAAGCTCTTATGAGTGATTTTAAGACGTCTCTTATGAATGATTTAAAGGCATCTCTTATGAGTGATTTTAAGGCATCTCTTATGAGTGATTTTAAGACATCTCTTATTGAAGATTTAAAGAAAGTTGTTACTGTAGGCATGCCTGCTGCAGCTGCTGAAAACAAGCTTGAGAATAAACGACCTGATGCTACACCGAGCAAGAAACCTGAAGCTGTTGGTGAGGCGGTTAGTGCTCCGCCGGCGAATTTCCAAGAGCAGAGTGCTATTTATTCGAAGGATGTCGAGGTTGTTAAGACGGAGCGTCCGTCGGTTGAAGTTAAGAAATCCAATCTTGAGTCTCCAACTGCTGATTTAATACGCAGTGTTTTGACAGGTCAGACTAAGGGTTTGAATGTTGTTAAACGACTTCGTGAGGTGACAAGCCATGAGTGAAAGTATTGGTAGACTGTTAACAATCGAAGACATTGAGCTGTTCTACACTGGAGCCATGGGTCATCCGTTCATTGTGCACAGCGACTTGGTTGACATCTTGAAGACTTCTGGAGAGGTTTCGACTTCTGTGACTGGAGTCTTGAACAAGACGTACGGTGCTCTTGTGTGGGCACAGATGAACCAGGAAGCAAACGTGTTTGGTGCTTTGCCTAAGACAACGTGGGTTAGGAGCGGATGGCGTGTTAAGACGGCGTTTGCCACGTCTGCCGCGAGCGATATAGCTTTGTCTGGTGAGACGTCGACACTGCCGACTTCTGTGCATCCAGATATAGCAACTGTGTATGCCACTCCGAAGATTCAAGCGATAACGTTCGATGTTACAGACGTGGTTGAAGCCATGACTACGCAAAGCGCAGACGACATTTGGGGAGCTGCACATCAGGTTCGCGCAGAGATTGGAACAGAGTTTGTGAAGAGAATTAACCAGCAACTGTTACGTGCGGTTGACAGTTCGACGACGATGCTGGAGACGTTGGATAAGATTTGCGGCAAGAGTTCTGAGGGAACGAATTATGCCACGATTTACGGTGTTGACAGGAGTACTAATGCATGGGCGAACGCTTATGTTAATAATTCTGGAACGGTACGGTCATTGACAGATGCTCTGGTTAGAGATGTCTTGACCAATACGCGGGCGCGCGGTGCGAGCACAAATGTGGTGATTACTGGCTACGACACGTATGCTGCGCTTCTCGGATTGTACACGACGTTCGTCAGGTATATGCCTCTGTCGGAGACGAAGGCTCAGTTCGGAGTTAACGGCATTCAGACAGCAGCAGGTCTTGACGTCGGGATAAACATTGCGTCGCTCTACGGAATTCCGCTGATACAGTCTGTTGACTGTCCGAAAGGCAACGGAACGGGCGAGATTAGCTATGCGTTCTTCGTTGATGCAAGCGACCCTGAAAACTATGGATTCCCGAGACTGAGCATGAGCATACTGCGTCCAGTCGAGTACTTCGAAAGCAGAGATTACGTGTTGCTGAACAAGTTCGTGGTTCGTGGAGTTTACAGGATGATTGGAGAAACAGTAGCGAGATTCCTGTACGGTCAAGGGAAACTTAGAGATATCAGTGCTTAGGCGGTGAAATAATGAGCTACGAAACAGCGCCGTGTCCCTTGTTTGGCAAGCCGGGAGTTAAGCACACGTACGAGTTTAAAGGGCTGATGGTGCTGAACAATGCGGAGTTTTCTTTTGCTTCCGCCATTTCTCAGTCTGTTTCCGCCAGCGGAACGTATGTGCTACCTACGGGAATATGGTATGTTATTTGCAATACGAATACGAAGATTCAGGTGTACAATGGTTCGTCATGGATTGACTGGACTGCTGCTGCAGGGCAAGATATGGTGATAAGCGACGGCGCGAGTGTTAGGCTTTCCAATGGCGGTGCTGGTGCGGAATCAAGCACGTTGATAAAGATAGCTTAGGCTGACGGTTATGGCTAATTACAATGTGACCGTGAAGGTTATCAGAGGCGCGCAGGGAAGCGTGGAATCGGCTGTCAGCACGTACCTTAATGGGATAGACAGCGCGAAAGTGATTCGGGCAATCTCTGTTGCGAGATACGGCGCAGACCAATTGATTGTTCTGATTGTTCACGACGCGTAGCTTTAACAGAAACATTTATATTTCCCGTTGTCTTTTATAATGGCTTAAAATATGAGGTGATTAGATGAAAGAAGCAGTAGTGTTGGTTTCAAGAGAAATGTTCGGAAATATTCATGGTGCGTTGCTGAATACGTTTCCGTTTGATTGGAAGGTGCAGGTTTTTGTCGTGACGAATCAGATTGTTGCAGACTATGAGCAGGAGTTTGGTTCGTTGTTTCTTGACAAGTACAAGGAAGCAGCTGCAAAGATTATAAGGCAATTCGCAGATTCGGACGTTAAGTTTTACGTTGTGATGGGCGGAGCCGCGTTCTTGAATGTCATTCTTGTTCAGGAGCTTCTGAAGTATGTCGAAGCTGACAGAATAGTGTTGCTTGTGTACCGTAAGTTTGAAAAGAAGTATGGAGCGTTTACGCTTGACGGAAAAGTCGTCAGCATTGGAAGCGAAGCATTGGATAAGCCGTCGCTTCTTGGTGATTAGCGGGAGCGTATGCGATTATGTCGTTGATGTCAGAGAAAAGCGGTGTACGTGTCCAGCGGGATTGTTCAAGGGTATTGAATGTAAACATCTAAAGGAAGCGAGCAATATGCCTGTTGAATTGGAAAAGATAGAGAAAAATGTACGGAGAATGCCAAGTTTCAGCGATGGCGTGAACAATTTGTTTGGCGGTTCATTTTTCAGTTCAGACGCAGTTGTCGGAATTCATGGATTGCCGCACGAGGGAAAGTCGTTGTGGATGATTCATGAGACGTTCAGTTTGGCGAGCAGAGGGTTTAACGTTTTGTACATTGATACTGAAGGAAATATCGGGGAGATGATTTTAGCATGGAAGGATAAGTTGCAGAAGAGGTTTCCGCCGAAGGGACAGATATATTTCGAGAGCAGGAGAAGTCTTGAGTCGTTCTGTGACTTTCTTGGATATAAGGTTGCTGTTGTGTTTCATTCTGCTGGTAGTGGAGAGAAGAAGGAGAAGGGAAAGATGGAGTTTAGGATTCTTGAGTCGTCTAAGGAGTCTAACTTGGAGAAGTTCGTTGCAGAAAAGAAAATTGACGCGATAATTCTTGATAGTTTTAGTGCGCCGATAAGGAATGCTTTTCCAGACGAGCAAGTCAACTTTCCAAGCAGAGCAAGCGCTATGGCGTTGATATTTGGTAAATTAATAACTGTTCAAGAAAAGTATGGATGTGCTCTTGCTATCACCGCGCATTCTACAGTGAATCCGGCGAATCCGTACCAGACGATTGGAGAAATGCGGGGAGGTATTGTTTCGCATCATTACGTGAAGCGGTTGATGTACATAGATTCGAGGGCTGCGAAGAAATATGCGAATTACAGGAGATTGTGGCTGTTCAGGTGCGAGAATAAGCCAAGGCTTGGCGGTGTTGTTGGCGTTGAGGTTCGTGATGACGGAATGTTTGATTACGACAATTACATGGAGCTGTTGACGGATAATGAATTGAAGGCGATGGCAAGTGAAGAATAGTTTGCTTAGATGGTTAAGAGCTATTGATACTGACGAATGTGTATATGTTTTTCCGAGGGAAGTTGGGTTAAAGCGTGAGATGACATGTTCGTTTGAAGATTTTTGCGAGTATGTTACTGATTGCATTAAATTGAATATTGAGTGTTATTCGTCGGTGTTCAGTAAATGGCAGATAGAGAACAATATGTTTGACACGATTTTCTTGGATGTTGATGATGTAATGTTTGCAGAGATTGTTAGAGGTGTTCTTGAGAAGAACAATTTATATGCGAGGGAATACTGTAGCGGTCGAGGCTATCATTTCTACATAGATTTTCCACAGACGAAGTTAATTAATTATAAGTATGCTGTTAGACGTTTTGTGTCTGAGATTCTAGATTTGAGCGATTATGTCGATATGCATGTTGTCGGCGATATTAGAAGGATGGCACGTGTTCCGTTGACGTATAATAGTAGGGCTGGCAAAATGATGACTGTGATTTCCGACGAATGCTTTTTGAATAGGAAGGTGGCTGGAATTCTTGAAAGTCTACGGATGGTAGATTCTGTTACTGCTGGATATGAACAGAGAGTTGTCGACGTGTTTAAGAGTGATAAGTTGCCGCCGTGCATTGAAAAGATGATAGAGCATATTGTTGGCACAGGAGAGTTAGACCATCAGGAAAGGCTTATTTTATCGACTTATTTATTGCGTAATTTCTCGTTTGAAGATGTCAAGAGACTGATGATGCTGTGTAATGATTACAGGGAAGACAAGACAGAATATCAGTTAAGATGGTTGATTGAAAATTCGTATGAGCCGTATTCATGTAGACGGGTAAAGGAGTTAGGCGTTTGTCCGTTGAAGGGAGGAGTCTGTGAATGGTTTCCGTGGATGGGGAAGGTTGTTTAAATGTCTGATTCTATTTCTGTGAAGTGGAGTTTTAGCACAGATTTGCAATTGGAATATGTTAATGCGGCGGATTTGAAGAGGAAAGTTGATGTGATTTATGAAGCGTTGAAGTTGCTTCTTGGAGAGGATTTGGAAAAAGCAGTTGAGAAGGTGGAAAAAGGTGAAGTTGCAAAGCGAAGTAAACTTGATGGGCAGAAGTGACGATTTAAGGTTTAGGGCTGTGTTTGACGGCAAAATTCAGGAATGTAAGACGAATGTTAAGCCGTACGGGTTTGTCGAGAAGGAAGCTAATCATGGCTGGAGAGACGTGGAAGATACGGAGCTGGTAACGTTGAAGAAAAAGCGGGTTGTTAAGTTGAATTTTGAGACGCCGAGTCAAGTAGGAAGTTTCGGTAGGCGTTTGGATTCTAAGGGTATACGTGTATATGAGATGGATATTCCGTATGTGCGGAGAGTTTTAGTCGATAAAGTTTTCATGGTTGATTACGATGGTTGTGGTTGTTACGTGGATATTGAGGTTGACGACAATGGCGGATGGAAGCGTGCTGGAGAAGGCGAGATTAAAGCAGTAAGCGTTGGGGACGAGAAGTCGGTGAAGACTTTTCTGCTTGACGGCGACGAGAAAGAGTTTTTGAAGGATGTTATTGTGCATCTTGAAAACGGCAAGAAGACTGTTGTCGCAGGCTGGAATGTTGATTTCGACTTGACGCATTTAAGGAAGAGATGTCGTCGCTTGAATGTTGATGCTGAATGGCTTGATTACTGTTATGGTTTTGACATGCGTAATGTGTATCGTTCTGCCGTTAAAGGGTTGACAAGGTATAGTCTCGAAGAGGTTGCTGTTTACGAAGGGTTTCCGCCTAAGACGAGCAGTAAGAGAATTTGCGAGATGACGCGGCAGGAGCTTGAGACGTACAATAGGCATGACGTTGAGCTTTTGCAGTTGCTGAATGAAAAATATCATTTCTTGGATGTTAGGCTGCGTTTGATGAAAGAGGTTAATTTGTTGATGAGCATGAACACAGCTTATCAGATTGGCGATTCTGTTGTTCTTAGACGTTTGAGGGAGCTTGGATATGTAGCGCCTACCGTGTATAATGCGAAGAAGGAGACGTATGAGGGAGCATATGTCATGGAGCCTGTTCCAGGAAGGTACAGGGATGTTGTCGATGTGGATGTTGTTGGGATGTATCCGACGATAATTATGATGCATAAGATTGATGTTGACGGTCTGCGAGGCGAATGTTTGCCTTATCTTGTTGCGAAATGGGTTGAGGAGAAGAAGAAGGCTGAAGAGAGTGGCGACAGGACGGCTCGTGAAGTTTATAAGATGTTGGCGAATTCGATGTATGGATTGTTTGGCTTCGCGGCATTCAGGTTTTATGACGAGAAGAAAGCAGCTACCGTTACGGAAGTTGGGCGTAAAACGGTTTTGAAGGCTTCTGATGAATTGAAGAAGTTGGGGTTTAAAGTGATATATGCTGATAGCGTTCTAGCAGGGACACCGCTGTTATGTAAAGAAGGTGGACAGGTGGTTATTAAGATGATAGACGATGTTAAGTCTGGAGACTATGTGTTGGATGAGAGCGGGTGGGTAAGAGTGAAACATGCTATAAAGAAGGATGTCGAAAAAAGAATGTATAGAGTTGAAACGTGGACTGGAGTAGTGACCGTTACTGAAGATCATTCTCTCATCGATAGGAATGGGAGTGCAATTACGCCAAAACAATTGAGAGTTGGAGATTTGTTGAGGGCAATCAAGTATGAGTTTAGTTCAATAATTAATATGGGTTTGGATGAGGCGTGGTTACTTGGCTATTTTGTTGCTGACGGATTTGCAAAGAAGTATGAAAAGTTTACATGGAAGTGTCCAGATAAGCATAAAGTTGAAGGACGGTTAAGGCGAGAATGGCAAGCTGTAAAGACCTTGAAAAGAGGTTGGAAGAGAACACAGAGTTATGTTCATCTTGATGGACAAAATAAAGAGCTGTTATTAAGAGCAAAAAGTATTCTCGAAAAACTTGGCTTTAAAGCGAAACTTTATGCGTTTCAGAGTAACAAGACTAGTGGCGGTATGGTTTATAGATTGGATGTTCTTTCGCCCGTAAAGAGCGGGGCGCTTGAGTATTTTGCGAGGTGTTATTATAAGGGTAAGAAAAAAGTTCCAGATGATGTTTTGAACGCCTCGCCAGAAGTCGCTAAAGCCTTCATTGTGGGGTATTTAGCTGGGGCTGGTAGCAATAAAAACAAGATGGGTATTTGGCAAGCTGATGATGAAGAGCTGGTTGTTTACGGTCTGTCATATCTAGCAAGAAAGGCTGGGTTTAAATTTAGATATTGTTCGTATCGTGGTCAGAGAGGAAAAAGGAAGTATTTGAGACATATAAGGTTCGTTAAAAATCCTTACGACAAGAGATTGAAGGATGATAATGAAGTGCGAGAGATTGAAGATTTAGGTGTGATGAAGTGCGTGGTTTACGATTTGGAGACGGAATCTCATCATTTCGAGGCTGGCGGAGTTTTGCTTCACAATACGGACGGCTTGTTCTACATTGATTCTGGTTTCTCGTCTGTTTCTTGGATTGGCGATTATTTGTCTTGGGTGCTGTTGCCTTTCAAGTTTGAGGTTGATTACAAATTTAAGCAGTTGCTGATGTTTAGTTCGGAAAAGGGAGATGGCGGTGCTAAGAAAAGGTATGCAGGTGTTGATTGTAACGGTAGGCTGTTTGTTCGCGGTCTCGAGCTGAGACGTAGGGATTGGTGTTCTTTGAGTAAGAAGGCTTTGTCGAATGCATTGAAGATGATTTTCGACGGCAAGAGCAAAAGCGAGATTCTTGATTATTACGAGAAGCTGCGTGTTGATTTGTTCGCGGGAAAGTATGACGATGAGCTTGTTATCACGAAGGAAGTGAAGGGAGAGTATAAGGCGAATGTTCCACATAAGAGAGCGTGGGATAAAGCTGTCAGTCTTGGATTGATTTCTTCCGACGACAGGGAAGTGAGCTATGTGTGGAGTAAGAATGGTGTTGAACCGTATAGGAAAGGAGTTGCGATTGATTACGAGAGATATTGGACGAAACAGATGATTGCTCCGCTTAAAAGGCTTCTTTCGTGTTTAGAGACGCAGAGAAGACTTTTTTAAGATGGTAAAAAAACAAAACGTTTTTATACTTCTGTGACATTTAGGTTTTTCAAACAAAGGTGATATAATTGGTTAAGGATGAAGAAATAGTTGAATGGGCGAAAAAACACCCAATATATTGTAAATATCTTGCGAATTTAGATGCGTTGAGAGTGTTGTATCAAAAACAGGTTCTTGGAGAGATGGCTGGTGCTGTCGGCGGTAGAGGATATAAGCAGATATCTATTAAGGATTTGACGGTTGGTCAGAGAGTATGTGTTAAGGGAATTATCGTAGAGAAGCGGACACGGACATACGAGGGTTGCGAAATTTGTCGTAAGAAGGAGTGCGAGCATAATGCTGGTCGGAAGGAATATGTTATAACGATGTTGCTTATTGCTGATGTGACTGGCTCTGTATGGGGTACGTTTATGGGTTCTATTGATGAAATCTCTGACGGAGATGAAGTGGAGTGCTATGGTAGAACTAAGAGATTTGGCGAGAACGTTGAGATTAATATTGATAAAGTGGAGAAACTAATGTCTTGCGTAGATAACAAGGAGCAAGTGTTGAAGTTCATAGGCAAGGCTGGTTCGATGAAAAAGGTTGTTGTTGAGCAATTGTGCAAGAGGTTCGGTGTTGAGTGGAACAGCATAGAAGGTTCTGTTGTGGTTGATGGAGAATACGTTAAGTTGAGAGTATAGGAGAAAATGCGATGAGTGAAGATTTGTCTGAAGTTGCTGATTCGGTTAAGAGGCAGTTCTTGAGTGCTGTGATTCGTGATACTGAAGAGAGCAAGCGGGAGATGAAGAAAGGAGAAATTCAGATAACAGATATTTGTTACGACTGTATGCGGCGGGCTTATTACCAGGTTCTTTCGAGGATGAACGATGATAGTAAGGGATTGCGTTTAAGTGATTTGCTCGTGATATGGGTAGGTGTTCGTTTGCATGAGACAGACTTTTCAGAGATACACGAACTGGACGTGTACGGGATGGGGATTCATGGACGTATAGATGAGATTATTATTGATGGCGACAGAGCGATAATTATTGACAAGAAGACGACGAGGAAGATTCCGAGTAAGCCTTATGAACATCATATTCATCAGATTCGGTATTATGGGATTTTGCTGAAGAACAGTGATGTGTGGGAGTTGCTGAAAAACAAAAAGATGTACGGTTGCGTACTTTACATTGATGTTAACTTAGGAGCTATTGAAGCGTTTCCATTTTCTATGAATCCGAACGATACAGTTCTTGAAAGTGAGATGAGAAGGAAAATATCTGTTTTGCAGAATGCGTTAAATGAAAGAAAGCCTCCCGAACCTAAGATGACCTGGCTTTGCCAATTTTGCGACTTTATCTTGGATTGTGTTAGTTTTGATTGTGTTAAGGATAAGGTGAGGCAGGGATGAGGTCAGGTGCTGTGTGGAGCGGTCAGGCGCGGTTGGGCAGGGTCTGGTGTGGTATGGTTAGGTGAGGATATATGACGAGAATATTGGTTGTTAGTGATTTACATGTTGGAAGTAGGTATGGATTGATGCCGAAGCAGTGGGGCGAGGTCTTGGCGAATCCGATACAGCGTGAAATCTTAAGGAAGTGGGATGAGATGTGCAAGTGCGAGCATGAGATTGACTATTTGATAGTGAACGGCGATGCAGTGGATGGAACGTCTCCTGCAGAAGAAGGTAAATACCAGAGCATTTCAGACACGGACGAGCAGGTGAATGCTGCCGCGGAGTTGGTGTCGAACATTAACTGTGACAAAATCTTGGTAACGTACGGGTCGAAGTATCACACGAAGGAGAATCCTAATTTAGACGAGGCGTTTGCCAAGGAAGTTGGTGCGAGCAAACATGATTATGAGATTAGCTTTCAGCCGAAGGCATTGGACGATGTGTTCCATCTGGCACATAACATCGGGATTAGTTTTTCTTCATGGATCTACAGAACGACTCCAATAGCGAAGGAGCTTGTGGCGGCATTATTGAACGAGAAGGAATTGCATAGTTACAAGTGTGTAATAAGAAGTCATGCACATTATTATTGCATGGTGTCTTTTACGTCGAATTTTGGATTAATAACGCCGTGTTGGCAGACGAGGACACCGTACATGGTTAAGAAGGGATTGTCAATGATTCCGAAGCTTGGATATGTGCTTCTTGAGAAGCGTGATAAGAATAGCGGTTGGACTGTTACGCCGCGTACGTTTAACATGCCGAGACCTGAGCTGGTGAAGTTATGAGCGAAGACGAGCGGAACGTTGAGGTTTGCATTGGCAATGAAGAAACTATTGCGGTTTCTGAAGATGTCTGGCGGCAGGTCGACGATGAATGCAGGCGGGAATTTAAAAAACGCGGTGATTTTCTTGGTTCTTCGCCGTTGCCGAAGGAGATTCATGGATTGCTTAGGACGAAGCGTGCGACGGATGAGATCAGGTAGGGATGAGGTTGGGTTTTGGTCTGGTTTTGTCGGATTAGGTGAGGTGTGGTAAGGTCTGGTATGGTAGGGTTTGGTATGGTTATTAAAACGGAGGTAAAATAGAATGGTGAGAAAAGTAAAAGTTGAGATTGCGGGAATTTGTCCGTATCTGCAGCATAGGAGACCGTCATCTAAAGAGGAAGCTGAGGAGATGCAGAAGCTTGTTCAGGTGCTTCAGAAGAATCAGTTTGATGAGGAAGCTGCAAAGAAAGAAGCGGAGATGGGAGCGTATAAGAACAGAGATGGAAAGTATTATATTCCAGCGGATCATATTCAGGAAGCGTTGATTGGAGCGGGAGCGCGTGTGCGTGTGAAGGGGCAGGGCAAGAAGACGTATAAGGATTACATGAAAGCGTACGTGTTCGTGGAGCCAAATGAAATTTTGATTGAGCCACAAAAGTATGCTGTTGATAGAAGGTATGTGAAGGTGAGCGGGAAGGGAATAATAAGGAGTAGACCGAGGTTTGACGACTGGAAGGCGGAGTTTGAGCTGTTGGTGACGGATGACACGTTGCCACTGAAGGATATCCGTGAGATTCTTGAGATTGCTGGTACGAGAATAGGGATTGGCGATTACAGACCGAAGTTTGGGCTATTCACTATGGATAAGTTTGTTGAGGTACGGTAGATGAGCGTTATAATAGATTCGCATGAGCCTGAGGAATACAGGAAACTTGGCGAATTTGAAATCATGTTGGCAAACGATGCTTTAATTTGCGGAGAGTACAAGAATTTCGTTCTTGAGAGAAAGACGCCGAGCGACTTGTTCAATTCGCTGTATGATGGTAGGCTTGTTGAACAGTTGATTCAGTTAGCTGAAAGCAGAGAGCAAGGGTTTGTGCCTATCTTGGTTGTTCAAGGCAGTATCTGGAAGTACGGGCGTGTAAAGAAGAAAACGTTCCGTGACATCATGGCTGTACAATTAATGCCAGCGATGTTTGGCGTTCCGACCGTGCAAGTGTTTGGTTTCGACGGGTACAAGGAGCTGATTGAAATCTTGAAGGAGAAAGCTGGCAAGCCGACTGAAATTCGTTTTCCTGTACCGAAGAAGAAAGATGTGAGCGTTGAAGACGAGCGTATCCTGATGCTATGCGGGATTAAGGGGATAGGTGCTGACCGAGCTAAAGAAATTGTCAAGAAGGTTGGAACGATTCGTGGACTGGTAGAAAATATAAATGTGCTGGTTGATGTTCTTGGTGATGGAAAAGTGTTTCAGCATGTGAAAGAAGTGATTGGAGTTTGAGTAGCTTGAAAGAAAAAGCAAAAACTCTAAACGAGCTGTTTTGGGAGAGCGTGACAGAATGGAAAAAATGGTTGCGTTCAGGATTGACAGAGTCAAGTCGGAGTGAGCTGTCAGCAAAATATCAAGAGAAGTGGGTTAGGCTTGAGGAGTTGTTGAGAGACGAGTTAGAGGATGATGGAAATGGATGTTGACGGTTTATTGTTGGCTGCTGGGAAAAGTAC
>Ga0315298_1009161_pt1 | contig 12325 bp, 9 predicted proteins | sample WHS_1_MG_FD_203077 | JGI IMG/M metagenome (GOLD analysis project Ga0315298, IMG submission 203077) | Extremophilic microbial mat communities from Washburn Hot Springs, YNP, Wyoming, USA - WHS_1_MG | ecosystem: Environmental > Aquatic > Thermal springs > Hot (42-90C) | place: USA: Wyoming... | reverse complement strand
TTTTCCTACAGCCGGTTTCTTTCCGAAGCTGTCTTGAAGAATCCAGAGTGGATGGAGGAGCTGATCCACTCGCGGGACATGGACCGGATCCTGACCCCGGAGGACTACCAGCGTCTGTTGGAAGAGAATCTGGATGCCGAGGCCTTCTTAGACCCCAGCTCGGCCGGAGCGCCGCATTCTCAGACGCTGGCTCAGTTCCGCCGCAAGCAACTGCTGCGCATTCTTATCCGCGACGTCCAGGGGTTCTGCACGTTGGCCGAGACCACCGAGGAGCTGTCCAATTTGGCCGATGCGATTTTGGAGGTCACCCTGCGCCGGGTCCGCGCGGAGCTTGCCCAGCGCCACGGGCCGCCGCTCGTTGAACTCGAGGATGGCGCGCCGCGGGAGGCCGGCTTCGCGGTCATCTCCTTGGGCAAGTTGGGGGGACGCGAGCTCAATTACAGCTCGGACATCGACCTGATGTTCGTTTACGAAGCGGAAGGAGAAACTGCCGGACCGGTCCGGATTCCGAATAAGCTGTTCTTTCAGAAACTCGCCAACCGCTGCTCGGAAATTTTGTCCGCTTATACCGTCGAAGGGCGCTGCTACCGCGTGGACTTGCGGCTGCGGCCGGAGGGGCGCCTTGGAGAAGTCGCCGTTTCTGTCGAGGCCGCGCGCCACTACTATCAGCACCGCGCCCGCGACTGGGAGCTGCAAATGCTCATCAAGGCGCGTTGCTCAGCGGGGGACTGGCGGGTTTGGGAGCGCTTCTATGAGGCGGTGGAGCCGAGGATCTACACCAGCAGCCTGAATTTCGCGGCGGTGGAGGCCATGAGCGCCACCCGTGACCGCATCAGCGAGAAGCTGGCGGCCCGCAAGGGCAAGCAGTCCGCTTTCGACATTAAGCTGGCCCGCGGCGGCATTCGCGACATCGAGTTTCTGGTGCAATGCCTCCAGCGGCTGCACGGGGGCCACGATCCTTGGGTGCGCCATGGCGGCACTCTGCTGGCGCTGTCGCGGCTGCGGGACAAAGGTTACCTCAGCGATCATGAGTACTCGCGGCTCACCTCCGCCTACCAATTCTTCCGCCACCTCGAGCACCGGCTCCAGTTTGACGAGGACCGCCAGACGCACACGCTGCCCACCGATCCGGCGGAGCTGGCCGTCCTCGCCCGCAAGATGGCGCTCAGCCGGGAGGCGCCGGCGCTCTCGGGCGAGACTCTGCTCAGCCAGGTGAACCGCCACCTGGAGGAGGTCCAGGAGATCTACGAGCGCGTCATCCACGCCCAGAGCCAGATGTACTACAGTTTGCCCTACGCAGCCGCGCCGGGCGGGTCCATTGCCGCCGAGGAAATTGGGGCGGTGGTGGAAGCGCCTCCGAGCAATGTGCTGCGGGCGCTGGATTTGCGGGCGCCGTCGCTGGCCTCGCTGCTGGCGCATAGCGATTTGCGCCGAGGCCTCCGCCGCCTGGAGCATTTTTTGGAGCAGAACCTCAGCGATGCCGAACTGATCCAGGCCCTCGATCAGGATCGCGTCTTCGCGCGCCGCATGGTGGACTTGTTTGAACACAGCGCCTACTTCTCCGAAGAATTGGCCCGCCGCCCCAGCCTGCTGTACGAGCTGCGCACGCTGGAAGAGCAAACGGAGGGGCTCTCTCCGCCGCCCGAAGATGGCATTGACGAACTGCGCGCCTACTTTGTGCGCCAGATGTTCCGGATCCAGGCCTGGAGCATCTGCCTGAGCGCGCCGATCTTTCCCACGCTGGAGCAAACCTCGGATCTGGCGGATGCCGTCATCCGCGCGGCCTATCGCCTGGCCGTTCGCCAAGTGGCCGCATCCCACCCGCCCCAATCGGCCTCTTACGAGCCGTCCAACCAGATGCTGGTGATTGCCCTGGGCCGGTTGGGCATGCGGGAATTCGATCTGGCCAGCGACGCCGACCTGGTCTTTGTCCTGCCCGACGCCGATGCTTCGGAAATGGTCTTCTGGACCCGGGTGGCCGAACGCACCATCGAACTGATCACCTCGTACACCGGGCAGGGAACGATGTTCGCCGTCGATACGCGGTTGCGGCCTAATGGCCGGGAGGGAGCACTGGTCCAGACCGAGTCTGCCTACCGGGAGTACTTCGCTTCCCGGGCCGAAGCCTGGGAGGGGATCACTTACATGAAGTCGCGCGGCGTGGCCGGCAGCGCCAAACGGGCCACCCGGTTTTTGCAGCAACTCCAGGACATCGACTGGCGGCGGTATGGGCAGAGCGGGCGGTCCAAGAGCCAGCTCATGGAGATGCGTCTGCGGCTGGAGAGGGAGCAGGGCGCGGCGAATCCTCTCAAGGCGGGACGAGGGGGTTACTACGACATCGACTTCGCGTTGATGTATCTGCGGCTCAAAGGCGCGGGCATCTTCTTTAAGGTCTTGAACACGCCGGCGCGCATCGACGTCATTGAGAAGATGGGGCACCTGGAGCGGGCCGACGCCGATTTCCTGCGGGATGCCGCCACCTTCTACCGGGCGGTCGATCACGGCCTACGTGTCTCGAGCGGCCACACCGAGGGCGATTTGCCCTCATCGCCGGCCCAGCTTGAAAACCTCACCGCGCTGGTCAAGCGCTGGACCCCGGGATATTTGCACGACCAGCCTCTGGATGTGGAGCTGGCGCAGATTAAAACGCGCACGCGGGAGTATTTCCAGCGCTTATTCGGAAGCTGATTTCCGCTGCCCGACGCCCCGCGCTTGCGCCCAGAGGAGGCGAGTTCGAAGAAGGAACGCGGCCGCCGCCCGGTCAAGCGTCTATCATGATGAATAGAATGCTTCGGTGGCTCAGGCTCATCTTGGCGGCGGCATGGGCCGGCGGGTGCGTCCTCACAGCCCAGGTCATCCGCTTCGAGTCTGGCGGCCTGGAGTACCAAACGCTGAGCCGCAACGGGGTCACCATCATGTTCGCCCATTTGCCGATGCAGGTGCGCGAGTACAGCATCGTTCAGGCTGCTGTGTCGAACGGCTCGGAAGCGGCCTGCACCGTCCAGCCGGAGATGTTCGCCTTTCGATTTCCGGACGGCCGTGAAGTGCGGGCCGGGAGCGCCGAATCTGTGATTAACAATCTTCTGAACCGGGCCAGCCGCACCGACGTCATCCGGTTAGTGTCTACCTATGAGATCAGCCTTTACGGCCTCAGCCGGTTCCGTTCGACCAACGGCTACGAGCAGCGGCGGCAAGCGGCCCAAGCGGCGCTGGCGCCTACGAAGCTGAGCGCGGCGGCGGCGGCTTCGGCCATCGCATTTGTGGAAACCAAGCTCAAGCCCGGCGAGTCGACCGACGGGGCGTTGTTCTTCCCCGCCCGCGGGCGGCCGCTGGAGGGCAGCCGCATGGTGGTGGAAGCTTGCGGGGAGCAGTTTGAGTTCGAGCCAGAACCGCCGTCTTCCTCCCGCTGAGTCGTTCGTGAGCAGGGCGCACGGCGGAGGGCCGTGGGTGAAGGGCGCCAAGGCAGGGTGGAAAGCCGGCCGCAGGCCTGGAGGCCTGCCTCACAAAGACAGCCTGCCCCACAGAAGCGGAAGCTCAGAAGCCGACCACCGGCACCGGGCTGCCGGTGTGGCAAGCCTGGCGGCCTGCTTCACGAGGGAGCGATTGGGAGGAAGAGAGAGCAGTGGGTAAAGGGCACCCAGGCCGGCTCGGAAGCCGACCACCGGCACGACTGCCGGTGTGGCACGCAAGACTGCGTGCTCCACGCGAGCGGCCGGTGTCGCAAGCCTTGCGGCATGCTCCACTGGGGGAGGCGAAAGGCCAGAAGCCGACCACCGGCACGACTGCCGGTGTGGCAAGCAAGACTGCGTGCTCCACGCGAGCGGCCGGCATGGCAAGCCTGGCGGCTTGCTCCACGGGAAGCGCCGGCCTGGCATGCTCCACAGCGGCCGGAGGGACGCTTTTTCGAGGGAGAACGTGGGAGGCGTCCTGGGCCTACTCACGCGCCGGGCTGGTACGGCGGCAACACGCGCGCCGGGAAGCCCGCCACCTCCAAGACGGTGTGCGGGGCCGCCAGAGAGGCCTCGACATAGGCCAGCGCCACAACTTTACCCGATGCAGGGGAGAAAACGGCCGAGGTGATCTGGCCGCCGCCGCAGGGCGTGCCCGGCGGGGGCGGAACCTGGGTGTCGATTTCGAGCCGCACCAGCATCCGCTTGACCCGGCCTCGGGAGCGGAGCCGCTCCACGATCTCCTGGCCGAGATAGCAGCCTTTGCTGAAGTGCACCGCGTAGAGCGCCTGGGTCTCCTGGGGAAGGTGGCGCTCGCTGACGTCCTCGCCGTAGCGGGGCTTGCCTTGCTCGATCCGCACGATGCGCGCGTCCTCGGGTGATGCCGCCACGGCGCCTGCCTGCTCCAGCTCCCGGATTAGGGTCTCTCTCCGCTTCGGCGGGATGTATGCGACGTAGCCCTGCACACCGCTCAAGTCCAGCCGGGCTACCGGCGCCCCATCCCAGTCCGCGTGCGCCCATGGCCTGGCGGGGGCGGGCGCCCCTAACGTCGCAAGAACCTCCGCCGCGCGGGGGCCCTCAACCGCGATCGCGGCCCAACGGTCTGTGACATCTTCGGGAGTCACGTCATCGGCGATGATGTAGCGGTCCAGATGGTCGAGCAGGAAATTCCGCACCTCCGGCTCGGCATCCAGCCAGAAGTCCTGCCGGCGCCGCAGGATTGTGGCGTCGGCCAGGATGTGTCCTTGCGCGTCCAAGAAAAACGCATAGCAACCCTGGCCCGGCTCGAGTTCCTGGATGTGGTTGGTCGTCAGGGCGTGCAGGAGGCGGGCAGCATCCGGGCCCTGGATCAAGATCTTTGTCCTCGGACTGACGTCCAGCCAGGCGGCCGACTCCCGCAGCGCGTTGTAGCCGGCGCTCGTCGTAAGCCCCATAAATCCAGCATATACAATGGAGTTATGATCCACGAAATCTTCCCGGTGGGGATGCTAGCCTGCAACTGTTCGCTGTTCGGCGATGAAACCAGCCGCGAGGCGATCGTCATCGACCCGGGCGATGACGTCGAGGAGATTCTGCGCCGTCTCGAGCGCCACGGCCTGAGGTTGAAAGCCATTGTCATCACCCACGCGCACCTGGATCACATCGGGGGCGCGGCCGAGCTCAAGAAACGGACAGGCGCTCCCATCTATTTGAATCAAAAAGACTTGCCGGTTCTCGATCAGGTGGAGATGCAGGCCGCGTGGCTGGGAGTGGCGCCTCCCGAAAAGCCGGAGATTGACGCGAATCTCGGCGACGGGGACGAACTGCGGCTGGGCGAGTCGTCCTTTCAGGTACTGCACACGCCCGGCCACACCCCGGGCAGCGTCGGCCTGTGGATTCCGGCCGAGAATAAACTGATCTCGGGAGATACGCTGTTTCGGGAAAGCATCGGCCGCACGGATCTGCCGGGAGGCGATGGCCGCCGGATCCTGATCTCGATCCGGGAAAAATTCTTGCCCCTTCCGGAAGACGCTACTGTGGTTCCCGGCCACGGGCCTTTGACCACCCTGGCCCATGAGCGCCGCCACAACTACTTCCTGCAAAGGATGTGAGCTACCGTTGCGCCTTCCAAAGCCCGGAACCGCGCCGGCTGGGCCGTGATTCGGCAAGGACGGACGCCGCCCCGGCCGCGATATACTGAGACAAGGGGCTGGTATGAAAACCTACGGCAAGTTTGCCGCGCTCATTCTAGTGGTGATCGGGACACTGGTGTGGCTGGCGGCTGGGGGCGTGCGCGACAGCGGCACGTATTATAAGACGATTGGTGAGCTGCGCCAGATGGGCGCGGAGGCCCAAGGGAAGCGGCTGCGGGTGGGCGGAGATGTCGAAGAGGGGTCCATTGTCCGCACTGGCGGGCAGGTCCGGTTCGTGTTGCACCAGGAGAACCTGCGGCTCAACGTGATCTACGAAGGCACGGACCCGCTGCCCGACACTTTCCGCGACGGCGCGCAGGCGCTGGCCGACGGCAAGATGGGGCCGGACGGCGTGTTCCGGGCGAGCAAGATCCAAGCCAAGTGCGCTTCAAAATACGAGGCCAAGCCGGGGACGGGCGCCGCTGCACCCAGCCGGGCTGGGGTTTGACAGACTTCTATGGAAAATCTGGGCGCTCTTTCCATCCTTCTGGCGTTCTGCCTGGCTGTCTACGCCTTTGCCGCGTCCGCGGTCGGCGGCTGGCTCAAGAAACCGTACCTTGTGGTTAGCGGCGAGCGCGCGGTTTTGGCGGTTTTCGCGCTGTTGACCACGGCTTCCGCGATCCTGGTCTACGGGCTGTTGAGCGGCGATTTCCGCATGGTTTATGTTGCCGCGCACAGCAACCGGGACATGCCCTTGCTGTACAAGTTCGCCGCGTGGTGGGGCGGACAGGAAGGCTCGCTGCTGCTTTGGAGCTGGCTGCTGTCGCTTTATGCGGCCATCGTCGTGCTGACCAACCGGCGGCGGCACCGGAGCTTCCTGCCGTATGTGACCGCCACGTTGATGGGCACGCAGGTTTTCTTTCTGATTTTGAATGCTTTTATCGCCAGCCCATTCAAGATGCTGGCTGTGGGCCGTGAAATCACGGCCGCTGCGGACGGCCGGGGACTAAATCCGCTGCTCCAATACTGGGCGATGGCCATCCACCCGCCCATGCTCTATTTGGGCTACGTCGGTTTTGTGGTCCCCTTCGCCTTCGCTCTGGGCGCATTGATCGCGCGAGAGCCGGACGAGTCCTGGCTGCGCACGATCCGCCGCTGGACGCTGATCACATGGTTGTTCCAGAGCTGCGGAATTCTGCTGGGGGCCGGCTGGGCCTATGCCGTATTGGGGTGGGGCGGCTACTGGGGATGGGATCCGGTTGAGAACGCGTCGCTGCTTCCCTGGATTACCGCTACGGCCTACATCCACTCGGTGATGATGCAGGAGAAGAAGGGCATGATGAAGGTCTGGAACATCGTCCTCATCAGCGCCACCTTCTGGCTTTGCATCTTTGGGACTTTCCTGACGCGCTCCGGCGTGGTCAGTTCCGTGCACGCTTTTGCTCAGTCCGAGATCGGACACTGGTTTGTGGGCTTTTTGGCCCTGATCGCGGGCGTGTGCGTGTTCGTTATCCTGAACCGCCTGGATTATTTGAAGAGCGAGGCGCGCCTGGAAAGCGTGGTCAGCCGCGAGTCGAGCTTCCTGTTCAACAACCTGCTGTTGTTGGTGAGCTGCTTCGCTGTGTTGTGGGGGACGCTGTTTCCGGTGATCTCGGAGGCGTTCACGGGCGAGAAGATCAGCGTCGATACGCTGTTCTTCAACCGGGTGCAGGTTCCGATCGGGCTGATGCTGCTGTTCCTGACGGGCGTGGCGCCGCTGGTGGCCTGGCGGCGCACCTCGGTGGCCAGCCTCAAGCGCAACTTTCTGTTTCCGGGCGCCGGGGCGCTGGTTCTGATGGGCGCTCTGTTCGCCGCCGGAGTACGGCACTTTTACGCGCTGGTGTGCTTCGGGCTTTGTCTCTTTGTGGCTTGGACCATATTCCTGGAGTTCTACCGCGGGGCGCGCGCCATCCGGGTGCGGACCGGCCTGAGCCTGCCCGCGGCCGCCGTCGAGCTGACTCGCCGCAATACCCGGCGCTACGGCGGCTACACCGTGCACATGGGCATCGTGCTGATGTTCGTAGGCTTCGCCGGCGCGGCCTTCAATCAGCACAAGCAGGTGGAGACGGTCGTCGGCGGAAGTTTCGACATCGGCCGATATCAACTGAAGGTGCGCGAGCTGCGCGACGGCGCGAACCCCAACTACATTTGGAATCACGCCGTCATCGACGTCTTTGTGCGGGGCGAACATGTGGGGGTTTTGGAGCCTGAGCGCCGGTTCTACCCTGCCAGCGAGCAAGGAACTTCCGAGGTGGCCATACGCCGCCGGCTCAACGAGGACCTGTATCTGAACTTCGCCGGAATGACCGACGACCAGTCCAAAGCCGTGATTCAGGCCTATGTATTCCCGCTGGTCTCCTGGATTTGGATCGGCTTCTGGGTGCTGCTGGCCGGGACTTTGATCTGTCTGACGCCCAGCCGGGTGAAGGTCCGGGGCACGCGCGCAGGAGAGGAGCCCGAGCTGGCGGCGGAGATGGCGGCGGCGGAAAGGTGAGCGGCTGAGCCGATGTCGGGTCTCCCCGTTGAGATGATCACGGTGATCGCAGCCGCGCTGGCCATTGGGGCGCTGGCCCTGGTCTTGCTGATTCGGCCTCATCATTTGCCTCCGCCTGAGCCTGCTTCCCCCACGGCTCACCTGGAGCAGCGCCGGAAGACGGTTTACGACAACCTACGCGACCTCCAGTTCGAGTACCGCTTGGGGAAGCTTTCCGATGCGGACTATCAAGAGGCCAAGAAGCTGCTGCAACAGGAGCTGGCACAGTTGACGGCGGCCATCGAGGGCAAGCAGGCCGGCGCGCCCCCCAAGGGGCCTAGGGCTTCGGCGCCGAACGCGATTGCGGGCGGGCGCCCTTCCTCTCCCCCACCGTCGCAGAGCGCCGCCACCGTCTGCCCCCATTGCGGAGCGCGCTTCGCCCAGCCTTTGAAGTTCTGCGGGGAGTGCGGCCGGCCAATGAGCGGAGGCAACTCATGACCCGAGCGTCTGGTGTTCTAACCGTGATCGGGGCGGCGGCGCTTTGGGGAGCTTCCGCCGCGCCCGCTCCGCGCGTCTCCCAACATATGGTGCTTCTTCAGCCCCTAGAAGACCAGCTTGTGGTCCGGGAGAGCCTGATCGTCACCAACGCCGGAACCACGGAATTCCGTGATCCCGTGCAAGGCGCCGTGCGGATTTACGTCCCCGCAGGCGCGGCCGAGACGCTGGGGGTGTCGGTTATCCCTCCGGGCGGTTCCCCAACAGAACAGAAGGCAGTGCGCACGGGGCAGGCTGGAGTCTACAAGGTGGACTACGCGCTGCCGCCGGGCGACACGCGCTTCGATTTCAGCTACTCGGCGCCGTTCAAAGCGCCGGGGGCTTTTTCCAGCCGGATCCTGCACAGCGGAGGGGCGGTGAATCTGGTGGTGCCGCCGGGCGTCACCGCCAGCGGGGAGGGCATTGAGTTCTTGGGGGTGGAACCGCGCAGCCAGTTTAGCATTTACTCGGTGAAGGCTGCTTCGTATACGGTGCAGCTTCAGGGCGCTCCGGCCATGCCCAGCGGAGGCGGCGAGGACCGCTCCACGCTCGACCAGATTCTGCCACGCATTTACGACGGCGCCTATCCCATCGTCGGCCTCACCTTCGCCGTGCTGGGGCTGGGCTTCATCCTGCTTTACCGGCGCAGCTCCGCCCCGGGCTCCAACTAGAAAAATTCCATCCGGTTTTGCAATACCCGGTGAGAGGACTTCCGCTGCCGGCCACTTCTAATACTAGGGACTCTGAAGAATCCGCTCGTATTGCCGGCGGCGTGCCTGGCTTCGGGCATTCTCGCCGGGCGGTTCGCCGGGTTCGGGAACCGCGAACTCATTCTCCTGATCACCGCTTTCGTGTCGCTGGCGGTCCTGGCCGGATGGGGCGCCAGCCCGCGGCTGGCGCGCCTCTGCGCCCTGTTGGCGGTCTTTTTTAGCGGCGCGTGGCTGGAGCTGTTCCACCGTCCAGGTCCCCGGCCGGTCATCGAGACTGGCCCCCGCGAAATCCTACTTCTGAGCGGCTGCGTGGTGGAGCCGCCGGCGTTCTTTCCGGACCGCACCCGGTTTGTACTGGAGCTCGAACCCAAGGCCCGGGTCCGGGTTACTCTCTACCCGCGGCCTGGGGAAAGGCCGCCGGAGTTGCGTTATGGGCAGCGCGTTGAAGTCGAAGGCCGCCTTCGAAAAGTGCGCAATTACGGCAATCCGGGCGCCTTCGATATCGAGAGCTATCTAGCCCGCAAGCACATCTATTGGACCGCTTCCGTCCCTGCGGGATCGCCGGTGCGGGTTCTGCCCGGTGAGTGCGGAAGCCGCGTCAAGAGCGCCATTTACTCTCTCCGCTCCGCCATGCTCTCCAGGATCGGATCCTTGTACGGCGGCCGCCCGTATGAGACGGGCATGATGCAGGCGCTTCTCACCGGGGACAAGTCCAACGTGGAGGAGCCGTGGACCGATGCGTTCCGGATTACCGGAACCTATCACGCGCTGGTCATCTCCGGGCTGCACTTGGGCGTGCTGGCTGCGGTGGTGGTGCTATTGCTGCGAAGCTGCTTGCTAAGCGAGGCGGCGGCGCTGTTTTTGGCTACGGCCTTTGCCTGGACGTACGCGGTTCTCGTGGGCGGACAAGCGCCGGTCATGAGAGCCGCAACGGGCCTCACGCTCTACGCCTGCGGGCGTTTTCTCTACCGCCGCACGCGGCCCCTCAATCTCTTGGCGGCCGCGGCAATTGTGTTGCTCGCCGCAGATCCGGGCCAGTTGTTTGAGGCCAGCTTCCAGTTGTCCTTTTTGAGCGTGGCCGCACTCGGCGCGCTCGCTCTTCCACTCGTGGAGCGGACTTCAGGGCCCCTCCGCCAGGGGCTGGCCGGGATCACAGACCGGGAGCGCGACCTGACGCTGCCTCCTCTGGCCGCCCAATTCCGGGTGGAACTGCGCCTGGCGGCCCAGACGCTGCACTTGCTGACCCGCCTCCCCGAACGCCGGCTGCTTCAGGCTGCGGCGCTGGGCCTGCGGCCGCTCTTTTACCTGTACGAGCTGGCCGTAGTTTCCGCCTGCGTGCAAGCCGGACTCATCTTGCCCATGGCGATTTACTTCCACCGGTTCTCGATCTCCGGCTTGACGGCGAACCTGGCGGTGGTGCCGCTGATGAGCCTGTGTGTGCCGGTGGGGATGTTCGCCGTCTTCTCCGGATGGAGGCCCGCCGCAGAGACGGCCGCCTGGCTGTTGCGAACGGCGCAGGGGGTTGTGGACTGGCACGCGCAGCGGCAGCCGGATTGGCGGATCCCAGACCCGCCGCTCTGGCTGGCCGCCGCGCTCGCCTGCGGTTTGCTGCTGCTGGCGGTCTTGCTTGGGGCCGGTTCCCGGTGGCGCTGGGGCGCGGGGGTAGCGTGTGGGCTGCTGGCGGCTTTGCTCGTCTGGTATCCGTTTTCCCCGCAAGTGGCCCCGGGCCGTCTGGAGCTAGCAGCGCTGGACGTGGGCCAGGGAGACGCATTGTTCTTGGCGCTGCCGGAGGGCCGGCTTGTGACGGTCGACGCCGGCGGAGTCCCGAGTTACAACAACCGCGCGGGCGGCTTCGATCCCGGCGAGGACGTCGTGTCTCCCTACTTGTGGAGCCGCCGGATCAAGCGCTTGGACGCCGTTGTGCTGTCCCACCTGCATGAGGATCACGCCGGGGGAGCGCCGGCGCTGATCCGGAACTTCCGGCCCCGGGAAGTTTGGACGTCTGGGTTGGGGGATTCTCCCGTTGCTCAAGCGGTGCAGGCGGCCTGCCGGCAGACTGGCTCAGTCTTACGCTTGCTCCGGGCCGGAGAGGTGATCGAGATGGGAGGCGCGCGGTTCCAAGTTTTGGCGCCACCGGCTGAACACGTCCCATCCACCCCTGCCGACCGCGACTCGCTGGTGCTCCAGGTCTCTTACGGCGCCCATTCGGCGCTTCTCACCGGAGACTTGGATCCTTCCGTGGAACGGTACTTGACGGCTCAACGGTTGCTGCCCCGGTCGGACATTCTGAAGGTGCCCCACCACGGCAGCCGCCGTTCGACGGGGCTGCCCTTTTTGGAACAGGTGCGCCCGTCTGTTGCGTTGATTTCCGCCGGGGTGGACAACCCGTACGGCCATCCGCATCGCGATGTGCTTGCGCGGCTCGAGCAGGTGCAGGCGACGGCTTTACGGACCGACGTATGGGGTCTCATTCAGCTTGTCACCGATGGCCGCCGCCTGGAACTGGACACTTTCCGGTGGCGCAACGGCCGGGCGAGGTCCTCACTCAGGCAATTCTGAGCCGTCCTCATTCTCGGGACCAGCTCCGGGGATCTCCCCGGCCGCCTCCTCGGCTGCTTGCGGGCCGCTGAGCTGGGATTCCGCGATCAGCCGCTCGGCCTCCTGTTGCCTGGCCCTGGGCACGCGGACTTCGAACGGCAAGACCGGCAACACGGCAGTTCCCACCAGCACCGCCGGAATTCCCGCCGCCTCCAGAAGGCCCTGGATGGCTAGGGCCTCCATTTCGGCGTTGTGTTCGCCGGATCGGAATACGGTGACCAAGTCGAACTGCTCGCTGTTGTTGGGCTCTTCCGCCATGCCTCCAGCATAGCCCAGAACCGGAACCACCCCCTGGGCGCCTCCATTGCCGAGCTGCCGAAGCAGCCCTTTGGGGGTTCCGGCGGCAGGGTTGTACGCCGGTGCGTTGCGATGTCCGCTCCACGGTGGGCTATCGGTCTCCCCTGAGCCATT
>Ga0315298_1009160_pt1 | contig 12326 bp, 8 predicted proteins | sample WHS_1_MG_FD_203077 | JGI IMG/M metagenome (GOLD analysis project Ga0315298, IMG submission 203077) | Extremophilic microbial mat communities from Washburn Hot Springs, YNP, Wyoming, USA - WHS_1_MG | ecosystem: Environmental > Aquatic > Thermal springs > Hot (42-90C) | place: USA: Wyoming... | reverse complement strand
GCCAAGGCAACAACTGGATAGAAGATGGCCGACCACGAGGACGAGAACTCAGTCCTCGCATTCCCTTTTTCCGCCACCAACCATACCACTTGTTCACAGACTGGCGAGAAACTCCAAACACTCGGGCGGCTTCCGCTTGACTCATCCCATCTCGAACGGCTTGGATAACTCCCTCTCTCAGGGCATCTCGGAACGAGTCGATTCCGACTTGAGCAATTGGAGACAAAAATCGAATATCTTGTTTTTTCATGTCCCCAACTATAACACATACTACCTAATATGTCAAACATTTTCTGCTCTGATTAATAAGGCAATAAGAATTTGATTTAAACAAAATATTCTCAATACTTATCTTGAATAATTATGGGTATAAAAAGTGCAAAACTTTAAAAATTACCGTTTTTATTAAAATTATAACCAACCCTTGATATTATTTTTTTAGCTACCGATTCAGCAACGACCATTGCTCCTCCAGGGGTAAAATGCACGAAGTCATAGAATGTTTCTAATCCCTGATCAAGAATTGGCATTAAATCTAATCTATCTACACACAATTCATCTGCTACTTTATTTGCTCGATTATTCATCATCCTCATAAGTTTACATAATATATCTAATGAATAAAAAACGGTAACATTCTCTCCCTTCCAAACATCGCCCAAACCTCCATGCCAAATATGAGCAGCTTCTTCCGCTGAATATTTTTTTTCAAACCAAGGCTGATTTATAACAAGAACATAATCAGCGTGAAACTTTGCGTTCTGAACTATTCTTCTAAAGTGCCATTCGAAATTATTCAACATATTTTCAGGATCATCTATTGAGGTCAGTATTTCCTTTGCATTAGCCCTCATTAAACGAGCATATTTAACTCGCTTTCCCACCCCTTTTTTCTCTACTAAAGGCCGATTCCATTTCCACCAATGCTTCTTTAGAAGTGTAGAAAACGCAAGTGATTTTAATTTCCACTCAAAAGGTCCTTCTGGATGATAGTTAAAACAGTCCGTTATCGAACCTTCTGGCGAAAGATATCGCTTCGGAGCACCACTCTGAAGCCATTGAAACACATCATTTCCGCCTACATAGATGATAATTGCATCTAAATGGCGATATTGAGGCAATATTTTTTGAAAAATAAGATCAAGATGTGCGGATGCTATTCCGGAGCGTCCAATGTTTCCCACATGTACCCTTGGCTTACCTATAATGCGGAGGTGTTCTGGCTTGTTAAGTATTTTTTCTAAGACTATTGGCCAGCTTTTAGATTGGTCTAGGGATGCACATTCAACTGGGCTCCCCCCCGCCACTAAGATCCGGTAAAAATTGTTTGTGGATGGAACTTCATTGCCGCGTTCTCCATCTCCATTAATTTCGAATCGTACATGCTCATCGAGTTCTGGAAATATTTCTTTATCTAAGTGGAAAAGAAACTTATGATAAGGAGGCCACACATAATATTTACCATATTTTTTTAAATACCAACGGCTGCCCATTTCTATTGCTAGTATAAACAGAAATAAAATAAAAAGCACGTAAAATAACCAAAAAACCATGATCATATTCTCCCCCTTAGTAACTTGATCAACAATTGTTTTCCTAATTTTATATAAGGATCATTTTTGTACACAAATAATACCCATATCAAAATAAAAATAAAGACAGTACTTATTCCTGCTACTGCTAATCCAGCAAAATTCTTAATTTCGAAAAATACCCGAAAGTAAATCAGCAAAAAAATAAGTCCAAAGCTACCTATTATCGGCTTTAAAAAAGCATATTTTATATAAAAAAGGTAATAAATTTTTAATTCACGGCATGCATAAATCAACATCATGAAACTGAAAAGTCCTATTGGAATTACAGTTCCAATAGCCACTCCATTAAGTCCCCATGGTTTTACAAGGGCTAAACTTATAAATAAATTCAGGACACCGGCAGAGAGGAAGGCAATAGCGGGTAACTTAACCTTTCCCATACCTATAAGAATTGGTTGAGCTACTCCCCTAATAGGCATAAAAATTAAACTCGAAACCATCAGGATCTGTAGCACCTTGCCTCCCTCATCTTCAAAGGTGGGATCAATCCACCAACCAATGAACCTAGGTCCTAAAATAATTAAGAAAATGCCTATTAATATTGTCAAAGAAAAAGAAATCTTTGACCATTTTAGAAATATTACTCTAAGATTAGTTAGATCTCCATTTGTATAAAGCTTAGTAGAAGTAGGAAGAACTACTGCTGCAATAGCGATAATTAGTTCTAATAGGTAGATAAATAAATTATTCGCTACTGAATAATAAGGTATTTTGTTTAAATTCAAAAATGCTCCAATTACCAGAGAGTCTGTATAAAAAGAAAGATGAACTCCCATATTAAGTAATAATACATAAAGGCTAAAAGAAAATATCTCTTTTACTATAGTCCATTTGAAATACTTGAAGCTAATTTTAATAGCTTCATAGCGTTTCTTGATTATGCAATATGATATTATAAATTCCATTATCGTGCATATTATTTGAATGCAAGCTAATATAAAAATAGAATGGAAATAAGTAAGTAGAATTATAATAAGTCCGAACCGTATAAAAATAATTGTTAAACGGATTAAATTCCTTATAATGAAGTCCTGATGTGCTAACATGATGCCTTCTGGAAGGATCCCTACAAATCCTATTGAAATGCAAAAGATCAACACAAAAAAGCCTAAAAAGGCATCGGACTGCCATTTGGGAGGAATATCATAACTAACCTTAAAAAAGACAAACATTCCTGCTCCAATAATTATAGAGATTATACCAATTAGTATGTAAATTCCAGCGCAGCTTACAATTATTTCATTAAGCTTGATATAGTTCTTTTCAGATATATATTTTGTAAAATATCGCACAGATGTAAGAGGAACACCTATTACGAGAAGAGAAAGATATCCGGTTATAGATGTCATTAAAGTCCAAATTCCATACCCTTCTATTCCTAATGATTTAATAAGAAAAGGGGTAATAATGTATGCAACACCTAAAGTAAAAAAACTTACTATCCAATTACTTCCAATATTTTTAAACATTTATTTATACCTAAATTGAGCTATTTTTGTTAACCCAGCTTATAGTATTGTTTAGGAGGCAACGAAAAAGAGCATTTTATCTACGACATTCTTTTTTATCTATTTAGAGTGAATGCTGTATCACGATTTTGATGGTATTTGTCTGAGTTGATGTTCAAAAATATAGGTTGTAATTTGATAAGGGAATAGGATAAAAAGTGTTCATCAGAAAGGAGGATCTCATGTCCCGAAAAAGAGAGGTGAGAAAAGAGGTCCCACATCATGTTCTCACCCTCGGCGAGATCGAAAAGAAAAAATCTACGAATCTATTGGCTCCCAGTAAACGTGGAATTCTTACTCCTGAGAAGAAGTTTGAGATTTTTCTTAAAACTTATCGTTCTCCTGGTCGAGTGGGAGAGATTCTTCGGCGAGAGGGGCTATAGCAATACCATACGGATTTACATCGGATTCGAGCGGCCATTGAAGAAGGAGCTTTAGCTTCTCCCCGTAGGCTTCGTCCCGGACGAATGGGAAAGCCTCCAATTCCGGTAGAGGTCCAAGAGGCTCTTTTAAGATAGAAGGAGGAGATGGAGAAGGCTTTAGCCTCCTTGACGATGGAGAAACAGGCCTTAAAAAAGTCTGGCGTGGGAGTTCAAGTGGTCCCTAAATTGGGTTCGCTTTGAAGATCAGCAGAAGGAGGAGTTGTTGGAACTCTTTGATCAAACCCAGAAGGTAGGAGTGACTCAGAAGCAGTTGGTTAAATTTTTGGGATTGGAGAAGCACCGATTGAGTCGCTGGCGTACTCGGGGGGAGGAGGGGAGCTTGAAGGACAGGCTTCCAGGGCCTCGGATCGCTCCTCATCGGTTGCTTTCGGAGGAGCGAGAGGTCTTCTTGGGGCTGGCTTCCCGGGAGGAGCTTGCAGATGCCTCGGTTGCTGTTCTCTACGATTATGGGGGTGATTTGGACTTGGTTCATATAGGTTTCTCCAGTGGCTATTGTATTCTCAAGGAGGCTCAATTTTCTGAGTCTCGGGGGATTACTCGAAATTGAAAATCTTTGGCTCTAATTGAACTTGACCTAGCCCTCGCTCCCAATAGGCTCTGGTGCTGGGATATAACCGCCCTGGCCACCAATACCCGGGGTCTCTTTTATTAGTTTTATTTGATCCTAAATGAATTCTCTTGGTACGTAGTGGCCTGGAGGGTGAATTGGACGAATCGGGCCTTTCCAGAGACGGAGATGTTTCAGAAAGCCATTGATTCCCAACACCTTATGAATCTTCCCGAAGAGCAATGGCCTCGATTAGTTAGTGATCGAGGCAGTACGACGAAAAAGAATTTTTTGGCTCAAACTCTGTAACCCCTCCATCTTCTGCGATGTTTCACCAGACCCAGTGCTCCCACAGACAACCTTTTTACTGAGTCTTTCTCCTCGACTCTGAAAGGGCATCATACCTATCCGGGTCGATTTAAAAGCTTTGAGGCGGCCTTGAGCTATTGTCTAAGTTTCTTTTCGTGGTATAATCATCGCCATCTTCATAGTGGGATTGGATTAGTGATCCCTTTGGATAAACATTTTGGACGGGCCTTATCCATTATTGAACAAAGAATGCTGAAGTTCCAATGAGTATGAAATAGACGCTTAACGATTAATCAATCTATGAAAAATAATCTCAAAATGCACATATTATTAACCTTTTTCAATTAACGAATTATTCATCAACTTTGGAACAAATAACCAACTAAGAATTCTAATAAGAGACCATAAATGTTGAAATTGCTCAAATGAAGTACAAGAATGCCGTAACTTCTTTACCGGTAAGCATATCGCATTTTACATATACTTTTTTTAATCTTGCACTTGCTTTTGAAACTTATTTGCTTCATAATTCTTCCGCTTGGGGGTTAAATTTTTTTGTTTTTGATCAAATTTATTATATTTAAATATATCCGCATGAAAGTATGTTTTTTAAAATTTTCTAAAGAAAAAATCGCTCGATTTCGGCAAAATCAGTATATAATGGCACAATTATTGCAGATAAAATTTAGAACTCTTTGATTATGCGTAAGTTTGATCCCATTTATATTATCTAGCTTTGGAATCTGTTTTCCAATGGAATGACTTTTTTATAGTTTTCCTTAAGAATATAATTATTTTTTAAATTAATTTAACATAATATATTCAATTTAAATATTTTTTAAATAGTGCTTTTATTACAAATTTTTAAGTTCTTATTAATTTTTTTTCCAATTTTAATTTTTAACCTGATTCCTGCTTGAAATATATAGAATAGATCTTTAATTTATTGATTCTTTTTATGTCATACTCAAAAGAACCTATACACAAGAAATTAGCTGGCAATTTTAAGATTGGTCTATTCTCGATATTTACCAATTCCCCAAGAATGAGTAAAAGACAGTTTCATAAACTATTAAGCGTCATATTCTGAAACTGCTTTGGTAGACATAATCTTTTGAACCAGTTGATGAAATTCTAAGATAACAAATGAGTATGAAAGTAATCCTCGTTGGCTGCAAAGTGTTTCGTTATGATTTTTCACAAGGGGTAATCTCCTTTTAGCTCTTTGATAATCAGTTCTACAGCGGCTCGACTATTGTAAAACCTCCAAATGTTGAGGGGGTTAGTTTCATATTGGTCACAAGCACCTGTTAGCTGTATTTGCCCATCGAGAAAAGGGTAACTTGTTCTATAGGTTCTTTTGGGATGAAACGTCTGGACCACTGCAAAACGATACTTCTTTTTCCATCTCATGGGTTTATATATAAACTCCGAGGTCTCCAGACCAGAGGAATGGACCAGGTAATAAAGGCCCGAAAGCTCTTTTTGATCGGAGCAGATCTCTTGGCCACAATGGCAACAGGGCATTTCTGGATTCCAGATATTCGATGGTCTCGTGGTCGTAAAAACCATTGTTGGCTCGAAAAGTTACATTCTTTATAGAGAAAGGGAGTTGGGCAAATCAGGCCTTCCGGAGTTCTATGGTTCCAGTTCCAGTATAGGTATCCCCTGGCCGAAGTTCTCCGTGCCAGAAATCTTTGGTGATCTGAAATAGAGAAGAGGATGATAAAAAGGACGTCTCCATTTCTTGTGATTGTAACCGATCCGGACCATCTCCTGTTTGCCATAAATCGTAAGGACGGTGGAGTCTAGATCGAATATAATCTTGGTGGGAGGTTTTGGCTCGAGAATCATTAAGAAGAGAAGTCGATCGTGAAGTTTCCTTAGTTTGGATAAGCCCAAAGGGGACATCCGAAGAAGGAAACGTCTCGAGGTAGTTGAGTTGGGATAGATGGGTATTCCTATAAGGTATCGAAAGACTCCATTCTGTTTTAAGAGACGTCTTGTTTCGGTCCTTCCTACCCCTAAAAAGATTGGGTAAATTAATGACAGCAATTTCTCGGTTATGGTATATAGATTGTTGCGCTGATTGAATTGCAAATATTGATAGAAGAGGGAACGAGAATTAATTTTTTTGAAGAACTTATGTAATAAATATAACCCAGCAAAATGGGTTAATTTCTTTCTAGAGAAAGAAATTTTTAAGCTCTTTAAGTGCGTTTCATTGTATAATCTTAACCGAACAAAAAGCGAGGTTAATAAGCGAGGTTAATATTATATCATTAAAATTAGTGCCGATGTACAAAATAATATTTCGTTTTCTATTGACTTTTAAGATGCGTAATTTCATGTTCCCAAAATTGACGCAGCATTAAGGATTGAGTTTTATTATAATTTGTGAGAAAAGATGGTGATATCATTAAGAAACCCTAAAATTATTTTTACAAGGTCTTCATGAATTTGGATATGCTTACTTTAAAAACTTGTTATTTAAATAATCTCAAATTTCAAGGTATTACTTGATTTTTATGTAAATTAATTATAAACAAATAAAATTTAAATTTAAGGAGGTAATAACCATGATATTTAAAAGCTGCTATACATCTTATTTTTTTCAGCAAAAATCTATATCAATATTAATAAAAATATTATTGGAAGTTATCATCATTCTAATTCCGCTCATCAATTCTTCTTCAATCTTTGCTTCCCCTTCAAATCCTCTTTTCCCTTCAGTTTTAACGTATGCTTCTTTAAATCAGATAGATTATCCTTCTAATGAAGAAGAAGTTTGGTTTATAATAAACCATATTGATATGGCCCATTGTGATGATGATGAAGGACAAAATGGTCATTTTTATAATATAAAATCAAGGGCTCCCAATTTCTTTATGATAAAATATCGTCTTATGGAAACTGTGCCAGTTAATGATAGCGAATTAATAGATTTACAAAATTTTTGCTCTGTAAACGGATACAATTTTGAAGATTCATTCTTACACTATTACGACGATACAATAGTTAATATTAACGGTTACACTAAGTTTATACCAGGTTGGGGTGGAGGCTCAGCTTCTAGCAGAGAGCAAGCAAGAGTACAAACTTATATATGGGGAGGATGGCGATATACCTACAATTGGAAAAGCATTCCAGTTCGCGAATTCATGAAGCATAGAAGTATAAGGGATTTAACTACTCCAAAGTGGGGATACTATTATAAAGGAATTTTTATTGATGAATTGCAAATAATGCCACAAAATCCTTCTGAAACCTTTTCTTTACCAGATACTACTAAGGGTGGTCAAATTATCGAGTACAATAATAGAGAAAAAGCATCGATAATATCGAGTGGAGATTATATAAGAGATCTTGGCGGACTTTTTTCAAGTGTCTCTCTCGCTATAAAACAACAAGAGCCTTCATCTCTTATTTATCCTAATGTCGCTAACTATATAAATGATGGTGTTTTGCAGATTGGACTTTATTCTGACGGACTTCTAACAGAATTTTTATCTGGCGAAATTGCAAATTATGACATAATGGGAGAAAAAATAATTTGGGATACTGCCAAAAAATTGGCAGATTCTGGTAAAATATATATAATTACTCAAAATAGCCCGTACCCACCAAGTGGACCGAATTTCACATCCGGTAACTATAGAAATTCTGCAGAACGGCATAAAATGTATACACTAGCTTCTTATTGGATGGCAAAACAAGGTAATTATACCTATTACTCACAAGCTCCTTTGTGGCAAAAGCTTCATACTTTCTGGATCTCGGCCCAAGAATACGATATTGGAACGCCAATTGGCGATTATTATCTTTGGAAGGAAAATAATACAAATGGAGATTCAGCAGGCCAAAAATACCGAGTTTACCGGAGAGACTATACTAAGGCTATTATTTTATTTAGAACTCGTTATGATTGGGATGATGCAAAAAATTTTAAAGATATGGGTGCCATAACTTCATTATATGATTTAGGAGGTAACTATAGAATTTTGTATTCTGACAAAACTTTAGGCCCTTCTATTAATAAAATTGGAATGCATCTTGGTGAGGGTGTAATACTAATTCCAGAAAAAGATACAATACCTCCTTCCCCACCAAAGGGGCTCAGAATTTTGCATTAAATGTCATTTCCTCTTGAATCCTGATTTAAATTCTTTAAAGGATAATTTGAGTAAAGAGATTCATAATTTTTAATCATAGCTTCTATAGTGAATTTTTTTGCTGTCTTTAATCCTTCTTTCGTCAACCGAACTGCTAATTCTTTATTACTAATGATATTGCATATGGCTTTTGCAATGCTTTCTGGATCTTTTGTAGGAACAAGTAAACCATTTTTTTCATTTATAACTATTTCTTCTGGTCCACCGCTTTTTGTGCAAATCACAGGAATACCGGTTGCCATAGCTTCAACTGTGGCTATTGAAAATCCCTCATAAATAGATGCATTAACAAAAATATCAAGACTGGCAAGAATATTTTGAATATCTTCCCTGAACCCAGTAAATATTGTATGATTCTTAATGCCAAGCACTTTTGTAAGTTCATTAAGATATTCTTTATCTTTTTTTGACGAATCTCCAGCAATTAAGAACCTAGTGGATGGATAGATTTTATTGACAATAGCCGCTGCCCTAATAAAATATTCATGGCCTTTCATAGGCCGTATATTTCCAATTTGGCCTATGAGTATATTTTCTTTATTTATACCAAGATTATTCCTAATTTCTTCTCTATATTCTCTTTTATATAATGATATATCTATTCCGTTATAAATAGTATGTATTTTATCAGGCTTAATCCACTTTTTTTTATAAAGGATATTTTTTAAATAATTAGAAACAACTACAATAAATTTTGACCCTTTTTGAATTATCTTTCCTTTTATCATGAATAGCTTTCCATCCTTAGCTGATTCGAAATCTTTTGGCCCATGAAAGGTAGAAATAACATGTACCTTTGTAAGAATACCTGTTAAACTTGAATAAAGATTTGCTCCCAATAGATGTGAATGGATTAATCCAATTTTTTTCATTTTAGTATATTTGATCATATTTGCTAGAAGCTTAATGTCAAATGATCCTTTAGTATTAAAAATCACCGGTTTAACCCCCATATTTTCTAATTTATCTTTTACCCATCCTGAACCTGTTAAAGCAGCATGTACATCGTATCCTCGCTCAAGCATACCATTAACAAGGTCTAAATAAACTTTTTCCGCTCCGCCAGGACCTTTTGTTTCAATAAACTGTAAAATTTTTAAGGTCATATTTAGAAATATTAAAAAACTATATTAAGCTATTTGGTAATATTTTTATTGAATATTTTTCAACCACATTCCGCAGCGCAATACTAAAAATAAGTAATATCCAAAAAAATGGATAATATAGGACGGTTATAAAGAATCCATTAATCATAAAGCCAACCATACAAATATCCAACCCGTGGGATACCCCTTTTAGAAATGAATCATTTATTTTAAATTGCTTAAGAATTGTCCTTGTCTTTTTTTGATTATAGAAATAACTAAAAATCATCATTAAGAATATAATAATTCCTGGAAATCCTAATTCAGAAATTGCCTGAACATATATATTATGTTGCACGAGATTAAGGTCAGAATTATAAAACGTTCTGTTTACATATATAAAATTATATGGACCAACACCAGTTAAAGGATATTCTTTCGCCATTCGAATACCTGCATTCCATAATTTAACTCTTTGTTGCCCTGTTTCATCTTGATCCGATCCTATCAATTTGAATCTATACCAATTATCTTCCGGAATTAAAGAAATAAAAGTAACCATTACTACTATTATTAATATTAATACTATTAATTTCTTTTTGCTTTTATACCAAATACCAAATAAAACCCCTAAAAAGCCCAAGGCAGCACCTCTTGAACTTGTAGACAAAATCGCTAAAGTAATAATGAAAGTGGAGATTAAATGAAACCATCGCATTTTAACCCAATTAAATATTTTTTTTTCATCATAAATAATCATATAAAAACTAATACCAAAAACAGAATTTAGGGCCACACCTAAATCATTGGGATTTTTGAAAAAACCCGATCCTATTCCCCCTCCTTCATAGAGACCTTTTGGACTAGAATAAAATCCATGCTCGGCCCATACTCGAACTGCGAATTGAGCATATTTAAAATTTAGCAAAAGAAATATTATCAGAAAAATATATAATCTATTTCTCTCATTAATCGTATTAACTAAAACGAAGTAAATAACAGTCCATTTTATAAAATCAACCAAACCATTCCACGCTAAATCTGGTCTAAAAGCAAATAAAAAAGAAACGAAAATACAGAAAAGATATGCCAGCATAAGTATCCCTGTAAAATTTATCTTAACCATTTCCGTTTGCTTAAATAAAAATGAAATTGCAATTAAAATTATTACAATCTCTGCCAATGGAAGATTTGATAAATATTCATACATCTCCTGAGGGCGAGCATATTCAATTATAATGTAGCAAACAGATAAAAAGAAACTCATCTCTATTTCAATAATTTCTTATTTTTTAATATACCCTTAATCCAGCAATAAAGCAGTCTTGTCCAAAATAAGTTTTGAAGTTGAGCCCTGATTTGGTATATAAAGTTAGCAGGAAGATAGTTAAACCAAAGGAGGGCTCAACCATGAATAAGTTTTGTAGCATATTTAGCCAAATTTTACAATTGTTTCCTCGTTTCGAATTCCAGCAGTTAGTTAAAGAAACGAGGGCTGAATTTCATGCTTGTGGCTTTTCTTGGCAGAGCCAGGTTGGAGTCAGTTTGTTTCCATGCTTTTTTGCCAATTGGGGCGAGCGAATAGCCTGAGGGAAATAGCTGGTGGTCTACGGAGCTGTGAAGACAAATTGAAACATTTGAGTATTAGTGCTCCCAGTCATTCTACTTTGGCTTATGCCAATGAACATCGTCCCTGGGTTCTTTATGAGGAGCTTTTTCTTACAGTTTCTTATGAGCCTGAGCAGTTGCGTTTAAATTTTGCTTAATTCGGACAGCATTTTTATGGGAAACCTGGCTTTTAAATGTTCAAATTCTTGTCTAAAAAGCCAAAAAAATCAATATGAAGATTTTCTATTTTGATCTAATTTGGACAGCAATGGCAAAAAAGCCAAAAAATAAATTTTATTGAGTCAAAAAGAACTATGGGTTCAGCGTTAATCCAAATAATTCGTGAGAATTTATAGGTTACATAATGGGAAGCTATCTAAAATAAGGCTCAAATGTGTAAAATATGATAAAATAATGATAACAATTTCACCCCACCAATGGTGTGATCAAATTGTAATAACAAAACTCATACAAATTTCCAAATATTATTTTTCAGATTCATTGCTAACCCACTATGGTGAATTATACCTTCTACAACAGTTTTTACAAAAGATCAAACTCCGTTCGGCTCTCACCCAGGCCATTCGATTTCAACAACTCAACAATCGTTATTCCATCAGCGATTCCATCCTGGCCATCCTTTACACAATTATCCTTGGACTGGAACGGATCGCAACCAATGTACTCCTAAAACAAAATGGGATTTTCCAATTTGTAGCCAGTCCCGCTGCTCACCCAGATTCAACTACTTTAAGGAGACTTCTGGAATGCTTTGGATCCAGAGAACTCACTTCCTTCCAAAACCTCCACCATCGATTCCGGAGTCATTTCCTGATGAAACCCACTCCTCTCTCCTCGGTAATCTTCGATCTCGACACCAAGGTCCTTACGGTCTATGGCCAATAGGAAGGAGCTAGGGTGGGTTACAATACTATAGTTAACGACCTAAATAAGTTTACATAACGAGATTATTTTATTTGGCTTCCATCTTTGGGATCTTTTCAAGATTGAAGTGGTGAGATGCTTTAATGACTCAAAATAAACATTAGTCGTTTCCTC
>Ga0315298_1009157_pt1 | contig 12328 bp, 11 predicted proteins | sample WHS_1_MG_FD_203077 | JGI IMG/M metagenome (GOLD analysis project Ga0315298, IMG submission 203077) | Extremophilic microbial mat communities from Washburn Hot Springs, YNP, Wyoming, USA - WHS_1_MG | ecosystem: Environmental > Aquatic > Thermal springs > Hot (42-90C) | place: USA: Wyoming... | reverse complement strand
CACCAACGACACCAGCAGCTATCTCCGCGCGCTCCGTATGCAGAGTGCCGACGACGTCAGCCCCGTCATCCATAGTGATATGCGGGTGAGTATCAATAACTCTTTGGATGTGGCGGTAGTAAGTTTCGCGATCCTCACCCTTGATAGCAAAAGTGGGGATACCAAACTCCGCAACCAAAGCCGCAGCCACGTCGTCCTGGGTGGAAAGAGGATTTGAAGCACACAACGCGACCTGGGCACCACCAGCAGCCAAAGTACGCATCAGGCTTGCCGTTTCGCTTGTCACGTGCAGACAAGCGCCAATGCGCACGCCCTGGAGCGGTTTTTCTCTGGCAAACCGCTCGCGAATCCGAGCCAAGACAGGCATCTCCCTTTCAGCCCATTCGATTCGCAATACTCCCGCGCTTGCCAGCTCCGGGTCCTTAATGTCATGATCAACCACTTTCCACCTCTCCTTCTCGCTCACCTGCTGAAAGCAGCACTGCACTGGCAATCCGCAAACCAAGATGCGCCGCCACTATCGCTACGGGCACCAGCTCTGAACTTGCCGCCACAAACCCTTGCGCTTGGGCAATACGTTTCTCAAACGGGGTAAGGCTTTTCTCGTTTGCTACCCCAGCAACCACCCCGGCGAGAACTGTCATATCCCCTACGCAGCCGTTCAACGCGTGTAACACTCGTTCAGGAGCGTAGACATTGTCCAGACTGGGAAACCGAGGGCCAACCGCGTCGTCATTGGGGCCACGGAGAGGCGACCGCCATGTAAGCCCAGCATGATCACAAGGCACCACCACCGCTTTCTTGCCCGCAAGCTCTCCCAGGCCCACCCCGCAACAAACAAATCCCACCATTTCTTCGCCGGCCGCCCTTTTAAAACCCCGGGAGCCAAGTAGAGCGTGCCGCAGCAGGCTGACTTCAGCCGCGCTTAGATTGCGAGACAAATTGCGCACTCCGCTCTGCACGAGGCAGATGACTGCTCCTTCGCTACCAGCCAATGCCTGCGCAACAGCGGCTGCCTCAGGCACAAAACCAGGGTCTGCCTGCGGACTAACTAAAACCCTCATTCCTCACTCGGGCGGAATGTAAATCATCGACTCAGCTACCGCCAGTAGCTCTTCTTCACTTAGGAAATGCATAAGGGTGTTCGATACCCAGTATACAACTCCGTCTTCCTTCCACCACACGCGGTCCACTTTGCCATGGCTCCCCACCACCGTAAACACTCGGCCCCCTCGCCTGACCTCTTTACCTGCACAGGCCGCCGGAGCCTCTGTCCAGGTGGTCTCAGTTATGCCCATGTACTCGTCCAGATATTTGCCGTTTTGTCTTAGACGATAAAGCATCTTGAAAGCAGGCCTACTTCCATCCCCGACCTTGATGTCATAGGTGGCTCCAGTGGGCGGCATTCGCTCCACAAATACAAATCCCGGCGGGAGATATGCGGGAGCCCGCACCGGGAAAGGAACCATGCGCGCGATTGCTTTCCACCCTCCTGCGTCTGGGATATTGGAAGGGTTTGGCGGCAGAGCGTATGTACGCGGCAGACGGAAGTCAAGACCCAAAAGCAGGGTGACTCGCTCTCGACTGCTGTTTCGCTTCACACTCTCAACCCCGACCGCTTCGGCAACCTTTCTTCCCTGCGCTTGCTTTCCGCTGGGATATTCCACCACTGTGGCTGAGAGAGTCTTGCCAGCGTTGCCCACAACAACCACTGTTGCTCCTAGGTCTGCAAGCCACCTACCCGCAGCAGCCGCCTCGCCCTCTCGGCTATTCGCGTTTAAAACATCCAGCTCTATCCCTGACAGATCAACCGCGACAGAGGCGGTGGTACTTGTGGTGGTCAGACTCGAGCCAATACTGGTAGACGGAGTACTTTCTTTTTCCGGAGGGGTAAGGAAGGCGGCCACGACTTGCGAGAGTTTATCCTTTCCCACAATGACGTACGAGATACCTTCTAACTCGCTCGTCGCCCCGGTCAGCGTCAGCCGGCGCACTCGTTCCTGGTCCAGGTTAATCACCCAATAGGCCAGCCTTAAGATGTCGTTGGCTCCCAGATCAGTGGTAACGTTGTGAAAAAGAGCGCTTATAAGTCGCGGCAATTTGAAGGGTAAATCCCAGCCTAGGGCCTGCTCCCGCAGCGCGGTCATGAAAGTCTGCTGCCTTTCCATTCGGCCAAAATCCATGTTTTGGTCATGGCGAAACCGCACATAGTCCAGAGCGTCTGAGCCGTTTAGCAGCTGGTACCCGGGGGCTAGCTTTATAAGCTCATAACGAGGATCGTCGTTGTAATAACGGCGGTCGACGTCGATATACACACCACCAAGCGCATCAACAATGTCACGGAAGGCCTGAAAGTCCACTTCAAGATAGTGATTTATGTCGACACCAGTCAGTTGCTCCACCGTTTCTATAGTTAAAGCAGGTCCACCTGCAGCGTAGGCGTAGTTAAGCTTGTTCTTCCCGTGCCGGGGTACGTCCACGCGCAGATCGCGCGGCAGGGAAAGAATTGAGAGATACTCCTGGTCGGGATCAACATGCACAAGGATAATCGTGTCGGAACGTCCTGGATCCCCAGGATCAGTTTGTCGCCGGTCGGAGCCGAGCACAAGAATGTTCATGGCTGAGGGGGACGGCGGAACCCAAACAGTGCTAGACGTGGTTCCAGCCACAGACGCCGTGACAGGTACAAAGGTACTTGAGGGTTTGGCCCCAAGAGCAGCTCGCACTTCAGGCGTCACCCGTTCGTTGGCTCCCGCAACCTGCGCGCGAAACCACAGATACGCCCCTCCCGCCCCAGCAAGCAGCAACACGACCAGGGTTCCGGCCACTATGGCAACAATGCGCTTCCAGCGGGCTGCCGTTTTGCCTTCTACGGTATAAAGGGTGTAGGGTTTTTGATTCAGAGCTACCTACCCACCGGGATCATTGACACAGCCACCTTCAGCAGCTCTACAGAGCTCAAGTAGTAGGACAGCGTGTTTGAAACCCAGTAGAGCACGTTGTCTTGTATCCACCAGACGTGATCAACCGCCTGGCTGGTTCCCACGATCGTGTACTTAGTCCCAGCATAGGTGACCTCCTTACCCTTGCTTGCAGCGGGAGCGTCAAGCCACGTAGTCTCCATTATGCCCATGTATTGGTCAGTCGGCTCTCCGTTGCGAGTAAGCCGGTAGACAACTTTGATTGCCTTCTCTGCCTTGTCTCCCACTGGAATGTCGTAGGTTCCCGGATCGACAGGATTTCGATCCACATATGCATAACCCTCGGGAAGATATCCAGGAGCTCGCACAACAAACGGGGCCGCTTGCGCGTACAACTTCCACAGTCGACTGTTGGGAAGCGCATCTGGATTGGTGACAAACTCGCTCGTGTCGATTTCGTTGAGGGAAGCCTCGCTTGTTCGCGGCCCCAACGTCCCGGAGGCAAGAGACCCGGATGTGCCACTCGCCTCGCTAGTTTCCAGGTGAGGAGGTGTCATCATCTTCACAACGGCCTCTTCCACCGCCCCTTCAGGAGGGATTACGTATGAGACCCCCTCAATAGTCCGGATGTCGCCAATGACACTCACCTGACGAATATGTGACCCGTCCAACCGCACAGCCCAGTAGGCTAACTTCAACATGTCGTTGGCACTAAGGGAGGTGGCAAGATTGCTAAATAGACCGTCAACAATCCCGGGAAGATCAAGAACTAGGTTCCAGCCCATAGCCTGCTCCCTCACCGCCGCGAGAAAGCGCTGCTGCCGACGCATCCGGCCAAAGTCGTAATTTAGATCATGTCTGAACCGCACGTAGTCAAGCGCGTTGGCCCCGTCTAGAAGTTGATACCCGGGCGCAAGCTTGATCAGTTCGTACTCAGGATTATCGTTGTAGTAGCGCCTATCGACATCTACGTACACGCCCCCCAGGGCATCCACCACATCGCGAAATGCTTGAAAATCAACCTCAACAAACTCCGTAATGTCAACGTTTGTCAGTCTTTCCACCGTCTCGGCCGCAAGCTCCCAACCTCCATAGGTGTAGGCTGCGTTAAGCTTCTGTGTTCCATGCCCGGGAATCTCCACCTTGAGATCGCGTGGCAGCGAAAGCACCGAAAGAAAGTCTTCCTCGGGATCGGCATGGACCAGCATTATGGTGTCTGATCGGCTTTCCACCCCTTCTTCCTTGGGGCGCTTGTCGCAACCCAAGACCAAGATATCCATGCCGCTTGGCGTTCCAATCGGATTGGCAAGAGTGGTCCCTACGCCACCCGGCGTTTCCACATGAGCGCTCCCCGCCCGGCCATAGAACCAGAGGTAAGCGGCCGCAACAAAAATGAGCACGCATACAATCAGCCCCGCCGCAACCAGGGCTACAATTCTTGCCAATCGGCGCTTTCGCACGCCATTGACGGCATAAATGGTGTAAGGCTTCTTCTTCAGTATGGCACTCCTTAAAGACAGGGGGAGATTTTAGCTCTCCCACAAGAGCGGAGTGGAAGCGGCCTAAGCGGCAGCCCTTTGTACATCGGCCCCGAGAGCGCGGAGCTTTTCTTCAAATCGCTCGTAGCCCCGGTCGATGTGATAGACATCCCGCACCTCGGTGTAGCCCTCAGCTGCAAGTCCTGCAATGGTCAAAGCTGCTCCTGCCCGCAAATCTGGACACCGGACTGTGGCACCCAGCAGACGTCGGGGGCCCGACACCAGCGCATGGTTGCCTTCCACTCTAATGTCTGCTCCCAGGCGAATCAGCTCATCAACAAACCCAAAGCGATTCTCAAAAACGTTTTCCGTAACGATCGAGGTCCCCCTGGCCAGCGAGAGAAGCACCATCATTTGCGCTTGCAGGTCAGTAGGAAAACCCGGGTACGGTAGAGTGGCCACGTCCACCCCCACGTAACTAGTAGGGTCTCCCCCCGCGCGGATGCTGCGGGCGTTTTCCTGTACCACCACTCCCACCGCACGTAGTTTAGACAGAAAGAGATCTAGAAAGCGGGGACTTATTCCCGTGACTTCAACCTCTCCTCCGGTAACAGCAGCCGCGATAAGAAAAGTACCTGCCTCTATGCGGTCTCCAATCACCGTGTGCTCGGCGGGGTGAAGTTCTCTTACTCCGTTTATCCTAATGGTGGAGCTCCCCGCTCCCTCGATCTCCGCTCCCATGCTGATAAGGAACTTGCACAGATCGACAACCTCAGGCTCCCGAGCCGCGTTCTCAAGCACAGTGGTTCCCTCCGCCAAAACGGCAGCCATGAGGAGATTCTCAGTGGCTCCTACACTCGGATAATCAAGGAACATTGTGACCCCGCGCAGCCTCGGAGCAGTGACTTCGATGAACCCGTGCTCAGAACGCACCGTGGCTCCCATAGCGGCAAGCCCGCGAAGGTGAATGTCTATCTTTCGCGGCCCAAGATTACACCCCCCGGGCATTGCCACCCGAGCTCGCCCAAATCTTGCCACTAGGGGTCCCATGATCTGGATCGAGGCCCGCATTTTCTGCACCAGCTCGTAGGGAGCCTCCTGGGAGAAAATTGTACTTGTGTCAACAGCCATAAGACCATCGGCAAACTGCACCTGTGCCCCCAAATGTTCAAGCACTTCTTGCATGGTGCGCACATCCTGGATATCGGGCACGTTATGGAGAATGCTCTTGCCAGGGGCGAGGATCGAGGCAGCCATCAACTTGAGGGCCGAGTTCTTGGCCCCCGACACCGCAACCTGACCACGCAAAGGCCGCCCTCCGCTTATGAGAAGGCGCAGCTCATCCCCCCGATTTTTCGTCGTCATTTCTCCGGAACCCCAGCTACCTTGAGCCGATTGCGTGCCCGCTTCAGCGCCACCTGCTCACGGTAGGGATCCACATACTCACCTTCGGGCACCGTCCCTTTGCTATACATCTCAAGCCGAGCAGTAGCTCTTGCCACTGCCTGCTTTGCCCGCTCAACGTCAATCTGGGATGCTTCCTCCGCAGCGTCTGCTAATACTACTACCTTATCAAATTGCACCTTAGCAAACCCCTCGGCTACAGCAAAGCTAAGCCAGTCTCCCTCTAACGGAAGGGCACGCATACGTCCGATGGCCAACTGGGCTACCAGCGGGGCGTGACGAGGCAAAATACCCACCTCCCCCGTAACCGTGGGCAAGACCACCATCTGTACGTCTCCCTCCCACACCAGGCCAGAGGGAGCAACCACCTCAAGTCTAAGAAAGGGGCTCTCTTCCTGACTCACTAGCTGGTTCTCCTAACTCTTAACCGAAGCCGCCTCAGGCTGTGAGGTAGATCCCGCCCTTTCAGACAAAGACGCCCCGTCCGCACCCGTCGACCCCGCTTCCTCGCCAGTTGTCACTGTGACAGCGGGGCGCGCTACTGCAAGAACATCGTCGATGCCACCCTGCATGCGGAAAGCTTGCTCGGGTAAATCGTCGTACTCCCCTTCCACTAGACCCTTGAAGCCCCGGACAGTCTCCCTCAGAGGAACAAACTTGCCCGGCCGCCCCGTAAACTGTTGGGCCACAAAGAAGGGCTGAGACAGGAACTGCTGAATCTTGCGGGCTCGCCGCACGATGACCTTGTCCTCGTCTGAAAGTTCATCCATACCAAGAATGGCAATGATATCCCGCAGGTCCTTGTAACGCTGCAGAATCTCCTGCACCTTGGTGGCTACCTCGTAGTGCTCATCGCCCACTATGTCTCGGCTCAGGGCTCGGCTGTATGAATCAAGAGGGTCTACAGCCGGATAGATTCCCATTTCTGCTATTTGACGGCTAAGAACTGTCGTGGCATCAAGATGGGCAAAAGTATTGGCCGGAGCTGGATCAGTAAGGTCGTCAGCGGGAACATAGATCGCCTGCACCGAGGTAACCGACCCACGGCGCGTGGATGTGATCCTCTCCTGCAGCTCGCCCATCTCGGAGGTAAGAGTTGGTTGGTAACCCACCGCAGAGGGCATACGGCCTAGCAAAGCCGACACCTCAGAGCCGGCTTGGACAAACCGGAAAATGTTGTCAATGAAAAGAAGCACGTCCTGGCCCATGACGTCCCGGAAGTATTCGGCCATGGTCAAGGCCGACAGCCCCACTCGCAGACGCGCTCCCGGCGGCTCGTTCATCTGGCCAAACACCAGGGTGGCCTTGTTGATAACCCCAGAGCGGGTCATCTCCAGATAGAGGTCATTACCCTCGCGAGTTCGTTCACCCACTCCGCCGAAAACCGAGATTCCCCCGTGGTAGGTGGCGATGCTGTGGATCAGCTCAAGGATAACGACTGTCTTGCCCACCCCAGCGCCGCCAAACAGGCCTACTTTGCCTCCCTTGACATACGGAGCCAGAAGGTCAATAACCTTGATCCCGGTTTCGAGGATCTCCGTTCTGGGCTCAAGTTCTTCAAAAGCCGGAGCAGGCCGATGAATCGGCCACCTTTCTACGTCAGAAGGGATTGGCGGCCCCTCGTCAATTGGCTCCCCCAGCAGGTTGAAAAGTCTCCCGAGAGTGGCAGGCCCTACCGGTACGGCAATGGGTTGCCCGGTATCCACAACCTCGACCCCCCGGGCCAGCCCGTCAGTTGAGTCCATAGCCACAGCACGCACCTTGTTGTCGCCGAGATGCTGCTGCACCTCTGCTACCAATCTGATTCTTCCCGCGGCAGACTCCGTATCAATCTCCAATGCGTTGTAGATTGCTGGAAGCGAGTCAGGAAACTCAACATCAATTACCGGCCCGATAATCTCCACGATCTTCCCTTTGTTCATGGCCGCCTGTGGTCCTCCTTTTATCCTGCGAGGGCGTCAGCCCCTGCCACCACCTCGGTGATCTCGGTGGTGATAGAGGCCTGCCGCACCCGGTTCATTGCTAGAGTTAACTCCTCAATCATCTCGTCTGCTGCCTCAGAGGCATTGCGCATGGCCGTCATGCGTGCTCCGTGCTCACTAGCTAGACTCTCCAAAATCGCCCGGTAGATAGTGACTTCCACATAGGCGGGAAGGAGATCTGCCAAAATAGCCTCCGGGGAAGGCTCAAAGAGAAAGTCCAAGTGTTCATAAGGACCAGCAACCTCGTAGGCTCTGGTGAGCTCTTCCTGGATAGGGAGAATGACCTGGTCAGTAACATGCTGCTCCATGGGGCTCTTGAAACGATTAAATATCAGATGCACCCGGTCAATGGTTTCATTTGCATACCGCCTGACTACCCCGTTAGCCAAGGCCTGCGCCTCCAAAAAGGCTGTCCTCTCGCTTACATCCAGATATGCCTTGTCAACTCGATAACCGAGAAAACGGGCAGTGCTTAGTCCCTTTCGCCCCAGAATGACCAGGTCACTGTCAACACCCTGGGCTGCATAGTAATCAACCTTCTCCAGGGCGCGGCGCATGATGTTGGAGTTGAAAGCTCCACACAGACCACGATCGGCTGTGAGGGCAATGATGGCCACCTTTTTAACCTGAGCATGCTCCCTTAGCAAGGGATGAAGGCTCAGATCCACCTGAAGATACCGAACCAGCTGGCCGATGAACTCAAGCATGTGCAAGGCATAGGGGCGGGTGGACTCTATTCTTTGCTGGGCGCGCCGCAGGCGCGCCGCAGCCACCATCTCCATAGCCTTAGTGATCTTTCTCGTGTTCTGAACGGAAACTATCCGCCGCCGTATATCTCTGAGAGAACGCATCTGTGCCTCACAGGATGGCCTGGTCCACCGCCCACGTCTCCCTGAACGCCTCGATGGCCTGACGCAGTTTAGCTTCCGTTTCCGGTGTAAGATCTTTGGTCGCCGCTATATCGTTGCCGATCTCGGGATACTGAGTGTTCAGGTAGTCTCTTAGAGCACTTTCAAACCGAGGAACATCTTTGACCGGAATGTCGTCTGTGTAACCTTCGATGGCGGCAAAGATAATCATGACCTGGTCTTGGACGGGCCAGGGCGTGTACTGCGGCTGATTAAGAGTTGCCACCAGTCGTTCGCCCCGGGCGAGAGTCTTTTGTGTTTCTGGGTCAAGCTCGGAGCCAAACTTGGCAAACGCTTCTAGCTCCCGGTACTGTGCAAGGTCAAGGCGCAAGGACCCTGCCACCTTTTTCATAGCCTTGATTTGTGCGTCTCCGCCCACCCGCGACACGGAGATGCCTACGTTAATGGCCGGACGAATACCGGAGTAGAAGAGATCAGTTTCCAGGAAAATTTGCCCGTCAGTGATAGAGATCACGTTAGTCGGAATATACGCAGAGATATCTCCTGCCTGCGTCTCAATGATAGGAAGAGCGGTGAGAGAGCCTCCCCCTTCCTTGTCGCTAAGCTTACATGCTCTTTCCAGCAACCGGCTGTGTAAGTAAAAAATGTCGCCCGGGAAAGCTTCTCGGCCGGGTGGCCGGCGAAGCAGAAGTGACATCTGCCGGTAAGCATCGGCGTGCTTGCTCAGGTCATCATATACGCACAAAGCATGACGGCCGGAATAGGTAAAGTACTCTCCCATAGCCGTGCCCGCGTAAGGAGCAATGTAGCGCATGGGCGCTGAAGTGGAAGCGGGAGCCATAATCACTATCGTGTAGTCCATGGCCCCGTGCTCCTCTAGCTTAGCCACTACGCTTGCGACCGTGGAAGCCTTTTGCCCAATAGCCACGTAGATGCAGACCACATCCTGACCTTTTTGATTAATGATGGTGTCAATGGCAATAGCGGTCTTCCCTGTACTTCGGTCACCGATTATTAGCTCACGCTGCCCCCGACCAATGGGAATCATAGAGTCGATGGCCTTGATGCCAGTCTGCAGCGGCTCTTTGACCGGCTGCCTGCGAATGACGCCCGGAGCCTTGAACTCAACCGGCCGAAAGTGAGTAGCCTCAATGGGGCCCTTGTCATCCAGAGGACGGCCCAGAGGGTCAACGACGCGCCCAATGAGAGCTTCGCCCACCGGCACCTGTATTACGCGACCAGTACGTCTGACTTGGTCGCCCTCTTTGATAAGAGTGTCTTCCCCCATAAGCACCGCACCGACGCTGTCCTCTTCCAGGTTGAGGACCAGCCCGATAACTCCGTGAGGTAGCTCCAGCATCTCGGAAGCCACCGCGCTTTGCAGACCTTGAATTCGAGCTACCCCGTCACCCACCTGGATTACAGTGCCGACCTCTTGGAAGTCGACTCCCGCTTCATAGCGCTGGATGCGGGACTTAAGAACGCTTGTTATCTCCTCAGGACGCAGCTTCAACTGAACCCTCCAAGCTACCACTAGGGGTGACCAACGACTGACGGAGTCTCTCCAGGCGCTGACGTATGGTGGCATCTACCACCTTGTCGCCAATGCGCAACCGGATCCCTCCCAGAACGTTCTGATCCACCTTGAGCACCAATTCAACCGTCTTCTGCAGCGAAGCGCCCAATTTGCTACGAAGCGCTTCCTGCAGGGACTCCGGGAGGGGTACGGCGCTGGTGACTTCTACACGTACAAGGCCCTGCGCCTCTTCCACCAGGTGCACGAAGGCACGGTATATATTGACCAGCTGGCTCTCTCTGCCCTTGTCAACCAGCAAGCGCAAGAAATTGCGCATAAGCTCGTCCCCGCTCTCGGTAAGCTCCATGAGAACTTCAATCTTGCGCTCGTCGGAGATTCCGGCCGAGAGCAGAAACTGCCGCAGCTCCGGAGACGCCTCAACGGCAGCCACAAATTCTCCCAGGTCATGGCGCACTTCCTCCACGCGCCCCTGTTCTGCAGCGGCCTCATACAGAGCACGAGCATATATCCGCGCTATTTTCCCCTCGGCCATAGGCAACTGTTGTCTTTTCTAGTTCTCGCTAATCTTACTGAGGTCAATCTCGTTTATGGCTTCTTGAATCAAGCGCAGCTGATCTTCTCCGGAAAGCTTGACGCGCACCACCTTCTCGGTGGCAGCAAGGGTAAGATCGGCCACTTCTTCGCGAATTCTCTGAAGAGCTTGACGCGTATCGCGCTCAATCTGCTCTCTGGCCTTTGCCAAGGTAGCCTCTGCCTGCGCCCGAGCTTCCTCCAGGATTTCTGCCTTTGTCGCCTCGCCTGTCTTCCGCGCCCGTTCGACAATAGCTGCGGCTTCTTCACGCGCCTGAGCAAGTTGCTGCTTGTAGTTAGCCAACAGCTGCTGAGCTTCGTCCCGCAACCTCTCAGCCTCGTGAATAGCCTGGTGGATCTCCTCTTGGCGGGCTTTTTGCAGCCGCATAAGTGGGTTAAAGGCAAATTTGTACAGAAGCCCGACCAACACGAGAAACGTTATTACCGACCAGATGAATAGCCCAGGGTCTAGTTCAAATATCTTCATCGCTCTACCCGTTGGTCCTTCGTCAGAAGCCCGGCAACCGCACTAGCCGCGTGCTTCTTACACCACAAATAGCAGAATGATCGCGATAACAAAGGCGTAGAGCGCAAGGGCTTCGGCCAGAGCTAGACCGATGATGAAAGCCGTGCGGATGTCGCCCGAAGCCTCTGGCTGCCTAGCGATGGCCTCTGATGTTCTACCGGTGAGAAGCCCAATCCCAATACCCGGGCCTAGTGTCGCCAACCCCATTCCAATACCGGCGGCGAGGTGGGCGGCAGTCTGTGCATCCATTCTCATGTCCTCCTTGCTACTCGGTTACTCCTAATGGCCAGCGTATATAGCCGATTCAATGTAGACCACCGAAAGGAGAGAAAATATATAGGCCTGAATAAAGGCCACAAAAACCTCAAAGGCAGTCATTATCACCACAAATAGCGCTGCAGGCACAATCACTATCGCGTTGGCAAACTCAAGAATTAGTCCCAGCATGACAAGGATGATCAGATGCCCCGCTATCGTATTACCAAAAAGTCGCACAGACAGCGATAGCGGCTTGAAGAATTCACCCATGAGGTGAACGGGGAAAAAGATCACATTTAAAGGAAGGCCGATAGCCTTCGGAACGCCCGGAGGCGTGGTCCAGCTCTTCAGGTAGCCCACCACTCCATGACGCCGGAAGCCCTGATACTGCGTAACCAGAAACACCACGACTGCCATTCCAGCCGTCACGTTAATGTTGGCAGTAGGCGTATATGGCTTGATTGCAGCCGGCTTCGGAATGAGGCCAACAAGGTTAGTCACCAAGATAAATGAAAAGATGGTGAGAATAAGGTAGTAATACTTTTTGCCCTTCTCACCAATCTGACCAGTTAGATGCCCCGTAGCGAAATTCAGGAGAATCTCTGCAATCGTTTGCAGCTTATCCGGCTCTTTTCTTGCGCGCCTGGCGGCAAGGTAGAAAAAGACAAAGACAATCGCTGCCGAAACCCACATGTACACAACTGCGTTCGTAATTGAAAGATCAACAGGTCCCAGCTTAGGAATGGAAACAATGGTCTGCACGTTTAGCTCGTGCAGAGCGCC
>Ga0315298_1009155_pt1 | contig 12329 bp, 7 predicted proteins | sample WHS_1_MG_FD_203077 | JGI IMG/M metagenome (GOLD analysis project Ga0315298, IMG submission 203077) | Extremophilic microbial mat communities from Washburn Hot Springs, YNP, Wyoming, USA - WHS_1_MG | ecosystem: Environmental > Aquatic > Thermal springs > Hot (42-90C) | place: USA: Wyoming... | reverse complement strand
CCCTGGGTGAGGCTGCAAAGCCTGGGGCGTGCCCTCAGGCCGCAACGGCAGACTGGCGCACGAAGTCAGGCGCGGGCTGACAACCAGCCGATGTGGTCAGAACCTCGAAGCCGGTCGGTGTGACCAGGACGGTGTGTTCCCACTGTGCCGACAGCGAGCGGTCCTTGGTGACGATGGTCCAGCCGTCGGCCATTTCGCGGATGTCGCGCCGCCCGGCATTGATCATGGGCTCGACGGTGAAGGTCATGCCTTCGCGCAGCACCTCGCCCGTGCCCGCCTTGCCATAGTGCAGCACCTGCGGATCTTCGTGGAATTTGCTGCCGATGCCGTGACCGCAGAACTCCCGCACGACGCTGTAGCCCGCGCTCTCGGCAAAGGTCTGGATGACATGGCCGATATCGCCCAGCCGCGTGCCGGGCTTGACCAGCGCGATGCCGTGCCACATGGCTTCGAAGGTGATGTCCACGAGGCGCTGCACATGCTTGGGTACGCTGCCGATGCAGAACATGCGGCTGCAGTCGCCGTGGTAACCGTCCTTGATCACGGTGACATCAATGTTCACCACGTCACCGATCTTCAGCGGCTTGTCGTTGGGGATACCGTGGCAGATGACATTGTTGACCGAGGTGCAGATCGACGCGGGGTAGGGCGTGTAGCCCGGTGGGGCGTAATTCAGCGGAGCCGGAATGGCGTGTTGAACCTGGGTGATGTAATCGAAGGCCAGCTTGTCGAGCGCCTTGGTGGTCACACCGGGCTGAACATGAGGTGTCAGGTAATCGAGCAATTCGGAAGCCAGCCGCCCGGCCACCCGCATTTTCTCGATCTCTTCAGGGGTTTTGATGGTGATGCTCATGAGCGTCATTATCACACTGACCACCGGGTGACGCTGGCCCGAGCGCACGGTCGCCAGCCGATGCGCATGGCCACGCGGGCCGCTTCCTATAATTTCGGACTGATCCCCCTCCTTCCGCCCCGCCCACGGCGGGTTCCCGCATGCACATCCTTTTTTTCGAAGGCGCCAACGCCTTGTCCGCCTTCCGCCAGGACGCCTTGCAGGCGCGTCTGCGCCAGTCCGAACCGGACATCGCTGCCAGGGTGCGGCGCATCCATGCCCGCTATGTGCATGTCGTCGCGCTCAATGTGCCGCCGTCTCAGACCCTCACCGACAAGCTCGAGGGCCTGCTGCGCTATGGCGACCCCTATGTCGGCCCCCGCAGTGGGCAGACGCTTTTCGTCATGCCTCGCCTCGGGACGCTATCTCCCTGGGCCTCGAAAGCCACCGATATCGCCCGTCTATGCGGCGCGCCGGTATACCGTGTGGAGCGGGCGGTGGAGTATCGCCTCGAGATGGAAAGCGGGTTCCTGCGTGCAGCCAAACCGTTGAGCGATGACGAGTGCCTGCGCCTTGCCGCGCTGCTGCACGACCGCATGACCGATTCGGTGGCGCTGCGGCGTGAGGTCTTGGAGCGCCTGTTCGCCGAACTGCCTCCCCAGCCCCTGCAGCATGTGGATGTGCTCACGGGCTCCCTCGATGCCGGGCGCTCGGCACTGGCGCGGGCCAATGCCGAGCAGGGTCTGGCGCTGTCGGATGACGAGATCGACTATCTGCTGGACGCCTATCGCAGGCTGGGCCGCAACCCCACCGATGTCGAGCTGATGATGTTCGCCCAGGCCAACAGCGAACATTGCCGCCACAAGATCTTCAATGCCCGTTTCGCCATCGACGGCGTCGAGCAGCCGCACACCCTGTTCCAGATGATCCGCAACACCCACGCCCTGGCGCCGCAGGGCACCGTGGTGGCCTATGCCGACAACGCCTCGGTGATGGAAGGCGGCATGGTGCAGGTCTGGCAGCCCGATCCGGGTACGCACCACTACGCCGCGCAGGAAGCGCTGCGGCATGTGCTGATGAAGGTGGAGACGCACAATCACCCCACGGCCATTTCGCCCTTCCCTGGCGCCGCCACCGGGGCGGGCGGCGAGATCCGCGACGAAGGTGCCACCGGCCGGGGTTCGCGCCCCAAAGCGGGGCTGACCGGGTTCTCGGTCTCCAATCTGCGCCTCCCCGGGGCGGAGGAACCCTGGGAGGCCAAGACCGTCACACTGGGCAAGCCTGGCCATATTGCCAGCCCGTTGCAGATCATGCTCGAAGGGCCGCTGGGCGGCGCGGCGTTCAACAACGAATTCGGCCGTCCCAATCTGGCCGGGTACTTCCGCGTGTTCGAGCAGCCGGTGGATGGCAAGGTCTGGGGTTATCACAAACCCATCATGCTCGCGGGTGGGTTGGGCTCCATCGATGCCAGCCTGACGCACAAGAAGGCTTTTCCTGCCGACACGCTGCTGGTTCAGCTTGGCGGCCCCGGCATGCGCATCGGCCTGGGCGGCGGCGCGGCCTCGAGTCTGGCCACCGGCAGCAATGCCACCCATCTCGATTTCGATTCGGTCCAGCGCGGCAACCCGGAAATTCAGCGGCGCGCCCAGGAGGTGATCAACGCCTGCTGCGCCCTGGGTGAGGCCAATCCCATTCTGTCGATTCACGATGTCGGCGCCGGTGGGCTGTCCAATGCTTTCCCGGAACTGGTGGAAGGTGCCGGGCGCGGCGCAGTGTTCCAGCTGCGCGATGTTCCACTTGAAGAAACAGGCCTAAGTCCGCGAGAAATATGGAGCAATGAAAGTCAGGAACGCTATGTTCTGGCCATTGCGCCTGATCAGCGCGAGGTTTTTGCGGCTTTATGCGAGCGCGAGCGTTGCCCCTTTGCGGTCGTGGGCGTAGCCACGCAGGAGCCGACCCTGATCGTCGAAGACCGCCTGCACGCCGACCAGCCTGATCTGGCCCGTCCGGTCGATCTGCCGCTGGACGTGCTGCTCGGCAAGCCGCCGCGCATGCATCGCCAGGCACAGCGGCAAATCCCCCAAGGCCAGCCGCTCGAACTGGCCGATGTCGATCTCGCCCAGGCCTGCGACGCGGTGCTGCGCCACCCCACGGTGGCGAGCAAGCGCTTTCTCATCACCATCGGCGACCGCACGGTGGGCGGCCTGAGTCACCGCGACCCCATGGTCGGTCCCTGGCAGGTTCCGGTGGCCGACTGCGCTGTCACCCTGGCCGATTACGCCGGTTTTCGCGGCGAGGCCATGAGCGTGGCCGAGCGGGCGCCCGTGGCGGTGCTCAACCCGGCCGCCTCGGGCCGGCTTGCGGTGTGCGAAGCCGTGCTCAACCTGCTGGCGGCGCCGGTGCCGCGATTGAGCGACATCAAACTGTCGTGCAATTGGATGGCCGCCTGCGGCCAGCCCGGCCAGGACGCCGCGCTGTACGACACGGTGCACGCCATCGGCATGGAGCTCTGTCCGGCCCTGGGCATTTCGGTGCCGGTGGGCAAGGATTCGCTGTCGATGCATACGCGCTGGGAAGACGCGGGGCAGGCCAAGAGCGTGACCTCGCCGGTGTCGCTGGTGGTCTCCGCCTTCGCCACACCGCCCGATGTGCGCGGCACGCTCACGCCACAGTTGCGCAGCGATGCGCCCAGCAGTCTGATTCTGGTGGATCTGGGGCTGGGCAAGAAGCGCATGGGTGCGAGCATCCTGGCGCAAACCTTGGGGGTGATCGGCGACGTCACGCCCGATCTCGACAGCCCCGAGCTGCTGAAAGCGTTTGCCGCCGCGCTGGCCGATCTGCGCAAAGCCGGGCTGGTCTGGGCCTATCACGACCGCTCCGATGGTGGTTTGTGGGCCGCGGCTTGCGAAATGGCCTTCGCCGGACATTGCGGGGTGAGCCTCAATCTCGACCTGCTCACGATGGACGGCGGCGAGGCCGACGACTGGGGCGATGCCAAGGACTGGGCCAAGCAGGTCGGACCGCGCCGCCACATCCAGACCCTGCGTGCGCTGTTCAACGAGGAACCGGGTGTGCTGCTGCAAGTCGCGGCGGCGCAGCGCGATGGCGTGCTGCAGACCTTGCGGCGCCATGGGCTGTCGGCGCACAGCCATGTCGTCGGCACGGTGAACGACCGCGATGTCATCGAAGTCTGGCGCGACACGCAATGTGTCTACACCGCCGCGCGCGCTGCGCTGATGCAAACCTGGGACAGCGTGTCGTGGCGCATGTCGATGCTGCGCGACAACCCTGAATGTGCCCAGGCCGAGCACGACGCACTGGCTGATGCCACCGATCCGGGGCTGCACCTGCACCTGACCTTCGATCCGCAACACGACATCGCCGCGCCTTTCATCGCCCGCGGCGCGCGTCCCAAGGTCGCCATCCTGCGCGAGCAGGGCGTCAACTCGCAGGTGGAAATGGCCTACGCCATGGACCGTGCCGGGTTCGACACGGTGGACGTGCACATGAGCGATCTGATGGCCGGCCGCGCCCGGCTGAGCGACTTCCGCGGCGTTGTCGCCTGCGGCGGGTTCAGCTACGGCGACGTGCTCGGCGCGGGCGAGGGCTGGGCGCGCTCCATTTTGTTCAATCCCGAGCTCGCCGATCAATTCGCACGCTTCTTCGGCCGCTCCGACACCTTCGCGCTGGGCGTGTGCAACGGCTGCCAGATGCTGGCCGCGCTCGCCCCAATGATTCCGGGCGCCCGCGCCTGGCCACGTTTCACCCGCAACCGTTCGGAACAGTTCGAGGGGCGGCTGTCGCTGGTCGAGGTGACGAAGTCGCCGTCAATTTTTTTCCAGGGCATGGTCGGCAGCCGCGCGCCCATCGTCGTCTCGCACGGCGAGGGCCGGGCCGACTTCTCCCTGCAGGGCGATGCCAAGCTGCTGCAGGTGGCGATGCGCTTTGTCGATCATCACGGCCAGGTCACGGAGCGCTATCCCTTCAATCCCAATGGCAGCCCGCAGGGCATTACCGCGGTGACTACGCCCGATGGACGCTTCACCGCCCTGATGCCCCATCCCGAGCGGGTCTTCCGCAGCGTGCAGATGAGCTGGACGGCTCCAGGGCAGGGCGAAGACAGCCCGTGGATGCGCATGTTCCGCAATGCGCGGGTGTGGTGTGACTGAACCCGCCGCCCCGCGGCAGCGCTACGCGGGGGTCGACACCCTGCGCGGCCTGGCCGTGCTGTGGATGATGTCGTTCCACTTCAGTTTCGACCTGAACTGGTTCGGCTTCATCCACACCGACTTTTACACCAATCCGGTGTGGCTGGATCAGCGCATCGCCATCGTCAGTCTGTTTGTATTCATCGTCGGCTTGACGCAGACCCTCACCGATGTCAATGGCCGTGCAGCGTGGCATTTCTGGAGGCGCTGGGCGCAGATCGTGGGCGCATCGCTGCTGGTCACGGCGGGCAGTTATGCGGCCTTTCCCCACAGCTTCATCTATTTCGGCATCCTGCAAGGCATCGCGGCCATGCTGTTGCTGCATCGGTTGGCGTTTCGCCACGCCCGCGCCTGGGTGCTGCTGCTCGCTCCCATCGCCATCGCGGCACCCCAGCTCTGGGGCCATGCCTTTTTCAATCCGCCGATGTGGAATTGGACCGGGCTGATTACCCAAAAGCCCATCACCGAGGATTACGCGCCCTTGCTGCCCTGGATCGGCGTCCTGTGGATCGGCGCGGGGGTGGGCTGGTTGCTGGCACGGGTGCAGTTCCGCCCGCTGCGTCATCTGCCCGAGGTTCGGCCGCTGGCGTTTCTCGGGCGCTGGCCGCTGACCATTTACCTGCTGCACCAGCCGATATTCGTTGGCCTGGTGTGGCTGGCGGCGCATCTGCGGGGCGGCTGAACGTGGACGAGGGCATCGACTTCGTGCTGCACTACGGTGACGGCGACCACCTGTACTTCATCCCACATGCGAAGGACGCCGAAGACGCGATGCGCTACTTTTTCTGCATCGAAGGCTACGGCCAGAGCCGCCAGTTCGGCCTCCTGCGCCCGGAGGTCTGCCTGATTGTGCCGCTGCGCGACGACCTGCAAGACCGTGACGCCTTCGAGCGTCGCATCGCGCAACTGCGTCACGATCTGCAGGTACAGCAGGAGGCTGCAGAGGGGCTGTGATCCGGCGCCGTTCAATCCTGACTCGATCAACGCAGGCTTGCAAGATTCTTTTGCGCTGCATCAATTCTGCGTGCTAGAGTGATGCACAGGCCCTTCTGAAGCCGCCGCAATCCGCCAATCGGGCAGCCCGAGCCGCGGAAGGATGTTTTCCCACTGAGCGCCGGGGTACCCGGCAGACTGTGAGCGCATATGCTGATGCAAAAATTCAAAGCCAACTCCTACCTCTTTGGCGGCAATGCTCCGTATGTCGAGGAGATGTACGAGAGCTATCTCTCCAATCCCGGCTCGGTTCCCGATCACTGGCGCGAATACTTCGACGCGCTTCAACATGTGCCAGCGCTCGACGGCAGCAATGCCCGCGACGTGCCGCATGCCCCGGTGGTGTCCGCCTTTGCAGAGCGCGCCAAATCCGGCCCGATCCGCACCCTCCAGGCCGTTGCCGATGGCGACTTGGCGCGCAAGCGCGTCGCGGCACAGCAATTGATTGCCGCCTACCGCAACGTGGGCGTGCGCTGGGCCGATCTCGATCCGCTCAAGCGCACCGAACGGCCCAACATCCCCGATCTGGAGCCGTCGTTCTACGGTTTCTCCGACGCCGACCTGGAAACGGTGTTCAACGTCAGCAACACGTTTTTCGACCGTGAGAATCTGTCGCTGCGCGAACTCCTCAACAACCTGCATGAAACCTATTGCGGTTCATTGGGCGCCGAGTTCATGTATCTCAGCGATCAAGACCAGAAGCGCTGGTGGCAGCAGCGGCTGGAATCCACCCGCACCCGCCCGGATGTCGACGCCGAGGCAAAAAAACATCTGCTCGAACGCCTGACCGCGGCAGAAGGGCTGGAGCGTTATCTGGCGACCAAGTATGTCGGTCAGAAACGCTTTTCTCTCGAAGGCGGCGAGAGCTTCATCGTTTCAATGGATACCTTGGTGCGGCGTGCGGGCCAGCTCGGCATTCAGGAAGTGGTCATCGGCATGGCACACCGCGGGCGGCTGAACGTGCTGGTGAATACCCTGGGCAAGCGTCCGCAGGATTTGTTCGACGAGTTCGAGGGAAAACATGCCGACGATCTGCCGTCTGGCGACGTGAAGTATCACCAGGGTTTTTCCAGCGACGTGTCCACGCCCGGTGGGCCGGTGCATCTGAGTCTGGCGTTCAATCCCTCACATCTGGAAATTGTCAATCCGGTGATTGAAGGCTCCACCCGGGCCCGGCTGGACCGGCGTGGCGACGCGTTGGGCGAAACCGTGCTGCCGGTGCTGGTGCATGGCGACGCCTCGTTTGCCGGGCAGGGCGTGGTGATGGAGACTCTGGCGCTGGCACAGACCCGTGGCTACACCACGGGCGGTACGGTGCATATCGTCATCAACAACCAGATCGGCTTCACCACTTCCGACCCGCGTGATGCCCGCTCCACGCTGTACTGCACCGACGTGGCGAAAATGATCGAGGCGCCGATCCTGCATGTGAACGGCGACGACCCCGAGAGCGTGGCTTTCGCAACCAGTCTGGCACTGGACTACCGCAAGCAGTTTCATCACGACGTGGTGGTGGACATCGTGTGCTTTCGCAAGCTGGGCCACAACGAGCAGGACACCCCCGCCGTCACCCAGCCCCTGATGTACAAGAAGATCGCCGCGCATCCGGGCACGCGCAAGGTCTACGCCGACCGCCTGGTGAGTCAGGGCGTGATCACTGCGGCGGACGCCGAGCAGATGATGCACGCCTTCCGCGCCGAGATGGAGTCCGGGGTCAGCCTGGAGCCGGTGCTGACAAACTACAAGAGCAAGTACGCGGTCGACTGGACGCCGTATCTCAACCGCCGCTGGACAGACAACGCCGATACGGCCTTGCCCATGACCGAGCTCAAGCGCCTGGCCGAGCGCATCACCACCATTCCGCCGGATTTCAAGCTGCACCCGCTGGTGGAAAAAGTGATTGCCGACCGCGCAAAAATGGGCCGTGGCGAAATGCCGCTCGACTGGGGCATGGGTGAACACATGGCCTTCGCCTCGCTGGTGTCCAACGGTTTTCCGGTGCGTCTTTCCGGTGAGGACAGTGGCCGCGGCACGTTCAGCCACCGCCACAGCGTGCTGCATGACCAGAGCCGTGAAAAGTGGGATGTGGGCACCTACATCCCCTTGCAGAACGTGGTGGAGGGGCAAGCGCCCTTCGTCGTCATCGACTCCATTCTGTCGGAAGAGGCGGTGCTGGGTTTCGAGTACGGCTACTCCACCGCCGATCCGCGCACCCTGGTCATCTGGGAGGCGCAGTTCGGCGACTTCGCCAACGGTGCGCAGGTGGTGATTGACCAGTTCATCTCCGCAGGTGAAGTGAAATGGGGGCGCGCCTCCGGCCTCACGCTCATGCTGCCGCACGGCTACGAAGGGCAGGGCCCGGAGCACTCGTCGGCGCGGTTAGAACGCTATCTGCAGCTCTGCGCCGAGACGAATATGCAGGTCTGTCAGCCGACCAACCCGTCCCAAATTTTTCACCTGCTGCGCAGGCAGATGTTGCGGCCCTTGCGCAAGCCGCTCATCATCATGACGCCCAAGTCGCTGCTACGACACCCGCATGCCAAGTCGCCGCTATCGGACCTGGCCAACAGCCGCTTCGAAGTGGTGCTGCCCGAGGCCGAGGACATCGATGCGAGCAAGGTCAAGCGCCTCATCGCCTGCACTGGCCGGGTGTATTACGACCTGATCGCAGCACGGGCTGAGCGCAAGATCGACGATGTGGCCATCGTCCGCCTGGAACAGCTCTATCCCTTCCCGCACAAGGCCTTCGCCGCCGAGGTCAAGCGCTATCCCAATGCGCGCGACATCGTGTGGTGCCAGGACGAGCCGCAGAATCAGGGCGCCTGGTTTTTCGTACAGCACCACATCCACGAGAACATGATCGAGGGCCAGAAGCTTGGCTATGCCGGGCGGGCGGCTTCAGCGTCCACTGCGGTGGGCTACTACGCCAAACATGCCGAGCAGCAAAAGGACTTGCTGGCTGCGGCATTCGGCAAGCTCAAGGGTTTTGTGCTGACCCGCTGATTCAGCGCCGGGTGTGCTTCCTGCCCACCCGGCTTTTCCCACGACCTTCCACAGAAAACCGTTCACTCGCCGCGCAGGCTAGCCCTTGCGCGCACCCCAAAAAACACTGGACTCCATCATGGCGCTGATCGACATCAAAGTTCCCCAACTCTCCGAATCCGTGGCCGAGGCCACCTTGCTGACCTGGAAGAAAAAACCTGGCGAGGCCGTCGCGCAAGACGACATCCTGATTGAAATCGAAACCGACAAGGTCGTGCTCGAAGTGCCGTCGCCCGCCGCTGGCGTCATGGCGCAGATCGTGAAAGATGATGGTGCGTCGGTCACTAGTGACGAAGTCATCGCCCGGATCGACACCGAGGCCGCGGCACAGACCAGCCCGCTGGCCGTCGCGCCGATCGCGTCTGTGGCGGCGGCTGTGCCTGCAGCACCAGCGGTTGCCGCAGCCACAGCACCGAGCAGCGCCTCTGTGGCGATGCCGGCCGCGGCGAAGATCTTGGCGGAGCAGGGCGTCAATCCGGCCGATGTGACGGGCACCGGACGTGGTGGCCGCATCACCAAGGAAGACGCTCTGCAGGCGGGAAGTGCGCTGCGGACGCAAGCCGCGCCAGCGCCAGGCATGGCGTCGAAGCCGGCGGCCTCTGCGGCGGGTATGCCCGCCCTCACCATTCCCGCGCTGCAGTCGGTGGATGCCGATCTCGACCTTGCCGCCTACACCGACCGTCCCGAGCAACGCGTGCCCATGAGCCGCTTGCGCGCCCGTATCGCCGAGCGGCTGCTGCAGTCGCAGGCGACTAACGCCATCCTCACCACGTTCAATGAAGTGAACATGAAACCGGTGATGGATCTGCGTAATCTGTACAAGGACAAATTCGAGAAGCAGCACGGGGTGAAGCTCGGATTCATGAGCTTCTTCGTGCGCGCTGCGGTGCATGCATTGCGCAAATTTCCGCTGCTCAATGCGTCCATCGATGGCAATGACATCGTGTATCACGGCTATTTCGATATCGGCATTGCCGTGGGTAGCCCGCGCGGGCTGGTGGTGCCCATCCTGCGCAACGCCGACCAGATGAGCTTCGCCGACATCGAAAAGGCAATCGCCGACTTTGGCGCCAAGGCGCGCGATGGCAAACTCACCCTCGAAGAACTGACCGGCGGTACCTTCTCCATCAGCAACGGCGGGGTGTTCGGCTCCATGCTCTCCACGCCCATCATCAACCCGCCGCAATCAGCCATTCTGGGCATTCACGCCACCAAGGACCGGCCTGTGGTCGAAGACGGCCAGATCGTGATCCGGCCGATGAATTATCTGGCGATGAGCTATGACCACCGCCTGATCGACGGTCGCGAAGCTGTGCTCGGTCTGGTCGCCATGAAAGAGGCATTGGAAGACCCGGCACGTCTGCTGCTCGATCTGTAATGCGCCGGGCGGACTGAGGCTGCTGCGTCACCCGCCCCTGATTTGCGCGGCGCCCATGGCGCTGCGCTGCTGCGAGGAATCCCCATCATGTCATCGGCTTTTGATCTCATCGTTCTCGGCGCCGGTCCCGGCGGCTACATCGCTGCCATTCGCGCGGCCCAACTTGGCCTCAACGTGGCCTGTATTGACGCCTGGAGCAACGCCCAGGGCGGCCCGGCGCCTGGCGGCACCTGTACGAATGTGGGCTGTATCCCGTCCAAGGCCTTGCTGCAGTCAAGCGAGCATTTCGAGCAGGCCGGACACGACTTCGCCGCGCACGGCATCGGCGTCAGCGGACTGTCCATCGACGTGCCCACAATGCAAAAACGCAAGGCCCTGGTGGTCAAGCAGAACAACGAAGGCATCCTCTACCTGTTCAAAAAAAACAAGGTTACGTTCATCCATGGCAGGGGTACGCTCAAGGGCGGCAACGGCACGGAAGGATGGCAGGTTGCGGTGGCGGGCAAGGAAGGCGAGCAGTCGCTGGTGGGCAAACAGATCATCCTCGCCACGGGTTCGGTGCCGCGCAGCCTGCCGGGTCTGGAGTTCGATGAGAAGCAGGTGCTGTCCAACGATGGCGCGCTGGCCATCGACGCGGTGCCCAAGACGCTGGGCGTGATCGGCGCCGGGGTGATCGGTCTGGAGATGGGCAGCGTGTGGCGCCGGCTGGGCGCGCAGGTCACACTGCTCGAAGCCATGCCGGAATTTCTGGCCGCAGCCGATGCGCAGGTGGCCAAAGAGGCGCTCAAGCAGTTCACCAAACAGGGGTTGGCCATTCACCTCGGCGCCAAAATGACCGCGACCAAGGCGGGCAAGTCCGGCGTGACCGTCGAGTGGACAGATCACAAGGGCGAGGCGCAGACTCTCAAGGTCGAGAAGCTCATTGTGTCCGTGGGCCGCAAGCCCAATACAGATGGACTGGGCGCCGAGGCCGTGGGCCTGACACTGGATGAGCGCGGCTTCATCGCAGTCGACGCCGACTGCCGCACCAATCTGCCAGGCATATGGGCCGTGGGCGACGTGGTGCGCGGACCCATGCTGGCACACAAGGCCGAGGAGGAGGGCAGTGCGGTGGCCGAACGCATCGCGGGCCAGAAGCCCCATGTGGACTTCAACACCGTGCCGTGGGTGATCTACACCGCGCCAGAAATCGCCTGGGTTGGACAGACCGAACAGCAGCTCAAGAAGGCGGGACGCGACTACAGGTCAGGCAGTTTTCCCTTCCTGGCCAACGGTCGCGCGCGCGCGCTGGGCGACACGACCGGCTTTGTCAAAATGCTGGCCGATGCCAAGACTGACGAGATTCTCGGCGTGCACATCATCGGTCCCATGGCGTCGGAGCTGATTGCAGAAGCGGCGGTCGCGATGGAGTTCAAGGCGTCGAGCGAAGACATTGCGCGCATCTGCCATGCGCATCCCACCTTGTCGGAGTCGCTGAAGGAAGCGGCGCTCGGTGTGGCAGGCCGCACGCTGAACTTCTGAAGCGCATGAACGTCACCGAATACTTCCAGCAGTCGCTGCAGGAACGCGGTTTCACCGCCGACGCGGCGCAACTGGCCGGGGTGGCCCGCTTGCAGCAGTGCTACGACGAATGGGTCGAGTACAAGTCGCGCCGATCCAACGCCATCCGCCGCGCGCTCATTCATCCAGAGCTGCCACGCGGTGTCTATCTCTACGGCGGGGTGGGGCGTGGCAAGTCGATGTTGATGGATGCGTTTTACGTCACCGTTCCGGTGGTGCGCAAAACGCGGCTGCATTTTCACGAATTCATGCGCGAAGTGCAGCGCGAATTGGCGGTGTTGCAAGGCACGGTCGATCCGCTCACCGAACTCGCGCG
>Ga0315298_1009154_pt1 | contig 12329 bp, 12 predicted proteins | sample WHS_1_MG_FD_203077 | JGI IMG/M metagenome (GOLD analysis project Ga0315298, IMG submission 203077) | Extremophilic microbial mat communities from Washburn Hot Springs, YNP, Wyoming, USA - WHS_1_MG | ecosystem: Environmental > Aquatic > Thermal springs > Hot (42-90C) | place: USA: Wyoming... | reverse complement strand
AAAATTGAGAATAGACCAACCTTAAAATTACCAGCTAATTTCCTGTATAAGGATGCGTTTGAATATGCCATAAAAAGAATCGATAAATTAAAGATCTAATCTATAGTTTTCACGCAGGATTCAGGATTAAATTATCATTAGCTTAAAATTTTTTGTCAATAAAATATTACAGATTTTTAGATTTGGAGGCTTAAAATTTTTGTTGTTTTCAAATAAAAAATTAGCTAACATAATTCAATAAAAATTTTTAAATATAGCGATTAAAGTATATGAATTGGATAAGTATCAATAGACTTAGTATTTTTTTATAATAAAAAAATACTCAATTTTGAGTAGGGAAAGATTTATGAAAATCGTTACAGTAATTGGTGCAAGGCCTCAATTTATTAAGGCAGCAACCCTCAGCAAAGCCATCCAATCAATTAAAAAAAAGAAAAAAACAATCAAAGAAATATTAATCCACACAGGTCAACATTACGACTATCTAATGGATAAAATCTTTTTTGAAGAACTTAGACTACCTAAACCTAATTATCATCTCGATGTAGGGTCGGCCTCCCATGGTAAACAGACTGCTTTAATGCTTGAGAGGGTTGAAAAAGTGCTTATCAGGGAAAGGCCTGATATAGTAATAGTATATGGGGACACGAATTCAACTTTAGCTGGTGCATTAGGAGCAGCCAAATTGAATATACCTATTGCACACATTGAAGCAGGACTCCGAAGTTATAATCGATCAATGCCCGAGGAGATCAATCGTGTTGTTACTGATCATATTTCGAATTTTCTTTTTTGTCCAACAAAGCGGGCAGTTAAGAATTTAGAAAAAGAAGGGATTAAGAATGGAGAAAAGAGACTGGTTAAAAATGTTGGTGATGTGATGTATGACTCTATTCTATATTATTCACAAATAGCTGAGAAAAAATCTACCGTACTTAAAGATTTAAATCTTATTCATCCTTTTTCATCGCACAAAAGAGATTATTATTTAGCAACCATTCATAGGGCTGAGAACACAGACAATCCTAAAAGGTTAAAGTCAATTTTAAAAGCACTAAATGAGATTGGAAGAGAAATACCTGTGGTTCTTCCCCTTCATCCCAGAACAAAAAAGAAGATAAACATCTATCAATTTGATAAAGAAATTGTAAATGTGAAGGTTATTGAGCCTGTTTCATATCTAAATATGCTTATACTCGAAAAATATGCAAAACTTATTCTTACCGATTCAGGAGGGGTTCAAAAAGAAGCTTTTTGGTTTAGAGTTCCATGTGTGACTTTAAGGGATGAAACTGAATGGATTGAGACTGTCAAAAGTGGGTGGAATATATTGGTTGGTTCAAAGACAAAAAAGATTGTCGAAGGTGTGAAATCTATTGAAAAGATGAAGCCACAGAAAGGAAGAATAACTCTCTTTGGTGATGGAAAGGCAAGCGAAAAGATTGTCCAGATCCTAATTAATTATCTCTGATATCTTTGAGAAAGTATAAAAAGATAATAGAATGGGTGACTGAAAATTTTGAACCTTTTTAATGGAAAAGATTACTTATGAATAATAAATCAATTGATGAATTAGATTTATTAGAAAAAGTCTCACAAGGTGATGAGCGGTCTTTTAATGAGCTTTTTCAATTAACCCATAGGAGAGTTTATATCTACCTATATTGTCTACTTCGTGACAAGCAAATAGCAGAGGATGTTTTAGTTGAAACATATTTAGAGGTTTGGAAAGGAGCTAAAAAATTTAAAGGTTATTCTAGGGTATTGACATGGATTATAGGAATTGCGAGAAACCTTGGGATGAATGAACTTAAAAAGAGAAAAAAGTTTGAAGATATCGATAATTTTCAAAATATTTCAAATGAGAATATGTTTAATGAGGAGGCATTTAGTAGGGACGGATTAATAAAGAAAGCAATTGAGCAACTTTCGTTTAAGCATCGTGAAATATTGGATCTTGTTTTTTTCCAAGAGATGAGCTATCAAGAAATTTCTGAGCTTTTGAATATTCCTTTAAATACTGTGAAAACAAGAGTTTTTTATGCCAAAGAATTATTAAAGGCTATCCTGAAAACTATGGGAGTTGAAAAAGATGAATTATAGTTATGACAAATTAAGAGAACTAATTCCTTTATTTTTGAGCAATAGGCTTTCGGAAAAAGAAAAAAAGCTTGTTGAAGAAGCTCTGAATAAATATCCTGAATTGAGGCATGAAATCATTGAATTTTCAGAGATTAAGGAGGCTTACAACGAATTAAAAAAAGATATCCCTTCTCCTTCAGATCAACTTTATGAGAAGATAAAAAAGAGGATTCAAAAAGAGAAAAAATTTTTATTGATTATTTATTTAAGAGGGTATATAAATAATTATACAAAATTTTTAAAAGATTTGTTTTTGCCTAATCGTATTTCTTGGGGAATTGCTGTTGCTGAATTTATTATTATTTTGATTTTAGTTTTAAGTTTACTACGTAATCAACGCTTTTATACACTCAGTCAAACTTCAGAAATTATTAAGAGGGGTATAAAAATTAATATTATTTTTGATAAAGAATCCAAAGAAAAAGAAATTAGAGATTTACTTAATAAAGTTGGGGCAACTATCATTAAAGGTCCAACACCTGAAGGCCTCTATACTATTGAAATAAAAAATAATAAGGAAATAGAAAGAGTACTTAATATTCTCAGAGAGGAAAAATTTGTAAAATTTGTGGAAAAATTTCCATAGATTATATTTTCTCTCATAAAGGAGAATATAATGGACTCCAAATTCCACTTTATTTCCAATAAATTTTTCCTATTAGGTTTCTTTTTATTTACTTTTCATTGCTTTAATGTCTGGGCCCAACCCCAAGTTACAACTGGATCAATTATCCAACTCGTTACACCTCTCGAAGGAACTCAGGTTATTGAAAAGAGGCCTCTAATTAAATGTTATATTAAAGAGCCTTTTGATCCTGAAAAACTTCTCGTTTTACTTGACGGCACGGATGTAAGTGCCATTATTAATATTACATCAGAGGGTTTTGAATATAAACCATTAGAAATGCTCTCTTCGGGAAATCATAACCTTTCTATTACTGTTTATACAATAGATGGAAAAGAGGTGAAGAAAGAGTTTAATTTCTCAACTCGTCATACAAGACTATTTGAAGAAGCTTATTCTCAGAATGAAGTTACTGTATTATATGAAAAATTAATAAAAAAGTCAGAGGACGTGAGTGGTCAACATAACTGGAAGGAGGAATCTAACCTTGCCAGTGAATCAAAGATAAGAGAGAAAGAGTGGGAGCTTTCTTATAAAACAAATGTTAGACATTTTAATCAAAATATTCCCGCAACTGCACCAATAGAGAAAGGTTTTAGTCTTGCCAATTATCTCATTCAAGGGAAGTATACAGGAAAAAGATTTAGTTTTATTGGAGAGACAGGGGATATACAAATCTCAGAAACACCTAATACAGTTCAGGGGCTTGCAAGGAGGGGAGGAGATATCATTTTTCAATCCAAAGATTTAAATTTGCAATTAAGGAGTTTCGTTGTTAAGAGTGAACAGGTGATGGGATTTAAAGGGGGGATGGGTCTCGAGACTTCTTCAGATGACCATATTATGGGGATTTCAGGAGATTTGGGTCTCTTCTCTGACAAACTTCGATTCAAAACCATTTATGTCAGAGGAGGGGAAGAAGTAGATTCTTTTGGAATCTCTACAACAGGTGCTAAGAAAAAAGGAGATGTTTGGGGATTTCTATTGATAACAGACCTTATTAAACGGAAAATTGTTACAGAAGCTGAGTTCGATATTTCAAGGTTTGATGGAGATACCAAAGATGAATTTAAGTCTCAAAGAGATAAAGCTTGGAGGTTTAAACTTGGTGGAACCTTAGGCCAATATAATTATGAAGGCCTGTATGAGTATATGGGCCCAGATTATGAAGTGATTGGAAACCCAGGACTTCAGAAAAATAGAGAAGGTTTTACCATTAAAGGGGGAGCCAATTATCAATTTCACATTATTAATCTTTCATTTTCAAGATATAATGATAATGTAAATAAAGATGAGCTCTATCCTCGGACATATAATTATCAGGGAAATTTTGACTATACTTTTTCCAGGTTTAAGAGCCTACCAATAAATATAAGTTATCAGAAATCAAGGCTTGACAGTAAATGGGAACCTTCTGGAATTCTTCCAGTCAAGACCGATACAGATACAATTACAGGTAAAATAAATTATATTAAAGGAGTTTTAAATTTAGGTTTTTCAGCGAGTTACTCTCTCCAGAATGATCTAACCGATGCTAATGTTGATACGACTAATGTGACACTTACCTTTACACCCTTAATTACATTAGAGAAACCTTATCTCTCCATCTCACCAAGTATTTCGTTTAATCGCTCAATTTACCATCCAGCCAGCATCTATACAGATACTTATACTCATACTCTTGACTTGAAAGGAGATTTATTTGGCAAAAAACTTTCCTATGGATTAGGAGGGACTTACTCCAAATCAAAGGCAAGCAATCTTTCTGTAGATCAGGAAAGCCTCAGTTCTACTTTTACTATTTCATACCTTCTGACTAAAAACCTCTGGGGATTTTTGAACCTTTCGGTTGGAATTCGGGGACTATATAATAGAACTAAGGATAGGCTTTTGGATGCCACAACCAATGAATGTGCAATCTTTGGGGTGATTCAGACAACAATGCCATTTTTGTTTTAGGAGTGCGACAAAATGAAAAAAATTGCTTTAATTCTATTAATAAATTTATTTATTACATTACTCTTCCATATTAATGCAAGATCTGCCATCATAACAGAACCCTCCTCCATAAACATTTCACATGGTTTTCAGACTAAAAAAGTTATCATTTATAAGATAACAACACCTGGATGTTACTTTGCAATTTCAAATAGTGGTATATTCATAAGCGGACAGACAGTTCTTGGGATTGTAAATACTGTTATCTCGGCCAATTTAACAGGTACATCAAATTCAACTACTGGGAATGTTTTTGAAACACTTGTTATACCTATTCAAGTCATTAAGAAAGCAGAGCAATTAAGAGTCAATAAATTCGAGTTTAAAAGGAACTTTAATTACAATTGTCAAGTAGGGGTAATCTCCGAAACAACTTCGATACCAATTACATTAACCTCTGAAGCCACTGCTGAATTTAGTATCAACAGGCTTCAACTCTATTTTGAAAATAGAAGGGCAGAGATCACAGTAAAAAGAAATCAACCTGGCCTAAAGGCCTATGCAGATTTACGATATGTAGGGTCAGGACTACTTCAAGGATATTGGGAAGTAGATGGAAGAATTCTCTCCTATGTAAATAACCATCTCGTTTATGGGAGGAGCGTAACCCTTGAAAGTCCTGATATTCCAGCCCTTCCAACCATTGTACCAGGAACTCATATTGTGAAATTAATAATCACAAATCCTCCTGTAGATATAGCGATTCCTGAAGCAGTCTATTTTGTTACAGCCGAGGAGTATAAAAAGATATTTTCAATAACTCTCATTTATCCTGAAGATAAATCTAATATCGATTATGTTCCACCAAATTTCAGATGGGAAGGCAAGGATCAAACTGTAACTTATCTTATCGAATTTCTTGAAGATGTTGGAGAAAAACCTATCTTTTCGGCATATATTAAGAAACCTAACTACACCATTCCAGATTCTGTATTTAGGAATATATTTTCTGAGGAGAAAAGCTATCTATGGAGAGTGAAGGGATTCGATGTGGATAATAATATTGTTGGGGAAAGTCCAGTCTTTAGATTTTCATTCAGACAGCGCTCTTCATTTGTTCCAGGACATATTATAATGTTGACAGAGAATTCTTCAAAAACTTCCGAATTAATAGAAGGAATCCTTAGGAAATATAACCTTAGATTGATAGAAACATATGATATTAAAGCTTTGTTTATGAAAGTTGCAGTTTTTCAAACCGAAGAGAATATTTTTAGGCTCATTGATAATATTGCTAAAGAGGAAGGGGTCTTTTTAGCCCAACCTAATTATATCTATAGAACCATATCAGAGCCAATGATTGAAATGCAAAATATATACAGGATATTGAACCTCAAAAAATTACACGAGTATTATCGGGGAAGAGAAGTCAAAGTTGCTATAATAGATACCGGAGTAGATATCGATCACCGAGACTTAAAAGATAGGATTTTATTTTTTGAGAATCTTATTAGTGATGAGCGCTATAGAGCTGAAATTCATGGTACTGCAGTTGCAGGAATCATCGGAGCAAGCTTAAATGGATTCGGAATAACAGGAATAGCTCCTGAATCAGAGATTATGGCCTTAAGGGCATGTAGACAAGTCAATGAAAAAAAACCAGAAGGTGAATGTTATACATCCTCTATCTCAAAAGCAATTGATTTAGCAATAGAGAGGAAAGCAAAAGTTATCAATATGAGCTTTGGATCAACATCACCTGATAAATTCATCAAAAGGCTTATTGAGGAAGGAGTTAAAAAAGGAAGTTTATTTATTGCTCCTGGAGGGAATATGCCTCGGCAAAAAGAACTTACCTTTCCTGCATCCCATCCTGATGTTATTTCAGTTGCAGGATTAGATGAAAGTGGAAATTTCTATCCCAATCGAGATGTGGCATCAAAAGCGATGGTTTTGGCTCCTTGCACAAATTTATTGACTACCTTTCCTGAAAACAAACATAATTTCCTCAGCGGAACATCTCTTTCTTCAGCCACTATCACAGGAATCTTAACATTAGCTGTTGGGAAAGATAAGGCCTTAGTAAAGGATAAGATACCTCCCTTCAAGGGATATATCTGCAAATGGGAAGAAGATCTTCTAAATCTCCCCCTATGTGAAAAGTAAATGGGTGGCCTATGAAAAATCAAAAGGTTGACTCTGAAATTGATACTAAAACCGGTCAAAATTAGAAAGAGGAGGTGAAAAAGAAAAACGTATTTTGATTTTTACTAAATTTTAAAAGGAAAGGAGAAAATTATGAGACGATCAATCAAATTTTTTAAGGTAGTAATTTTCTTTTCAATCATTTTTGGTGTAATGAGTGTTTTTGCTCAAGGAACCTCCACTGTTACAACTCCAGTTACACCAGGACAACCTGGCACTTCTTCCCAGACTGATCAGAAATGCTGCATTGCTGGGGAGTATAAGGGGCAACACAAAGACATTCCCTCCAAGACCTGTCCCAAGCCAGAGGAGGGAGATTTTAAAATGGTCATTAATCAGGATAAAGGGTGTGGTTCAAAGATTTGGGGAAAGATTATAAACCCCGATGGTTCTACCCAGGATTTTACTGGAACTGTAACGCTTGGTAAAGATGGATGCTGTAACATATCTGGGGGGTGGAGAAAACCTGCTCCTCCTGGTAAACCATTAGAGAGGACTGATTTTAAAGGTTTTTTATGTAAAAAAGGGGGAAAATGGGCTGGAGAAGGAACTTATCGCACAACAAGAGGATCAATTATTTGCAATGGTAAATGGAAAATGGCTGAAATGTAAATTTTGATGTTAAATTTTTTAATTTGACAGATTATTTTATTTTTGATAAAAGCTAATTATGTGTCTGTAATTGAGGACAGAGTTTTTTGGAGCTTTATATCATGTCATAAGCAGGTGAAATAAAAGAAACCTTGCCTTTGGTAGAGATGTTTTTCAGAATTTTATTAATTGAAATCTTAAAAGAAAGTATTGAGGTTATGTTATAGAGTTATCATTATCATATGAGTATTGAGATTACCAATGCAAACCTTAGTGGTTTTATGAAATACTTTTGTCAACTACAAAGTAAGATTTAATAAATGATATAGTAGTTGCCATTTATTCCAAGGTAAATTTAAATCTATCTTAATAGAGGAAGATGCTTATTTTATGGTTTTAAGCAGGTATATTCGTCTAACTCCCATACGATTATATCGAATCAAGGAAAAGGGAAAGTTGAATTCGATATTAGAAGGTATTGAGATATTTCGATAGTGGTGAAGAATCTTAACATTTACCATTTTAGAAGATATATAATACCAGAGAGGTTAATATGGGAGGTCCCTTGGTCTTTCGCTCATTTCCGAACACTACATCTGTTATTTTACCACCTGATTTAACTTCTGGTGAAAGATATGTTTGGATAATTAAAGCTTGTAATAGAAATGATGAGTCCTAATAGATAGGGGTGTATGGTTTGAAGTAGGTCCTGTATTACAGGAAAAACAAAGATCCCAAAATATCTCCTATTAAGCCAACGATTAACTCACCTTTGAAATAGGAGGAATATTTGAACCTTTTTGGAAAAAATGATTACTAATTAAATAAAATTAAAAATTATTTCTTAAAGGAGGGTAAAAGTATGAATATAAAAAATAAGATTGGGATTTTAATATTTTTAGTTTTCCTTCTTTTTATTTTGGAAGTATCTAATGTTTTATCTATTGAGCCTAAGGAAATACCTAAACCAGGACCTTCTACTGAAGAGTTGAAAAAGCCATCAGGTATTCGTGTTCCTCCATGTTCTGATTTGAAAGCGAATCTTGAAATAAGAAAGAGAATAGAGGGGACTAAAGGTATTATTGAACTTCACGGTCAGATATGTAATGTAGGAGCAATAGATTATAATAGTTCTGTAGGGGCTATTGCTAAATTAGAGGTAAGAGATCCATCAACTGGAGTGACTCAAACATTGCAAAGCAGATCGTTCAGGAGTCTTGCAAAAGAAAATTGCATTGATATGACCTCAACCTATACAATTGAAAAGTTTATTTCTTGGGAAGAAAATCCTCCATCGCAGAGAGCTTGTAGGTCTCAAAGACTTTTTAAGTTATCAGTAGCACCAACTCAGGGAAGACGGTTTACACAAATTGAGGACTGTAGAGGAGATAACAACTCCGTGAGTGAATTGGTAAAATTTTGGATAGAATGTCCTCAATAAATAATTTTATTATAACCATTGAAAACTCTTTTTCTATTGATTCGGCTAGATTTTCATTGTGTATTTCTGTTTTGCTAAATTCGTAAATAACTGCAGAAACAATATTTAGTACCAGGGAACCTAATTCTTCACTCAAAGCACATGATAATAGGATTGTTAGATAGCTTCTCATTTTTTAATACCCATAAGCTATACAGATTTATGTTTAGTAGTATTTATTTGTAGTTTTTTGGGGAAAATTGGCCTGAGGGTCAAGGGGGAGATTCAAAGTCATATCATCTCCGGGGAGATATGGTCAGAAAAACAACCTCTGTCATACTTTATGAATATAAACGAATTTTAACTTATATCCATATAATAAATATTGGGAAAGTGAAAATGATACCAATTAAATAGATGATTACTCCTCTAATTTTATGAAATAACTCATTTTGAAAGTATTTTGGTCTCATAAAATGTGTTCGTTGCCCTGTAACTTTGTACTGTAATGATGATTGAACCTTTTTAAAAGAATTTGACACTTAAATAATAAAAATAAAGTTAAGGTTACGAAATCATATATAACTGATGAGAAGTTTAAAAAATTCCCCTTGGAAGGAAAAACTTTATACAGTTCAAGTTGTTTGAAAAGAGGAAAAAAAATTTTCTACAGTATTTTTAATTAAATTCTTTCCGTAGGAGGTTAAGATGAAGTACTTAAGATGGAATTTATTTTTAGGAATAATTATTTTAATAGTTTTATTTTTAACGAACATAGATCCAGCCGGGGCTCCTGATGGAACTATACCTCATCCAGGAAGGGAAGCTCCTGCAGGAAAACCAACTCAACCTACAGGTGTATCTCCTGAAGAAAGGGCAAAAGAAGCAATAGGTGTCAGAGGAACATTAACTATTAATCTTATTAGCCCCAGAGAAATTTATACAAATACCACTCAGATCTCAGTCTCTTATAATTTATCTTTAAGTTCTCCTTTAAATGTCCGAACAATTCCTGTAAAAGTAGCTCTATTCTTAGATAACCAATTAAAAAATACTACCGAAATAAACAATTTCCCAAATGGAGAAACCCGTCGTCTCTTTATTTCAATGCCCCCACCTAACCAGGCAAGAGAATATGTAATAACTTTAAAAGCAGTAAGAGCCGATGTTTCTGATGTTTCTTTAGCAACCTCGAAAGATATATACGCTACTGCAACCCAAAGAATAAAGGTAAATGAGGCTTTACCAGATTTAGTTATTGAAAATTTTGAAGTTTTTGAACCAGAGCTAAAAACTAAAGGGACTTCGACCTATGCCTATATTCCTTTTAAAGTGAAGGTAAAGAATATAGGAGTTTCAGAGGCAGGGATATTTAGTGTTGGTATTACTGAGACAACTTCGGGTCGTGATTTACTTATAGTAGGCGGTAGTACTTCAGCTCCTCTTCCTCCAGGCAGAACTCTTGAATTATCAAGATATGCTGAGGTTACTTTGGCAGAAACAACAGCACAAAGTTATTTTTTAAGAGCAAAGGCGGATGTTCCTACGCGTGAGTTTGTGGGACCTGAAGGTCACATAAGAGAATTAAACGAAGAGAATAACTTAAGTAGTATTATTGAAGTAAGAATGCCATTTGTGAGAATAGAGGCTCTATCGTATCAGGGATATCGAGGTGGACAAATTGAGATAAAGGGAAGTTTTGGTAGTTCGCTTGGGAATAAAAAAGTTGCGATTTATAGAGAAGGTGTTCGGAAAGCATATGCTGATGTGATTAATTTCTCTTCCTCAAAAATTATAATTAAAATTCCCAATGTCAATAGTATTGAACGAGGGTTAATGCATAAGTTAAGGATTGTTGATAATATAAGTGGGCAAGATATACCAATGAGCAATGATGTTGATCTGTATATCTGTAATCCTCTTAGAATTACATATATTGGAATACTTGAAAGTAATTATCCCGGTGCATTAATTAATGAACGTTTTGGTTTAATAAGGCTTGAGAAAGATGGGCGTTGTTGCAAAAAATAAGTTGGGCATTGGCAAGGAATTACCCTACCTTAGATACTGAAGTAAAAACGGAAGAAACTCCCCATGACTCTTTTTGGATTCGTCCAAATTTAAGTTTTGGTCCTGAAGAATATCGAACTAATGTTACAGTAGTAATAAGAGATCCTTCTTTAGTTGCTTTTGATGACGACTCTGAGGGAACAGCCAAGATTCAAGTGCCTATTTATAATTTATTTAGAAAAGAAATAAATGAAGCGACTGTTTCATTCCTTATTCTCCCCTGTATAAAAATTCATATTGACCAGGCATACTCCTATTTACAAATACCTGAGTTTTGCCCAGAACGAGGAGGTATGTTTTACACATTAAACATTCCCTCTTCTTTTAAAGTACCTTTAGAGAATGCCTGTGACCTGAAAGTTTGGTTTAGAGACATAAACGCTAATCCAAGACTTGAAAATGTTTTAACCATGTCTCGAGGAATTTTTCACCTAAGACTTCCTTTTGAAACAGGAGGTCCTGATGAGATAGGACTAGATTACTGGTCTTGCGCAGGAGAGGTTCCGGATATCAATCTTCTTCGACTGGAGATAAGGGCAGATATCTCTTTTTTATCTGGCTGGCCAGTTACTCCTGATTCATTCTTTAAAGTTAGTAATATAATCGTAGACTTAGATGCAGATTTAAATAACTTATCGGACGCCTTTGTAGAGGCATTCGTCGGAGATATTGACCGTATGATTAAAGACCGTCTTAGACAAGAAATAGGGAGAGCTCTCGGTTCTCGCGATGTAAAACAAACAGTTTTTGATTTATTTATGAAACACCTTCCCGATATATTAGGCAATCCCAATGCAAGGCTTCTTGCCATTGAAGCTAAGGGGAACTCTGCAGAAATACTTTATTATGTCGCCCCATAAGAGAAGGGAAGAGAAAGAAGGCAATGGATATAGATGGATTATAATGGATATGAGGGTTTGATGATTAAAGGGTACAAGCAGATGGATTTGGGATTAAAAGATTTGTTTGAAAGGAGTTTAAAGAGATGAAAAGAATAACAAAAGTGTTAAATATTATTTGCCTTACACTTCTTATTACGACCATAACAACACTCTCCTTTGCAGCGCCACCTACCATAACATCAGTTAGCCCTTCAAGTGGTAAAAGAGGACAGACATTGGATATTTTTATTACAGGGACAAATCTTGGAGGTGCTACAAGTGTTTACTTTACTGGAACTGACATTAAAGTAAATAGTTTTTTTAATGAACCGTGTAATGCGCCCCATTTTTCAAGACATTTTTTAGGGTTTAAGAGTGTAGAGTTATGATCCATTAAAAAACGACCTCACCATTTGCGTTATAAACGACTTTCTCAACCCAACCCATATCTGAATAT
>Ga0315298_1009153_pt1 | contig 12330 bp, 8 predicted proteins | sample WHS_1_MG_FD_203077 | JGI IMG/M metagenome (GOLD analysis project Ga0315298, IMG submission 203077) | Extremophilic microbial mat communities from Washburn Hot Springs, YNP, Wyoming, USA - WHS_1_MG | ecosystem: Environmental > Aquatic > Thermal springs > Hot (42-90C) | place: USA: Wyoming... | reverse complement strand
AGGCAACGGCCAGAACGGCCATAGGGATAGCCCTGCCCCCGCGCCTGCGTCTGTGGCTGATATCTCTCCCCTGGTGATCGCCGGTGACGCTCGCGATCTGACGGGGCTGCTTCGGGAGAGCGGCATCGAGAGCATCGATTATTGCATCACGTCGCCGCCGTATTGGAACCAGCTTCAGCGTCACTCCCTGCGCCAGCAGTCGCGACTAAACCAGAATCTCGATACCAAGTACAGCGCCGACCCCCGCGACCTTGGCAACATCTCCAGCTATGAGCAGTTCCTGGCCGAACAGAAGGCCATCTTCGACCAAGTCTATACCTTGATGCGCGATGGCGGTTATCTAACCGTGATCACCAACAACGTTTACACAGCCGGTCGCCTTTTCCCCTTGGCCTTCGACACTCTCACGACTCTTTCTCGGACCTGGGTTCCGAAAGACGAGCGCATTTGGCTGCAAGACGACAAGCGCCTCCTGCCCTTAGGGGCCTACAGCGCCTGGGTGGGAAACCGCCACCATCAGTACTGCCTGATCCTCAGAAAAGAAGAGCGGCGCGCTCTCTAGTGCCGATTGCCTTACAACAAGGTCGTCACGAACAGGTCCGCGTCCCAGCCACGAGATCGGCCCCCCGAAAGGCAGAGGCGCTCCTCCGATCACGATGCTAGGCGGTGACCAGGTAACGCATCAATCGCAGGGCGCCGCTTACCCAGGTGAGGAAATACCTGCCGGCCAGAGAGTGAGACCGGAGCCCTGCCACCTGGGCAAGCAATAGCGTTTGCCGCCTCCGGTAGCCTGAACTATAATGCCTTACCTACGAGCCCATCTGAGGGCTCGTGCGGCGAAGGAGTGAAACCGATGTCAGAACGCCCCGCCCTGACACCAGACTCTGCCATTGAGGGCCAGATAACAATAGACGAGTACAAGCCGGAGGACGCTGCTCTGGTGGCGGCTATGTGGCGAGATAGCCAGTCCGTCTGGTATGGCGGCGACATGACTAGTGCCCGTCTCACCGAAGAGCAGGTTCAGCTAGATATCCGCAACATTCGTCGGCTGGCTGCATTCGTGGCTCGGGCCGGCGATCGCATTGTCGGCTGGTGCGACTTGACCATCGCGTTCGATGAGCCTAGCCACGCCTATGTCCATGCGCTGAATGCCGACCCTCGCGTGCACAAACGCGGAGTGGGTCGGCGGCTGCTGCGAGCGGCCTTCGACCGAGCCATGGCTTTGGGATACCGCCAGCTGAACCTGGACACCTGGGCCGGCAACCGCCGCGCCATGCCTTTGTACAAGAAGATGGGCTTCTTTTGGGTGCCCGGTACCTCCGTCGTTATGCATAATTACCTGCCAACCGTGCTGCGCTCTCCCTACGTACAGCGATTCCTCGATAACATCGACTGGTACAGTGCTTTGCGCCAGCCTACCGCCATGATAGAAGATGACTACCAACTCGAGGGCCGGCCCGTTTACACCTATCATTTCGAGCGAGACCGGCAACAGCTGCGCATCGCGATCGACCGCTCATCGGGCGAGATGCTCGCGGTCGAAGGGCCGCATTTCGCGGCTGGGCTAACGGTGCCACCGCGCATTATCGTCGGCGTGCCCGACCTGGCTCGGTGCAGGCTGACCAGCGGTACCCAGGCGCGGCTCGGCCCAGGCGCGCTTTGGCTTGAGGGAGGTCCTGAGCCGGCGCAGCGCATCGTGGAAGACCTGGAGGGCGGCGGTGAGGCTACGTCCACCCTGGAGCTGAAAGCGCACACTGTGGGCAGCAGGCAGGTGAGAGCCGAACTGCAGGTGGATAGCACGGCCCTATCCCTGGCCGCCAGCGTGGAGGTAGTGCCGCCTTTGCAAGTGAACTCCCGCAGTCGCTACTGGTCGGTACAGCCAGCCTGCCGAACTCACTTCGCGTTGGATGTCAGCAACAATACAGCTTCGCCGCAGACGATCTCCCTCCGCGCCTTTCCCACCGATGAGCTAGAGGTGTTGCTGGAAGGGGTACCCCTTCTGCTCCAGCCAGGGCAAAAGTGCACCCTGGCCGCTCAAGTGCAAGCCAAACGGCCAGGGGTACATTTCCTTCGCCTTGAACCAGCAGCTGAGGGGGTGGACGCAGGGCTTGGTGGACTCGAAATCCCGGTAGTGGCTCCCGATTTTGGTGCAGTAATGGCCTACTGGCGTGGCGACGAGGTAGTGCTGGAGAGCGAGTGGGCTCGGGTGACGGTAGAGAAGAGCACCGGCCTCCTCTCCGTCTACGACGGACGCACCGACCAGAAACTGGCCACCGCCCAATTGCGCATCGGCCCACCCTATTTGCCGCCGCGAGCCTGGAAGACTGGCGATCAAGTGGCAATTCTCACCGATGGGCCCTTGCCTGTCATCCGCCATAGCCAGCTTCTGCCAGAGCCAGCCCGACTGCGCCTGGAGCGTCGCTTCACCTTGGAGCCAGGCGGGCGCCTGCGGATCGAGGCAGCTCTCCACAATGCGGACGAGCTTGACCTTAGCCCCGTTGGGCGCTGGGACATCAGAGATGAAATCGGAGCTCGGCATATCGCGGTTCCGCTCCTCGTCGGCGTTCTTCATACCCCTACCGTTGGGGTACCAGACTGGGAGGAGGGAAAGGTTAGCCCCTCGGAACTCGCCGAGAACTGGCTGGCCCGAGAGTACGAGTCCCGGGTGCTAGGTATCCACTGGAAGCGCGCCGAAAGTCTATCGCTCTGGGACGACAACAAGGGGGTTGCTCTGGGCGGGGTCAGCGTGCCTCTCCAGCCCGGTCAGCAGAAGGCCCTGGATCCGTTGGAGCTATGGGTTGGCACCGGTGATTGGCGCTCGGCGCGGGCGCAATGGTACGGCGCTACGCCTCCATCGGCCCGTCACTTCGGTGCTCTGCGCTTGGAGGCGGCGCCCGCCTCGCTTGTGTTGGACGATAGGACGGCTAGCGTAGAGGTGACCGCCTTCTCTGAGGTGCTGCGGCCGGCCGAAGTAGACGTGCAGGCGAGTTCGCCAGCCGATCTCGATGTGGCTCCCATCAACGTCAGGCTGGCCGGGGTGCAACGTGGCTCACCTGGCCGTTATGCTCTGTCAGTGAGCGCCACGGGTGAGCAAGCGGGAATAAGAGCCATCGGGCTGCAGGCCTCCTCTCACTGGACCCGAACCAGTTCCTACTTGCCGGCCATCTTGTTGCAGAGAGGGGCCAAGTGCGAAATTCGAGAAGTGAGCGAGCAGGGACAACCTCTGCTATGCATCGACAACGGCTGGGCAACCATACGCGTGGCTCCCGCTTTCGCTGGTGCCGTGGTGGCCTGGGAGAGAGAGGGCGTCAACCATCTCCATACCAGCTTCCCTACGCCAGATGTGTTCACCTGGTTTGGCCCCTGGTATGGTGGTATCAGCCCGGCCATCGGCTTGCCCGAGCATCAGCACGTGCCCGGGCAGATCGGCCTTCTGGCACGAGACCAACTGCAATGGCAGGTACTGCCCGCTATCAAACGCCGCCAGCGCGTTTGGTCGGGGGTGCGACTCTGGGGGCGATCCTCCGCTCTGCCCTGGCTTCGCGTAGAGGTGGAATACCTGACCTTGCCCGGTAGCGATCTACTGCTGGCAAACCTGTGTCTGGCTAACCTGGCTTCGGGCCGGGAGACGGTGCGTGCCGGCTTCAACGCCTTCGTGAAGCCGAATGACACCCGGGCCGACGCGGCCGTGCACTGGTCGCCATTCGATCCTCCTTACATCGTGCCTCACCACCAGACCTTCGACAAACGTGGCGGACCCTTTGCCGCCATCGAAGGACGAGGGGCGAGCATTGCCGCCGTGGCGCTCTCTCCTGAGACTGCGATTGATGCTTATGCGATGGGCGAGACGGGGGCAGACCTGTTTGTGGTCGCCAAGCCGGACCTTTCCCCCGGCGGCGAGTTCTGCGTCTCCGCCCTCTTCGCACTGGTCAGAGATGGTGGTGAGGCCAAGTGCCTGAGCCTCTTGGTGGGAAACCAAGACCTTTGACGATGAATAGCAGCCTGGCAAGTTCTGGCCTGATAGTGTAAGATGCCCTCCGTGGGAGGCTGATGATGAGCACGCGCGATCAAGCCGTCCGTGGACAGGCCATGCGCTTCCACCTGAGAGAGGAGCCCAAGGCGGGCAAGGGGCCGGGCACGTGGTTCGTTGCTCTGGTGACCATCCTTGCCCTCTGGATTCTCGCGCTGGGTTCCGTCTATCTCTACGAGGGAACTTACGCCGGGCGCATCTACCTCGGCGTCAAATCGGCGGGAATAGACCTCGCCGCCTACACACCATCCGAAGCCAGGTCCGTCCTCCTTGCCAATTACGGGCAATATGCCCTGCGGCCGCTTGTGCTGCGTCACGGCGACAAGGAGTGGCAAGTTTCGCCTGCTGAACTGGGTGTGCAGTTCGATGTCTCGGAAACAGTCAGAAGCGCCTACAACGTCGGCCGCGAGGGCGGCTTGATGGCGGGGCTGAGGGCCCAGCTCGCCGCTTTCCGGCACGGCATCGAGGTGCAGCCTCCAGCAGTGACCCTGCAAGATACGGCCGCGCGCGCTTTTCTCACTAACCTTGAGCCCCAGATCAACCAGCCTTTGCGAGAGCCTCAGGTCACCTTGGGCTCCGATCTCACTGTCGCTGTCACCCCATCGCAGCCCGGGCACAAGCTCGACATCGACAAGACCATTGAAAAGATCCAGAACCAAGTCCGCGCCCGTTCCTCAGCGCCGATCGACCTAGTCGTAAACGACGTGGGGCCGACAACGGCTGAGGCCGACCTGGCCGCCCTCAAGGAAATGGCCGAGAAATCACTCGCCCAGCCTTTGCAGGCCCGTTACCAAGACAAGACCTGGACTTTGGAGCGTACTGACCTCGCCAAGCTGCTCGTCTTCAAGCTTCCCACTGGAGCCAGCGAACAGCCTCGCTTGACCCTCGATCGCAGCAAGCTGGAGAGCTGGCTCACCGATCGCGCCAAGGAAATCAATCGCGACCCTCGCGATGCTCGCTTCGGTTGGAATGGCCCCGGGCAGCTAAGCATCATTCGCCACAGCGAGGAGGGGCGCAAGCTGGAAGTGGCTAAGGCCCTCGACGCCTTCGAGGCCCAGCTTATGAGCGACAACCGGGTGGTCGATCTGCCAGTCACAGTCATCAAACCCAAGGTGTCCGACTCTGACGCTGCTGCCCTAAACATAAGAGAACTGGTGATGGAAGCCTCGACCGTCTATGGTCCCGGCATCCCCCAGCGCCTGCACAACGTTGAGTTGGCGGCCTCGCTCCTCAATGGAGTGGTTGTGCTCCCGGGCGAGGTCTTCTCGTTCAACGATGAGCTAGGGCCAGCCACTCTAGAGGCAGGCTTTCAGACGGGTTACGGCATCTACGCCAACGGTCAGGGCCAGCTAGCTACCGTGCCCACCGTCGCCGGCGGCATCTGTCAGGTGGCGACAACGCTATTCCACGCCGTCTTTTGGGCCGGCTACACCATCGAGGAGCGTCACTGGCACTCCTATTGGATCCCGCGCTATGGGCAACCGCCCCGAGGCCTGCAGGGCCTGGATGCCACTGTCGACCAGCAACTGGACGCTGAAGGCAAGCGAATCATCGGCGGGCTGGACTTCAAGTTCCGCAACAGCGGTGGGGATCCCCTTCTCATCGTCGCTCGTACCGATGGCGCCACCCTCTACTTCGACCTCTACGGTGTGAAGCCAGCCTGGGAGGTGAAGGTGGATGGCCCCTACATTACTGACGTGGTGAAGCCCAATACCGAGACCATTCGGCAGGAAGACCCCAATCTCCCCGAAGGGCAGACCCTCGTGCTTGAGCAGGCTGGCGATGGCTTCACCTCCACCATCGTCCGCACCGTCACCTTGCAGGGGCAGCTGGTCGAGAAGCAGGAGTTCGTCGCCAAGTACGAGCCCTCGCATAACGTGATAGCGGTGGGGACGAAAAAGCCTGGGCAGTAGGGCCCTCCTCGACTGGGATCGACTCCGGCTGGTCATGTGGCCTCCTCTCACCTCGCCAGACTCGACGCACTTGCACACGATGTCGGCTGCCCACAATGCTCTCGCTCGGCCTGATGGCTGGCGATTTGAAGTCGCCAGTGAGGGCAAGACGCTAGGCACCGCGGCTTGACACTTGCACTGATCGGGATTAGAATAGATTAGCAAGGCCAATTATTAGAGAGGGAAATAACATGTCGGACTTGGCCGAAGATAGCGCTCGTGAGCTGCTGGATGCGGTGCCTCTCGTCATGCGGGCCATCCGGGCCGAGATGCGCAGCCAGCGCGCACCTGGCCTTTCCATACCTCAGTTTCGAGTGCTGACATTCTTGAATCGCCGGCCTGGAGCCTCTCTATCCGACTTGGCTGACCATCTCGGGCTGACGCTCCCCTCCGTTTCGAAGATGGTAGATGGGCTGGTGCGCCGCGATCTGATCAGCCGCCGGGAGTCTCCACTTGACCGTCGCTCCCTCGTTCTCGACCTCACCCCGGCAGGACGGTCCATGCTGGAGTCGGCCCGCGCCCACACCCTCGCCCGGCTCACGGAAATGCTGTCCCCGCTCTCGGAATCCGATCTGTTGACCGTCATCCGTGCTGCCCACGCTCTCCGCGCTGTCTTTTCCCTCACCAGAGAAATCGAAACCGGCTTTGCGAGGCGTCCTTATGGCGATCTTGGAGACTGAAGGCCTGACGCGCCGCTTCGGCGCGTTGACAGCCGTAGACAGACTTACGTTCACGATAGCGGCCGGCGAGGTCTTCGGCTTGCTCGGTCCTAACGGCGCTGGCAAGAGCACCGCGATCAAGATGCTCACCACGCTGCTTCCTCCTAGCGAGGGGACTGCCAGGGTGGCGGGGCACGATATCGTCCGTGAGTCGGGTCAGGTGCGCCGCCAAATCGGCTATGTCCCGCAGATGATCTCCGCGGATGCCACCCTCTCCGGCTACGAGAACTTGCTCGTCTTCGCCAAACTATACGACATCCCCCGATCCCAGCAGCAAGACCGGGTTAGGGGAGCTCTCGATTTCATGGGGCTGGCCGAGGCGGCCGACAAGCTGGTACGAACTTATTCCGGCGGGATGATCCGCCGTCTGGAAATCGCCCAGTCCCTCCTGCATCGACCGCGGGTCCTGTTCCTCGATGAGCCAACCATCGGTCTCGACCCCTTGGCCCGAAAGCTTGTCTGGGACCACATAGAGAAGCTGCGCGGCGAGTTTGGCACTACCATTCTGCTCACAACGCATCTGATGGAGGAGGCCGATAGCCTTTGCAACCGAGTGGCGATCATGCACTTGGGCAAAGTTGTGGCTATGGGGACGCCGGCTGAACTGAAAGAGTCGATTGCCACGCCTGGAGCTACCCTAAACGACGTGTTCATCTACTACGCCGGCGACAGCCTCGACTCGGGAGGCAATTACCGTGAGATCTCAAGAACAAGGCGCACGGCTAAGAGGTTGGGCTGACACAGCCTACTACAGCAACCTTCCGTCTGCCGTTGCTTCGTTTCTCTACAAGACCCTTGTGATCACCGAGCTGGAAGTGCGCAAGCTGCGGCACGATTCGACCGACCTCTTCACGCGCGCCATCCAACCTGCCCTCTGGCTGCTCGTGTTCGGACAGGTCTTCACTCGCACGCGAGCTATTCCCACCGGGAACCTGCGCTATCTGGACTTCATGGCCCCCGGCATCCTGTCCCAGAGTGTGCTCTTCATCTCTATTTTCTACGGGCTGTCCATCATCTGGGAACGCGATCTCGGCGTCGTGCACAAGTTCCTTGCCAGCCCTACTCCGCGGACGGCGTTAGTGCTGGGCAAAGCGCTCTCCGCCGGTGTGCGTGGCCTGGCGCAGGCCGTTATCATCTATGCGCTGTCACTGGCTTTGGGCGTCGCTATCGATTGGAGCCCTTTGTCGCTGGCTGGAGTGCTGCTGGTCGTGGTACTGGGGGCCGGTTCGTTTTCTGTGCTCTCCCTGGTGATCGCCTGCCTTGTCAAAACCCGCGAGCGTTTCATGGGTATAGGCCAGATGATAACTATGCCTCTCTTCTTTGCCAGCAACGCCATCTATCCGGTCTCCATGATGCCCGGTTGGCTACAAGTCATCGCTCACGTCAACCCTTTGACTTACGAAGTCGATGCCTTGCGTACGCTGATGCTCGATGCCAGCCCTAGCACCTATGGAATCGGACTCGATATGGGAGTGCTGTTAGCCGCCCTCACAGTGCTTACGGCGGTGGCCGCTAAGCTCTATCCCAGCGTGGTTGTCTAGAAAGCGCGTCGGTACCCTGTTTCCTGGGAGACGACATGATTTCAGTGCTTCCATTCCACGCATTCCGCTCCTTGCGTAACTATAACTTCCGCCTCTTCTGGGGCGGACAGCTCATCTCCCAGACCGGCACCTGGATGCAATCGGTGGGGCAAGCCTGGCTAGTCCTCGACTTGAGTCACTCTCCACTGGCCCTGGGGACGGTGACCGCTCTACAGACGTTGCCTGTTCTCCTCTTTGTCCTCTTCGCCGGTGTCTTCGTCGATCGTTTCCCCAAGCGGCGGTTGCTCCTCATTACCCAGACTACGGCCATGCTCCAGGCGCTCTTGCTGGCGGTTCTGGTGTCTACCGGTGCCGTGCAACTCTGGCATGTTTATCTGCTGGCCTTCCTCTTGGGGGCGGTGAATGCCCTTGACAACCCGACTCGGCAATCGTTCGTTATCGAGATGGTTGGTCGTGAAGACCTAGTCAACGCTGTCGCCTTGAACTCGATGCTGATGAATAGCGCTCGCATTGTGGGGCCAGCTGTAGGCGGGCTCCTGATCGCCTGGGTAGGGGTAGCTGGCTGCTTCTACCTCAATGCCGGCTCGTTCTTAGCCGTGCTAGCCGGCCTACTCCTGATGAAGCCGCATCTGCTACGCACGTCGCCACGGAAGCCGTCTGGCCACGTCCTGGGCCAGCTTGCCGAGGGGCTGGGCTACGCTGTGCGAACGCCCACCGTCTTCCTGATCGTGATCCTCATGGGTGCCCTGGGCACCTTTGGCTACAACTTCAACACCACCCTGCCTTTGTTGGCGCGCGATGCCCTCAACGCGGATTCCGCCGCTTTCGGAGCGCTGCTGTCAGCCATGGGAGTCGGCTCATTGATAGCGGCGCTGGTGGTCGCGACTGCCAAGGAAGCGACGGTACAGAGGCTCTTCTGGGGAGCGGCTGCTTTCACCGTGGCTATAGCCGCTATAGCCATCTCACGCTGGTACCCGGTTACCCTAGCTCTCATGGTGCCGTTAGGCCTTGCCAGCATCTCCTTCACCACCAGCGCCAACTCGCGCCTACAATTGACTGTTCCTGACGCTCTGCGTGGCAGAGTGATGAGCATTTACACCTTGCTCTTCATGGGCACGACCCCGATTGGCGGCCTTTTCACCGGCTTCCTTGCCGAACACCTCGGCATCCAGTGGACGCTGGGGATAGAGGCGTCCATCTGCGGCTTAGGAGTTGCCGCTGGCTTGCTCTACTACCAAAGAACACGTCGCGCCGCCCCCTCCTCTCAGCCCTCCTCTCAGCCCTCCTCTCAGAGTGAGGCTCTGCTCATTGGCCCCGGCGAAGTGGCCGACCGGCTTCGTTCTTCCTGAGCCGGGCCTTATGCTATAATCTCCTCGGTTTGTGCCCGACAAACGGTCTTTTGCCAATGTATGGTGAAGCCGCTCGGCTAGTCGTCTTCGCAAGGAGGGAATGGATGTCTGTCGTCGTGGTGGTTGGCGGCCAGTGGGGAGATGAAGGCAAGGGCAAGATCGTCGATCTGCTGGCGGAGAAAGCTGACGCCGTCGTGCGTTACAGCGGGGGGAACAATGCCGGCCACACGGTCGTCAACGCCTACGGCGAGTTCCGTTTGCACCTCGTTCCAGCAGGCATCTTTAGCTCGTCAACTCTCTCTGTTATCGGCAACGGCGTTGTGGTCGATCCCGCCTCACTGTTGTATGAGCTAGATGAGCTGAGCAGCCGCGGCGTCTGCGTTGACCAGTTGCGCATCAGCGAGCGCGCCCACGTGGTGATGCCCTATCACATCCTGCTGGACCGTCTAGAGGAGCAGGCACGAGGATCGCGCAGCATTGGCACTACTGGCAAGGGCATCGGCCCCGCTTACGTGGACAAAGTGGCCCGCGCTGGCATCCGCGTGGTTGACCTGATGATCCCGGGCGTTTTCCGCCAGAAACTGGACCAGGCGTTGGCGACCAAGAACCGGCTCTTGGAAGCCCTCTACGGCGTGCCAGGGCTTTCGGCGGATGAGATCTTCGATCAGTACAGCGGCTACGCCAATCGTCTGCGACGTTTCGTTGCCGACACCGAAGCTCTCGTTCAAGGCGCCGTGGCGGAAGGGAAGAACGTGCTGCTGGAGGGCGCTCAGGGGACGTTGCTCGACCTCGATTTCGGCACCTATCCTTTCGTTACCTCGTCTTCGCCCATCGCCGGCGGTGCCTGTACAGGCGCTGGCCTCGGCCCTACCCAAATCGATCGCAGCGTCGGCGTCTTCAAAGCCTACACAACACGAGTAGGCCAGGGCCCCTTCCCCACTGAACAGAATAACGAGATCGGCCAGCTCATCCGCGACCGTGGGCACGAGTATGGCGCCACTACTGGCCGTGCCCGCCGCTGCGGCTGGTTCGACGCCGTGGTTGGCCGCTATTCTGCTGAGGTGAATGGCCTCAGCGCGGCCGCTATCACTCGGCTGGACGTGCTAGATGCCTTGCCCACCGTCAAAGTCTGTATTGCCTATCGCTACGGCAACACACGACTCACCCGCGTTCCAGCCGATTTGGCTGTGTTGCAGGACTGTGAGCCAGTGTATGAGGAACTCGAGGGCTGGCAGGTCAATACCAGCAGCGCTCGTTGTTGGAGCGACCTGCCACGCCAAGCCCAGACTTACCTGTCCCGCCTGTCTGAGTTGCTGATGGTGCCGCTGGATCTCGTCTCCGTTGGCCCAGCTCGCGAGCAGACCATCCAACTCCGCCCTACCTTTATCTAGCCGAGTCCGGGTCAAAGACTATCGCCCGATCTTCGGAGCGGCCGGAGACAAGAACAGCCGTGCCAGTTCGACCGTGGAAGACCCTCAAACGCGAGATAGTATTCCAATGCCCGCACCTGCGGGTGGCGCAGGACACGGTACAGCTTCCCACTGGCGATCAGATAGACTACTGGGTGCTCGTGGCTGGACAGGGAGTCGCCGTACTGGCGCTGGAGGGAGAGGATGTCTTTCTCGTTCGGCAATACCGCCATCCCATCAGCCTCATCCAGCTGGAGCTGCCCGGCGGTGGCGTGCATCGTCGTGAGACGCTCGAGGAAGCGGCGCGACGGGAGCTGCGAGAGGAAACCGGGCTGGAGGTGGGGGCGCTGCACTTGCTCGGGCAGTTCTACCCCAGCGCTTCTCGCTCTACCACGCTGGTGAGTGTATACTGGGCCAAGGTGCTCAGCCTGACCGAGGCACGGCCGGAAGCCAACGAGCTTCTGGAGGTAATTCGTGTGCCTTTTGAGCAGGCGCTGGCTATGGTAGCCAGGGGCGAGATTCGAGAGGCAACCGCCGCTTATGCGTTGCTCATGTACGACTACCACCGAAGACTCCCGGATTCCGGCCCGCAACGCTAGTTCCATAACAGCATAGCAGAAAGGGTTAGAGCCAAGCCGTGCGAGTAGGAAAGATCCCACCACAGGTGCTAGAAAGCTGTGTGCTGCCTTATCTGGGCCAGCGGCGACCGGAAGTGCTGGTGCATTCAGGTCTGGGTGTCGACTCGGCAGTAGTGGACCTGGGAGGGGAGCTTTGCGTCCTTTCTAGCGATCCCATCACCGGTGCCACCCACAACCTCGGCTGGTTGGCAGTCAACGTCTCCTGCAATGACCTGGCCGCCAACGGAGCGGAGCCAGTGGGCGTAATGGTAACCCTGCTGGCGGCCGAGCGCACTGCCGAGGACGACCTGAAGCAGATCATGAAAGACATCCATCGTGCCTGCCTTGAGTTGGGCATCGAGGTGCTAGGCGGTCACACTGAGGTCACACAAGGCTTGCCCGCCCCGATTCTCTGTATGACGGCGGTAGGCAAGGCCGTGGCCGGTCGTCTTGTCAACGCGATGGGGGCCCGGGTCGGCGACGACGTCGTCCTCACCAAGGCAGCAGGCCTTGAGGGCACGGCCGTGCTCGCCAGCGACTTCGAAGCCGAGCTTCTTCAACACCTTGACCCCACTATCGTGAAGAGTGCCCAAAGCTTCCTAAGCCGTATCAGCGTGGTGACCGAAGGCACCACGGCTGCCCGTTGCGGTGCCAACGCTATGCACGACGTAACCGAGGGCGGTGTGCTGACTGCCCTCTACGAAATGGCGGTG
>Ga0315298_1009151_pt1 | contig 12333 bp, 8 predicted proteins | sample WHS_1_MG_FD_203077 | JGI IMG/M metagenome (GOLD analysis project Ga0315298, IMG submission 203077) | Extremophilic microbial mat communities from Washburn Hot Springs, YNP, Wyoming, USA - WHS_1_MG | ecosystem: Environmental > Aquatic > Thermal springs > Hot (42-90C) | place: USA: Wyoming... | reverse complement strand
ACGCTGCCATCGCCGTTCACGTCGCCTGGGGTTGCGTAAGCGCCCGGACATGCTGCCATCGCCACAAGCGCGAGGAGAATGGTGAGGAGAAGGAGACGCACACGGGCATGTGATCCACGAGCACTTGGTAACACTTTCGTTCCTCCCATAGAGAACGAGACCCCCGGCCGCACGAGCTGCCAGGGGCGTACCAGTAGTGCCCGGTGACCGCCCTCTTCCCTCGAAGCGGCGCGTCGGTCTTGGCGTCCGGATCGGTCTCCTGGCTTACGCGTCACCCTACTTCCCGCGCCTTCTCAGCCCCGTGGGACCAATGGCGTGTTGCGGGTTTCGTCTGCGAATACAGTTGCGGGGCAGCGACGGCATCTCACCGTCTTCCCGGCATCCGGACGTTGTGTTTGCTTACTGGCGAGGGTTGTTCGCCCTCGCGGATCAGTATATCAGAGGGCGCAAGCTAGGTGCAAGGGCGGACGGCACGCGGGCGCGGACCTCCGTCAACGGTTGGTGCTGCCATCCTTTGGCCTGATTACCACTGCGCCCGATCGGCCGTTGCTGGCCCCAACCCATTCTGGACGCCGCTCCTCCACGGGTGGCTGGCCGGCCATCTTTCAGCCCTCCGATGCTTCGCCAGCAGCGCGATACATGGCGATCACCTTCTCAGGCGGCACCTCCGCCAGCAGGTTGTGGATGTTGCAGAACACGTACCCGCCGTCTTGCCCCAGGTAGCCAACTACCTCGCGGACCTCGCGCCTAACGTCCTCCACGGTGCCGTGCGGAAGAGTGTGCTGTGCGTTCACGCCTCCGCCCCATAGCGCCAGACGTCCTCGCACCCGGTCCTTCCACTCCTTGTAGGAATGCCCGCCAGCGGACCATTGCACGGGGTTCAGGATGTCGAAGCCGCTGTCCGCAATCTCGCCCAGCAGCTCGTAGATGGCGCCGCAGTTGTGCATGAAGACCTTCACACCCGGCACCAGCCTGTGCACCTCGTCGTTGAACTGGCGGTAGTAGGGCTTGAAAAGGGTGCGGTAGGTGTCCGGCGATGCGATGAGGGCGTTTTGCGTGCCCCAGTCATCCGCAGTAGTCATGATGATGTCAACGCAGTCTCGCACCTCTGGCAGCACGGCCCGCAGTCTTTGGATGCCGTACTCCACCGTGATGCCGTGGTATTCGGCCACGAACTCGGGCTCAAGCTTGCAGATGACGGGGAATATGCCGATGCCGCAGTAACCACCGATGCCAAGGCCGGCGCCGCAGTAGTCCGTGAAGAAGACGGCGCGGTCTGTGGATGCCCGCACGCGGCGAGCCAGGTCCGCGGTGCGCTTCACCTGCTCATCGGTGATGGGATGAGCATCTAGGTTCCGCTTGTACTGCTTCAGGTCAAGCAGTGGAAGCGGCTTGTCAAAGTCCAAAACCGGCTGGCCGCTGTGGTCTGCGTTGAAGACGTAGGATGTGGGAGGCATTCGGAGGCTGTTCCACTGCACCACGGTGCCGTCGGGCTGGGTCGTGAAGGCGGCGGGGTCGAGCACGCGTGCCTGCAGCCGCCCGCCGAAGTCATAGTCTTGCCACTTCTCCGCCTCCTCGAAGGCGTTGGTGACGCCCCCGTCGATGGTGACAACGTCGCAACCCAGGGCGTCAAGCACGTCCAGGTCTGGCAGGGCGAGCATCTGGCCGGTATCGTGCACGCGCGGCCGCCGGGGCGGAAGGCCAAGCGCCGCCACAAGCTTGGGGTAGGCGAAGGCGCTGATGCCGGTGGAGCGCATGGCTCCAAGGTCTCGCGGCACTCGATCGGTCTCCTGGAAGGCCAAGGCTCTCAGCACTCGCTCACGTGATGTCATGCAAACTCCTCTCATGAATCCCATAGGGGGGCGATGGAAACGAGATGGCCGAAACGAAACAGCAAGGCCCTGCCTTCCGCCTCGTCCCCCAAGAGTATTCGTCACCAGACAGCCGCCGGGGCGCGTGACCAGCAGTGGCATAGGCGGACCGCACAGTACGGATTCGAGCGCTAGCCTCCGGAGGCCTGCCGCTGGTCAGCCGATGATCAAAAGGCGCGCCATGGTTTCGCCTTCGGAGCCAGGCAGGTTGACGGCGAGCGGGCTGAGTGGCTATACTCGGCACGGACAGAGGCAGCCTGGCTGGTTGCTGTTGGAGGATCATGGCCGCTTCGCGTCGATGGGCTTTGGGATGGGCGTTGGCGTGCGTTGCGCTGGCGTCGTTGCCGTACCTGGTGGTGTGGGTGGCTACGTGGGGTACGGGCGTCTACTTCGTAGGCCTTCTGCACAACGTGGACGATCCCTACGTCTACATGGCGTGGATGCGCCAAGCGGCACACGGCGCGCTCCTTTTCGATGATCGCTTCACCACAGCCCCGCAGCGCGCCATCTTCTTCAACGCCCTGTTTCTGGTGCTCGGCTGGGTCTGCCGGCTCACCGGCTTGTCTCCTCTGGCGGTGTTCCACCTAGCACGGGTGGGGTTCGGTATCCTCTTTCTGATCTCCGTCCACCGGCTGATCGTCGCAGTCGTGTCACAGCCGGCGGCTCAGAGGGCCGCATTCCTCCTGGTCTGCTTTTCCTCCGGCGTAGGATGGCTGTTCCCGCGGCGCGTGCCGTCGTCTCCGGTGGACCTCTGGCAGACGGAGGCGATATCGTTCTTGAGTCTGTACCAGAATCCGCTCTTTCTGGCGGCGCTTTGCCTGATGCTCTGGTTCGTGCTCTTCATGTTGAGGGCGCAGCGAACAGGCATGGCACGTTACGCGGTGGCGGCAGGCGCATTGGCGTGCTTGCTCGCCAACGTCCACGGCTACGATGTGGTAACGCTGGCGGTTGTGTGGCCATGCTACCTTCTGCTCAGGACGGCCACCGAGCAGCCGAGGTGGAAGCTCGGCTGGGTCCACGCCGCAATCGCAGGGGCGTTGTGCACGCCGGCCCTGGCCTACGAGTATTACCTGCTCCGCGCGAACCACATCTTCCACCAGCGCGTTCTGGTGCCAACTGGCTCCGCCGCTCTGCGCTACGAGTTGCTGGGCTATGGGCTGGCGCTGCCGCTGGCAGGGGTGGCGGTTGCTCGGATGCTCAAGCAAAGAAAGGGCGACGGCGCATCAGCCGATGAGTGGCTGCTAGTAGTTTGGGCGGTGGTGGGGCTGGCCGTGCCTTACATACCGGTATCCTTTCAACGGAAGCTCTTGATGGGGGTGCACGTGCCGATCGCCACGCTTGCTGGCATGGGGGCGGTTCGCCTGTGGGGCGGTCGGAGGCACCCGCATCTGGCCCTAGCGGCGCTGGTGGCGGTCACGTTCCTGACGAACGCGCGGTGGTTCTGGCGGGCCGCGCAGAACGTGCAGGAGAACCGCACTGAGTCGGGCCAGCGGGTGCTGCTGTTGCCCACCGAAATGGACGCGATGCGATGGCTGGAGCAGCACTGCCACGGCGAGGGGGTGTTGGCGCTGCCGCTGGGAGGGGTAGCCGTGTTTCTACCGGCGCTCACCGGCTGCCACACGTACGCGGGCCACTGGGGCGAGACGCCGCACTTCGCCGCGAAGTTGCGCGCGACCCTCAGGTTCTACGCCGGCGCCAACACAGGAGCTTGGCAGCGGGAGTTCCTGCGCCGGGCCAGGGTACAGTATGTGATGTACGGACCGGCGGAGCGGGCGGTGGTACGCCGGCCAGTGCTTGCGGTGCCCTTCCTCACACCGGCCTACACCACGGGCGCGGGCGAGCAGGCAGTGGTGATATACCGGGTGGCGCCGGCAGGGGCGAAGGATGGGAGATGAGAAGCAACAGGGCAGAAGCGATGGAGCCTGTACTCTATCACCTCTGGCCTCTTAACTCTCGGCTCCACAGGGCTAGGAGCTCGCCTCCGCGGATGCGTCCTTTCGCTTGCCTTTGGTCATCCCGCCCATGCGGCCTATGCGGGCGTAGTGATCCGGGCCGTACTTGTCTCTGGTAACGGAGCCACCGCGCTGGCCAGCTGAGACGAAGTGGTCGTGGCCGTAGCGCTGTTTCACCACGGTGCCACCCAGCCTGCCAGCCTCCGCCGCGGTGATCGTCTCGGAGCTAGATTCCGTCTGCTCGGTTGTACGGCCGGCGCGGCGGCTTTGCGCCATCTTGGCGTAGTGCTCCTTGCCGTACTTCTCTTTCAGCACCTGGGCGGCGCGGCGACCCATCTCCACAAAGTGCTCTCTGCCGTGCCTGGCCTTGGTAACGTTGCCTCCCATCCTACCGATATCACGAGTGGTGAGAGAGTTCTTGTCCTCGTCCAACGTGCCCCCTCCTAACCCCCAACGAACCAATCGCTGTGCGGTAGCGCTCGTCCCCCGGCTGATTGCGGCCCACGCGGCCGGACCAGCGCACGGCGGACATGGCGGCGTCCAATTGCTAGGCCATTATAGCACATGCTTGCTGGGAAAGGAAAGGGCTTGCATGGCTGCATCGGTGAGCACGCGGCTTTGGGTTGGCCACCGCGCAGGGCGCTATGGCAGGCGATGCCCAACCGTTAGCCACCGAGCCATGGAACCGGCAGCAGCCTCCACAAGCGACTCGGCGCTGGCAAGCATCTGCGGCAGGTCCATGGGCCCTTGAGCGATGGAGCACCAGGCGGCTAAGCCGAGTGCGCGCAGCTCATCGGAGGTTGCAGAGACGGAGCCCGCGATCGCCACCACTGGCACCCCGTGGCTCTGGGCGGCCTCGCACACGCCGCGCACCGCCTTGCCGTACAGCGTCTGCGAGTCCAACGCCCCCTCGCCGGTCACCACCAGATCGGCATCCTGCGCCCTCTCGTTGAAGCGGGTGGCCTCCAACACAACCTGGACGCCGGGCCGCATCGTGGCGCCGAGAAACGCCAGGGCGGCGTACCCCAGTCCGCCCGCAGCGCCCGCCCCTGGAGCATAAGCAGCGGCCTCGCCCACCAGCGGCGCGGCAACCTCCGCCACGCGCTCTAGGATGCGATCCAGCCGCCGAATGGCCGTTGGCGTGGCATCTTCGTGGGAGGGGAACTTCTGGCGACCGTAGACGGCGGAGGCCCCTTGAGGCCCACAGAGGGGGTTGGTGACATCCGCTGCCAGCACAACGTTGGGGCCCTGCTGAGGCCACCGCCAGGCGCCCATATCGATGTAGGCCAGGGATTCCAACCCCGCAGCACCGTCGGGCAGCTCGCCGCCGTCGGCACCAAGAAAGCGGGCGCCAAGCGCCTTCAGCATTCCCGCGCCTGCGTCGTTGGTGGCGCTGCCGCCGACGCCTAGCAGGATGGTCTCACAGCCTGTGGCGGCCGCGTGCATAAGGAGCTCGCCAACTCCGCGCGTAGTTGCGAGGAACGGGTTGCGCTCCTCCGGGCGAAGCAGGTGAAGTCCACACGCAGCAGCAGCTTCCACGACCGCGGTACGGCCGTCCGCCAGAACGCCGTAGGCGGCGGGAACCAGCATGCCGAGCGGACCCGTGACGGTGACTTCGACACGGCGGCCCCCCGCCCCAGCGAGGATGGCATCCACCGTGCCTTCGCCGCCGTCCGCAATGGGCAGAAGCGAGATGCGCGCGTCTGGCAGTACACCGAGGATACCTCGACGAATGGCCTCCGCGGCTCGCAGAGCGGAGAGGCTGCCTTTGAACGAGTCGGGGGCGATGAGTATGCGGGTGTTCAACTCGGGCTTTGGCGGTAAGCCGGGCTGGCAAGGAACGGCTCCAGTTCGGCCAACAGCTCACCGGCCTTGTCGAAGTGGCTCGATAGGTGCCCCTTCAGTTCGTGCAGCTTGGCTTCCATTTGTTCGCCCTGAAGCCCGGCTTCGTAGAGTTCGGCGGCTGATGGTTGCATCAGTGTCAGAGCGGTACGACGTCAGATCGGCCCGAACACGGAACGGCCCCATGCCCGGCCGCACTACATCCTTTCGCACCACGCATCGCCCTTCCTGCAGCCCAGCCGCCGCAGGCACCGTCGCCAGCCGCCTGAAGCCGTCGTCGCTACTGCGCTAGGACGCTTGCGCCTCCGCAAAGGCGCCAGGAGGACACCGATCGCGGGCGGGGAACCCCTTCTCGGCCGCTTCCGCGGCAGGAGGTCGCCACTATGCTGCCATCTCCCATCCCACTGGCCGCCGTGGGCTCTTTGCGACGTCCGTCTCGAGCTGTAGCTGCGCGCATCGCCCAGCCCTTGCCCCTGGACGGCTCGCTCACCTCTCCGCATTGGCTCGCCGGTTCCCCGCTGGACGTGAACTACGACCCCATCGCGCTGAAACGCCAACCCATTGCCACAACCGCACGCTTGCTGTACGACGATTCGTTCCTCTACGTGGGGTTCGACTGCGAGGATGACGATCCGTGGGCCACCCTGGCCGACCGAGACGCCCAGCTGTGGACCGAGGAGGCCGTGGAGGTGTTCTTGGTGCCGTTGCGCCGCGGCCAGGGCGTTGGTCCAAACCCCGTGCAGTACCTCGAGCTTGGCGTGAACCCGCTCAACGCCCAGTATGATATCCTGCTAACCGGCTACCCGGGGCCCACTTGGCGCTCGCCGGACTCTGACATCGGTTGGGATGTGGCGGGCCTACGCTCCGCCGTGAGGGTGTGGCCCGGCAGGTGGACGGCGGAGATCGCCATACCGTTCGCCGGCCTCACCACGTGGGACGTGCCCATGCCCCCGCGCCCGGGCGACGTCTGGCGGATGCAGCTAGGCCGTGCGGACCGCCCCCACCGCGGCGATACGCAGTGGCTGTGTTGGGCGCCGATGAGGACCACCTTCCACCAGCCCTGGCTCTTCGGAGAGCTTTCGTTCGCGGGCTGAGAATAGGCGGGAAGCTGGGAGTGTGGCCGGCAACCCAAGATAGCTTGCGGGCGGGGGTGTTCCGTTCCGAGGCGGCGCTGCTATCCCCTTCCCCCGGTTGCGCTGGCGGAGGAGTGGTGAGTTCGCCGCCGGGCACCTCCGCGTCTGTGAGCCACCAAAAGGCAGACCGGGCGCCGCTGTGCTCAGGTCGCGGCGCCCGGCGGCCGAGAAGGGAGGGATGTAGTGGCACCTGCTTTGGTGGCACGTACCGGAGCCGCTCGCCCTTTGCCATGGCGTTGCGCCGGCTCCGCGCACCGCGACGCACTGGTTCCTGTACCTGCCCCACCAGTATGGCGCTACACTCCACCGTTACTATCGGCACATCGCTGTGCTTTCTTAAGGAAGGTTGCTTTGCCCCCGCCTTCCGGCTCAGGCCGATGTGCCCGCCACTCCGATGCTGAGCCTCACGCCTATAGAGCTGCCCTCGCGCACCTCCAGCGGCTGCTCAAGCGCTATAACCACGTCGTCCGCCTCTTGCCTCAGGGAGCAGGGCACTGAGCGGCGACCAGACACAACGCGCACCGATCGGCACCGGGCACCGGCCGGCAGCCTGAATACCATCTCCCGCACCATGAGGCGCCCGTGGCGCACCTCAAGCAGTTCGGTCTGCACGCCGCGCTCCCGCTTCTGCACGAATAGGCCCCAACCCTCCGGACCGCTGAAGAACGAGCGGTGATCCTCGGGCTGCCAGTTTGGCCGGAAGCCGATGACGCCAGCGGGCCCGTCCAGCACAACTCCCTGGCACGCCAGCAGCAGCGACCACGAGCTCATGGCACGCGCGTAGAACTTGCCGCACTCCAGGTCGTTGAATGGGTTGCCGCCGGGCCCGGAGTTGAGATCCGGCCGCAGCCTGCCGTCGTATCTGGCGCGGGCCGACGCCACGATCTTGCGGGCGGGCTCAACCATACCCTCGTACAACAGGGCTCCCGCCACGGCGTACTCTATGCCGGTCCACACCTCGTCGGCGTAAATGATGAACGGATCCGGCCTACCGCCTTTGGGCCAGGTACACGTCAGCAGGCCGGCGTCGGTATCCTCCGCGTAGCGACGCGGCCTCTGCTCGAAGCCCGCGAAGCTGCTGCGGTAGTTGTACTTGGCTATGCTTGCCAACGCCGTATGCACCTGGTCGGTGGGGTACAGATATCCAAGACCCACCTGGTGTGCCCACCACTGACCCAGCAGCTGATCGCTGTGGCAGCCGGTGCCGTAGTCGTTGGCGGGCGGGGTATCCGGGATCTGGAAGTAGTACTCGCCGTTCCACAGGCGAGCTGGCTGGTTGCGCATGCCGGCCGCCAGTATCTCCGCCCACCGCGCTGCTGCGGGTGCGTCGCCCATGGTTCGCGCCATCCGGACGGCGGCGGCGAGCGCGCACAGGTACTGTGACCCGATGAACGTGTTGGCGCCCGAGACGTCGCAGTCGTACGTGTTGGGCTGACGGCCTCCGGGAACGCCGTCGTGGTCCGCGTCTATGCGGCCGATGAGCCAATCCGTCGCCAGCACGACCTTGGGCCACACGCGGCGCAGGAAGGCGTCGTCTGGGCTCATCTGGTGCTCGCGAAGGGTTGCGGATATGGTGGCGCACTGACCGTCGATGAAGGCGTCCGTTGGCGCGTGCTGCCTGTGTTGCGTCTCACCGGTGGGTTTGAGGTACACCAATAGGTCGCTCTCGCGCATATTCCTCCCGATCTCCGGGAACAGGCGAGCGTGAGTCTGCGCATAGTTCCACACGTGCGTGCAGTTGAGCGGGCAGCACCCATAGCTCCCCTCGAAGCCAGCGAAGTAGCCGTCCTCGCTCCAGTAGCACGTTGGGCCGCGGAAGATCACGCTTTGCGAGGCCATGGCGTCTAGGAATTCGGGCGGGAGGTTAGACTGGTAGAGGGCATCGCGGTACGCGCGGGTGCGCGCCACCAATGCCTGGTGATCCCTGGCGAGGTGACGCACCACGTCCAAGGCATCTTTGTACCAGACGGAGTACCGATTGCCAAAGCGGCCAAACCGCTCCACAACCGGGAAGTGCCAGGTGATGGCGAAAGTCACGGTGCGACTTTGGCCGGGCCTGAGGGTGAACGGCACGGCTATGGCGCCGTTCCACGTCTCTCCCGCGGGACTTGGGTTGGTGGATGCGGGGCCGCTTAGCCGCCCAGCCTCCAGTAGCTGCGCGGCAAGGGCGGAAGGATCGGACCAGGCAGCGCATGCGGTAGCTCTGCCATCGAAGGCGGCCAACGCCATGGTGCCGTAGTAGGGCGAGCCGGGCAAGACGCGGAGCTGGCTGGGATCTGCCGCCCCCAACGCGTTGACGACTAGGCTCTCGGTCCAGTGCCACGGCATGCCCGGCGCTAGGGCCATGATGAAGCGCCCCTTGCCGAGGGGCGTCTGAACCACCAGCGGCTCGCCGCGATCGGTGGCAACCAGCGTCTGGGCGGTTGGGGCCAGGCGCAAACCTCTGGTGGCGGTGTAGGCGCTCAGCTCCCAAGGCCGGTTTTGGGCGTTCAGTGGGCTGTTGGGGTCACTGGGCTGGGCGCGCATCTTCCGGGGAAGACGCATGGGCTCGGCACCGTCGAGGTGGAGACCCAGGGCGGGACCCACATCCCGCAGGGCCGCGCGGATCGCGAGCACGTCGTCCGGCGGGGCGTCCGCGAAGGTGATCTGATCCACCAGGATGTGGCCCCAACCGCCGGAGTCGCGGTCCACGATCTCGATGGTGGCCTCTTTGCCGATGAGGTCCCCCACGTCCCACGTAACTGGCGAGAGCCTCTCGCTGTCGCGGCCGGTGGCTGTGCGAACCACTTTGCCATCCACGCGAAGGTTGACGCAGGTTTTGCCGGCGTGGCTGCCTCCGCCCACCAGCAGCCCTATGAAACGCCGTCGGATGCGAAACGGCTGCGAGACCATTTGACCTTGGGGCTCGTCGTTCGGCCTGTATGAGTTCACGAGCCCCTTGCCCATAAAGCCAGACACCCGCTGCTGGCCCGGGGTGGTTCCAGTGTGCGGCTCCATGCCGAAAGCGTCGCCGGTGACGGTCCAGCGGCCGTACCCGTCCTCGAAATCCTCGAACACCTCCAGGGCGGGGGTATCGGGCGGTGTGCCATCGGCGGCGGCAGCCAGGGCGGTGAGGAAGGCGGGACGGGCGTCCGAGACAACAACCACGCCGCCGTCGCGGGCAACGCGGGCCATCGCTTCGAGGAGGTCGCGCTGCTGGCGGACGGAGACGGCATCGTCACTCGCTTCGGGGCTTTCGCCGTAGTACAGCTCTGGGGTTGGCTGCAGCCGCCCGCTCGCGTTGCGCACCAGCAGCGGGCCAGGGCGCGGTGGCTCCGACTCCACATCCATGCCGATCGCCGTGAGCCCAGCTTCCCTGGTGACGCGGTTGCGGTTCCTGCCGTAGCCCGGGTGTTTGCTGCCCTGCTGGCCGCCAGTGCCCTCGCACCCAACGGCGTTCTGGAGCGAGCCGATGAGCGACACACGAACGGGTTTGGTGCCTGGATTCGTGGCGGTTACCCTGAAGATGGCGCACGGAATGGCCGAACTGCGCGCATCCAGCGGAATCATCGGGTTCAGCGCGTCCATGGAGATGGAGACCGGCAGCTCCCCGTCGCGGAAGGTGACGTGCGCGATGGGGTAGCTGGCCTCAAACGTAAGGGAACCGACAGGTGTGAAGCCGGGCTCCGCCGCGGTTTGGAGGACGCGCAACACCGGCCGTTCCCCTTCCCGCTGGGCCCTGACGGCGAAGAAGCTGCACGGCACCCCCTCCTCGTTCAGGTTGTTGAAGATCTGCCACACTGAGAGCTTGCCGGCGCCATCCAGCCACACGCTGCCGGTGCCTATGCCGCCGATCGGCATGGCCACGGCCTGAAGGTGCTCGCCCTCAAAGGAGCGAGGCGGCGTCAGGGGATACCTGCCACGTCCAACCGCTGGCATGCTGAGCCGCGGGCGGTCCATGCCCCACCCCTCCCCGTCGCCGGACAAGCTGCCGGCCAGTATGAGGCCAGTGGTGCCGGCCACCGCCCGCAGAAAGCCCCTGCGGCTCATCTCAAACGGATTGCCGCCGCAGCGTCCCCCGTTGCAGCACCTGCTAGACATACTCCCCTCCGGTTTCGCCCTTCACTCGGGCTATAACCAATCAAGGGCGGGCCCTCAGCCAGCCCGCACGCGTGGAACCTTTCGGCTGCCACCACACGGTTACCTTTCGCGGCAACGCGTGGACGAGGAGAGGCGGAGGAATGGGGTTGCCCTCACGCCCTAGCCTGCAGCTGAGCACAGGGGGTTGCCCTCGCCCCGGCTCCGCCACCCCTCTCCCACTTACGGGGAGAGGGGTGGTGGGAGGAGCGTGTGAGGTGTGGTTGGTTGTGTAAGCTACTGAGGCGCCGGAGGCTCCCCCCTCCCCGAGCCTGCGCCGTGGGAGAGGGGGCCGGGGGGTGAGGGGAAGCCAGTGGAGTAGTTGCCCTCGCCACCGGCGTGGGGATTGCCCTCACCCCGGCTGCGCCACCCCTCTCCCACTTGCGGGGAGAGGGGTGGTGGGAGGAGCGTGTGAGGCATGATCGCATCGCGTAAGCCCGTGGGGCGCGGAAGACTTCCTCCCCTTCCAAAGGCGGTTCCTGCTGCTCCCTTTCGCTTTCTCCATTGCGGGCTCCGTCTCGTATCTATCTCTCATCCCTTGACTGCTCGGCGGAATGCGTTCGCCGTGCGTAGGGCGGCCTTCCTGGAAGGAGCCCGCTCGCTGCCGGACGAAACAGTGCACGTGCGCACCCCATCCTCCGTCCCTTGGAGGGCAGAGGTCCGCCAGCGCCGTCCCAGCATGGCCGCTCTGGTGATCGCTATCCTCCTCGCCCTCAGCGTGGCACGCGCGGCCGCTGCGCCACTCGTGGACGCGGGGCCCCCATTCGGCAAGTTGCCACTGGTGGACCAGGTGGTCTGCGCGGCCAGTGGCGACCCGGATCACCGGTTTGTGGAGGTGCCCGCGGGCGCCAGCTGCACGGAAACCATTCTTGGCCGCCAGTGCCGCACGCTGCCCAACGTCGGCGGGCCGAGCTACTTCGCCTTCCGCCTCGGAACGGGGAGGGGGCTTCGCGCAGGCGCCACCTACCTGCTCACCGTGGAGTTCCCAGAGGATGCCCCGCGCTCCATGTTCATCCTCAACCGGGGCGCGGAGATGGCGCGCGGCTTCGCAACCGGCAGCGCAATAGGGGATCTGCTCTACTCGTACACCAACAACAACGCCGAGTCGCTGCGGTACCCCCTGTCCGGCCGCTACCGCGCATGGAGAATGCTGTTCGCCCTGCACGATCGCTTCCCCGATCTGAACCAGCCGCGCGGCGAGGGGGTGCGCTCAATGCTGCCGTCGGATGGGTTCTGGGTGGTGATTGCGCGCGGGCAGGCTGCCAGCGACCCACTCTCGAAAGGCCCAGCGGTCTTTCGCATCCGCCTGTTCGCCGTGCCGTCGCCGTCGTCGCTGTACTTGAGCCTGCGTCTTCCGTCGCCAGAGCTGCCCCGCCGTCACATCTTCTGGCGAGAGGAGATGTCCGACGGCGTGATAGA
>Ga0315298_1009150_pt1 | contig 12333 bp, 7 predicted proteins | sample WHS_1_MG_FD_203077 | JGI IMG/M metagenome (GOLD analysis project Ga0315298, IMG submission 203077) | Extremophilic microbial mat communities from Washburn Hot Springs, YNP, Wyoming, USA - WHS_1_MG | ecosystem: Environmental > Aquatic > Thermal springs > Hot (42-90C) | place: USA: Wyoming... | reverse complement strand
GGAACCAAAACCGTCGGGAACAAGACAACAAAAGTTCGAGACGAACTCTTTCTAAACAAGATCAGGAGCGAACAAACTGGGCATTTTTAAACCGTGATTTTCAGGCCAATTTCCCAGCGTGCTTCACGCCCAGCAACTGGGCATCAAACAGGCCCTGGGCGTAACCGACCAAGCCGCCTTGAGCTACTGGCAGGTTCTGGCCCGGGTGTTGCGCCCCGGCATCTCATTGTTGGGCATGGTTCGGCTGGCCGGCAGTTGTGCAGCCGCAGCATTGCTGGGATGGCGTCGGACTTTCACCGAGGACAATCTGTACGCCAACGGCACCTGGCTGGAAGACCGCCACGCCCTGATCGAACGGCGCCTTTGGGAGGCTCGACCCACACGCCCCCAAGACCAACTGTTTCTCTACGATGTGACCAGCAGCTATCTGGAGGGCGACTACAATGCGCTGGCGGCCTGGGGCTATAATCGGGATCACAAGCAAGGCAAGAAGCAGGTGGTCGTGGGGCTGTTGACCGACAGCCAGGGTGAGCCGGTTTCGGTGCAGGTGTACAGTGGCAATACCAGCGACCTGAAGACTTTCGGTCAGCAGGTCCATAAGATTAAGAAGCAGTTGGGCTGTTCGGGGGTCACGTTGGTGGGCGACCGGGGCATGATCCGCGCCGACCAAAAGGAAGCGGCAAAGGAGGCGGGTTTTCATTTCATCACTGCCCTGACCAAGCCGCAGATTGAAAAGTTGCTGGCCGAGCAGGTGCTTCAACTGGAGCTGTTCGACCAACAGGTCCATGAAGTGATCGGGGAGGACGGTCGTCGGTTTGTGTTGCGGCGCAATCCGATTCGGCAGGCCGAGATGCGGCGGAGCCGAGAGCAGAAACAACAGGCGCTGGAGGCAGCGGTCCGAAAAGCCAACAAGTATCTTGAAGATCACCCGCGGGCCAAAGTGGACACCCAGCGGAAGCACCTGGCCGCTCGGCTGGCAAGCCTGCAGGTGCAGGATTGGCTCCAGTTGACTGTGAACCAACGACGGTTGGTCCTGACCCTCGACGCTCCAGCGCGCCAAGCCGCCGCGCAGTTGGACGGTTGCTATGTGGTGGAGACCGACCTTAAAACGACTCAGGCCGACGCGCAAACCGTCCATGACAGGTACAAAGACCTCGCCCTGGTGGAGCGGGATTTTCGCACGCTCAAGACCGGGCACCTGGAATTTCGGCCCTGGTTTGTCTGCACCGAAGACAACACCCAGGCCCATGCCTTGAGTGCCATGATGGCTCTGAAAGTGCGCCGCTATTTGGAGCGGGCATGGTGGCCGCTGGAAGTCACGGTGGAAGAAGGTTTACTCGAACTGGAACAACTTTCCATCATGGAACTGGTTCACTCCGAAACTGGCAAGGTCGTGGCGCGCCAGATGCCCGAACCGAATGTCCGCCAAAAGCAACTACTGGACGCCTTGGGATTGACCGTGCCGAGCAAAGTGCCTGAGGCCAAAGTGACCCTAGTCACGCGCAAGAAAATCGCTCGGGTGCGCAAAACCCTTGCAAAATAAGGCTCAACCCCAATTTTCGCACCCAGAATTCAATGGAACTTCCGTTCCAATCTACCAATTCTCGTGCAGCGGGACAGCACTGGAGGGAGCAGCCAGTTCCTTATCCGCAACAGGCCCCAGCAAGAGCGGGAAATGAACTTGCGAGCCGTTCTGAGTCAGAAAGACCCTCTTACTGAGATCTGAACTTGTAATCTGCCGCAAGAGGGCGCCAATAGCAGAGAGCATCAGTCCGGCATTATGGCGCCACACGTTTGGTCGGTCTGAGAAGGAGTCTCACTGGGCTTCCGAAGTGAAGAGCGGTGAAGTGTACTTGCGCAGCCTGTGCCGTGCCGGGTTGGGGTGGCTGACGGGATTTGAACCCGCGACAGCCAGATCCACAATCTGGAGCTCTAACCAGTCTGAGCTACAGCCACCACGCTGCTGACAAGCTACCAGAGGCGATTCAGTCCGTCAATCGAGAACCTTGTTGCGCCTCAGTCCTGAGTCGAAGCTGGCCACACGCCGCATCAATGTCGGAGCCTTTCTCCTGCCGGAGCGTTGCAGTCACGCCCAGAGATTTGAGCGCCCGATGGAAAGCGCGCTGAGCAGTGGGCGAAGGCCGTTTCCACGGCAAGCCTTGAACCGGATTGTAAGGGATAAGGTTGATCTTGGCCCCAAGTCGGCGGGCGAACGCGGCCAGAGGTTTGACCTGATCGGGACCGTCATTCACCCCTTCAATCAAGAGGTATTCGAACGTGATCATCTTGCCCTTGCGATCGACGTAGTATTTGCAAGCTGCCATGAGGTCGCCCAAAGGATGCTTTCGGTTCACGGGCATCAGCTTGGATCTGACATCGTCGGTGGCGGCGTGAAGCGAAATTGCCAGCCTGACCTGGAGTTGTTCGTCCGCAAGCCGGCGAATCTGGGGTGCCAAACCAGCGGTCGAGATTGTGATTCTCCGGGCGCCAATGCGCGTCGCCCATGGCGCATTGAGAATATGCAACGCTTTCAACAGGTTCTCGTAGTTTGCCAATGGCTCGCCCATGCCCATGACAACAATGTTATCCACCAGGCGTGTTTCCTGTCGAAATGGTTGTGCAGGCGAAGGCTCCCGCGCCTCGACGGCTTCGAGAAAACCAGTTTCGGCCACTGCAATTCCTGAATTGGGACAGGCTGGCGATGATGTCTTCGAGGTTTCTCTGTGCCATCTTTCGACAGCCAGAACCTGTTCGACGATTTCCTCCGTGGCAAGGTTCCGCTTCAAACCTCGCAAACCGCTGGCGCAAAACGCGCATCGGTACGCACAGCCGACCTGGGTGGAAACACAGAGGGTTGTGCGATCGCTCCCCTCGCCATACAACGCAGGATTGGCCGGGATCAGGACACTCTCGATCATGTTGCCGTCGTGCAAACGCCAGAGGAACTTGCGCGTCCCATCGGCGGCTTCCTTGAGAGTGACAAGACCGAGACAATTCAGGGTGTACTCGTTTGCCAACCTGTCGCGCAATGCCTGGGGCAAATTCGTCATCACATCCCAATCGCACGCGAGTTGGCGGTAGAGCCACCCCGCAAGTTGGGTCGCCCTATAGGCGGGTTGTCCCCAAACGCGAAACTTTTCCTCGATTTGATCGAGGGTCAGCGACTTGATGTCGCTTTTCACGACTCGAAACCAGGGTTACAGAGCGGCTTGTTTGTCGGTTGCAGCCTCAGCGGCATTTTGCACTGGCAATGTCATCCCGTCGCCTCCGAGGTAGTACCTTGTTGTGTATTCTATCGCCATGCGCCATGTGTTGAACCTGGGCGGCACGGTCGCCATGGCACGGCGGACCTTTTGAATCCATACGCGCGGTACACCATTCGGAGCGCGCTGGAAAAAACAAGGAATCACTTCGTCCGCAAGCACCCGGTAAAGGTTCTCGCTGTCCAGTTGATCCTGTTCTTCGACGTTCTCCGGATGCCAATCGCTGCCGATGGCAAACCCGTTTGTTCCGTCGTAGGCCTCGCGCCACCAACCGTCAAGAATGCTCAAGTTGAGAGCGACGTTCCATGGCGTTTTCATTCCGCTTGTACCGCTGGCTTCCAGCGGGCGACGCGGATTGTTGAGCCACAGGTCGCATCCGGAGACCATCTGCCGTGCAACGTGGATATCGTAGTTCTCGATGAACACGACCTTACCCTTCAATTCGGGTGATTTTGAAAGGTTTATAATCTGCTGGACGATTTTCTTGCCAGGTTCATCACGCGGGTGCGCTTTCCCGGCGAAAATGAACTGCACGGGTCTGTGCTTGTCCTTGATCAACTCGACCAGACGATCCAGTTTTTGGAACACGAGGGTCGCGCGCTTGTAAACCGCAAATCTGCGGGCGAACCCGATCGTGAGAGCATCCGGGTTGAGGAGTGCATCAAAAGCTATGAAATCGCTTCTGCTAAGGCGTTCGCACTGCAGCAGAAGCCGGCGCCGAGTGAACTCGATCAGTTCCCGGCGCAGTTTGTAACGCAGCGCCCAGAGTTCCTCGTCGGAAACAAACTGCGGGTCCAGCATTTTCTGCCAGAAAGCAGGATCATGAATGTTCTGTTCCCAGCCCTGCCCGAGCTTTCGGGTCCAGAAACTCCGGACGGGCCCTTTCATCCAACCCAGAATGTGGACGCCATTGCTGACGTGGCCGATCGGGACTTCGTCCTCGGTTTTGGCCGGGTAAAGCGGCAGCAGCATTTTCCGCGTTACTTTTGCATGAAGTTCGCTCACAGCGTTGGTGGCGCGACTGCCTCTGACGGCAAGAGCTGTCATGTTGAACGGCGCGTGCTCGTCGTCGGGATTAACCCGACCAAGCCTGAAAAGAGTTTCACGCGGCACCCGGAACTCGCGGAAAAACCGATAAAGAGCCAGTTCCACGATGTCGCGTGTGAACTTGTCGTGGCCGGCTTCGACCGGTGTATGGGTTGTAAAAACACATTCGTTGCGTGTTTGTTCCAGTGCGGCCTCGAAGGACAGCCCCTCCGCCATTTTCTCCCGAACCAATTCCAGGATCAGAAATGCTGCGTGTCCTTCGTTGAGGTGGTAAACAGAAGGTGTGATCCCCATGGCCCTGAGCAGACGCACTCCGCCAACTCCGAGCAACAGCTCCTGCATTATTCGGGTTGTGCTGTCGCCGCCGTACACATGGAGTGTTAGATCCCTGAACATGGGTTCATTATCCGGAACATTGCTGTCCAACAGATAAACGGGAACTCGTCCAACGTTGACGCGCCATGCCTTGAAACTGACCTCGCTGGCGGCGACTCCCACAGTGCAAATCAGCGGCTCGCCGTGCCCGTTCAAGACCGGTTCCATTGGCAGGTTCCGCGGGTCCAGCAAAGTGTAGTACTCGGCCTGCCACCCGTCGGGATTGATCGACTGCATGAAATAGCCTTCTCGATAAAACAGGCTGATTCCGACAAACCCCAGCCCGAGGTCGCTGGCCGATTTTGCATGGTCGCCGGCCAGCACGCCCAACCCGCCTGCAGCGATTGGCAAAGTCTCATGGAAACCAAACTCCGCGCTGAAGTAAGCAATCGGTCGGCTCAGAAATTGCGGCGCGTTCTTGTGACCCCATGTGTCTTCGCATTTCATGTACTCGTCGAACCGGCGCAACACATCCTGCACCTGTTGGGCGAATGCTCGGTCCTGCAACCGGATGCGCAGCTCATGGTCGGACACCTCATGAAGAACGGCGACCGCGTTATGATAAAGGTTGCGCCAGCCGCGTTCTGACAGTTCCCTGAAAACCTCTTGGGCAGCATGGTCCCAGGTCCACCAAAGGTTCCTGGACAGGCGATTCAGCCCGAGAGCCATTCTCGTTATCTCATCGGATGCAAATGGTCCGCGATTCATTTTATTACACGATCACGCTGATCAAATTCAGCGATAAAGTTGTTTAAGTCGGTTGAACGTACGTGGAGGTTGGGTTGTTCGCAACCCAATTTGCAGTTCGCACCAGAAGCGCAGACGAACTTCCGCTTTTCAAGTGCGACAGGATCTCATCCGCCCGGGCGCGCACGGCTTTCATTTTCATGTATCGGATTTCACGGTAGCCGGAGACCATCGACGGCAACTCCATCAGTCGCACGTAGGCACGATATGCATCGTCGTTGTGTGATGCGTCTTTGAACCCGGGCAAAAGGCTCAAGTACCAATCGCGAAACTCGCGCTCACGTCTGTGCCAGTCCGGAAGCAACCGCCTGAGCCAGCGCATGCGTTTGAACAGGTTCAACATCCAGTCCCGGGTTTTCATGTCCCACGCAACATCACGTCCGAGCAGTGTGAACTGGGGCCGATTGAAATGCCTGTATATGATGCGGTCACCTCGCGCCGGATCTACGTTGAAGCGGATGCGGTCCCGGCGGTGTTTCTCCTCGGAAGTCAGCAAATGCGCCACGTACAATTCATCCTTGATGAGCATCACTTTGTGAAGATTCCAGATGACCGCTTTTGTTGCCGCGTAGCCGTGCCTTTGCGAGTCCCACTCGTGCACCTTGCGAACCCAATCCACATATTGTCTTGCATACTCAATGCCATCGAATTGTACGAGGTCGTAGGTCCGCCGCGCAAAGTGCGCCAGCAAGTCATTGGTCACCTGCAACTGTTCAGAGGCTCTTTCCACCATCTGCCTGTATGCCGAGGCAAGGTCGGCGCCGTGGATGTGGCTTCTTGCCAGCAGCCCGACAGCGTCGTCGAGGACAGATTCGTAGCTGTCAGGTTCCCGATATATACCGGCCGCTGTTTCGACCGACTTGATGTCCCGGGCCATGTGGCGGCCAAGAGTGAAAGCCCTGAGATTCGCCGGTCCGCTGGCGCCCATTCCGGCTTGGATCGCCCATTCAAGACTTTCCATGCTCAGCGGTAGCAAACCCCGCTGAAACGCAATGCCGAGCATAATGATGTTTGCAAACAATTTGGTGCCGAAAAAACGTTCGGAAATCTCGGACACATCGACGCTGTAATACTGGTCTTTCCGTGTATTCTCTCTGAGGACCTCTTCGAGCTTTGCCACGTCGAAATCGTCCTTTCCCAGCAACGTCAGTATTGTGGGTGTTTTGTGAGTATTGATGATCGCAGAGGTTCTGTGTCGGCTTCCGATGCGCTGATTGGTTGCCGGGTCAATTGCCCTTGCTGCTTCCAGAATGTCAACGCCAAGCAGCAAGTCCGCCTTCCCGTAAGGGATCAGGTTGGATGTGCGGCGTGCGTCCTCTGAGGAGAATATGACCATCGAGTACACACCGCCATTTCGGATTGCCAGTCCTTTCTTGTCGCAAAACCGGACCGAGTAACCTTCCTTGTGTCCTGCCAAAACAAGGACAGCGGTTGCAGTGCCAATGCCCATTCCGCCCACGCCTGCGAGGTAGCCGTTCCATGTGCCTGTCAACCGGCGGAACGGCGGTTCATCGAGCCGCGCACGGTCCAGGTAGTCGAACGGCTCCGGAGGTTTCTGGCTGCGTTGTATTTCCACTTCCTCGAATGAAGGGCAGGCCTTGACACGCGGACCGGTACCGTCCAAAGCAACCGTGAATCTGACACACGCACCGTCCGAGACACACCACGACATGTCGGTTTGCACCTTCTGTCCGTATGGGGTCTCGACAAGTGTCAGCCCGGGGCACCCGGTGGCGCGTGTGCACTCGAGGCAGTTCTCGCATACTTCTGGTGTGATGTTGATGAAACGCTTGCGGGGCAAGAAACCGCGATCCCTTAGAATCCTGCGCTCTTCCATCGCAGCGCGCCGATGGAACGTAATGCCGCATTCCTTGTCAGCAACGACGACTTTGACGCCGTCTTTGAGTATGCTTTGTTCGAGGATGCGGCGGTAGTGTTCGCGGTCGGCAGGATTGACTCTGACCACGGTTGCGGATGAACCGGTCTGTTGGACCATGCCGGCGACGATGGCGTCTATGCTCTGGGCGAGGGTTTTCTCGCCCATCAGGCCTTCTTCAAGGCCCGGAGTAGGCTGGTGCCCGGTCATTGCCGTGGTGTGGTTGTCCAGAATTATGTAGGTGATATCCTGTCCGTTCTTGATCGAGTTGGATATGGCGATCTGGCCGCTGTGGAAAAAGGTCGAATCGCCCATGAACACGATTTGCTTGTTCTTGATGAAAGGGTCAATGCCGGCTCCGGTGCCGCCGCCAAGTCCCATGCCACTGTAGTTGTGCATGAGGTCTTTGGTCGGCTCGAACATCAGCATCGTGTAACAGCCAGTGTCGCCATGGCACACCAGATCCACCGGACCCATGCCATGGTTTTTCTCCATGTACTGCTTGTCGCGAAACTGTTTCTTGATTTCCAGCAGCACACTTGCCGAATCGCGGTGTGGGCAGCCCGGACAGAACGTCGGCGTCCGCGGGGCAACAACCGCCGAAATTGATTTCACTTCCCGAACAAGCGCCAGTTCGCGCTCGATCGCACCACGGTCAACGCGCCCCTCAAGTGCACTGTGCTGGAGAAACATCCGCCCGAGCCTGCCGATCAATTTGCTCGGATTAAGCCCGCGCGTGGACGGGATGCCATCAAGCCCGAACGGGAATTGCTTGCCCCACACACGGCACTGAATTTCATCAGACCGCCCGTTGTTTTCCTGCCGGGCGCGAGTGATAATCTCGACTATCTGCTCCTCGAGAAACCCGCGTCTTTCTTCGATTACAAACAAATCCGAAAGGCCTGACGCGAAGCGCAGGATCAGTGCGGCATCCAGCGGATACGTTACGCCGAGCTTTAAGATGGGGAAAACACCGTCCAGCCCCATTTCTGCCAGCGCGTGCCGAAGGTAACAGTATGCCTGTGCCGAAGTGACGAAACCCAGCTCCATTATCCCACGCTGATCGTCCGCGGCGGGTTCAACGCGGTTGACCCCGAGCCGGTTTGCAGCAGCCCACAAACGGGCAAATCGCTCCGGCATTTCCTGCTCCTGCCGCCACGTGCGCGGAGGCAAAAGAACCCTGTGTTCAAAATCGATGTCAGATGTATCCAGTGTTACACGTGCTTTTGTGTTGACCGCCGGGTAATGATTTGGCCTGACATTGACCGATCCTCCTCCGTCGGCCTGGTTGGTTGTGACAAGGTATCCGATGTAAAGGCGGCTTTCGCGTGACATTTTAAATCCCAGATCGATCCAGTCTTTGAGTTCCTGAGGGTCACTTGGTTCAACCACGGGCATCATCAGATGCTTGCAAAGGTACCGGGAATCCGCGGGAACCTGGGTCGAATCGCTCCAAGGATCATCCCCCACAATAATCACCGCTCCGCCTTCCGGGTGGGCACCTGCAAGGTTGCCAAGAGCAAGCGCGTCTGCGGCCACGTGCAATCCGACGCTTTTCTGAACTGAAACAGCCCGCAGACCGAGCATCTGGGAGCCGTTGACCATTGCAGCGGCAAGAGCCTCGTTGTTGGCCATTGTCGCCCGAATCCCATGCGCCATCAGTAGGTCACGCAGCTCGGAAGCTGTATCGAAGAAACCAGACACGGGCGAACCCGGATAGCCGGTCCACAAATGCGTTCCACCCTCGGTTTCCAAACAGCCCTTGACCAGGAGCTCGTTACCTGTAAATACTTCTATACCAACAGATTTTGTGAAACGCTGGTCAGTTTTCACTGCCGTGTATTCTCAATCTTGATCGGCCAGTTGGCAAGCGTTGACTTGCAGGGCCGAACAGGCTGATTCTTCTTGCGAATGAGGCTTGGCGCTCACATGCCGACTGCAGGTGGCGTTTGGAAGGCGCTCGAACACGGACGGCGTCTCGGATGCGAGGCAATCCAGTTGTTCGTGAAGAACAACATGCAATGGCGAGGCCGAACACCGTCGAGCGAGGATGTTCAGCGCTTTGCGATTTGCAGAAGCGAGCTGCCCCTTGTTCCGGTTTTTGGTCACACCGGGTACTTGATCAACCTTGCCGCACCGAGCTCGCCCAACCGCGATCGCTCGATTCAATCGCTCATCCATGAGATCGAAATTGCGACCGCACTTGGCATCCCGTTTTTGGTGATGCACCCGGGAGCGCACCTTGGCGCCGGCGAGCCTGCCGGCATTCAAAACGTTATCGGCGCATTGAACGAAGTCCTGTCGGCAACAAGGTCGTCCCCGGTCAGAATCGCCCTCGAAAACACGGCCGGCCAGGGCACCTCGATTGGCTGCTCGATTGAGCAGCTTGTCGCCGTTTTCGATGGCGTTGGGAATCCATCGCGGCTGGGATTTTGCCTTGATACAGCACATTTTTTCGCTGCGGGCTATGACATCCGACAGAAAAAGGCATGGCACGCAATTGTCGCCGAAGTGCAGAAGTGTGTTGGACTCGAGTATGTTCTGGCGTGTCATTTGAATGATTCGAAGGCCGACCTCGGTTCTCGGGTTGACAGGCACGCCGGAATCGGGCAGGGCAAGATCGGTCGCAATGCTTTCCGGCATATCGTCAACGAACCTGAGTTTCGTGATTTGCCGGCCTGCATCGAAACACCGAAATCGCCCGACCTTCACGAAGACATCGAGAATCTTGCGATCCTGCGTTCGCTGAGGTCTCGGCGCGCCATCCCGACCGCAACAGAAAAATGCGCGTTGCCGGTTACCACGACGAAACAACAGCGCCAAATTGGAAACAACTCGACATGACAAACTCGACTGACTACCACATGACCCCGGATCAGTTCCGGTACTGGGGCAAAAAAATCGTCGATTGGATCGCCGATTACCACCAGCGCGTCGAGCAGTTTCCCGTCCTCTCCACGGTCAAACCGGGACAAATCCGTGCGGCTCTTCCCGCTCATCCGCCCGAACATGGCGAGGACTTCGGGCAAATCCTGCAAGACGTCGAGCGGGTCCTGATGCCGGGCATCACGCACTGGCAATCACCCAACTTCTTCGCTTTCTTCCCCGCCAATGTCTCCGGGCCGGCGATCTTGGGCGAATTGCTTTCGGCGGGGCTTGGTGTTCAAGGCATGCTTTGGACCACCAGCCCGGCTTGTACGGAGCTGGAAACCCACGTGCTTGACTGGGTCGTTGACATGCTCGAATTGCCGGAGAAGTTCAGGTCAACCGGTCAGGGTGGCGGAGTCATCCAGGACAGCGCATCAAGCGCAGCGCTTTGCGCGTTGTTGGCGGCACGCGAGCGCGTCAGCGATTTCAAATGCACTCGTGCAGGTTTGACAGGGAGATTGGTCGCCTATGCATCCAGCCAGGCGCATTCATCAATCGAGAAAGCCGTCGGCATCGCCGGACTCGGGCGCGACAACCTGCGGATCATTGACGTGGACGACAAATACGCAATGCGCCCGCAAGCGCTGGCCAACGCAATCCGGCGCGACAAAGAATCGGGTCTTACCCCGTGCTTCGTGTGCGCCACTGTGGGCACGACCTCGTCCAATGCGATCGATCCTCTGCCTGAGATTGGCCGGATTTGCCGTGACGCCAACATCTGGCTGCATGTGGACGCTGCAATGGCCGGCACCGCTGCCATCTGTCCCGAATACCGCTGGATACATGCCGGACTCGAGCTTGCGGACAGTTACTGCTTTAACCCGCACAAATGGATGTTCACCAACTTCGATTGCGACTGTTTCTTCGTTGCGGATCGAACCGCGCTCATACGAGCGTTGACCATTATGCCGGAGTATCTGCGCAACCCGGCTTCGTTGTCGGGTGCGGTAACGGATTACCGCGACTGGCAGGTGCCTCTGGGCCGCAGGTTTCGCTCGCTGAAACTCTGGTTCGTCATCCGGCATTACGGTGTCGATGGTCTTCGTCATCACGTGCGGAACCACATCCAATGGGCCGCAGAGTTCGCCCGATGGGTCCAATCGGCCCCGGAGTTTGAGCTGGTTGTTCCGCCGCCTCTTAACCTCGTTTGTTTTCGGCACCGGGCAGGTGATGAATTCAATCAACGTCTTCTTCGAGCCATCAACGAGACCGGGCGAGTGTACCTGACGCACACGCGGTTATCGAATCGTTACACCTTGCGATTCTGTGTTGGCCAAACGCATACCGAACACCTTCATGTCGAGCGTGCGTGGCAGTTGATACGTGAAACCGCAAGTGCGTTGCACGGGGTTGATTAGCCCGGGGATCTGACCGTCCGACAGATTAGCCCGCGCATTTCTCAGCGCGGCGCAGCCGCAACCAAATGAGCCAGGCGTATGCATTGTCCTGGTTGCAGGAATACCGCGGTGTCGCGCCGCGCTGAGGCAATGTGGGGCGCTTTGTCGTCGGGCGTTGGCCCACGCTGCCACGCTTTCCGCCTTTGGCGCTTTGGTCACCGAGCAGTGACAGTATGGGCCAAAGGCCCACTCTATGTCATCCTGTGGCAACGCCCCAGGTAATGCGCCGAACAGTGAACCGTTCCATGCTCGGTAGAAATGCAGCTCGGCCAAATATCGTGTCTGTCCCCCTATTTGCCTCGGTCGCCCCCGACGCCGATCAGCCGGGCCACATATCGTGTCTGTCCCTCTATTTGCTCCGCCGGCACGAAACACCCCCCAACCGCACCAAACAACCATGGGAAACCTCAGATTTGATCCAGCAAGGCGTCCCCAGCCCCGTTCAACGCCCCTGAAACCCCGGATTTTTCCCCAATCACCACACTGACGAGGCGATTAACAACACCAGACGACGACAATCCCCCATCGCCGAACACCATCGCCACTCATTCGGCCTGCTCAATCTCTGATTCTTGGAAATCTCCCTACCCCCTTGCTCCGACCTCGTGCTTTTCCCCTTACTCGATCGCGTTCACTTTGAGGTCGCGCAACGCATATACCTCCCCCAACAACATCCCAGGTATCCGCCTCGCCCCGCTCT
>Ga0315298_1009149_pt1 | contig 12336 bp, 13 predicted proteins | sample WHS_1_MG_FD_203077 | JGI IMG/M metagenome (GOLD analysis project Ga0315298, IMG submission 203077) | Extremophilic microbial mat communities from Washburn Hot Springs, YNP, Wyoming, USA - WHS_1_MG | ecosystem: Environmental > Aquatic > Thermal springs > Hot (42-90C) | place: USA: Wyoming... | reverse complement strand
TGGGCCAGACGGTGTCTCCGGACGGGGTCGATCTGCAGCCGATCCCGCGACTCTCCACCGGACTATCCGGTGCGGGTGGAGGCTAACTGCAGCCGCCTCACCTGCTCGGGCTGCCTCATGAAGCCCTTGTCGGAGGAGCCGGTTCATCGAGCTGCCGGCTGCTAGCCGGCCGAGAGGAGGTGGAAGCTGGTGGCCGCGGGCTGGGTCGGGTGCTCCTCTGGCGAAGAGGGTCGACTACCGGTGGCCAGTCTTCACTGGCAGCCCGGCTTGGATCCACTGGAGCATCCCTCCCCGCACGTTCATCGCTTGGAGGCCCCTGCGCTGGGCCTGCTGGGTGGCTCGAGCCGCCCGACGCCCGGACCGGCAGATAAACAGCACCCGGCGACCTGGGTGGAGCTTCGACAGCTCCCTGTCCAGTCTGCCCAGGGGAACGAGCCTGGCTCCGCGCACATGGCCGTTGGCCCACTCGTGTGGTTCCCGAACGTCGATCAGAATGGCACCCTGCGTCTGAAGCCTCTGTACATCGGTGACCTCGACGGTCTCAACCTCCGGCCCGAACAGCCAACTAAGCAAGCCCATGCCTGTCCCTCCCATGTGCGTGACCGCATTTTGCGAGGGGGTGCCCGGCTGCACACCGTCTCGGAAGCGCGGCCTTTTCGACGGTTCCCGCCGCGGGCCCTCCACCTTCGGCCGGACCCCCTGGATGGGGAGTATACCATAGCATGGTAGGGTAGCTCAGATTATGGAGTGGACTCCCAATGCTTCGTTGTGATACCGTCTCCAGAGCGCTCCACCCACTTCTGTCCCCACGATGATGAGGAGAGGGAGGACATATGCACCGGACGATAGCGGAGAAGATCCTGGCCGCTCACAGCGGTCGAAGAGAGGTGGAGCCCGGCGAGCTGTTGAACGTCCGTGTGGACCTGACTATGGCCAACGATGGGTCGACCCCACCTGCCATCCAGGAGTTCCGGAAGCTGCCTATCGAGCGGGTGTGGGACCCGGAACGCATAGTGCTGGTCATGGACCACTTCTGTCCTGCCAAGGACATCGCTGCTGCTGCCAACGCCAAGACCTCACGGGAGTTCGCCAGGGCCCAGGGCATACGCCACTTCTACGAGGGGGGCGCCGCCGGAATCGAGCACGCCCTGCTGCCGGAGCAGGGTCTGGTGGCCCCCGGGGAGCTGGTCGTTGGCGGGGATTCCCACACCTGCACCTACGGTGCCCTGAACTGCTTCTCCTGCGGCGTCGGCCATACCGATATCGCGGCGGCTTGGGCTACCGGCGAGGTGTGGCTGAAGGTGCCTCACAGCTTGAAGATCCTGCTGCATGGCCGGAAGGCGGCGTGGGTTTCCGGCAAGGACGTCATCCTGCATATCCTCGGCCGCGTCGGCGTCGAGGACGCCAACTACCTCTCCATGGAGTACTCGGGCGATGGCGTCGCCGACCTGACCATGGAGGATCGCCTTACCATCTGCAACATGACGGCGGAGGCTCAGGCTAAGGTGGGGCTGTTCCCCTTCGACGAGCGGACCCGGGAGTACCTCATCGGGCGCGTCAATAGGCCCTACACGACCTATTCGGCCGATCCCGGTGCCCGCTACCTGGACACGCTGGAGGTGGACCTCTCCAGCCTGGAGCCCCAGGTGGCCCTCCCATACCTGCCCTCCAACGTTAAGCCGGCGCGGGAGGTGGCCGGTGTTTCCATCGACCAGGCATTTATCGGGGCTTGCACCAACGGTTGGTTGGCCGACCTGCGCGCGGCCGCCCGGATCATGAGGGGCAAGAAGATCAATCCCAACGTCCGCTGCGTCGTGATCCCGGCCACTCCAAACATCTATAGGCAGGCGCTGCGGGAGGGGATCGTGGGGGTGCTTTCCGAAGCGGGTTGTGTCGTCGGCCCTTCCACGTGCGGGCCCTGCATTGGAGGCCACTTGGGGCTGCTGGCGGCCGGAGAGCGGGCGGTGAGCACCAGCAACCGCAACTTCCGGGGTCGGATGGGCCATCCGGAGTCGGAGGTGTGGTTGGCCGGCCCCGCGGTTGCTGCGGCATCGGCCATCATGGGAAGGATCGCCCATCCGGAGGAGGTAGCATGAGGCTGGTCGGACGCGTTTGGAAGTACGGCTCTTACGTGGATACCGACGTGATGTATCCGGCGCGGTACTTGACGGAGTTCCGGCCGGAGGAGATGGCCAGGCACTGTATGGAGGGGCTGGATCCCACGTTCGCGAGGGAGGTCCGGCCGGGAGACATCATCGTGGCGGGTCGCATGTTCGGCATCGGCTCCGCTCGAGAGCATGCCCCGGTGGCTATCAAGGCCTCGGGAGTCGCGGCAGTCGTGGCCCCATCCTTCGCTCGCGCCTTCCATCGGAATGCCATCAACATCGGACTGCCGGTGGTGGAGTGCGACGGTATCGACCGGGAGGCGGAAAAGGGCGACGAGCTGGAGGTGGATCTGGTGGAGGGGACGGTGCTGAACCGCCGTACAGGCCGGTTGCTTCGCGCCAGCAGGTATCCCGAGTTCATGCTGGGGATCATCCAGGCCGGCGGTCTGATGAACTGCCTTCGTGAGAAGCTCCGCAGGAACTGATCACCGCTGCCGGATCGAGAGCCAGGGAGAGGGACAAACCTTCTCCTGAGATGGGCGATCGACGGGTTGCCAGACCGCCGGGCGGCGTGGGACAACCTGCCACGAAGGCCGACAACCGTCAGCACCATTGAGACGATGCTCCCCCTCTACGGCTCCCCCGACTGCCGGCTCTTTATCTCGGGCACCACAATGTCCGTCCACACCACCTGGAGGATAGCCGCCACGGGCACGGCCAGCAGGGCTCCGAGGATGCCGTTGAGGGCAGCGCCCAGCAGAAGGGCCAGGATGATCAGCAGTGGCGGCAGCTCCGCCTGTCGGCCGAAGATGTTGGGGGCCAGGACATTGTTCTCGATCTGCTGGATGGCGATGAAGTAGAGGACCACGGCGATGAACTTCCACAACGGCTGCGAGAAGAGAGCGACGGTGGTTGCCGGCGCCGCGCCCAGATACGGACCGATGATGGGCACCAGCTCGAAGAGTCCGGCCGCCAGCCCCAAGAGCAGCGGGTAGGGCATGCCCAGCAGCCACATGACGAGAGCCGTCACGCTGCCCAGGATGAAGGCCAGGAGCAGAGTCCCCTTTAGCCATCCCTCGATCTTGCGTCCCATCTTTGCAGTGGCGTCCCGCACGGTTTCCTGCCGCGACGGAGGGAGCAGAGACACAAAGTGCTCGTAGATCAGGTCCGCGTCGTTTGTCAAGAAGAAGGTCAGCACCAGGACGACCCCGATGGAGAGGAAGCCGGTGAGCACGTTGACCGCGAACAGTACGATGCTGACGGTCTGCGAGATGCCGCCCAGCAGTTGGGTGGTTATCTGGGTAGGTAGCCCGCTCAGATCGGGGGCCAACGGGTACCTGCTCAGGCTCATCAGCCAGTCCGAGAACCGCTGCAGCAGGGTAGGCAGGTTCTCGATCAGCCTCTGGGTTTCCGTCACCATCGGAGGCACCAACAGGAAGCCGATCCCGGCCGCTACGATGGCGAGGAGGAGATAGAGCAGCAGTATGGCCAGGGGGCGGGGTACTGTCCTGGCGGTTAGAGGCAAGCGGGTTCTGGAGATCCGATCGACGGTGGGACGTAGGGCCACGGCTATCACTATCGACACGACTAGTAGGGTGATGACCTCCGAAGTGTGCAGGGCAAACCAGATGGCGAACCCTATGCCGAGGACCAGAAAGACCGTAGCGACGACTAGGTGCCTAACCTGGCGGTAGGTTACGGGCGGGGTGGAGGCGCGGGCCGGCTCCGGGGGCGGCAGCCTCACCAGGCGAGGCCGCAAGAGCCGGGATGCTACCAGCACTGCCAGCAGTTGCAGAAACGCGGTTCTCATCTTGTGTTCCCCAGCTTAGGGCCATCCCATGGACCAGCAGATGCGTGCCTCCGAACAGGCGCTTAACGCAATATGGGTGCCCTCTTGGAGGGTGTTCAGTGCCCCGAGCCGGGTGGTCGAGACCAACGGATCAGGCGAGGGTTACGGTGTCGGCGTCTCCGTCGACGGTCACCATCTGCCCGCTGGCAATCCGCTGAGTGCCGTTGCCCGTGCCCATGATCGCTGGGATCCCGTACTCCCGCGCCACGATGGAGCCGTGGGCGGCGATCCCGCCGATATCGGTGACCAGCCCCCTTGCCAGGGCGAAGAGAGGTGTCCAGGCCGGGGTGGTGGTGGGACAGACCAGGATGGTGTCGGGCGCCATCTTCCCGAAGTCGGCGGGGGAGAGGATGACGCTGGCAGGCGCGGTGACCCGGCCGGGGCTCACGGGGAAGCCCCGCAGGGTCGGCCCCTGGTCAACGTTCCTCTTCTGGGTTTCGAAGCCGGATAGATCGATGGGCCCCCATTTCCACCTGGCGGCAGGAGGCACCGCCGCGGGCGGATGAAGCCGCTTTCGAGCCTCTCGAAGCTCGCGGCGCTCTTGCGCCAGCCGGGCCAGGTCCTGGCGGGCCCGGCCGGTAGCCCGGGCATCTCCGGCTGCCATTAACTCTCCGGTCTCCAGGTAGAACACATCGTCGGGCGTGGCCAGGGAGCCGGCCTCCACCAAACGCCGCCCCAGCTCCAGCGCCAGACGGCGCAGGGCCGGCCAGGCGGAGCCAATGTAGTAGAGAGCTTCTTCCCTGTAAGGGGCGAAACCCTGCGCCCATCGGAGAATCTTCAGGAAGAGGCGCCGTCGCAAGGGATCCAGGGAGCGAGCGGTCCTGTCCACCAGGCTTTCGCGCTCGCGGGCCATCTCCGCCTGGCGGGCGAGGGGATCTTGACCCCACCCCCAACCCCCTCCCCGTGACGGGGAAGGGCCGGGGATGGGGGCCGATCGCTGTACCTGCGCCTTCAGGCTTAGGATGACCGGCGTCGGATCCTCGGCCTGGGTCGGCTCCACGAAGTCCAGGTTGTAGACCAGGTGGCCGTAACGGTCGAGGTAGCACTGGAGCCGCTCGTCCGGTGCGACGGCCAGGTCCAACCCTTTCCAATGCTCTATCGTCCTGAGGTGGGCCGGCAGAACCTCATCTCGCCAGTAGGGGATCCCGTGGGCAAAGGTCGCACGCAGCGTCTTGCCGCCGAAAAGGGCGACCAGGAACTTTGGCAGGCCCCTTCCAGTTAACGGGGTAGCTGGCACACAGGTAGGCGTAGCCGTTCACCGTGGCGTACGGGGGGAGCCCGGAGCCGCCGACTCGCCGCGCACGTTCAGGTAGGTCTCCTGCTGGCCGGCGAAGGAGACGCCCGGCAGATCCTCGGCGGTGGCCGAGGATCGCACCGCCACGGCCGGCTCCCCCTGCCCCAGGCCCGCGTACGCCACGCGGATCGCTCCCGCGACCTCCTCGGGCATGGTCCCGCCCTCGAACAGGGACCGGACGGCAGCCGACGCCCGCTCCAGAGAGGTGGGATCGTCGGCCACCGCTCGGGACGCGGCCTCGACTATGGCTGGCTGGAAGCCGTTGGCCTCGACGAAGCGGCGGTACGTCGCCGTGGTGACGTGGAAGCCGGGGGGCACGGGGAGACCTGCCGCGGCCATCCTGGCCAGGGAGGCCCCCTTGCCGCCGACCATCTCCAGCGTCGCCTCGGCGGATTCCACTGGAAGACAGAGCGGAGCAGTCATGTTAGTATCCACCTCTAGGCTGAGTCTTCGGTCTTCGGTGCTACCCACATCTTCACCGCTTCGGCGTCGAGTCGATACAGGTAGTTGGGGGGTGCTCCCAGCACGCGCTCGATCGCCTCCATGTAGGCGGCATGGGTAGTGATGACCTCTTCGATGGCTCGCGCCACGTCGCGCTCCTTCTCCGAGGAGAGCAGCAGCCTGGCGTGAGCGTTCTCCATGCCCTGCAAGAGGGACATCACCACTTCGCCCGCGTGGTCAGGATAGGAGGTCGTGAAGACTCCTTCCTGAACACCCTGGCGAGCGATTTGCGCCAATAGCGGGGCTCGCTGCTGGAGAACCGCCGCCTCCACCTTCTCGCGCACTATGGCGTTCTCGTCCCTGTACCAAACGCGTCCCACCTCGATCACGGTGGCCCTCCGCTCGACCTTCAGGCTGCCGAGCGCTGCAAAGTAGCCCTGGAGCTTCTCAATGGCGGAGAGATGGGGATCGTGGACGATGGTGAGAAGCGGCTCCTGGGAGCCTTCTCGTATCCGCTCGGTGAATGCCTCCAACAGCGCTGGCTTGGAGCCGAAGTAGTGGTAGAAGGCTCCGCTGGAGATCCCCAGCGCGGTGATGATGTCCTGGATCGTCATGTGCTCGTAGCCCTTGGCAAGGATGAGCCGCATCGCCGCGTCGAGGATCTCGTCGCGCTTTCTCGCGTGTTCTAGTTCGTTGACCGTTCTCGCCATCCGTGCCACCTTTAATAAACCGATGCTCTGCTTATTATTGTATGGCGGTATCCCATGAGCATGTCAGGGCGTCAAGACGTATGTCGACGGCCATAACCGTTGCGACCGTCTTAAACTCTGCAATCAGTTGTTGTCCCACGGTGCGGATGCTAGAATGCTGTCCCTGAATAGTCGGAGGCCATCCCCCCCGACACGGAGGTCTATGTCGTCGACCGCCGACATCTGGGTCCTTGTCGAGCACAAAAACGGGTATCCACAGCAAGTAACCTTCGAGATGCTCGGGGAGGCGGGCAGGATCGCAGCCCTGTTGCGCACATCGGTCATGGCCGTCGCCCTGGGCCTGGGTCTGCAGGGGCTGCCTGACTCCCTTGGCCCTCACGGCGCCGAGCAGGTCCTGCTCGCGGAGGCAGCCTGTCTCGAACCCTACACCACCGATGCGCATGCGGCTGTTCTGGAGACACTACTTCGCGCTAGAAATCCGAAGTTGCTGCTGATAGCCGATTCCCATCTTGGCCGCGACCTCGCCCCGAGGCTTGCCGCCCGACTAGGCACGGGGCTGGTTACGGGCTGCACATCCGTCACAGCAGATCCGGAGGGGAACCTTCAGGCCGTTGAGCCTGTGTACCGCCAGATGCAGGCCACGATGCGTTTCGGTCCGCAGCGCCCCGCCATCGCCACCCTCCGGCCAGGGGTCGTCGGGGTCGAGCGGCCTCTAGCCGGGGCACGCCCGGTGGTCGAGTCGATCTCAGTTGACGAGGCCACCTGCCACAGCCGCACGAGGGTGCTGCGTGTGCTGGAGGCGGACCCGAAGACCGTGGACCTCGCCGAGGCAGACCTGATAGTGGCAGGGGGCAGGGGAGTCGGCGGCGCGGGGGGATGGCCTCTGGTGGAGGAACTGGCTGAGGCGTTGGGCGCCTCGGTGGGCGGATCGCGGGTGCCAGCCGACCAGGGCTGTATTCCGTATACGCGAGTCATCGGGCAGAGTGGAAAGTTCGTTGCTCCCAGATTGTACGTCGCCGCCGGTATTTCCGGGGCCAGCCAACACACCTCAGGAGTGCGTGATGCCCGGTGCGTTGTGGCCGTCAATCGGGATCGGGGCGCGCCGATCCTGCGCATGGCAGACCTGGCTTTGGTCGGCGACCTCCACGAGGTGCTACCACTGGCGGCGGAGAAGGTACGCGAGGCTAGGCTGTCCACCTCACGGCAGACCGAAAGAAGGACGGCAACCGAATGACACTCCAGTTCGACGCCGTAGTGGTCGGCGCCGGTCCCGCGGGGGCCAGCGCCGCCCTGGTCATGGCACGAGCCGGTCTTCGAGTCGCCATCCTGGAACGGGGGGACACGGCGGGCTCGAAAAATGTGACTGGAGGCGTCCTTCACACCTACTGGCTTGCCAGGCTTCTCCCGGACAGGTGGAAGGAGGCGCCTCTGGAACGGCCGATCCGTCGCTACTCAGCGACTTTCCTTGGCGAGACCGGGGCCGTCTCCCTGGACTACCAGGAATTTCCCCCAGAGGATGGGCCCGCTAGGGCCTTCAGCGTCCTTCGGCCCCGCTTCGACGACTGGCTAGCCCAGCAGGCCGTGGAGGCGGGCGCTCTTCTGATCCCTGGGACCGTGGTGGATGACTTGCTGTGGGAAGGCCCCCAGGTGGTAGGAGTGAGAGCCCGACGGGTGGAGGGCGAAGTGCGGGCTAGCGTCGTCCTCGCGGCCGACGGAGTCAACTCGATCATCGCTCGGAGGGCAGGCCTCCGCCGCGACTGGGGCCAGCACCAGGTGGGTCTGGGATTGAAGGAGACCCTTCGCCTCCCCGCCGAAGTCATCGAGGAACGGTTCGGGATCGGCCCCGGACAAGGGCTTGCCATGCTTTTCGTAGGCGGACTGCCCGGTGGATTGCGAGGAGGGGGCTTCCTGTACACCAACAGGGCTAGCCTCTCCCTGGGAGTGGTGCTGCAATTGGATAGTGTGGCAGCAGGTGGCGCTTCGAGCATTGAGGCCCTGGAGGTGTTCAAGACCCATCCTGCGATACGCCGAATGCTGCGGGGCTCGGCGCCGCTGGAGTACTCGGCGCACCTGGTGCCCGAGGCGTGCGCCGTCACCCTTCCACGCTTCTATGCTGGTGGCCTAATGGCGGTTGGGGATGCGGCAGGGCTGGTGCTGAACACCGGCCTCTCCGTAGAGGGGATGCACTACGCCCTCGCATCCGGCCTCGCGGCAGGGGAGACCGCGGTGGAGGCAATCGGGAGAGGAGATGTTGGTGCGACCGGCCTGGCGGGATACCACGACCGCCTGGAGAAGGCTGGAGTGCTGGCCAACTTCCGCCGCTTTCGAAGAATGCCCAACTTGCTGGCCAACCCTCGCATCCACGGTGTCTATCCCGAAGCCGCGGCCGAGACCATGGAGAGATGGTTCACTGTGGACGAGCGCCCGCGACTGAAGCTGCTGGGCGCCGCGCGCGACGCGCTGCGGAGTAAGGTGAGCTTCCGGCAGATGCTGGGCGACGGAATTCAGGCCTGGAGGGGATTGCTATGGCCATGATGGAGGAGCGGCTGGCGCGGGTCCGCTATCGAGTGGACTCGGAGCCTCACATTCGGGTAGAGGGAACGATCTGCGCCTCATGCTCCCATCGAGCCTGCATCAGGGTTTGCCCCGCGGGCTGCTTCTCGCTGGAAGGCCTGGACATGCGGTTCGTCCACGATGGCTGCCTCGAGTGCGGTTCTTGCAGGATCGTGTGCGACTTCGGGGCAGTGCAGTGGGGATACCCGAAGGGTGGCTACGGAGTAACCTTTCGCTATGGCTAAGCCGATGAGGATAGTCGTGTGCATTAAGCAGGTAGTGGATACCAGCGTGCCGCTGGAGACAGAGCCTACCGGCCGTGCCCTGTCGCAGGAGGGACTGGTCTTCATGCCCAACCCGGCGGATCTCTGCGCGGCGGCCCTCGCCGCCCGATGGGCCACCGCGGTCGGAGGTGAGAGCGTGGCCGTCACCCTCGGTGACGCGCGGGCCGAGGCAGTGCTGCGCGAGGCTCTCGCCCAGGGCGTGCAGCGCGGACTGCTGGTGCTCGATCGCAGCGCGACTCTCCTCCGAGACCCCATGGAGAAGGCGCGTCTTCTCGCCCGAGCCCTCGAGCCGCTTACGCCGGACCTCGTTCTCTGTGGCACACGGAGCCTTGATACCGGGCGGGGTGTGGTGCCGGGCGCCCTCTCCGAGTTTCTCGGGCTACCCCAGGTAACCGGCGTTTTGGATCTGCGGCTGGCCCAAGACCGGGCGTCGGTCACGGCCCGGCGACGGTTGGAGCAGGGGAGGCGCGAGGAGATCTTCTGCCCGCTGCCAGCGCTCATCGCCGTCGAGGAGGGCATCTCCGAGGTAGCGTACGCCGATCTGCCTCGCCTCGTCGAGGCGCTCTCCCGTCCTCTCGAGACCGTCGAGGTGGCGCGCCTCGGCACCCAAGGCAGCGGACGGCCGACCGTGGAGGTCGTTGGCCTTGGGACGCTGCGCCCGCGCCCGAAGAAGTTGTTGGCGCCGGACAGCTCCCTGTCCGGCGCCGATCGGCTTCGACAGTTGATGGGAGGCGGCGCCCGCAAGGCTCAGGCGACTGACGTGGTGACTGGCACCCCTGAGGAGCTGGCGGAAGCCTTCGTGCGCTTCCTGAAGCAACAAGGGATCCTGTAGGCAACCGAAACAAAGGATGGACCCCTGTGCCTGGCACGCTGTGTCTAGCTTTGCCCTACTCTCCCGAGAGGAACCTCTTCTCCAACTCGTAGTACCTCGAAAGGCCGAGTATCTTGCTCCGGTCGTGCAGCGCGACCATCTTCGAGGGGAAGTAGTCGGCCACCGAGCCACTGGCCTTGAAAGATGCGAGGAAGTCCTGGACCGCTCTGACCGCCACTCGCTGCACTGAGCCCGAGAAGGTGATCAGCTTGAATCCCATCTCGGCCAACTCGGAACAACCCCCGGCGCCGGTGATGCTCACGGCCTCAAAGCCCGCTTGCTCTACCATCAGGGCGGTGAGACAGTCGTAGACGCCGGGGGCCACAATGGGACCAGGACGCTTCAGAAGCTCCCTGAACCGTCTGCGCTGTTCCATGCGCGGCCTCCTCAAGTTGTGCTTCCAGAACGGGAGTGAGCGTCTACTGGGGTTTCACCCCCAGCTTGTCGATAAGGCCCTTGTGCCGTGCGAGCTCGCTCTGCAGGTACTTCTCGCTGTCCGCGGTGTTGCGATACACGACTTCGAGGCCGGCCTTCTGATACGCGGCCACGGTCTCCGGGTCTCTCAAGGTCTTCGTGAACACGTCTTCGTAGGTCGACACTATCTCGCTGGGCGTGCCCTTAGGAACGGAGACTATACGGAATACGCCCCAAGATATGTCCGGCCAGCCAGACTCGATGAAGGTAGGTACGTCCGGCAGCGCCTTGGAGCGCTCAGGTCCGGCAACGGCGATAGCCTTCAGCGCCCCGGACTTCACATGAGAAATGACCTCGGAAACGTAGGGCACCGACAGGTCGATGTGGCCACCTAGCAGAGCTGTCACGTTGGGAGCCCCACCGCCAAAGCTGACCCGGGCCATCTGGAAACCACCGTAGAAGTCCATGGAAGCACGGGTGAAATCCTGACCCGTCCATAGCGAGCCCACTCCACACTTGACGGTTTCGGGCGGCTGCTCTTTGATCCAGGCCATCAGCTCCTTAATCGGCTTGTCCGTTCTGCTCCCTGGCAGCACTACCAAGACATTCGGCTCATAGGCGATCTCGACGATGGGCTGTATTTGCTCTGTCTTGTAGGGCGCGTCCTTCACTAGCAGCGGATCGGTAAGGCCCGCGTTCGTCATGATGCCGAGCGTCTCGCCGTCAGGCTTGGAGTTGATCCACGTCTGCATCCCGATCATGCCGCTGCCGCCTTCTTTGTTCACGACCTGGATGCTCTGACCCAGATACTTCTCGGCATACTGCGCCAGGATCCGAGCGTTGATGTCCACACCACCACCCGCTGCATACTGAACGATGAGCTGGACCGGGCGGGCAGGCTTCCAGACTGCCTTGGCAGTGGGAGCTGCCGTGGGAGCTGCCAGGCTGGCGGCGGTCGGAGCCGCGGCAGCAGCCTTGGTAGGCACTGCTGTCGGAGCAGGAGGCTGAGACCCAGCGCAAGCTGCAACCAGATCCCCTACCACAGCCGCCGCGGCCACCGTGCCGAGCCCCTTTAAGAAACCACGCCTGGAAACAGGACCTTGCCTCTCACTCCACATACCTCACACCTTCCCTTTCTGTAGATGTGGACGCTATGGTGACCGGCCGAACATTCGTTCTCCGGGCCGATCTGCTACAGGCTTCGGCCTATCTCATGTCCGTCGTGAATGGCATCCATGGCTAGCCTGGGCGCCAGACAATCCCCCACCGCGTAAAGCTCCGGCACCTTTCCTTTGAGGGCCTCGTACAGCCCAGTACGAGCTTGATGATGAGCAGCCATCACCACCGTATCGATCCCCTCGATCTCCGAGGTTTCCCAAGTCAGGGTGTTAGCCACGGTGACGCGGCCACCGCCGACACCCACGACCTTGGTGTCAGGGGTTATCTCTATCTTGCGAGCGTAGAGCCGCTGCTTGGCCGCGGGTACGTTGACGGGTGGGAGACGAGTCCCGACCGAGCCGAAGACGGTGACGATGCGCACATTCTTGCCTTGATCGGACAGCCACTCGGCCAGGGCGATCGCCTTGTAATGGCCATCCTCGTCGGCTACAAGAACCCTCTGGCCGACCCCGACCCTTTCCGCCAGCACGTCGGCCGCGGAGACCACCGCGGGATTGGCTCCCTCGGCGAAGTCGGGCAGGTGCGGCTCGGCCCCCGTCGCCACTATGACCACGTCAGGACGTTCGGCCAGGACCAACGCGGGGGTAGCCTCTATCCCCGGCCGCACATCCACCGACCGCCGCTTCAACTCAGAGG
>Ga0315298_1009148_pt1 | contig 12336 bp, 14 predicted proteins | sample WHS_1_MG_FD_203077 | JGI IMG/M metagenome (GOLD analysis project Ga0315298, IMG submission 203077) | Extremophilic microbial mat communities from Washburn Hot Springs, YNP, Wyoming, USA - WHS_1_MG | ecosystem: Environmental > Aquatic > Thermal springs > Hot (42-90C) | place: USA: Wyoming... | reverse complement strand
AAGTAGTTTAAGATATCTTGATGGGCTCCTCGAGCTCGCTCAGCAGGGCGACCCTGCTATCCCTCGATTCCCCTATCAACCCATAGGAGGTCATCCCCGCCAGCTCGGAGGCGAAGCCCATCACCTCCTCGAAGGTGGGCATGTTCTCGAACGAGAGCCTGAGCCTGGAGTAGCCCACGTACATATAGGCCTTGGCCTCCACGTAGGTGGGCGAGGCCCTCTCGATGAGCTCGGCCCATCCCCTCGCATCCGCCATGTTCAATCCCTTCACCAGGGTCATCCTGAGGACGGTTGGGCATTTGAGGCTATGGAGGAGCTCCAAGGTCTCCAAGAAGTCGCGCCAGGCCCGCCGGCTCCTGGGGTTGCAGATCGCCCCATATCCCTCCTCGTCCGGGGCGTAGGCCGAAACGTAGAGCTGGGTCGGCTCCGCCTCCAGCCCGGCGATCGCCGATGGCACGGTCCCGTTGGTCACTAGGAAGGTCGTGAAGCCCCTGTTGCGGAACGCTTCCAAGAGGCCCCCGATCTCCGGGTAGAGGGTCGGTTCTCCGTCGAGGCTGATGGCCACATGCCTCGGCTCGAGGGCCTCCGAATACTTCCTCCCGTCGATCCTCCCGGAGGTGGCCAGCGCCTTATAGCCGCTGAGGATCCTGCGCTGGGCCGAGAGGCAACCTTCCACTATCCCCTCCGGCCCGTCCCAAACCCTAGGCGGTGGGATGGGCTCCCGGATCCCGATGTCCTCGGGCTGGACCCTCCAACAGAACCTACAGCGCATATTGCAGATCAGCGACGGGGTCATCTGGATGCAACGGTGGCTGTTGATCCCATAGAAGGATTGCTTATAGCAGACCCTGTCCCGGACCAGGCTTTCGTGGAGCCACCTGCATTTCTTCACGGCGGAATGGGATCCGACGATCTGGTATTTCTGCCTCCTAAGGACGGCCCTCCATTCGGCGTTGAGGGGCCCCGGTGCCCCGCTCGCGAGGGATTGGTCCATCATTTCAGGCTCAGCGTTTCCTCCTTGGCGCCCTCCTTGGTTATTATCAGGAGGTCCATCTCCTCGCCGCTGCCAACGTCCCTGGCCATCGCGGCCTTCGTGGCCTTCTTGATCAGCTCCACGGCCTGCTCCGCGCTCATACCGTCCCTGTACTCCGCCTCCAGGACGCCCATGGCTATCTCCGAGCCCGTCCCGACGGATGCGTACTCATCCCGCAGGAGCGAGCCCAGGGGATCGAGGGTATAGATGCTCGGGCCCTCCTCGTCCACTCCCCCCACTATGGTCTGCGCCAAATACGGGAAGAGCCTCATCGAGAATAGTATATTGCTTATGAGCTTGGCGACGTTCCTAACGCTCGCCTTCCTCTCCCTCTCCAAGGAGTAGAGGTTTGCATAGGCGGCCGATTCCATCGTGAGCATCTGCATATCGGCCACGATGCCGGCGTAGGCGACGCCTATGTTGTCCGTTATCTTGAAGACCTTCCTGCCGCTCTTGCTCACGACGAAATAACCATAGGATACCCTCCGCTCGGAGGCCAGCGCCACGCCATCCTTGAAGACGAGGCCTATCGTGGTGGCGCCCGGGATTATGGGGTATTCCCTGGACATATCCTATCACTTCATGGCCCTTGGGCCAAGGCTTTAGAGGCCCAAGGGAATATAAATATAGGGATCGAGGCTTGGGCCCGCACCCGCTCAGGAATATATTGAACGGCATCTTATGGGCGAGGGACCCCGGGGATTATATCCTGGCCTACGTGCACAGGGGGGCCGAGGGCGACCTCGTGGAGGTTAGGGCCTCGGAGATAGAGAGGGTCGGGAAATCCTGGTTCGCCCTCAAGGGGGACGACTCCGTAATACCGTTCCATAGGATCGCTTGGATCGTGAACCCCAGGACGGGGGAACGCCTGTGGGAGAAGCGGGGGGCTGCCCCTAGGGCGCCCGGCGCCTCAGGGCGATCCCATCGACGGCCAACCCGGCGGGCGCGCCCAAACCCCCATCGATCTCGAATCTCGCCCCGCAGATGGCCTCCGAGATCCTCGCGCTCGTGAGCGAGTGCAGCGTCAGCTCGGATGTGCGGATCTCGGACCTCCCGCCCGCGATCGCCATATAGAGGATGGCCATATCGGCCATGTGCCTATCCACGGGCCTTCCCGAGGAGATCTCCCTCAACAATTTCGAGGCCGCCTCCCTCCCGACCTCCTCGGCGGGCTTCCCCCTCTCCCCGATGGCATCGGCCCCCAAGATGGCCCCGGAGCTGGTCCTGGCGTAGAGGGTTATCCCGCTGCCGGGCCCCCGGCCGGATCCCTGCGGGCCCCACTCCAGGCCTATAGATATCGGGGAATCGATCGCGCGCCGCAGCGCCGCCTCAGCGGCCCTGGCCTGCCTCTCGGCCACATGCCTCGGCAGCCCCGCGCAGTGGCTCAGGCCGCGCACCTCGATGAGCTCCCCGAACTCCTTCATCAGGAGGGGCTCGAGCCCTTCCACGGGCTCCACCGATACCTCGACCTCCCCGCCGCCCTTCGGGTAATGCCCCCTCCTCAGCAATCGCACCTCGGCCCTCGGGCCCATCCTGGATAGGATCGGGAGGGCCACGAACCTGAGGTAGTCGATCGGCGGGCTCCATTTGACATCGGTGCCCCCCCTGATGGTGGCCCTGGCCTTCGATGGGGCGAAGCAAAGGGCCGGGAGGATGGCTTGGAGGACGAGCGATATGCTCCCCGCCGTCCCGACCTCGAACTCGAACTCGCCGCAAGTTATCTCGCCTGGATGGAATTCCAAGGCGCTGGATCCCAGTTTGAGGCCCTCCACCCTTGCGCCGCAGATCCTCGCCAAAGCGCTCACCGCAGCGACATGCTGAGCCTTCATCCCCGGGGAGGGCCTCCTGCCCCTTATGTTCGTTATCCTTATCGGCCTCCCGAGGAGCGCGGATAGGGCGACGCTGGATCTGAGGATCTGCCCTCCCCCTTCCAATTCATCGCCCCTGATCTCGATCGGATCCTTGCCCATGAGGGGGATCCGGGATCCCGCCGTTAAAAATCTTAGATGCCCGAGGGGCTCGGGGTTCGGCCGGTTCCCTCCAAAAGCGATTTTATGGGGCGCTCATCCTAATATGGCCCGTCGCGATTGGGGGGCGGGGGCGTTCAAGGCTTGGCCGTCGGCCTCTACGTGGGCAGGTTCCAGCCGTTCCATATGGGGCACCTGAAAGCCATGGAATACATACTCAAGAGGGTCGATGAGGCGATCGTGGTGGTTGGCAGCGCGCAATACAGCCACACGAGCAGGGACCCGTTCACCGCGGGGGAGAGGATCGCTGCCATCAGGCTCGCCTTGGATGAGGCGGGATTCGATAGATCGAGGTATATGATCATCCCGGTACCGGACGTGGGGGTCCACGGCATATGGGTCGCGCACCTGATCTCCTACGTCCCGAAGTTCGATGTATGCTTCACCAACGAGCCCTTGACGTCGAGGTTGTTCAGGGAGGCTGGATTGAGGGTTGAGGGGATCCCCTTGTTCGATAGGGGGATATACTCGGCGAGGGAGATAAGGAAGAGGATCCTGAAGGGCGAGGATTGGAAGGGCCTCGTCCCCGCCAGCGTGGCCGATTTTATGGAATCGATCGGCGGGATCCAGAGGATCAGGGATATAAGCAGGAGCGACGAGTCCGTCTGAAAGGGGCGGCCCGTGGAATCGCCCAACGGCATCATAGCCTTGCTGACGGATTTCGGCGAACGGGATTACTACGTTGCCGCCATGAAGGGCACGATATATGGGATATTCCCAAACGCGAAGATAGTCGATATATCCCATCGGATCGAGAAGTTCGATATCGTGGGCGGCGCGTTCGTTCTATGGAAGGCCGCGGAGAGCTTCCCGCGGGGCACCGTCTATCTCGGCGTCGTGGATCCAACCGTAGGGGGCCCCAGGGATAGGATAGTTGTGGAGACGGAGAGGAGCCTCTTCGTGGGGCCCGATAACGGCCTCCTCTGGCTGGCCTCGAGGGCGGAGGGGGTCGAGGCGATCTTCGGCATAGAGAATGAGGCCTACTTCTCGCCGGGTGGATCTCGGACGTTCGAGGGCAGGGACGTATTCGCCTCCGTGGCCGCCCATCTGGCCTCCGGGATCCCGCCCGAGGCGCTCGGGAGGAAGAGGGCGAAGATGGAGGAATTGAATCTGGGCCAACCGAAGGTGGGCGATGGGGCCATCGAGTGCGAGGTGATCTACGTGGACGACTTCGGGAACGCCATAACCAACCTCGAGGGAGGGGTGGCCAAGGGGCTGATCGGGGTCGGCAGCATGGTCCGCCTTTGGGCGAAATCCCTAGAGGCGGAGGTGAAGTTCGGCAGCACCTACGCGAGCGTTGGAGAGGGCGAAGCCCTATTGCTAGTGGGCAGCCATGGTAATCTCGAGGTGGCCGTTCGGGGCGGGAGCGCCTCGGCCGAGTTCGGGATCGGGAGGGGGGATAGGATCCGCATCAGCTGGAGTTCCGGGTCGGGCTCGGATAGATAGATTATTATTAACGAATTGGATTGTTAGAGTGGTCGATCCGAAGGAGGTACGAAGGTTTGAGCGAGAGGATCCAATTGATAATGTTGCCAGGCCCCACGATGGTTCCGCCGAGGGTCCTGAGGGCCATGGCGAAGCCCATCATAAACCACAGGGGTCCGGAGTTCAAGGAATTGTACTTGAATGTCATCGAGAAGTCCAAGAAGGTATTCATGACCAAGGGGGACCTGTTCATCCTCTCCTGCTCCGGCACTGGGGGAGTGGAATGCGCCATATCGAACGCGATAGCCCCGGGCGAGAAGGTGATAATCCCCGTCAATGGGGTTTTCAGCCAGAGGGTCAAGAGGACCGTGGAGGTCCTGGGCGGCAGGCCCGTTGAGGTCCCGGTCGAGTGGGGCAGCTCGGTTACCGTCGATGCCGTGGAGGAGGCCCTGAAGAAGGAGGGGGATGCCAAGGCGCTGGCCGTCGTCTATAACGAAACTTCCACCGGCGCCAAGGTCAAATGCATGGCGGAGCTCGGGGAACTCTGCGATGAGAGGGGTTTGCTATACATAGTCGACGCCATATCGATCCTCGGGGGCGATGATCTCCCCGTCGACGATTGGAAGGTGGATATATGCATCACCGGCAGCCAGAAGTGCCTCATGAGCCCCCCCGGCCTGGCCCTGCTCTCGATAAGCGATAAGGCCTGGTCCGCCATCGATGGGATCCACAGGGCCGTATACTTCGATCTGAAGGCCCACCGGGATTACTTGAAGGAGGGGGAGACGCCCTTCACGCCCGCCATACCGCTCTTCTATGCCTTGGATGAAGCGCTCGATATGATCCTGGAGGAGGGGATGGAGGCGAGGATCGAGAGGCATCGAAGATGCGCCGAGGCGATATACAGGGCCTTGGAGGCCATTGGGTTGGAGATATTCGCTAAGAGGGAATTCAGATCCAATACGGTCATAGGGGTGAAGGATCCGAAGGGTATTGATGGCAATACGATCAGGAAGATAATGAGGGAGAAGTACAACGTCGTCATAGCGGGCGGGATGGGCAAGCTCAAGGGCACGATGTTCAGGATAGGGTCGATGGGGAACGTCTCCATAGCCGATGTCCTCCTCACCATCTCAGCCCTGGAGGGGGCCCTCGAAGAGCTCGGGCATAGGTTCGACCGCGGGGCAGGGGTCGCCGCGGCCAGCGGGGCCTTCAAGCCATAGGGAGCGCCGGATTGGCTGGCATTTGAGCGGGATCGCGATGCCTCTCAAGAAAGGGGACTACGCCTACATCGACTACGTCCTCAAGATAAAGGAGAGCGGGGAGGTCGCGGATACGACGATCGAGGACGTGGCGAGGGAGGGGGGGCTGAAGAGGGAGGGGGCCTTCGAGCCGCTCTTCATAGTGGTGGGCGAGGGCTGGGTACCCAAGGGCCTAGACGAGGGCCTGGTCGGCATGGAGCCGGGGGAGCAAAAGGCCATAGAGGTTCCGCCCGAGAAGGGCTATGGGGAGAGGGATCCATCGAAGCTCAAGCTCCTCCCCCTAAGGCGCTTCACCTCCCAGAACATAAGCCCCGTGCCGGGCATGTCGGTCGAGATGGATGGGCGGACCGCCGTCGTGAGGGCCGTCGGGGCCGGCAGGGTACAAGTGGATTACAATCATCCGCTCGCGGGGAGGACCTTGATCTACGAGGTAACCTTGAAGAAGGTCCTGGAGGGGAAGGAGGAGAGGGTAAGGGCGATGTTGCACAGGAGGATCCCGGAGGTCGAACCGGGGAAGTTCGGCCTCTCCATGGGCGATGGGAAATTGGCGGTGGAGATCCCCGAGGACGCCTTTTACCTAGAAGGTTTGCAGTTGGCCAAGAGGGCCATAGTTTCGGATTTGGAGAAGTATATGCCCGAGTTCGAGGAGGTCTCCTTCGTAGAGGTATTCAGGAGGAAGGCTGCCGGAGGAGGGAGGCCAGCCGAAGCTCCAGCCCAATAGGGCAGTTGAGCCGCTCCCCTATCGATAGGATCTTGCATCTATCGCCGGCCCTGAGCCCCAAGGGGCTGCAGAGAGCCCTCAGTTCGCAACCCACCTCCCCGCATCCGATGGGCCTATACGAGATCGAGGCCCCCTCCATGGATAGCCTCGATTCCAAGGAGGCTTCAACGCAACTCTCCTCCACCTCCACCACCCTAGCTTCACCCCCATGGAGGCCGCACGGCAGCTTCTTCCTCTTGACCGAAGTCACCCTGTAGATCCTCCCGGGCTCCAAGCGGCCCAAGCAGGCCCCTAGAAACTCGCAATCCCGGCAGGGCTCCGGCGGGCCTTCGAAGAGGAAGCGGAACCCCTCCTTGGCCTGACCGGTCCCTAGGACGGTGATCCTTCCCTCCCCCATGGGGGCATCCCTGGGGATCCCGTTTATTGCCTTTTCGGGCCGCCGATGTGGCCCGGTCTCCGCGGCCCTCCGCCTTGGCTTCAAAAAGGAGCGGATGGTCCAAACGGTGATTCGCGTTCCCAACTATAGGAGGTACGAGAGCGCCATCCTCGCGCCTATGGCCATGAGGAATAGGCTGAAGACCCTCGTCAGCCACTTCGCCCTCAGCCGTCTGGCGACCCTGGCGCCGACCTGGGTCCCCCCAACTATCCCGATGGCCAAGAAGAGGGAATGCTCCAACAGCGTATTCCCCAAGAGCAAATGGGTCGCGGCGGCTGAGATCGATGTGAAGATCATCATGAACATCGAGGCGGCGACCGCCAAGTGCATCGGGATGCCCGCCACGAGCACCATGACCGGCACCATCACGGCCCCTCCCCCTATCCCGAAGAAGCCCGAGGCGAATCCGCCGAAGAAGCTCATGGCTAGGGCGGGCATGACGTTCGCCCTATATTCGAACCTCTCCCCCTTGGAATCTATTACGGTCCTCTCCCAGATCCATCTCCCCCCGGAAGCCTTCCTATCGGCGATCCCGCCTGGCTTTATGGCCATCCTCAAGGCTATCGCGATCTCGAATATCCCGAAGAGCGCGGCCAGCTCCTTGGACTTCACGAAATTGGTCGCGTACGCGCCCAAGGCCCCGCCGGGAACGGTGCCGAGCGCCATCAGGGATCCCACCCTATAGTCTATCCTCTTCTGCATCGCGTAAGCGAGCGTTGAAGAGAGGGCGGTGAAGACTATCATCAAGCTGCTCGTCCCGACGGCGTTGTGGGGATCGATGCCGTAGAGCATCGCCAGCGCCGGGACGACTATGAACCCGCCCCCAACCCCCATGAGCGCCGAAGCTATTCCGACCAAGAAGGCCAAGGCCGTCAATCCCATGAGGGGGATCGGTGGCATCGTGCCGCGGACCTCCAAGACCATCGCGAGGAGCGGGCGCATTATAATAAAGTTTCGAAAGGTTATTTTGGAGCCCCGACCATTGAGATCGGAGGATCCTCGGGAAAGTGTTCCCCATGCCCGCCCAAAGGAGGCTCGTCGAGGGGAGGAGCGCGGGGTCCCCATGCCTGGTCTGCAGGGGGGGCAAGATGCTCTGCGGCAGGCCGAATTGCCCGGCCTTGGCGAGGGCGAGCGCTTCGGCGAGGATCAGGCCGCTCATGGAGGGGGATGTGGTCCAAGGGGCTAGCCCACCCGGAGTCTTCGTCGGGCGCGCTGGGTACCCGCGCGTCCGCGCCGGTCCGATGATCCCGCCCTTCTTCGGGGATACGAGCATACTCGACGCGCCCGAGCTCTGGCTGGGGAAGGGTTTGGAGGAGATAGTGGACTATAGGTACTCCCTGATCAGGGGGACGCGGAGGGTGGGCGTGGAGGAGGCGAGGGAGGGGGGGAGGTTGATCTCATCGCTGCAGGAGCTGGCCATGGGGGACGGCCCCGTCGATTCCGAGGCCCATCTCCTAAGGAGGCCCAAGGGCCCCGTGATCTTCAGCGAATATGCGCAGCCCTTCGGGCCCTCCGCTCCGTTGAGGTCTTTCGATATATCCGATCTGAAGGTCGATAGGAGGATAGAGAGGGCCTATTACGATAGGGACTTGAGGGCCGCGGAAGCCGTCTTCGATCTATACGAGGACGGCGTCGCGGTGACGAAGATACAGAGGGCGTTCAGCGTGGGGATGTTCGGCCGCCCACCGGCCAGGAAGTTGGTGCCGACGAGGTGGAGCATAACGGCCATCGACAGCTCATTGTCCGCTCGGCTCGTGGGCCGATTGAAAAATTTCGAGACGATCGACAATTATAGGGTCCACTCCTTCAGGACCTTGCATAACCTGTTCCTGGCGATCCTCCTGCCCCTCAGGTGGAGCTTCGAGTGGATAGAGGCCTGGTTCCCGGGGAGCACTTGGAATGCGGGGGGATCCAAGCCGGCGCTCATGGGCGACTACGAGGGCTATGGGGGCAGGAAGTCCTACGCGAGCGTCGGGGGCTGCTACTACTCGGCCAGGCTCGCGGTCGCCGAGGGATTGGTCCGGGAGGGGAGACAGGCGGCCGCCTTGGTCATGAGGGAGATATACCCCGGCTACTCGATGCCGGTCGGGGTCTGGCTGGCCAGGGAGGGCGTCAGGAGGGCCATGGCGAGCGAACCGAGGGAGTTCGATAGCTTGGAGGGGGCCCTCGCATGCGCCCGATCCGAGTTGGAGGTCCCCCTACGGAGGTGGGTGGAACACAGCGTTATTTTGAAGGATGCATTTCTGCAGGAGAAGTTGCCGAAGTACCTATCAAGGGCGTAACCGGATTGGGGATGAGATACTCCCATATGGCTTGTAGGAGGGCCCTATCCAAGAGCGGGCTGCCCGGATTGGACTACGCCTTGAACCCGTATTTCGGGTGCGAACATGGCTGCCTATATTGCTATTCCCCATCGGTCTTCAGGAACGAATGGGTTGCAGAGAATTGGGGGAATTTCTCGGTCGCCAAGCTGAACATCCGGCAGGTCCTGGAGGCGGAGTTGAGATCGAGGAGGCGGGGGATCGTGGGGGTCGGAACGGTTACGGATCCCTACCAGCCCTACGAGGCGAAGCTCGAATTGACGAGGGGGTGCATCGAGGCCCTCATAAGGAGCGGGTTCCGCCCATCCATCCAAACCAAGTCGGATCTGGTCCTGAGGGATGCCGACGTGGCCCTGCCGGGCCTCTTGGACTTGGGGGTGACGATCACCACGATGGATGGGTGGCTGGCCGAGAGGCTCGAGCCCAAGGCCGCCAGCCCCGATGCGAGGGCGAATGCCCTGGAGGAGTTCTCGAAGATGGGGATCGAGACCTGGGTCTTCTTCGGGCCCATAATCCCCACCCTGAACGACGGGGACGATGCCATAAGGTCCGTCGCGAGGGTCGCGAAGCTCACCGGGAGCGAGCTGCTGTACGATAAGCTGAACCTCAGGCAATTCGTGCTCCATAGATTGGCCCCAGCGCTCGAGGATCTGGGGGTGGATCCGGAGCGGGTCAGGGCCCTCTCGGAGGGGCCCGGGCGATACCGCGAGGCCCTCTACAATAGGGTTGAATCGATATGCGGCGAGGTCGGCGTCAGGGCTAGGCCGGCGTTCAAATATCCCTAGGGGATGGGGCGCTTGTCCGATATCAGGATGAAGCCCATCGGCACCGTTAGGGTGCTGGATGAGGGTGGCCTGTCGAGGATAGAGATCTTCGATGAATACGAGCCGGCCCTATTGGGCATAGAGGGGTTCTCCCACCTCCTGATACTGTATTGGATGCACAAGCTACCCGAGGGCGAGAGGGGGATCCTGAGGGTCCATCCGAGGGGGAGGCCCGACCTGCCGCTGGTCGGCGTCTTCGCTTCCAGATCCAAGGCGCGGCCCAACCCCATAGGCCTGACGGTGGTCGAATTGGTTGGGAGATCCGGTAGGGAATTGGTCGTGAGGGGTCTCGATGCGCTGGATGGATCGCCCGTGATCGATATAAAGCCCTACATCCCCATCTCCGACCGCGCCCCGCGCCCGAGGGTCCCAAAATGGGTCGGGCGATTGGAGGGCGCGGGTATGCCGAAAGGGGATGGCCACTAGGTTTTTAATATTCGATCGCCCCAAGCAATGGCCTCCAAGCCCTGTTGGCATAAAGGGGTTTCGCGAGCGATGAACTGCGCCGTTTGGGGAAGCGGGCCAGGTGAGGTGGGTTGAGCTCACAAGAGGCCATCAAGATGCCCAAGTGCTCCTGTTGCTCAAGGAACATATTGCCCGGGGAGGAGGCGGTGAGCTTCTCCTGCCCGAACTGCGCCTCCGTAACCATATGGAGGTGCGCGAAGTGCAGGAAGTTCGGGAGGGCCTATAAGTGCGCGAAGTGCGGGTTCGAAGGGCCATGAGGTGCTGGGCATGGCGAGGGTAGTGGCCTCCATCAAGATCTTCCCATCCGAGCCCGGCGCGGATCTGGAGGGCCTCAAGGGCGCGATAGCGCGGTCGCTCCCGAGGGGCATAGAGATATACAAGCTGGAGGAGGAGCCGATAGCCTTCGGGCTCGTCGCCTTGGTTGGGCATTTCATACTCCCGGAGGACGGCGGAGGGTTCATGGAGGAGCTGGAGGGGGGCCTCAGGTCCGCGCCCGGGGTCGGGGAGATCCAATTCATATCCGCCCGCAGGGTCTGACGGGCTTCCCGAGAAAGTTTAATAATCGGATCCCGGCGATACCGCGCCGGGCAGCGGGCCCATCGCGGGCTAGGTCAAAAGATTTATGGCCCCCAATCCGGGATTGGCCATAGCAAGGTCCTATGGGAAGTGACGGAATTTGGCGAACGAAGTCCAGCTCAGGGTTGCCGACGCGAAGCAGAGGGATGTCGGGCACGGGAAGGTCAGGATAGATTCGGAGACGATGGAGAGGCTGGAGATCACGGCGGGGGATTTCGTGGAGATAAGGAGCAAGAAATCCACCGTGGCGATCGCTTGGCCGGCTTATTCCGAGGACCAGGGCAAGGGCTTGATAAGGATGGATGGCATCCTCAGGAGGAACGCCGGCGTGGCGCTCAACGAGTATATAACCTTGAGGAAGGCGACGGTGAAGCCAGCCCAATCCATAACCTTCGCGCCCACGGACGTCAGGTTGAACGTGGATGAGGAGTTCGTGAAGTTCGTGAAGCGCAGGTTCATGGATATGCCCTTCGTGGAGGGGGATATGGCCCTCCTCTCCATATTCGGGAGCGCGGTGCCCCTGACGGTCGTCAGGACGAGGCCCCACGGGCCGGTCAGGGTTTCGGAGGCCACGGGCGTCCAAGTGCTGAGCGAGCCGACCCATGAGAAGAAGGGCATACCCGTTATCACTTATGAGGACATAGGCGGGCTCCATGACGAGATCCAGCGCATAAGGGAGATGGTCGAGCTCCCCCTGAGGCATCCCGAGCTCTTCCAGAGGCTGGGGATAGAGCCCCCGAGGGGGGTATTCCTCTTCGGCCCACCGGGATGCGGCAAGACGCTGCTCGCGAGGGCCGTGGCGAACGAATCGGATGCGAACTTCTACGTCATATCGGGCCCGGAGATCATGTCGAAGTTCTACGGCGAATCGGAGGCCAGGCTCAGGGAGATATTCCAGAAGGCCCAAGAGACGGCCCCGAGCATAATCTTCATCGACGAGCTCGATGCCATAGCCCCGAAGAGGGAGGAGGTGACCGGGGAGGTGGAGAGGAGGGTCGTGGCGCAGCTCCTGTCCCTCATGGACGGCATAGGGTCCAGGGGCAACATAATAGTCATAGGCGCGACGAACAGGCCGAACGCGATCGACCCGGCCCTCCGGAGGCCTGGGAGGTTCGACAGGGAGATAGAGATAGGCGTCCCGGATAAGGGGGGGAGGTATGAGATACTGCAGATACATACGCGCAACATGCCATTGGCGAAGGACGTGGACCTGAAGCGCCTATCGGATATAACCCATGGATATACG
>Ga0315298_1009146_pt1 | contig 12338 bp, 8 predicted proteins | sample WHS_1_MG_FD_203077 | JGI IMG/M metagenome (GOLD analysis project Ga0315298, IMG submission 203077) | Extremophilic microbial mat communities from Washburn Hot Springs, YNP, Wyoming, USA - WHS_1_MG | ecosystem: Environmental > Aquatic > Thermal springs > Hot (42-90C) | place: USA: Wyoming... | reverse complement strand
ATGAGCTGGGCGACCTGGGGACTGCCTGGCTCCGACCGCTGGCAGGCCTTCGAGTCCCTGCTGGACTCCGCCGGCCAGGAGCTGTACGGCATGTTCCTCTGCCAGTACGACCGGCGGCACTGCCCCCCAGACATGCTGGCAGAGGCCCTGCGCTTTCACCCGTACATCCTCTTCAACGGCTGGGTTGTGCCCAACCAGGTATATCCCGGCCCCATCCCCTCCCCCATCCTGGAACGCGAGGCGGTCATGGTGCAAATGGGGCTGGATGGTGACAGCTATCAGGAGTACCTGCGCGTGTTCCTGGAAGAAGCGGAGAGCCATGCCGCCAGGCTTTCCGAGGCGGTGCAGGCCGGCAGTGCCAAGCAGGTGGACTATCACGCCCACAGCCTGAAGGGCGCCGCGGCCACCATTGGAGCTGTCCGTGTGCGCGACGCCGCCTGGGAGCTGGAGCAGATGGGGAAGCGCGGCAGTCTGGCCGGCGCGCCCCAGGCGCTGGAAAAACTCCTTCAGGAAATCGAATCCGTGCGCCGCATTACCGCGCGGTAGAGAGCGCAGTCCTACTTCCAACGGCTTTTCCAGGCCAGCGGGAACCAGATGTGTACGGCCGCCGGCGTGGGGGAAGGCGTTGGGCTGGGCGTTGCCGTAGGAGTGGAAGTGGAGGTGGATGTCCCCGTCGGACCGGCGGTGGAAGTGGGGGTTGCGCTGGCGGTGGAAGTGGGCGTCGCGCTGGGCGTCGCCGATGGGGTAACGGTTGGCGAAGCAGTGAACGTCGCCGTTGGCGTAGGCGTGGGGGTGCTGGTCAGTGTGGCGGTCGGCGTGGCCGAAGAAGTGGGCGTATGAGTGCGAGAGGGAGTCGGGGTGGCCGTCGCCGGCGGGCCGTAAGCGACCACCAACTGGGGCGGGTTATCCCCCTCCTTCGTGCTGAACCCTCGCCACGAGGCATCCGGTCCGGAACCTTCTTCTCCTCGCAGGACGATCCCGTAGTTGGACCGCCGGCCGGCGACCCAATCGCGCACCAGCTCAGTGACATCCAGCTCATACCAGGAACCGATCTCGAACCCGACCTCCGCGCTGCCGTAGGCCGGCCCCCATGCCGGCGCGCTGCTCCACGTGATGCTGGTCTCGGTCCACGCGCCGTTCACCGCGTAGGCGGTGACATGATCCAGGCTGTCCGGGAAGTCCCAGGTGGATACGTGATAGATGCGCAGGGAAGCCGTGATGACCTGCTGGCCGGCGGGGATGGCCGGCAGGAGGAAGGCGATGTAGGAGCGCGCGATCCGGCCCGGCGGGGTCCGGGAGTCATCATAGCCGGCCCACATATCGGAAGTCCTCCCCAAATTGACACTGGGATAGCCCTCCAACACGCACGCGTCGGCGGTGGGGGTCAGGACGATAAAGGTGTTGGCAGTCTCCCGGATTTGGGCCTGGGCCGCGGGCAGGCCCGGGGCGAGGAAGGAGAACGCGGCGAGGCCGGCGGTGCCCAGCAGGAGCAGTGCAAGGAAGGATGCGGCAGGCCGGCGTGCTCGGTCATCGTTCATCTCATCACTCCAGGGAATACACGGTAGCCACCGGCTTAATTTACATGATCAGTGTATCATTTCCCTCCCTGGCTGTCAACTGTGGAGCGGTACGGGCGTTGGGCCGGCCGCGTGATCAGCAGACGGCGCTATAATTAAGAAGACGCCCCAACTATACACCGCGACACGGGCCGGCAAGAAACTGTAACCTTACGTCTATCTGCCGGCGCGAAAAAGGCCCCCGCGCGAGGGTGCGCGCGGGGGCTTTCTCCGTCCCAACCGTGCCCTTACATCCGCAGGTACGAATCGGCGAAAATCACCTTGTTCAGCAGAATCTGCACCGTCTTGTAAATCGCCGCCTGGTCCGGGTCACTCATGTCCACCAGCGCCGGGTCCAGCTCGCTCATAGAGGCCACGGCATCGTACAGGTTGACCAGCAGCCGGCCGACCGGCGTCGAGGTATCGCGCTGTTCCACGATGCGGATGAACTCGTTTTGCGCCTCATCCAGCGGGTCGGCGATGGCGGCATCCAGGCCGGCGGCCATCAACATCACCAGATACGTGCGGTTGATCAGGCTCCGGTTCTCCGGCGAGACATTGTTGGAGACGTTGGACAGCCCCACCACCGTCATGGGCGGCGGCTCCGCGGCGACCTTCAGGAAGCGCACCGCCTCAATGGCGTTGGGCACATACTCCTGACAGCCGTTGACCGTCAGCACCAGCGGGTCAATGTAGATATTCTCCATGGGGATGCCGTATTCCGTCAGCCGCGGGATGAGGATTTCCATGGCGATGCGGACGCGCTCCTCCGCGCTGACGGGGATGCCGGCCTTGGTCATGGTCAGGGCGATGATCTTGGCATTGTACTGCGCCGCCAGCGGCCCCAATACCGACAGGCGCTCCTCCTCTGCGGAGGTGGAGTTGATGAACGGCGGGCGTTTGCACTTCTTCAAGCCGGCCTCGATGGCTGCCGCGTTGGTCGTGTCCAGCGAGAGGGTCACATCCGGGATGACATCCTGGATGGCCTCCACCGCCCACTCCATGATGGCCGGCCCCTCCTTTTTCTGCGGGCCGATGTTCAGGTCAATCACCCGCGCCCCATGCTCCCACTGCGCCAGGGCCATCTTCTGCAAGGCCTCTGTGTCGCGGTTCTGGATGATTTCCTTCACCCGCTTGGAGATGATGTGGATGTTCTCTCCGATAATCAGCATGTCTCTATCCTCCCTTCGTGTGGGTAACTGAAAAAAGCCGTACCACTGCCTCGCGACGTACCGAAAGACTACAGGCCGGCCCGGATGGCCAGCTCACGCACCGCCTGGTAAATAGGGGAATCCACGCCGATCTCGATGATCGGCCGGCCCTGCATGTCGAACTCGTTGATCGTCGGGTCCGCCGGCAGGGCGAACAGCGGCTCCAGTCCCATCTCCGCCGCCTTCTGGCGGAATGCCTCCGGCAGAGTCCCATTGACGCGGTTGACCACGAAGAACATGCGGGAAACCCGCGTCCCGTGCGGGCCTAATTCGCGCACCAGCTCCTTGATGCCCTGCGCCGCCGTCAGGCCCCGCAGGGTGGGATCCGAGACGACAAAGAGATAGTCAATATGGCGGGTGGTCTGCCGGCTGATGTGTTCCATGCCGGCTTCATTATCAATCACCACATAGTCGTACTCGTCCCCCAGCCGGTCAATCACCGCTCGGATGATGTTATTGGCGGCACAGTAACAGCCGGGGCCCTCCGGCCGGCCCATCGCAATCAGGTCCAGCCGCGGGCTTTCCACCAGCGCCTGATTGATGCGGTACTCGAACCAATCGTGCTTGCTGATGCCGCGCGTGCTCCCGCCGCCGGCCTGCACCTCCTGCAGGGCCTCCTCCCGGATACCACCCACGGTCTCCTTCAGCTCCAGCCCCAGTGCCAGGTTCAGGTTGGAGCTGGGGTCCCCGTCAATAGCCAGGATATATCCCTGTCGTTCAGTTTTCAGAAACTTGATCAACAGCGCGGCCAGGGTGGTCTTGCCCGTACCCCCCTTGCCGGCAATCGCTATCGTCACCGTAGCCATGCGAATCGCAATCCCCTTTTTCCACAGCTATCCGCCCGAGATATCGGAGCGCTGTTCCGTATATTCCACTTTCACCAGATACACCCGACATGCCGCCGGCCCCAGACATTCCAGCTCCACCCGCCCATCCTCCGCCGCGGCGGCGTCGAAGGTCAGGACCCTGCCCTGCTCCGACAGGCTTACGCGGGTTTCTTTCCCGTCCGCCGCCCGCACAATCAGCCCCGCACTGCCCTCCGAGCCGGCCGCGATGGTCAGCCGGACGCCGGGGCGCCCCCAGGATTGTACCTCCAGCAGGGCCCGGCCGGCGATCTCCCGCCAGACCTGCCCGTCCTCCTCATGGCGAGGTCCCCATCCCCCGCCCAGCACGGCGAACGGTTGGGGCTCCGCCGGCGGCTCCGCCCGATAGACCGTCAGCCGCTCGTCCTCGTACACGGGCCGGATGCCGGCGAAAATCTCCTCGGCCAGGGCGGTCGTCACCTCGCGCTCCGCGCCGCCCGGCATCTTATAGCGGTCCAGCACCACATAGCGGATGCCCATCCAGCTCAACACGCTGAGGCCCAGCCGGCGCACGTCATCGCACAGGATATCCCGGCCCAGGAAGCGGAACTCCTGCAGTACCGGCGCCCGGTACACCAGTGTGCGCGGGTCGTCCCGGGAAATATAGCCGGCGGTCAGCGGCTTGCCGTGCACCGTCTGGTACAGCAGGTATCCCGGGCGGTCCCAGTTCACCGGCAGGTTGAGCACAGCGAACTGGCCTGGCTCTTCGGCCAGTTGGTGATAGAACGCCGGCGTATCGGGCGGACTCATCGGATAGGGCGCGCTCCAGAACTCGAAGCACACCAGTCCCACCGCCAGCGCCGGCAGGAGCTTCCGCCATGCCCCCCTGCTCCGGCCCATCAGCTCTGCCAGGCCCAGCGCCGCCAGCACCCCCAGTCCAGCCATTACCATCACGTCGAAGCGGGCGATGGAGCGCGCGATGCGCACGAACGGGACCCCGTCGTACAGCAGGGCATACGGCAGTGGTATCGGCCGTCCCGCCGCGCCCCACTCGGAACGGCCGGCGACATGCAGTACCGGCCCCAGCGCGCATATGACAAAGAACAAGGTGACGATCCACCAGAAGCGGCTGTGCCGGCCCGACCGCACCGCCGCCCATATTCCCAACAGCAGGGGCACAAAGCCGGCGAAGACCGTCCGCTCGGACAGCGTGCTGGTAAAGCGCTCCGCCGCCCGGCCGGCCCACTGCCCCCACAGCGGATGAAACGGGTTCGGCGTGACAAAGGCCAGCAGATCGGCCGAAAGCTCCAGCGCCTGCTCCCTGGGCGGCACCATGAAATCCGCTCGGCCGGCCTCCCGCGCCATGGGCCACCACAGCGGCGCCAGCACCAGGAGGAAGACGGCCCAACTGCCGGCCAGGAACAGCAGATGCCGCCAGCGGAGGCGCCGGCCAGCCAGCCAGTACAGCGCCAGCACCCCCGAGAACAGGGCCAGGTACAGGGCAAAATACCAGTCGCACAGGCCGGCGAAGATGAGGAACAGGCCGGCCAGCCCAGTCCACTTCGCCCATACGGCACCGACGGTCGTTCCGCCGTCCATTTCCCTCATCCCCCGCCAGAGCGCCCACACGGCAAAGGGGATCCACTCCAGCGAGAAGACCTGCATGTGGCCGAGCAGATGCGCGAAATGGAACGGCGAGAACGCATAGACCACGCCGGCCAGGAACGCCGGCCACCGCTCCCCCGCCCCGCGCCAGCCGGCACTGCGCAGGACGTCGCGTGCCAGCACATAAGCCCCCAGACCGCCGGCGACAAAGCCCACCAGGACGATGCTGTTATAGGCCGCGAGCAACCCGAAGGTAAGCTGTACCGGCAGGCTCACCAGACCGTTGAACGGGTTCAACGTCTGAAAGGCCAGGCTGACCCCCGTGGGATAATAGAGCATGTCGGTGTACAGCGGATTGACACCCCGCTCCACCAGCGCTAGGCGCATCCACCACAGGTTCCAGTAATTCTGCCAGCCGTCGAACCCGTCGCCGGGGATCGCCCGGCCGAACTCGCGCACCAGCGGATAGGTCATGGCCATGGCCAGGGCTAGATATCCGCCGGCGGCCGCGAGCGCCCCCGTCCACCGCCGGCCGCCCCTTCGCCGAAACCCTACCGCCGCCATGCCATACCCCTATGGCTGGGGGGTCAGCAGGGCGGCCACGCTGGGGAACAGCTCCAGTTGGGTATGGGGCAGAAACATGGCCGACATGAACTCCTCGGTGAAGGTATTATCGGCGGACAGCTCCAGATAGGTCATTTTGCTGGCGATCTCCGCCACTTCATCGCGCAGGTCCGGACAGAGAAGGGCCTGATACGCGCCCTGCATCGAGGTGTTCCCCAGGAAGCGGAAGCGGTCGTGAGGCATGTCGGGCAACAGGCCGATCTGAATAGCTTTCTCAATGTTAAGGTACTTGCCGAACGCGCCGCCGATCAGGACGCGTTGGACATCCCCGATCTGAATCCCCACACTGCGGGTGAGCGTGGAGAAGCCGGCGAAAATGGCCGCCTTGGCGCGCAGGAGGTTCTGCACATCCACTTCGGTCAGCACGATGTCGGCCGCACCATCCGCCGTCTGTTCTTTCCACACCACCACATACTCCATACCGTGCTCGCCCTGGCGGATGCGCGGCGTCCCCACGCGGTTCTCGAACCGCCCGCCCTTGGTCAGCAGGCCGGTGATGAACAGCTCCGCCAACAGGCTGATGATGCCGGAGCCGCACAACCCTTTCGCCGGCACATCCCCGATGGTGTTATAAGTGGGTTCGCCGGTATGCGGGTCAATCCAGACCTCTTCGACGGCCCCTTCGGTGGCGCGCATGCCGGACTGCACGCCGGCGCCCTCAAAGGCCGGGCCGGCGGAACAGGCGCAGGTGATCAGCCAGTCGGAGTTGCCCAGCACCATCTCGCCGTTGGTGCCCACGTCAATGAACAGGGTCAGCTCCTCCTGGCGGTGCATGCCGGTGGCCAGCACGCCGGCGGTGATGTCCGCCCCCACGTAGCTCCCCACCCCGGGCAGGCAGTCCACCTTGGCATCCGGGTTGATGTTCAACCCCAGCTCCGCCGCCAGCACCGGCTGAGGGTGGTTGATGATGGGGATGTACGGCTCCAGCCGGATCGGCTCGGGCGGGATGGCGAGGAAGAGGTGAATCATGGTGGTGTTGCCGGCCACCGTGGCGCGCTGGATGTCGGTCGGTTGGATGCCGTTGCGCGCCGCCACCTGCTCGATCAGCCCGTTCAGGGTACCGACCACCAGCTTCTGGAGATGCTCCAATCCGCCTGGCCGGCGGGCATAGATAATGCGCGAGATCACGTCCTCGCCGCAGGCAATCTGCGCGTTGTACTCGACGGCAGAATCCACAACCTCGCCGGTCAGCAGGTCCACCAGGTACACCACGTTGGAGGTCGTGCCGATGTCAATAGCCACCCCGTACAGCTCATGGGTGCGGCGTCCGGGCACCAGGTCAATCAGGCGCGGCCGCCGGCCCTGCCGGCGGGTCGTCCAGTCGTAATACTCCAGCGTCGCCGTCACCTGCCAGTCCGCATCCCGCAGGATTTTCCCCAGCCGGCGCAGCATCGGCAGGGAGATGCCGACCTGCCCGCCCTCCTCCAGATACGGCTGGAGGTGACGCACCACCCGCTCAAAGTCGGAGGTGTTGTCCGAAAGCGATGGCGGTGTGATATCCAGGTACACCCGCCGCAGGGGAGGGTCACTGCGCCAGTCGCAGGAGATGGGCAGTTCCACCCGCGGCACCTTGCGCGGCTCGCTGGGGATGCGCCGGCTGAGCTTATCCGCCTGCGGTGGGATGGCGACGACCAGGTCCTCATCCTGCACCAGTGTCTGACACGCCAGCGCCCAGCCCTCTTCGAGTTCTTTCTCGCTCAAGCGGATCACGGAACGCCGGCGGACGGTCCCCTTCTGCACCTGCACCTTACATCTGCCACAGCGCCCCTGTCCGCCGCAGGGCAGGTGCAGGGCAATGCCGGCCTGGGCGATGGCCTCGCTCAGCAGGGTGCCAGGGGATGCGGTGACTTCGGTTGGATTGCCTTCCGCCGGCAACAGTCGGATCACTGGCATATCCGGATTACGACGCCCCCTTATGTCAACAGGGTCTCGGGCCGGCCGGCGCGCGGATGCTCCGCCGGCCGGCCCCCGGGAACAGGGCAAGCAGGGGGAGCAGGCAAGCCCACTCCCCCGCTACCGCGCTCTGTGTTACACCATTATTGCCACAGCTTCAAATAGGCCGGGATGTCCACCGCCTCGCGCGGCCCCACCAGCACCTCCCAGCCCGGCAGTTCCTCTTCCAGATCGCCCGAGATGGTGGCCACAAAGCCGGGGATGATGATCTTGTGGTGGTTGATCTTGCTCTCGACCTGGAAGTTCTTGACCGCTTTGGCAATGACCTCGGCGTCGAACTTGCCGGCTGCCCAGGCAGTGAGCACGCTCATGCCCTCGGAATCGGTGACCAACAGCCAGGCCGGCTTGCCAGCACCTTCCACCTCGCCGGCGACGCTGAAATAAGTCAGCGAGAAGTTGGTCGTCACCATCAGCGGGTCGCCCGGCTTGGGGCTGTTGATCTCGTACAAGCCCGGGCTGACCTGGATGGGCTTCTGCGGATCGGTGTAGATGTTCTGCCGCAGGGTCATCAGCGCATACACATCCGCGGCATCGAAATGGTCGAGCACGATGATGCCGGCATATTTGCAAATGGCCTGGGCGGCGGCGATGGTCTCCTCTTCCGGGGAATTGGCGCCGTTGCCGGCAAAGGCGATGATGGGATAGCCCAATGGGCGGAAGTTCTTCTTCAGCGCCAGCCGGCGCAACTGCGTGAAGGCCGCCAGGGCGCCGGCCAGATGGCGCGGCATCGGGTCCAGCACCAGGTCCTCCACGCCGGCGGCAGTCGCCTTCTCCGTCAGCGCAGCCAGCCCGTCCAGCGTCTCCGCCTTCACAGCCAGGGAAGCGCCGTGCGCCTTGGCCAGCGCGGCCATGGCCTCCACATTGCCGTCGGAAGCCGCGTAAACGAGCGGCTTCATGCCGCCTTCTTTCTCCAATGCGGCCTTCATCGCGTCCGGGCTGTCGCTCATCAGGATAAAGGGCAGTTTGGTCTTGGCGCGCGCTTTGGCCACCGCGCCGGCGAAGGTGCCGGCATCCCCGGAAGCGTTCTCGATGGCCAGCGCGTTCATGACCAGGTTCATGCCCACGCGCTCCACGGAAAAGCCATCCACCAGCGCGACCTTTTCCTCCAGCGCCGGATCGGTATCCTTCACCCGCAGTGCCAGGCCCGGCTCGTGGTAGAAGGTCTTCTCATGGCGGAAGAGGACCGTCTCGTTACCGACGGAGAAGCTGCGCTCGGTGCCCAGGGTCACCAGGCGGATGGGCGGTGCGGCGGCCGCCGCCAGCGCCTGCTTGGCCTCCTCCGAGACATACGGACAGGCGGAAAGCTCGGCCTGCTTGGCGGCCAGCTTCATAGCGAAGGCCAGACAGGTGGGAAAACCGCATTCCTTGCAGTTCGTTTTGGGCAAGAGCTTGTATATTTCCAGACCACTGAGCGGCATAGTGATGTTCTCCTTTCCTTCAGCTAACTGGCCATGAGCTTCTGGATGGTGGACTGCACCAGCTCCAGGGTTTTGGGGTGGCGGACGGTGACGATGTCGGCGCCGGCCTCCAGCAGTGCCACGGCCGTCACGGTCTCCCAGATAACGCCGCGATGATGCCAATCGCCCCACTCCGCCGGCACACCCTGGCCCACGCGCGATTCCTTCTGCCGCCAGGATTCCTCACCCACGAAGCAGATCATCGGCTGTTGCGTCATGCTGTCGCCGCTCAGCGCGGCCAGCCGCAGGCGCTCCATGACCGAATAGGTGTACTCAATGCCGTACCCCAGGGCACCCGTCGTCGGGTCCATCAGGATGCGCTCCATGGGCATACGCATGTCGCTGATCAGGATGTTCAACTGCTTGGCCAGGTTGACATCAATCGGGGTGCTGGCGATCACGAGGTGATTGTTGGCCATGGCGGCGGCCACAATGGTGCGGTAGTTCTTATCCTCGCACAGCCCCACAGCGATGCGCTCGCCGGCGGCCTTCTCGCACACCGGCACCAGCATGGCGTTATCCGCCTCCGCCTGCCCCGGCCCACGCACGATCAGCGGCAGTGTGGTCGCCCCCAGCACGGCCTTCACCACATCCGCGGCACGCGCGCCGTCGGCCGCACCCGATTCGTTCAGGGTCAGCTTGAGCATAATCAGCTCCGCCCCCAGCTCTTCCGCCTTGCGCGCCCAGGCGGCGGGGTCCTTCATCACATCTCCCCACACTTCCTTCAGCGGTGCCGCCCAATCATCCGGGTAGCGGTCCAGGATCTCGACGGCAACGACAGGTGGGTGTGGTATTGCTCCCTCAAAGTGCAGGAAAGGCAGGGTGGCTTCTCCCCCGACAACGACCTCCCGTCCGCGGGTGCCGCCGTTGCTGGGAGTTGCCCCCAAGGTGACTTCGCGAACCTTGCCGGTCCACTTTTCCTTGGGAATTTCGACTGTGGTGGGCATCTGTTGCTCTCTCCTTTCAGTTCCGCTGGGCTGTCAGCACAAGCCTGCAATATATTACCACGATTTGAATGCGGGTGCCAAATGGTTGGACAAGGTTGGCCGGCTACGCTTCTCCGCCGGCGATATGCCGTATCACATCCTCCAGTGAGATCATTCCCACCGGCCGCGCCACGGCCGGCCGCGCATGCAGGATGACCAACTGCTGGACGCCGTGATCCAACATCAACTGCACTGCCGCCTTGATAGGGATATCCGGCACGATGGTCACCACATCCGTCTTCATGATCTCCTCGGCGCGCATATCGAGCCGATCCTCGACAAACGCCCGCGCGATGTCTTCACACGAGATAATGCCGGCCACCTCGCCGGCGGCATCCAACACCACCACCGCGCTGCAGCGCGCCCGCGCCATCCGCCGCGCGGCTTCCCGCAGGGTCATGTCCATCGGGCAGGTCACCACCCCCCGGTGCATCACATCGCGCACCAGCATCGCGTCCTCCTCCTGTATAGCACCGTGCCGGCCGCACCGCGCGCCATGACAGGAGGCCCAGGGTAATCTCTCGCTGACTTGGGTGTGAGCTTCGTTCCCCTGGGCCTCCTATACGGTCGGACAATTTAGAAGATGGGGTCCATCATCAGGGCCGGATGCCCCTTCTCTTCCAGCCAGGGCAGCAGGCCATCCACGTCCGTGCAGATCGTCTCATCGGCGATCTTGTCGAGCAGGTCGGGGACGCCCTCGCGTTCGGCGGCTTTCTGCAGTTCCTCGCGCATCTGCTGTTTGAGGATGCTGGACATCCAGACCACACGCTTCAGGCCGCCGTCGGCGGAGATGAACTTGCGGCTGGTGATGTAGTACTTGCCGATACCCATCACGCCCGGCGTCTGCAGGCCGCCGCCGGCCATGCCGGCCAGTGTGGAGAAGGTCATGCCCGCCGGCGTCATCGAGGGATCCTCGCGGCTGACGATCATCACGCCGTTGGCCTCCGGGATGACCATCATGATGCACTCGAAACAGCCGCAGGCCGTCATGGGGTTCTCCATAATGGAGTACAGCGCCACCTGCTCCACCGTGCCGTTGGAATGCTGTTTGACGAACTCGTTCGGGCCGGTGAAATAGCCCTTGACCGGGTCCAGGCAGGTGCCTTTCGGGATGGGCTGGTTCGGGCCGGTCGGGTTAATCTCGTAAGAGGCCTTGCAGTCCAGCCAGTTGTAGGCGCCGCACAGGCCAAGGCGCTCCGGGGTCACCACGCAGACATGGTTCGGGGCGAAGGACTGGCACAGCGTGCAGGAATAGAAGGTGTCCACCGCCTCGTCGGTGAGGTCGGCCAGCCGGCGGTTGCGGTAATCGTACGCCTTGCGGGCCACCTCCAGCATCTCGGCCACCTTCTTCGGATCGGTGATGATGGTCACCTGTACCTTGTCCACGATGGCGCCGAAATCGGCATGGAAGCGGGCATAGAGAATCTCGCCCAGGTGCTTCAGGTTGAAGCCCTTCTGCGCGGCGGCTTTGCTGATGCGGATCCAGGTGATGTCGCGCTGGCCGATATGCTGGACGCCGGAAGCGCCGTTGATGAAGTAGTGGATCTGGCGCTCCAATACCGGCTCGAAGTCCTCCTGCATCTTGCGGCCGGCGACCTCCACCAGGATGCCCATATCCATGGAGCCGCCTTCCTCGACCTCTTCAAAGCCCGGGCCATCGATCACAATCTTGTGGTCCTCGATCTCATCCATATTGCGCATGCGCAGATACTCGAAACAGCGGGAATTCTTCCCACCGAATTCGATGCGCATATCGGCGCGGCGCACGCGCTCGCCCTCAAAGGCCGAACCATACGGAACGGGGATGGGCACCTCGGTGATCTTGATCTTCACACCGCGCACCTCAATGGCCCGCTGGACCAGGCGCTTGGCGCGCTCCAGATCGTTCTCCCCCTCGATATCGTCGAACGGCATGGAGATGACATGCTCGTAGCTGGTAATACCGGTGGGGAGAATCTGCGGGATGACCGTGTCGGCGATGGTCGGGAAGCCGTAGGAGATGGCGCCGGCGGCCGCGGCATACTTCAAATCGTCAATCTCGCCCAGCGCCAGCACAAAGGCGAAGACGCGGTACTTGTTGTACAGCAGGATCTCGCGCGCCTGGCCGCCCTTCATGCCGCCAAAGGTCAGCGCCGAGCGGGTG
>Ga0315298_1009145_pt1 | contig 12338 bp, 11 predicted proteins | sample WHS_1_MG_FD_203077 | JGI IMG/M metagenome (GOLD analysis project Ga0315298, IMG submission 203077) | Extremophilic microbial mat communities from Washburn Hot Springs, YNP, Wyoming, USA - WHS_1_MG | ecosystem: Environmental > Aquatic > Thermal springs > Hot (42-90C) | place: USA: Wyoming... | reverse complement strand
ACCAACGCTCGCTTCTGCTCCTTCTTGTTCAATGTCACCATCTCCGGTTCCATACTCTTTATGGTACCCCATGGGTGACATTTTCACTGAACCGTTACGGGGTGACAGAATCATAGACCATTCACATCCTCTCGTTGGCGGCTTGGCTTTTCCTCGCGCAGATGGTAAACTGAACCGAAACCGCGTGACGATGAAGCGCGACCATGGAGGTGGGAGAGGCGATGGCATGTGACTTCGCGGGGCTCGAAGTGTTGCTTGCCGGCCTGGACCGAACGCAACTGCAGACCCTAATCTGGCGATTGGTCGAACGGGTTCCGCCGATGGCAGAGATCGTCGAGAAGGAGATCCAAAGATTACATGAAGACCCAGCCGCGACGGCTTCCTTCCCTCCGACCAGATCCCGTCCCGATCCGGCCAGCATTGACGTGGACGCCATCCGCCGTCAGATCCGGGACATTCTTCAAGAGCCCGAGGATTTCGATTCGTTTTCAGACGTCTGGTACGCTAGTACTGCTGTGGCCGGTGTGCGCCAAGCGCTGCAGCAGGCCCTGTCCTTCGTCTACGCCGGCGATGGCCGGACTGCAATCACTATCCTTGAGGCGGTTACCACCGAATACATGAATGGCTGGGAGATGCTCGATGACTCGGACGGGGATGCCAGCGGTTTCTTCGCCGACCTCGCTAAGGCTTGGGCCGAGGCTATACCGGCCGCCAATCTGAGCGCCGCCGAACGAGACGCCTTGGTAGGCAAGCTTGCCGCCTGGAGTGAAGAACTGGAGGACTGCGGCGTCGGAGATACTTTCGTGGCGACCATCGAAGCGTCGCGTGGAGGATAGAAAGGAACGCCAATATGGCAAGAAGGGACGAGCCGAGCTATACCGACCTAGTATACGAGATACTGCGCTCGACGGCTCAGCCGTTGGCCTTCTGGGAGATTCTCGACGAGGTGAACCGCCGGCGGCCACTCACCACACGGAATCCCACGGCCACGATTCGGGGTGTGCTGTCGGCAGGTAGGCAATTGATCGGCGTTGGCGATGGCCGTTTCGGCTATCTGCCTCATCTGGAAGTCGGGAGCCTGCTCCGGTTGCCGCTAACCGAGTATCAGCCGGCGTATCACCCCCTGGTCTACCCCGAGGAGATCCGCGAAGCCCTCTGGCCTAGCTTCTTCGAGACCCAGAAACGCAGTGATAGGCGGCCCGTCCAGATCCGGCTGGCCAACGGCAAGATGATATCGTTGCCACTCGAATCTGTCGGTGCCAGTGTCTATGGCAGTCCGATGACCCCAACACTTCGTCACTTCTTGGTCAAGAGCCACGCCGCGGCCGGTGATTCCCTGTTAGTCCGGATCGTCAACGGGGAGCCAATCCGCGGCGAGGTACAGTTCGAACCTCGCGGCAAACGTGATGAAGCCGCCGTAGCCAAGCGCAACCGGGAACTGGCCGACACGGCATACGAAATCCTCAGCCGGAATCCGCCTCGCGACATGGCGTCCTGGGATCTCGCCGCTATGCTGCTCGGCCGCGGGGCTTACCGCTCCGATGTGGCACCGGACGCTCTCCCGGAAGTGCTGGGCAAGGACCAGCGCTTCCTCGAAACCGGATTTGGCAGGTGGATGTTGGCCGAGGCGGTGATGCCAGAGATGATGGACGTCATCCGTCGCCGCAAGAAGCTGGAGGGCGAATTGGTCGGGCTTGGGTCGGAAAGCCGGGTAGGAGAGGAAAGAGCCGTTTCCACGCTGGACATGCGTCGTGCCATGGGGCGAATGTTCGCCGATATCGGCGCGATGGTCTCGGAGCGGGAGTTCGAGTCCAATGACGACGTCAACGCCTTTCTGCGAGAACTGATGGCCAAAGGGGGAGTGCCGCGCCGCCAGCCCCGGACGCCGCTCGAGGAGGCGCAGGCACTGATGTACGATGCGTGGAGCACGGCCTCGTCACGCGAACGGGTTCGGCTGGCGAAGAAGGCGTTGGAGATATCGCCGGACTGCGCCGATGCTTATGTCATGCTGGCGGAGGAGACGGCGCGAGACGCAGCGGAGGCGGCCGATCTCTACGCCAAAGGGGTTGCGGCTGGGGAGCGGGCACTGGGGCGGGAGGCCTTCGAGAATGATGCCGGAAGCTTCTGGAGTATCGTCCAGACTCGCCCCTACATGCGTGCACGGCTCGGGCTGGCACTCGCGCTCTGGTCGATGGGCCGGCAGCAGGAAGGAATCGGGCATGCCCGGGAATTGCTCAGGCTGAATCCAGGCGACAACCAGGGGGTACGCTACCTGTTGCTCGCCTGGCTCCTCGAAGTCGGCGACGACTCCGGAGTGAAGAGGCTGCTAGGCCGGTACGACGAGGCTTCAGCCGAATGGGCGTACGGCCGCACGCTTCATGCCTTCCGTACCGAGGGCGACACGAAACGCGCAAGGAATTTGCGCGCCGAGGCGCAGAGGCAGAACCCCTACGTCCCGGCGTACCTGCTGGAACGCAAACGGATGCCGCGTCGGCTCCCCGAGATGGTCGGCTTTGGCGACGAGAGCGAGGCTATCGCCTGCGCCGCCCACCAGATGGCCGCCTGGCAGAACACGCCCGGTGCGATCGCCTGGCTGGCCCGAAGTAGCTGAGAGGCTGGTGGCCTTCAGTTCTCCGCTGTCAGTGGGCCGGGCGCCAAGGAATAGCCAGGGATAACGAGGCTGAACAGGGTATACACCTTAGTCTATTCGCAAATCCTGTTCACCCTCTCAAAGCGAGAGCCCGCCAACTGAGGAAGGCCGACAGGCGATAGCATCTCAGTCCACCAGCGCCTGATAAACCATCTTCTGGAAATCCTGGCGGATGATCAGATCGGCGTTCATGTCGTAGCCGCGCACCTGGGTGAAGAAGAGGCCAAACAGGTCTTCCTTCGGGTCCGCGAAATAGGCCGTGCAGTAGGCGCCACCCCACCCATAGGTTCCCACCGAGCCAGGCAAAGGTGTACCAGAGAGATCCTTGCGGACATAGACACCTAGGCCGAAACCATAGCCGGGCCCCGATAGGTAGACCGGGATGTCGCCGATGTGATTGGTGGTCATCAGCTCGACCGTCTTGCGGCCTAGCAGGCGGACGCCGTCGAGGACCCCGCCGTTGAGCAGCATCTGCGCGAAGCGGGCGTAGTCCGCTGGCGTGGAAAGCAGCCCACCGGATCCATTAGGCACGACTGGGCCGTTCACCGAGGCGCTGGTAGCAACGGTATCGGCCAAGCCATAGGTACGCCTGGTCTGAGGATCGACTGCGTAGGCCGGCCCGAACCGCGCGATCTTCTCCTTCGGCAAGAGGTAGGAGGTATCGACCATCCCAAGCGGATCGAAGATCCTTTCCTTCATGAACTGGTCCAGGGGCTGTCCGGAAAGGACCTCGACGATGACCCCAACCGCGTGCAAGCCGGCGCTATAGTCCCACCGGGTCCCAGGGTGAAAGTCGAGGGGGGACTTCGCCAGGATTTCCATCGTCTCTCGCGCCGAACGAAGTGTCCCCCCTGCCTGTGGCGCCCTAGCGCTCTCGAAGGCTGCTCGGGAGAAGCCTGCCGTGTGCGTAAGGCAGTCGCGGAAAGTGATTTCCCGCGCCGCAGGCTCCGTATGCATATGACCGGCGGTCCAGACCCTAGGCCGCCGGAATTCGGGTAGGACCCTGGCAATAGACTGGTCCAGCAGGAAGCCCTGCTCTTCATAAAGCATCAGGAGGGCCACCGCGGCGATGGGCTTGGTCATCGAGGCGATGCGGAAGATCGTGTCCGTAGTGTAGGGGACATTGTTCTCTACGTCTTTTAAGCCTTGGGCCTCCAAATGGACGACCCGGCCGTGCCGGGCGACCAGCGTGACGGTGCCCGGAACCGACCGCTTCTCGATGTAGCGCCGCATCGCGGGACCGATGCGCGCCAGCCGTTCAGAGGAAAAGCCGACCTCTTCTGGTTCAGCCAGGGGTAAGCCTGCAGGCAGCGTACCGAGAGGCTTCGACGTGTTCATGCTGTGACATCCTCCATATTCTCTAGCTGGAACTTGGACTGGAAGACTTGAATGAAGATAAGAGGAAACTGGCTCGTCATCCGAAGTGCTCAGGTTCCTCGGTGCTGATCGCCCTTCTTGGACATAGCCCTTCACCAGGGCGCTCGTGTCGAGGTAGTTTAGGACCATCTACCGTTATTCCGTCCTACAGTCGGTCTTCTCTGTCGGCTATTACCGTTGCCAACAAGGGCGGTTCGAGCTTCGGGAGCGAACGGCAGTAATCCCTTGCGTCGGGCAACCTCTCGGAGGGCCGCAGTTCGGGTGGCAGCATGGTGATATCGAATCCCACGGCAAGACTGCCAAGTACGGAGCGGATATGCTTGACCTGGGTGACGACCGGGCTCGATCTACTCCGGGTGTCTTCGTCGCGGGCCAACGCTTCGCCAATGGCTTCGACGATGAATTGGTTCAGAGACAAACCACGACTCCTGGAGACTGCTTGAAGACGCTTATGCAAGTCGTCTGGTAACCTGACTGTCACCCTGCTCATCCCGAGCTCCTGATGCGATCGTGACACCATGATGTCATAGTATAACAGCTTGGTAGTTTGAATACCAGCATTGCATCGCCCCACTGAGGAAGAGTGGGCTTGGTGGATCGAAGGGAGCCTGACGTGCTAGAATACCATCGCTCCCTAAAACGCACCGCTATGACAGGGAAATGAACGACCATGCATAGAAGAGGCCACGTCTTGAAATGGATTCTGGGCGCCCTCGTCGTCGTGGCCCTTTTCGATCTCTGCTTATTCCTTTCTACCCGACGCGCGGCGCATGGCCAGAGTGCCGTCGCTACGCCAACCCCTTCGCCACTGGCACTGCTGGCTCCGACAAGCGCACCACCCGGCACCGGGCTTGTGATCACGCCAACAACCGAGGCGACTGCTCCTGCATCGCCCAATGACCTCCTCTACATCGTCGACAAGCAGCATACCCTTTCCGCCAGCTACGTTCCACCTGACTTGGTGCCGCTGACAACCGTACGCACCACCACTCCCAAGCAAATGGTGAGGCGCGTCGTCCTCCCTCATCTGGAGAAACTGATCGCTGACGCGAAAGCCGCAGGCTTCGAATTGGCGGTCACTTCGGCATACCGGTCATACAGTGAACAGGAAGCAACCCATGCCTATTGGGTGCGCATAGAGGGGGAAGCAGCGGCAGATAGAGTAAGTGCTCAGGCTGGCCAAAGCGAACATCAACTAGGTCTCGCCCTGGATCTAACCAGCGCCGGCGCAGGCTTCATCCTCTCCGAGAATTTCGGATCGCTCCCCGAAGGCAAGTGGTTGAGAGAGAACGCTCATCGCTACGGGTTCATTATCAGATATCCTGAAGGGAAAGAGAGCGTGACTGGGTACGCCTACGAGCCTTGGCACATTCGGTATGTTGGCGAGGAGGCTGCAACGGCCATTTTTCAACAGGGAATTACGTTGGACGAGTACATGCGTTCCAAGAGGTAGAGACTCGCTCTACGCCTCGGCAAGGCTGGCAGGGGCGACGTCGTTGTCGCCGGACCGTTCACGGGATAATGTCCATCCCTTTCCAGGCGTCGAGCTCTTCGCGATATGGGTCGATCTCTACCCGGCAGGGCACGTCGAGGATCATCGTGGCGCGGTTATCGATGGTATAGGACGGCCAATGCGGAATCCCCGGATGACTCGGATTGCCGTCCCGGGCAAATGCGATCCACGCCTCACTCACCGCCGTCGCCAACTGATACTTGTCGGGGCGACTGCCCGTAATCGCCGCGTCGTCGACATTGTCGAACACAAATGGGATCTCCAGAGCATGGGCAGCCTTGAACAACCCACCGAGGTAGTCAGATTGCCAAGTGAATAGATACATGAAAACGGGGGCTGGGCCGCCGGCTAGCTTGCGTTCGACAAGCTTGATGCACCCGATCCGCCGGTCCTCGCTAGCGATACCAATCAGGAGATCCCAAGGCGTCGCTTCGGGACGAGTCTTCTTGTAAACGGCTAGGATGCTTTCCATGCGGTCGCCGAGCGATCCCGATAGACGCTCGCGTAGCTCCTCCTCCGTCAGCCGGCGACGACGGGGGTCGGCAGCCAGAAAAAGCGCCATTTCGTCTCGGTTCGTGCCGATCAGCAGCGGGACGTCCGCCGCCGTGGGCGCTGCCACGGGGTCGAAAGGATTGGCGGGAAGATATCGCCCATCCACCACCGGCGAAAGCCGCATAAGAGCTCGATCCGACCGGCCGGTTTCGCCCCGCGGTTCTGGTGATAGGGGGCCAACGGCTGCCAGCAACTCCTGTGCTGGCAGTTGCTGGAGCTTGTCGATCTCGCTCGGCTTGATCCCGAGTTTGGCGAGGAGGCGTTCGGCGAAGTCTGTCGCCTCTTTGGGGTCTCGGCCCCGCAACGCAGGGCTACTCTGCACGATGCCCCGCCGGAACAGGCCCTTGGCCGAGGGCATGGCCATGAGAATGCTCACCTTCCGGCCGCCGCCAGACTCGCCAAAGATCGTCACGTTGCTGGGGTCGCCGCCGAAGGCGGCAATGTTGTCGCGCACCCATTCCAGTGCCAGGACGATGTCCAGCATTCCAGCCATGCCAGAGCCGGCAAACTCCTCCCCCGCGATGTCGGCCAGGTATAAGAAGCCGAAGACATTCAGCCGGTGATTAATGGTGACCACCACCACGTCACCGCGTTTGGCGAGGGCCGCACCATTGTACACCACCTCCGATCCAGCGCCTTCGGCAAAGCCGCCGCCATGCAGCCAGACCATCACCGGACGCTTGCCGCCATCGCCAACGGCGCGTGTCCAGACGTTCAGGAACAGGCAGTCTTCATTCTGAGGCAATACCGGGTTGTGTCCCATCACAGGCTTCTCGGGCACGTTCACTAGCCACCCTGTCTGCGGACAGATCGGCCCGAACTCGGTGGCGTCACGCACGCCGGCCCATGGCTCTGGCGGCAGCGGTGGCCGGAAACGGCGGTCGCCGCTGGTCGGCCCACCGTAGGGTATGCCTCTGAAGACCAACACATCGCGGTCGGTGGTGCCGCGGACCTTTCCTGCGGTCGTATCTACTACAGGCTCGCTCATGGTTCTCTCCTTTTTCTCAGACTATTAATGCCGACGCCACTATTGTCTGCCTCCTGATCAACCTTTGTCAAGATGCTGCGGCGCGCCGCTGTTCAGGGCTGCAAGAGATGAGCACTTACTGCCTTATGCTTGGAATGCCATAAGGCCATCGACCGTCGGCTTCATCGAGGGGCCGCCCTCGCTACCGTGGAGCGGCTGAACGAGAAGAAGCTGGCAACTTTGGACCGACACCGAAGAGAGCGCTTCTCCGGCGAGCTCTTTCGCCTCTTCAAAAGGGCCACATCCTCTTTGCATGCGCAGATCGTCTTGTTCGGCATGCGCCGATTATGCGTATATGCATATGGTTTGTCAGTAGTTTGAGTTTCCTTGTGTCCAGATCTGCGCATTCTGCAGGCCGGGTTGAGGTATTGCGGAGACAGGAAACGCACGGTCGAAAGTGGCAACCGTGCGCGGCCTTCGTCATGATACTAACGTCGACGTGGAAGTGCTCACACCAATGACGACTAGGGAGCAGCAATGAACCTGGAACTGCGGCCACCCAGCGTCCGGGAGATGATGCGTCTTTGGCTGCACGCCTTGGTAGGCGGCATGCTTGGGGATGACCCCGAGCAGGTGAGTATGGTGAAATGTAGTGATGCGATCTGCACCGTGCATGGTATACTGTCTTTCACACCATTAGGGAAGAGGTAAACAGCCGGTGGAAAAGCTGACCTTCGACATCGACACGGTGGTGGAACGGGTCCGCATTGCCGTTCAGGCCTTTCCGAAAGCGGCGCTTTTCGAGCTCGCGGAAGACGGTTTCAACTCCCCCTTCGAGGTGCTCGTCGCCTGCATCATTTCGATCCGGACCCTCGATGAAGTAACCCTGACCGTTGCCAGGCGCCTCTTCGCCTGTGCTCGCACGCCAGAGGCGATCAGTCAGATATCGGTGGCGGAGCTTGATCGGCTCATCGGCCCCACGGCATTCCATGAGTCGAAGGCGCCCCAGATCGCCGCCATCGCCCGTCGCGTAATTACCGAATTCGGCGGCGTGGTCCCCTGCGACGACGTGGTGCTTCGTTCCTTTGGCGGCGTGGGGCCGAAGTGCGCGAGCCTGGTGCTGAGTATTGCCTGCGGCCTGCCGCGAGTGTCCGTGGACGTCCACGTCCACCGCGTGACGAATCGCTGGGGTTATGTGGCCACGAGGACGCCAGAGCAGACCATGACCGCCCTGGAGGAGAAGCTGCCCAAGCGCTACTGGGTGGAGATCAACAAGCTGCTCGTACCCTTCGGCAAACACATCTGCACCGGCCGCTTGCCTTTCTGCTCGACCTGTCCGGTGCTCCTCTTCTGTCGTCAGGTCGGCGTGACGGCGCACCGATGACCTTCCACAATGCCATCGTCTGCACTGCCAAACAACCCCAGGTCGGAGACAGGAAGTCCTTCACCGGCTCAATCGGCGGCCATCCACCCGGTGTTGAACCTAAGAGACGACCGTAGAAGCCGCCAGGTCAAACCCATTCCTTGCCTGCAGCTTCCGATTGACACTATGCACCAACTGGGTTATAGTAGATCGCAAGGGAGCAGGTTGCCACATCCTTGATGCGAGGACTCAGGCAAGAGGGTTCTGCACTCCCGGTTTCTCCAGCATCGGGACACTATCGAGGATAGCGCCGAGACCATGCCGGTACTTGTGTCGCCGCAAGGGTAGACGGAATGGAGAATGAATGATCGATGGGAACTAGAGCATTTTGGGGTTTCTTCCGGAGGAAGAAGAATGATGAGCCCAGTGGCAGCGCGTGTCGTATCGCACTTCAATCCCCAGCGGGGACTATCGCCGATTCACCCAATCTGACCTTTGCCGAGCGGCTCAGGCGCCTGTTCCCAGAAGAGGTAGACGAATCGGGACTCAAGATCCGTCGTCGGTGAGGCTGAGGATCGCTCCCGTGTGGGGCATCGACGCTACATGTGCGACGTGTCTGCTCTAGAGGAGTAGGACGAGGGTGCAACATATCATTGCTGAGGCCTTGCCTCAACTGCGTAGGCCTGTCCTGATTGCCGCTTTCGCGGGCTGGAATGATGCTGCGACGGTGGCTACGTCGGCAGTGCGGTTCCTGGCTCACCACTGGTCTGCGACGAAGTGTGCGCACCTTGACCCAGAAGAGTTCTTTGTCTTCACCGAGACGCGACCTGAAGTGCGGATCGTGCAGGGCGCACAGCGCGAGATCGAATGGCCCAGTAATACCTTCTATTACTACCAGGCTGAGCGGCTCACACGCGATTTTCTCCTCCTCTTGGGCATCGAACCGCAGCTTCGCTGGAAGGCCTTTACGCGGGAAATCGTCGACTTCTGCCTCCTATCCGGTGTGAGGATGGTGGTTACTCTCGGAGGGCTTCTGGCCGACGTATTACATTCCGCCCCGGTTGCCCTGACTGGCTCGTCGAGCGATCCGGAGATGGCCGCTCGGCTTAGCCGCCTAGGGTTGCGTGCTTCGGCTTACCAAGGCCCAACTGGCATCGTCGGCGTATTAGGCACGGCTTGCCGGGAGGTCGGGATCACCACGGCCAGCATCTGGGGGAGCGTGCCGCACTACATTTCAGCTATGCCCAACCCCAAGGTCTCTGCCGCTATGCTCGGGAAACTTGACGCTTTCCTCGACCTTAACCTCGACCTCCACGGTTGGCATGTCGCCGCTGCCAAGTTCGAGAAGCAGGTCTCGGAAGCCGTTACTGCCAATCCGGAGGTCGCCGAGTACGTCCGCAAGCTCGAGGAACGCGAACGGGAGCGCGCTTCTGAACTCGAACCAGAGGAGGCCCCGTCCTCAAGCGAGTTTCCGAGCGGCGAGGCAGTTGTCCGGGACCTGGAAGAGTTCCTTCGACGACGACAACACAAGAGCGAAGATGACTCTCCTGAGTAGTGGCATCTGTCCTTGGTTTGCCTCACAAGGCCGTTCTCAGCGCCAATCGCGGGGATAATGCTCAGCGGTCAACCTTGACGCAGCGTCGGACGGGTGGTACCATTTCGTGAAAGTGCATCATGGAAAGGTACCCTCCGCCCCACTCGAGTCCCGCAGTCGTCGACGAAACTCGATCGTCCTGAGGACCGGCAGAGGTGCCACTACCTCGTATCAGCCTGACGGAAGAAAACAGTGGATCAGCTTCGAAGAACCGGGATCAACGTCCTTGGAGACGTGCCGTGGGGCACGCACTTCTGTCAATTCTGCCAGACTAAGGATGATCTGGTCGACATTCTCGTTCCCTATTTCAGAGCGGGGCTAAGTGATAATGAGTTCTGCATGTGGGTTACCTCAGACCCCCTCGGTCCAGAACAGGCCAAAGAAGCATTACGAAAGGCCACACCTGATATCGATCGCTATCTCGAGAATGGCCAACTAGAGATCATCCCGTACACCGATTGGTATGTCAGAGACGGAGTGTTTGACTCGCAGAGAGTGCTCGACGGATGGGTCGAGAGGCTCAATAGCGCCCTGGCCAAGGGCTACGCCGGCCTGCGGTTGACCGGAAATACGTTGTGGCTAGAGAAGGCCAACTGGCAAGACTTCACCGACTACGAAGCCGCCATCAACGACGTGATCGGCAAGTATCGGATGATCGCGCTGTGCACCTACTTGCTGGGCCGATGCACCGCGTCGGAAATCATGGACGTGATCAAGAATCATCAATTCGCCCTCATCAAGCGGCAGGGGGAATGGGAACTCGTCGAAGCTTTGGAGCGCGGACAGCTAAGACAGGCGCTACGCGAGACTGAGGAGAAGTACCGAATCGTAGCTGATAACACCTACGACTGGGTATTCTGGGTCAGCCCCGAAGGCCGTTTTCTCTACTCTTCTCCGGCCTGCGAGCAGATTACCGGCTATGCCCCAGGTGAGTTCGAGAAGGATTCTGAACTGATGGGCCGCATCATTCATCCAGCCGATCGTGCAGCCTATTTGGGACACCGCCGGGCGGAACTTGGTATCCAAGGGACGATCGAGTTGGAATTCCGCATTACCCGTCGCGACGGGACTGAACGCTGGGTTGGGCATTTGTGCCAGCCAGTCATCAATGCGGAGGGACGCTACCTTGGAACTCGCGGTACCAACCGCGACATTACCGAACGGAAGCAGGCAGAGGCCGAGATCCGGAAACTCAACCAAGACCTGGCACACCGCGCGGCGGAGCTCGATGCGATCAATAAAGAGCTGGAAACATTCAGCTACTCCGTCTCGCACGATCTGCGAGCGCCCCTCAGGAGCATGGATGGTTTCAGCCAGGCGCTGCTGGAAGACTACGCCGAGCGGCTGGATGCGGAAGGCCGGAGCCATCTTCAACGCATCCGGACAGCGAGCCAGCGTATGGCACAGCTCATCGACGACATGCTGAGTCTCTCACGTGTGACACGAAGCGAGATGCATCTTGACACGTTCGATATGAGCGCTTTGGCACAGCAGGTCGTTACGGAGATCGGAAGCAGCCAACCGGAAAGGCAGGTGGAGTTCTGCATCGAGCCAGGCCTGGTGGTGAACGCGGACAGAAGGCTAATCCGAATCGCGTTGGAGAACTTGCTAGGTAACGCCTGGAAGTTTACTAGTAAACATCCTCGGGCGAGGATCGAGCTGGGCATGGTCGACCAAAATGGTGAGAGAGCGTACTATGTGCGTGATGATGGAGCCGGTTTCGATGCGGCCTATGCTGGCAAGCTCTTTGGCGCCTTTCAACGTCTGCACGGAGCTACCGAGTTTCCCGGGACCGGCATCGGCTTGGCCACGGTGCAACGTATCATTCACCGGCATGGCGGTCGGGTATGGGCCGAAGGTGCAGTAGAGCGCGGCGCGACCTTCTACTTCACGCTGTAGCCAGCTAGGAGAGACATGGAAGACAAGGTTATCCTACTGATAGAAGACGATCCTGACGACGAGGCTTTGACCCTCCGGGCACTCAGGAAGCACAATATCCTGAACAAGGTAATTGTCGCCCGCGACGGTGCGGAGGCGTTGGATTACTTCTTCGGTACAGAAGACCACTTCGCTGGAGACACCCGCGTGAAACCCCAAGTGGTCTTGCTCGACCTGAAGCTCCCTAAGGTAGATGGCTTGGAGGTTCTCAGGCGCATACGCGGTGATGATCGAACAAAGCTACTACCTGTGGTCGTTCTGACCTCCTCAAGGGAGGAGGAGGACCTGATCGCCGGCTACAGCCTCGGAGCTAATAGCTATGTGCGCAAGCCAGTCGATTCCGTCCAATTCACCGAGGCAGTACGACAGCTCGGTTTATACTGG
>Ga0315298_1009144_pt1 | contig 12338 bp, 9 predicted proteins | sample WHS_1_MG_FD_203077 | JGI IMG/M metagenome (GOLD analysis project Ga0315298, IMG submission 203077) | Extremophilic microbial mat communities from Washburn Hot Springs, YNP, Wyoming, USA - WHS_1_MG | ecosystem: Environmental > Aquatic > Thermal springs > Hot (42-90C) | place: USA: Wyoming... | reverse complement strand
AGATTCTGCTCCTGCGCGGCTCGCGCCTGCCGGACGTTACGGAAAACGGCTTCCTGGTGGTCTTCGACGACATCACGCATCTTGTCCAGGCGCAACGGAACGCCGCCTGGGGCGAGGTTGCGCGGCGCCTCGCCCACGAAATAAAGAATCCGCTCACTCCGATTCAGCTTTCTGCGGAGCGATTGCAGCACAAGCTGGCGGAAAAGCTTAGCCCCCAAGACGGCAAAATACTGACCAGATCCACCCAAACCATAGTCAATCAGGTTGCCGCCCTGAACAGCATGGTGGATGCCTTCAGCAAGTATGCGAAATCGACCGAACCCAACTTCCAGATTGTCGATCTCAATCACCTGGTCCGGGAGATACTCGCGTTGTACGAGTCGCCTCTGGTTTGCATGCAGCTCGACGAGACTTTGCCCAGAATAAGCGGAGACCAGACCCAGTTGCGCCAAGTCATACACAATTTGCTCAAAAACGCACAGGACTCTCTGGCGGACTCCGACGCGCCCCAGATTACCGTGGCCACAGAAACCCTCGATGGTTTCGTGAGACTGAGCATTTGCGACAACGGTCCCGGTTTTCCGGAAAACCTGATGCATCGGGCCTTTGAACCCTACGTCACGACGAAACCGAAGGGTACCGGATTGGGGCTTGCGATCGTGAAAAAGATCGTGGAAGAACACAATGGTACGATTCAAATTGAAAATGTCAGTCCGGGGGGCGCCTGCGTCAGCATCGTCTTCCCCTCGGTCACGGAGGCTTGAATGAGCGCGAATCAGATTCTTGTTGTTGACGACGAAGTCGGTATCCGGGACTTGCTGTCGGAAATCCTTTGGGACGAGGGGTATCAGGTCATTCTCGCTGAAAACGCGAGCGAAGCCCGGCAATTCAGGAGCAAGAGCAGGCCGGATCTGGTGCTGCTGGACATCTGGATGCCGGACACGGACGGGATTACGCTGCTGAAAGAGTGGGCAAGCTCCGGACTCCTCACCATGCCCGTGGTCATGATGTCCGGGCACGGCACCATCGATACGGCAGTGGAAGCGACGCGCATCGGCGCCTGCGATTTCCTTGAAAAACCCATAGCGCTCCAGAAGCTTCTCAACACCGTCGGACGGGTACTGCAAAAAAGCGCACTCGGCACCAGCGAACCGATTTCCCTCTCCGCCCTGGGAAAAAGCAGCATTGTCGCCGAACTGAAGAAAACCCTGGAACATGCCAACAAGCTGCCCTTCCCTGTTTTCCTGACGGGAGAGCCGGGCTCGGAAATAGAAATTTGCGCCCATTTTTTCAGGAACCCCAATTTTCCCTGGATAGAACTGAAAGACGCTTCCGAGTTGAACAAAGAAAATGCTGATCTGCTCAACAAGGCAAAGGAAGGCATCATTTTCATCAAGGAAATAGGGGATCTTAGCCGAGAAGAGCAGAAAGGCCTGCTTTTTCTCCTGGATAAACTGGAAAATCACGGCATCAAGCTGGTTTGTGCGTCCACCAAACCATTGGCAAACCTGGTTGCCTCCGGAAATTACGACGCTGATCTCTTCCAGAAATTGATGAGCCTGACCGTAGTCATTCCACCGCTGAGGGCACACCCTGAAGATATTCCCAATCTCGCCAGTCTCATTCTTTCCAGGTACGCAGAAGCCCGGGAAACGCCCCTGAAACAGTTCAGCACGGCATCTCTCAATGCATTGCGCAATTACGCCTGGCCAGGAAATCTGGCCCAGTTGATGGCCGTAGTCAAATCGCTTGCGCTGACCTCGCTGGAAGACGAAATCACGCTGGCAAATACCCATCAAATACTCTCGAAACAGGAAAATCCGATCGCCTCGAACAGCCAGCCCTTTTCACTGGATATGCCCTTGCGCGAAGCCAGGGACATGTTCGAGAAAATGTATTTCGAATATCACCTGTCAAAGGAGAGCGGCGGGATAAGCAAGATCGCCGAAAATGTCGGCCTAGAGAGAACCCATCTTTACCGGAAGTTGAAGCAGCTCGGAATCAGCTTCAAGAAAGCGTGATTTTTTCAATGTGTGAAATGTGCATAACTGGATTCTGGACAACGTAAACAAAATACCGCACAAACTATCCACAACAAAACCGCCTGAAAATTCGCACCGAAAAAATATACAACCTTTTGAAAATAATGTTTTTAATAACCTATACAATATTTCTGACCGCTTTATTAGCTGTTAATGTTTTTACATACAGTAAATACTAAACATGTCAGACCATTATTGCCTTGCAAGCGGGTATTGAGTAATAATCTCAAATCTTTCGGTCGGGGAAGCTGCTACTCTCCCTATTGCAATCAACTGTCATAAATTATGGCCCCTGACTCTACAAGGGCGACGAGGAATTTAAACGATGGCAACTTCACAAGATTCGAGCAAACCTACCTATAGCAAGCTGGCCAATGCCATTCGCGCCCTGGCTATGGATGCTGTGCAAAAGGCAAATTCCGGACACCCCGGAGCGCCCATGGGGATGGCTGAAATAGCTGAAGTTTTGTGGAATCGCCATCTGCGTCACAATCCTGCGAACCCGAAGTGGGCGGACAGGGACAGATTCATTCTGTCCAACGGTCACGGCTCGATGCTGATCTATGCACTGTTGCACCTTACCGGCTACGATCTGCCCATGGAGGAACTCAAGCGCTTCAGGCAGATGCACTCGAAAACGCCAGGCCATCCCGAGTATGGCTATACGCCGGGCGTTGAAACGACGACAGGACCCTTGGGACAAGGCATTACCAATGCAGTGGGCATGGCCATGGCAGAAAAAATTCTGGCGACGGAATTCAACAAGCCCGGCTTCGATATCGTAAACCATTACACCTACGTGTTCATGGGAGACGGTTGCCTGATGGAAGGCATTTCGCATGAAGCCTGTGCACTTGCCGGAACCTGGGGCCTGGGCAAGCTGATCGCATTCTGGGATGACAATGGCATTTCCATCGACGGCCACGTGGAAGGATGGTTCACTGACGACACGCCGAAGCGCTTCCAGTCCTACGGCTGGCATGTCATTGCCAACGTGGACGGGCACGATTCAGTGGCTGTGGACGCCGCCGTGGAGCAGGCCAAGGCGGTTACCGACAAGCCTACCCTGATTTGCTGCAAAACCATCATCGGCAGGGGTTCCCCGAACAAGGAAGGCACCCACGATGTGCACGGCGCAGCGCTGGGCGATGCAGAGATCGCCGATACCCGGGCCAATATCGGATGGCATTATCCGCCTTTCGAAATTCCCAAGGACGTCTACGAAGGATGGGATGCCCGGGTAAAGGGCGAGGGAATAGAGCGGCTCTGGAACAACAAGTTCGCGGAATACCAGCAGGCGTATCCTGCCGAAGCTGCTGAGTTCAAGCGCCGCATGGCAGGAGAATTGCCGTCCGGATGGGACAGGCACGTTGCCGAATTCATCGCCAAAACGAACGAAAAGGCCGAAACCATCGCCACCCGAAAGGCTTCGCAAAACTGCATCGCAGGATTGCAGCCCGCATTGCCCGAGTTCGTTGGCGGCTCCGCCGACCTGACCGGTTCCAACCTGACCAACTGGCCAGGCTGCCACCATGTCAGTGGAAAGACGCCTGGAAACTACATCAGCTATGGCGTTCGCGAGTTCGGCATGTCCGCCATCATGAACGGGATGAGTCTGCATGGCGGAGTGCTGCCTTTCGGGGGCACGTTCCTGATGTTCTCGGAATATGCGAGGAATGCGCTGCGCATGGCGGCATTGATGAAGCAGCGGGTGATCTATGTATTCACCCATGATTCCATCGGCCTGGGCGAAGACGGCCCGACGCATCAGCCGGTGGAGCAGACGGCAACCTTGCGCTACATTCCGAACATGGATGTCTGGCGTCCATGCGATACCGTCGAATCGGCCGTTTCCTGGGCAAGTGCCGTGGAAAGGAAAACCGGTCCTTCCTCGCTGATCTTCAGCCGCCAGAATCTCAAGTTTCAGCAAAGGGACGCGGCCACCATTGCCAACATCAAGAAGGGCGGCTATGTCCTTTCCAGGGAGCAGGGAAAGCTTCAAGCGGTGATCATCGCAACCGGATCCGAAGTCGATCTTGCCATGCAGGCCCAGAAGGCGCTCGGCGAAAAGGGAATTTTCGTGCGAGTCGTCTCGATGCCCTCAACCAACGTTTTCGATCGCCAGGATGCCTCCTACAGGGAAAGCGTCCTGCCAAAAGGTGTTGTTCGCATCGCAGTGGAAGCGGGCACCACGGATTTCTGGAGAAAATACGTTGGCCTTGACGGCGCGGTCGTCGGCATGGATACCTTTGGCGAATCTGCTCCGGCAGGCGATCTGTTCAAGCATTTTGGGTTCACCGTAGACAACCTGGTCAGCAAGGTGATGGGTGTCCTATAACAGGTTCTCAATACTTAGAGGGGATTAAAAATGGCAATTAAAGTTGGCATCAATGGATTCGGGCGGATCGGCCGCATGGTGTTTCGCGCTGCCGTCAAGGATTTTCCGGAAATCGAGGTTGTCGGCATCAACGATCTGCTCGAGCCGGACTATCTCGCCTACATGCTGAAGCATGACTCCGTGCATGGCCGGTTCAAGGGCGAGGTTTCGGTCGATGGCAATACCCTGGTCGTCAATGGCAAAAGAATTCGCCTGACGGCCGTCAAGGATCCCGCCGAATTGAAATGGAATGAAGTCGGCGCGGATATCGTGATCGAGAGCACCGGGCTTTTCCTGACCAAGGAAACCTGCGAGAAGCATCTTGCCGCAGGCGCGAAGAAGGTGGTCCAGTCGGCGCCCAGCAAGGACGATACTCCGATGTTCGTGTATGGCGTGAACCATGACAAGTATGCCGGAGAGAAGATCGTTTCGGCTGCTTCCTGCACCACCAACTGCCTGGCGCCCGTGGCCAAGGTATTGAACGACACTTTCGGCATCAAGCGAGGCCTGATGACGACCGTTCATGCTGCAACCGCCACCCAGAAAACCGTCGATGGCCCATCCAGCAAGGACTGGAGGGGCGGCCGGGGTATCCTGGAAAACATCATTCCTTCTTCCACTGGCGCGGCCAAGGCCGTGGGGGTGGTCATCCCGGAACTCAACAAGAAGCTGACGGGCATGGCGTTCCGCGTCCCGACTTCCGACGTTTCGGTGGTCGACCTGACCGTGGAACTGAACAAGGAAGCGACCTATGAGGCGATTTGCGCTGCCATGAAGAAGGCTTCCGAAGGCAGCATGAAGGGCGTTCTCGGCTATACCACGGAAAAAGTTGTTTCCACGGATTTCCGCGGTGAAACCTGTCCCTCGGTATTCGATGCCGAGGCTGGCATTGCCCTGGACCCGACTTTCGTCAAGGTCGTGTCCTGGTATGACAACGAGTATGGCTATACCTGCAATCTGATGCGCCTGGTCGGCGTCGTCGCCAAGGGGTAAGCATGGGTAACTTCATTCGAATGACCGACCTGGATCTGGCAGGAAAGCGCGTGCTGATTCGCGCCGACCTGAACGTGCCCGTCAAGGACGGCAAGGTGACTTCGGATGCCCGGATCACGGCATCCATGGCCACCATCAACCACTGCCTGAAGCAGGGTGCGAAAGTGATGGTCACGTCCCATCTGGGCCGCCCGACGGAAGGCGAGTTCTCCGAGGAAAACTCGCTCAAGCCGGTTGCCGACGATATTTCCAGGCGGCTCGGGAAACCTGTGCGGCTTGTCCGCAACTGGGTCGACGGCGGCTTCAAGGTTGCCGACGGCGAACTGGTCGTGCTGGAAAATTGCCGCTTCAACACAGGCGAAAAGAAAAACCTGGACGACACGGCGAAAAAATATGCTGCGCTTTGCGACGTGTTCGTCATGGACGCCTTCGGAACGGCGCACCGTGCGGAAGCTTCTACCCATGGTGTGGCCAAATATGCGCCCGCAGCATGCGCCGGCATCTTGCTGACGGAAGAACTGGATGCGCTGCAAAAGGCGCTGGCGAATCCGGTGCGCCCCATGGTCGCCATTGTCGGCGGATCGAAGGTATCGACCAAGCTTACGGTGCTCGAAGCCCTTTCCGAAAAAGTCGATCAGTTGGTCGTGGGCGGCGGGATAGCCAATACGTTCCTGAAAGCTTCCGGCAAGAACATCGGCAAATCGCTTTGCGAAGACGATCTGGTTCCGACAGCCCAGGCGCTGATGGGCAAGATGACCGCGCGCGGCGCGACCATTCCCATTGCAGTCGATGTGGTGGTGGGCAAGAAATTCGACGCGAACGAACCCGCCGTGACGAAAGAGGCTTCGGAAGTCACCGACGACGACATGATATTCGACATCGGTCCGAAGTCTGCGCAGGAACTCGTCGACATCATCATGAAGGCCGGTACTGTGGTATGGAACGGCCCGGTAGGCGTATTCGAGTTTGATCAGTTCGGCGAAGGGACCAAGGCCATCGCCAAGGCCATTGCCGAAACGAAAGCCTATACGCTGGCCGGCGGCGGCGACACCATCGCGGCAGTGCAGAAGTACGACATTTACGACAAGGTGTCCTACATTTCCACGGCTGGCGGTGCCTTTCTCGAGTTTCTCGAAGGAAAGAAGCTGCCCGCAGTCGATATTCTGGAACAGCGCGCAAAATGAACGAAACAGGCCGGCCCATTGGGCCGGTCTTCACTTTGAATGACCCGCAAATATGCAACGAAGAACTAAGATTGTAGCAACGCTGGGCCCGTCCTCAACGGACGCAGCGACGCTGGAGAAAATGATTACCGCCGGCGTGGATGTGGTCAGGATGAATTTCTCGCATGGCACGGCCCAGGATCACATCCACCGCGCCGAGCTGGTGAGGAAGATAGCGGATAAGCAGGGCCGGTCGGTCGGGGTGATGGCCGATCTGCAGGGCCCAAAAATCAGGATAGGGAAATTCGAGCAGGGAAAAATCCAGCTCGAAAAGGGCGCCCCGTTCGTGCTCGATGCCAATTGCGAGTTTGGCAACCAGGATCAGGTCGGACTCGACTACAAGGATTTGCCGAAAGACGTTTCCCCTGGCGATATGCTGTTGCTCGACGATGGCAGGATCGTTCTCAATGTGGTCTCGATCGATGGGCCAAGGATATATTGCACCGTCAAGCACGGCGGCATTTTGTCGAACAACAAGGGAATCAACCGGCTGGGCGGTGGGTTGAGCGCCCCGGCCCTCACGGCCAAGGACATGGAAGACATCGTCACTGCCGCCGAACTCAAGGCGGATTATCTGGCGGTCTCCTTTCCGCGCACCGGAGAGGACATCAATCTTGCGCGGAATTTGCTGCGCAAGGCCGGCGGCCACGGATTGCTGATTGCCAAGATTGAAAGGGCCGAGGCGATTCCCAGTCTCGAGGAAATTCTTGAGGCGAGCGACGGCATCATGGTGGCGCGCGGAGACCTTGGCGTGGAAGTGGGAGATGCGGCCGTTCCCGCGCTGCAGAAGAAAATGATCAAGCTCGCAAGGGCCAAGAACAAGCTGACCATCACGGCAACGCAGATGATGGAATCGATGATCGAAAATCCGATACCGACCAGGGCGGAGGTTTCCGACGTGGCAAATGCCGTACTCGACGGAACGGATGCGGTCATGCTGTCGGCGGAAACTGCCGCCGGAAAATATCCCGTCGAAACGATAGAGGCGATGGGGCGCATTTGCATCGAAGCGGAAAAGTCGGTCGAAGCTGCTCTCGAACGGGGATTCTTGAACCGGCGCGATTTCACGCGGATAGATCAGTCGATTGCCATGGCGACGATCTTCACTGCTTTTCATCTCAAGGTGAAAGCCATCGCTTCCCTGACGGAATCAGGATCCACCCCGCTGTGGATGTCCCGCATCAACAGCGGAGTTCCTATCTACGCCCTGACCAGCATCGAAGAAACCCGAAGGAAAATGACGCTTTATCGCGGCGTCTATCCCATGCTCGGCGAATTCAAGGGTTACAACAGGGACAAACTTCTGGAAAAGGTGGAAGATCTTTTGCTGCAAAACAAGATCATCGAAGACGGCGACTTCATCGCGCTCACCATCGGCGAGCCGATAGGCCAGCCGGGAGGAACCAATACGATGAAGATCGTCAAGGTAGGCGACAACAGAAAATAGCTGGTGTTTTTTTAGATTCTGAATTTATCCGAAGGAGAAAATTATGGCTCTCGTATCACTGAGACAGTTGTTGGATCATGCAGCGGAAAACGGCTACGGTCTCCCTGCATTCAACGTTAACAACCTGGAGCAGGTCCAGGCAATCATGCAGGCTGCGGACGAGTGCAACAGCCCGGTGATCATGCAAGGCTCCGCCGGGGCGAGAAAATATGCAGGGGAGGCATTCCTGCGCCATCTGATCGAGGCGGCTGTTGAGGCCTATCCGCACATTCCCATCGTCATGCATCAGGATCACGGCGCATCCCCGGCGATCTGCATCCAGGCCATACGCTCTGGATTTTCCAGTGTGATGATGGACGGCTCCCTCATGGAAGACGCCAAGACCCCTTCATCCTTCGAATACAACGTCGACGTGACCCGCCGGGTCGTGGAGATGTCCCACGCAGTGGGCGTTTCCGTGGAAGGTGAGCTCGGCTGCCTGGGTTCGCTCGAAACGGGCCAGGGCGAGAAGGAAGACGGCCACGGCGCGGAGGGCAAGCTGTCGCACGATCAGCTTTTGACCGATCCGGAAGAGGCTGCGTCGTTCGTCAAGCAAACCGGCGTGGATGCGCTTGCAATCGCGATCGGAACTTCCCACGGCGCATACAAGTTTACCCGCCCCCCGACCGGGGAAATCCTGGCGATTAACCGCATCAAGGAAATCCATGCGCGCATCCCCAACACGCACCTGGTGATGCATGGCTCCTCGTCCGTTCCTCAGGAATGGCTGAAGATCATTAACCAGTATGGCGGCGACATGGGAGAAACCTACGGCGTTCCGGTCGAGGAAATCGTCGAAGGGATCAAGCATGGCGTACGCAAGGTCAACATCGATACCGATCTGCGCATGGCTTCCACCGGCGCAGTCCGCAAATTCCTCGCGGAAGACCGCAAGAACTTCGATCCGAGAAAATTCCTCACCGTTGCGACCAAGGCGATGAAGGAAATTTGCAAGGCGCGCTACGAGGCATTCGGCTCTGCTGGCCAGGCGGCGAAGATCAAGCCGCTGTCTCTGGACCAAATGGCACAGCGTTATGCCAAGGGAGAGCTGAAGGCGGTTATCAAGTAAGCCTGGGCAACCTCATGAAAAGGCGGCCATGGCCGCCTTTTTTATTTGGCCTGCTTGAGCAGGAAGGACTTGAAGGCTTCCGCCACGCTCGATAGCCGCTTGTTCTGCCGGTGCACCAAATACCAATGACGAATGATCGGAAATCCTTCCACGTCGAGTACCTTGAGTCGGCCCGTTTCGACTTCGAGCAGCACCGTGTCCAGGGAAAGAATGCCCAATCCCATTCCGGCCTGAACGGCTTGCTTTACCGCCTCGGTGGTGCTCATTTCCATGCCTGTCTTGATCTGGACGTTATGGGAAGAGAAGTATTTTTCAGCGGCTAGCCGTGTTCCGGAACCCTGCTCGCGCATGATGAAGACTTCGTTCTGGAGCCTGGAGGCCGGAATGGCCGGCGTGTCGGCGAGCGGATTCCCGCTCGCTGCGATGATGACAAGGCGGTTTTCCATGAAGGAATAGGCCTCGATATCGATTCCTTCGGGAGGCGTGCCGAGAATGGCCAGGTCGATTTCGTTGTCGTGCAGCTGCTTCAATACCGATTCGCGATTGCCCACATTGAGGCTGACCTTGATCTGGGGATGGTCGGTGCAGAATAGTGCAAGAAGCTGGGGCGCAAAATAATTCGCCGTGCTGACCACGGAAATATTCAGCTTGCCCCGCTCCAGCCCCTTCAGCTCAGACAGGACGGATTCCGCCTCGCGGAGCTGCTGCGCGATGATCCGGCTGTAATGGTAAAGTTCTTTGCCCGCTTCGGTCAGAAAAATCTTTTTCCCCAATTGCTCGAACAGCGGCAAGCCGATATTTTCCTCCATCTGCTTGATCTGCATGGAAACGGCAGGTTGCGTCAGATGCATTTCCTTGGCGGCACGCGAAAAGCCCAGATTTCTAGCGACCGATTCGAATACGCTGAGTTGACGGAAAGTCAAATGGAGCATGTCGACCTATACTTGTTGTTCCGGCTATCGAAAAGGTCAATATATCATAAGCCATGACTGATGATAACAATCAAAATATCTGACTGTTTCTTATGATTGATGGTCGGTATAGTGTTTTCAAGTCGAAAGTGAACGACTCGCAACATCCCGGATTCGGGATATTTTTATTCTCTTGAGGAGGCTGCTATGGCTGTCAAAACCTACAATGCCGGCGTGAAGGAATACCGGCAAACTTACTGGATGCCCGAGTATACGCCGCTGGATACCGATATCCTGGCGTGCTTCAAAATCACCCCCCAGCCCGGCGTGGACCGCGAAGAGGCGGCAGCTGCTGTTGCAGCCGAGTCCTCGACCGGAACCTGGACCACCGTCTGGACCGACCTACTGACCGACCTCGATTACTACAAGGGCCGCGCCTATCGCATCGAAGACGTTCCCGGCGACGACACCTGCTTCTATGCATTCGTGGCCTATCCCATCGACCTTTTCGAAGAAGGCTCCGTGGTCAACGTGTTCACCTCCCTGGTGGGCAACGTGTTCGGTTTCAAGGCAATTCGCGCCCTGCGCCTGGAAGACGTGCGTTTTCCCATTGCCTATGTGAAGACCTGCGGCGGCCCGCCCCATGGCATCCAGGTCGAACGCGACATGCTCAACAAGTACGGCCGTGCGCTCTTGGGCTGCACCATCAAGCCCAAGCTGGGACTTTCCGCCAAGAACTACGGCCGTGCCGTTTATGAATGCCTGCGCGGCGGTCTGGACCTGACCAAGGACGACGAAAACGTCAACAGTCAGCCGTTCATGCGCTGGAGGCAGCGCTTCGACTTCGTGATGGAAGCTGTCCACAAGGCAGAGCGCGAGACCGGCGAGCGCAAGGGCCACTACCTCAACGTCACCGCTCCGACCCCGGAAGAAATGTACAAGCGTGCGGAATATGCCAAGGAAATCGGCGCCCCCATCATCATGCACGACTACATCACCGGCGGCTTCTGCGCCAACACGGGTCTGGCAAACTGGTGCCGCAACAACGGGATCCTGCTGCATATCCACCGCGCCATGCACGCCGTGATCGACCGCAATCCGCACCACGGCATCCATTTCCGCGTGCTGGCCAAGATCCTGCGTCTGTCCGGCGGCGACCACCTGCACTCCGGCACCGTTGTCGGCAAGCTGGAAGGCGACCGTGGCGCGACGCTCGGCTGGATCGACCTGATGCGCGATTCCTTCATCAAGGAAGACCGTTCGCGCGGCATCATGTTCGATCAGGACTGGGGTTCCATGCCCGGCGTGTTCCCGGTCGCATCGGGCGGCATCCACGTCTGGCACATGCCCGCGCTGGTCGCGATCTTCGGCGACGATGCCTGCCTGCAGTTCGGCGGCGGAACCTTGGGTCACCCATGGGGCAATGCTGCTGGCGCCGCAGCCAACCGCGTCGCACTGGAAGCCTGCGTTGAAGCGAGAAACAGGGGCGTTGCGATCGAGAAGGAAGGCAAGGCCATCCTGACCGAGGCAGCGAAATCTAGCCCCGAACTCAAGATCGCCATGGAAACGTGGAAAGAGATCAAGTTCGAGTTCGACACCGTCGACAAGCTGGACGTCGCCCACAAGTGATGAATGCCCCGGCGCAATGCGCCGGGTATCAAACGAAAACTGGAGAACATTATGTCTGAAATGATGGATTACAAAAGCCGCTTGTCTGACCCGGCCAGCCGCAAGTTCGAAACCTTTTCCTATCTGCCGGCTCTGGATGCCGACAAGATCAGGAAACAGGTCGAGTACATCGTGAAAAAGGGCTGGAATCCGGCTGTTGAGCATACCGAGCCCGAGCACCTGATGGACAACTACTGGTACATGTGGAAGCTGCCGATGTTCGGCGAGACCGATGTGGACAGGATCCTGGGCGAGGCAGCAGCCTGCCACAAGGCCAATCCCAACAACCATGTCCGTCTGGTCGGCTACGACAACTTTGCGCAAAGCCAGGGTACGGCGATGGTGATTTACCGAGGCAAGACGGTATAAAGCTTTCCCCGCCGCAAGGCGGGGTCTGACCACTTGATTCGCCGAATCAAGTGGTCAGACCCTTCCCAGATCATTTTCGAGGAAAAGACCATGAGCGACATCATCAGCCAGTACAGGATAGAGAAGGAACCCTATTATCGGGCCGTGTCGGACGAAGTGGCGCTGTACGAGGCGGCCTATTCGGTGCGGATGCCGATGAT
>Ga0315298_1009142_pt1 | contig 12340 bp, 12 predicted proteins | sample WHS_1_MG_FD_203077 | JGI IMG/M metagenome (GOLD analysis project Ga0315298, IMG submission 203077) | Extremophilic microbial mat communities from Washburn Hot Springs, YNP, Wyoming, USA - WHS_1_MG | ecosystem: Environmental > Aquatic > Thermal springs > Hot (42-90C) | place: USA: Wyoming... | reverse complement strand
AGACCGACGAACTTGGGGCTGCTGAATCCGTCCCAGTCAGTAAACCCCAAATAGAAGGACCACAGGAGGGGCACAGCAAAGAAGATGAGAAAACCCGCCAGGTTGGGCAGCAAGAACAGGTAGCCGGTGAAGGCCTTGCGTAGAAGTCGTTTCCGCCTCGACGCGGCAACACTCGAGCCGACAGGCACCCTGGTCATCGCACGCATCCCTCCAGCATATACTTGATCGAACTCACACCGGCGGCGCATCGGTAGCTTGATCTGCCCTCACAGGACTAGGCCCGTGCTACAGGATTGCCATCGATGCTTAGGGTAACGATAGCCTCGAGCGAGACACACGCACACAGAACAGGCGGGTTCAATGTCCAGGTAGACGTGGGCTTCCCGAGCTTGTCATGCTATCTCGCCAACGCGCAGGAGGAACTACTCATCACTTACCACGAACTCCACCCACGCCGAAAGCGACTCGCCGGGCTCTAGGATTGCCAGGTGGGCCTCCTCTTTCAGACCTCGTGCATGGAGGTTGTGGGCGTCGGTTGAGCACGACTGGTTCTCTACGCAGAAGACGGGATACTGCGGCGGTGTGAAGACACAGATGTGGGTAAAGAAGTCACTGGCGTAGAGAGTCACCTTCTTGCCGATGCTGTCGTAGTAGATCACTGCCGGCCGCTCAGGCTCCATGCCCCAGAAGACATCGTCGAGCTTGAGCTGGCTCAGCGGCGTGGGCCGCCTCAAGTCGGCCGGCGCCTCTTCCAGATCTACCAGCCGGCCGGTGGGCAGGAGATGATCGGCCTCCATCCATTTGCGAGCTGGCACTTCCAACCGCACGCTCTCGCGGGGCCCGATGACGCGGAAGAACGGATGGATGCCCAGGCCGAAAGGCAGACGGCGCTCACTATCCTCGTTGGACACGGCAAAGTCGAAGCGTACGCCCTTCTCAGTGAGGGTGTATCTGAGTGCCAGGGTGTTGCGAATTGGAAAGCGTTCATAGATTGGCGTGCCTGGGGCGAAGGTGATGTGCATCTGCACAGAGATGCCCTGAGCATCAGACACGGGCTCGGCACACTCCCATGGTGCACGCAGCACCAGACCATGCAGAAAGTTGGTCCCCTCATTCGGTTCAAACTCGAACGTGTGCCCATCAAAAGTAAAGCGGGCGTTGCGCACGCGGTTGGGGCTGGGGTACAGGATTGGTGTGCCCAGCAGCCGGGGTTGGTCTTGAACCGGAAGCCCCGCCACCAGGTACTCGGTCCCCTCGACCTCGAGGCTGAAGAGGTTACCTCCCATCTCGGGCGAGAATTGCAGGCTGGACACAGGCCGTGCTGGGTCGGACCCCACGCACGTCAGGCGCACGGTACGCCATCCCGCTCCAGGATAACGACCATACGCATAAGTGAATGCGGGCACGTGCCTCCTCCTTAGTCTCAGGCCCGGCCAGTGACGCCGAACAAGTCCAAGTAGTAACCAGCACGCTGTCGGTACGCCTCGCGAACTGCACCCATTACCGAGAGATACGAAGGGCTCGTAGCCCGAGCAGCCTCGATCATCGCCTTCGTCGCAGCCACGCCCAGGTCGGTGGCGATATTGATCTTGGCCACACCTGCCGCAATAGCTGCACGGAATTGCTCTTCAGAGAGTCCCGTACCACCGTGGAGAACGAGAGGCGTATCAACACGCCGGCGAATCTCGCGCAGGCGCTCCAAGTCGAGGCGCGGCACGCCATTGTACAAGCCGTGCGCCGTACCAATGGCTACGGCTAGGCAATCGACGTCTGTCTCGCCGACAAAGCGCTCGACTGTGTCAGGGTCGGTAAAACCTTTGCCCTGGCTCCCAAACTCCTTGTACTCGTCGCCCCGGCCCACATGGCCCAGCTCGGCCTCGACGCCCACGCCGACAGCGTGGGCAGCCTGCGCCACCAGCCGGGTAGTAGCCAGATTCTGCTCCAGCGGGAGGCTGGATCCGTCATACATCACATCAGTGAAGCCATAGCGTAATGCTCTGATACACTGCTCAAAGCTGGCTCCATGGTCCAACATCAGCGACACAGGTGCACTCACTTGCTCGGCCAGGCAGCGGATGTAGGCGGCCAGCGCCCGCGCGTTCGGCGCCTCGACAAACTGCGCGTAGATGGCCACGATGGTGGGAGCACGCTTCTCTTGGATGGCCGCGAAGACCCCTTCGATGGCCTGCATCTCAAAGACGTCGAACAGCGGTATAGCGTACGACCCGGCCTGCGCCTTTCGCAGCTCCTCACGAATCGATACGAGTGGCATGCAAGTCCCTTTCTACCTAAAGTTGGATGCCGCGCTCGGCGAGGAAAGCGAGCGCTTCGCCGTAGCGTGGGACTGAGCGGCCCCCCAACCGGGTGCACTTGATAGCCGAAACAGCGGATGCGAAGATGGCAACACGGCGCAGGTCCCACCCACGCAGCAAACCCACTATGTAGGCTCCGTGGAAGACGTCGCCAGCCCCTGTGGTGTCCACCACGTGCACAGGAAAAGCGGGCGTGTGGAACTCTTCCTCGGCAGTCACGGTATAGCTGCCATTGGCCCCATCCGTCTGTACTACGACGCTCGGGCCCAGCTCCAGCGCTGCTCGGCCCGCCTCCCAGACGTCCGTCTTCCCCGTGAGGGCCGGAGCAAACCCCCAGCCGCAGATGAGGACATCGGTCAGCTTGACAAGCTCACGAAGGCCTGGGTATAGATCGCCTTTGGTTTTGCCCGCATCTAGGACGACCTTCTTGCCCGCTTCGTGCATCCACCGAGCAGCCTGCAGAGCCGCATCGGCATGAAAGCCATCCAAGTGCAAGTACTGGGCAGAAGTGATGTAAGCGCGATCCAGTTCGTCGGGCTGCAACGGATTCGCGTACGCCCTTCTTGTGCCACAGAAGATGCGCTCCCCAGTCTCCTCATGGACGTAGACGAGCACAAGCTGCGTCTCAGCCTCGGGCCGAATGGTCACGCGGCTTATGTCGACCCCGTCTCGGGCGAGAAGCTGCAGTTTGAGGTTCGCCACCTCATCGTTGCCGGCGGTGCCCACAAAGCCTGCCCGGGCGCCCAGGCGGGCCGCGGCGACAAGTGCCGTGCCGACCGGGCCACCTCCGCCAAGCCGGAAATCAGCCAGCGGGGTCGGCCGTTCCCAGGTGGGCATGTCCTTCAGGCGCAACAGCACATCGATCGTACTCAGCCCCAAGCCAACGACTTCCATGCCCTCCATGGCGCCTCCGTCTAGCTCACGACAATCGGGCGGATGTCGAGAAACTTACAGGCCAGGCTGAGTGCTGCACTTTGGTCGCCATGGATCATGCTGGCATGGTGGATGAAGCCTTCCTCCACCAAGGTGCGGTACAGGCGGGTGTGGTCGGGCACCTCTACCCATGACCAGGTGCCAGCAAGCACCTCGTTCGACGGGATGATCTCGCCGGTTGCAATCAGCATCTTCCACTCGTCGTCATACTCGGCCAACCGGCAGAAGGTGACCGGACCCGGCCGCAGTTGGAATTGGTACAGGGCCGCCATACGATCGCCGTCTTTCACTGGCAGCTTGCCTGTCATGTCAAGGCGCGAACGCAGCGCGGTTCGCCGCACGTCGTTAGCAAGTGAGATCGGCGCGTTGCCACAATGCCATGCCAGGAGCCAATTGGGATTCTCGCGATGCTGAATGGTCCAATCTACAAAGTGGGGCAACGTGCGTCCCAGGGCAGCATGGTAGCTGGCGAGCATGGCCAAGGCGCCAAGCACATCCACCTCGCAGGCAGTCAGCATACCTCGCTGGGTCATCCGCCCCAGCAGGGCACATACCGACATGCCCCACAGCTGTTGGATTGCAGGCCAACACTGGATGGCCATGGCCGAAAGGCCGTTCCTATTCCAAAAGTCCACCAGGGCAAGCTCTAGCTTGGCATCCTTAAGCAGCCAGTCATCGGCTACAGTCACTTCAGCTACAGAGTTCCTGAAATCCTGCACGAGTTCCCGCACAGTCGGATCATCGTCGGGGATAGCCTGTGCTTGTAGCACGATATCTGAGAGCTCTTTGTAGATGACGTTTTGGCCGAATTTGCGGATCATGGCCGACTCATCGTAGCCGACCGTTTCGAAGGTCTCAGGCCGCACACCTACCTGCCCGATGCGCGCGTTCTTGAGCGCCCTGACCACGGCTACCGCACGGACGAATGTGGCGATCTGGGCCAAGAATTCAGGCTCTTCAGGGAAGAAGATGCCTGCGTAGTGAAAGGGCAATTTGCGGCGATAGAGGCCCGAGGCGATGGAGAGCGTTCCACAGTAGGAGTCCGACACCCGTGCCAGGCTCGGGTCGTCCATAGCGGGTGGCTCTTTGGTGGCATAGAGCAAAGTCGGCACGCGGAGCTTCTCAGCGACTTTGCAGGCCGACCGCTCATCGCCAAAGTTCAGCGCACAGATGATGATGCCATCCACCTTTTCGCGCTGGAAGTACTCGGCAACGACCTCTGCCTCGTCAAGGGTGTGCACTGCCCCGTGAGGACAATAGCCATGGACGGGATCGAGACCGCTGCTACCCGCTGGCGGAGGCTGCGGCACAATCACCTCAAGGCCCTCAACCTTGGCCAGAGCTGCCAAGCTCTGCTCACGCATCTTGATACACCACGACGGGATGGGCCCATATCCGCCGCGATAGGATGGGATGAAACCGATTCTCGTGGAAACCGTGGACATCTTGCTCCTTTTCCTGCCCTGCGCGTCGAGAGCCAGCTGATGGTATTGCACCTGCCCGAGCTACGCTTCATGAGGCGGAGCACACGACCGCGTCTGGAGATTACTGCAGTACGATACTGCACGGAGAGTTATCTTTCTCACATATATACACGTATACATTATAATACAAACTGCCTGCGTTGTCAACCACGCAACAAGTTGAGTTCCCCCCAGGCCTCTTTCCAAGCTACAAGCTGCGCCTACGGCGCGGTAATCGGACCCTGTGCTCTCAGCGGGGGTGGCCAATGTGCGTCGGCGAAGGGTCCTCCCCGCACAAGAAGGACCCTTCGCAGCACGCGAATCAACATGTTGGCGCGTCGAAAGAGCTGCTGGGCGCGACAAGCCACAGCCTCGCCCAGGCCCTCAACCAGCCAAAGAGCTCGGCTTGTCCTGAGGTACCAGAAAGAGGTGGCGGGCCAGATTCCTTTCGCAGGTAACAGCCCACGGTGCCCAGCATCGCTGTCATTGAGCAACATGGATGCGGGGATACTTGGCGATCACCTCTTCATTGAGGGTAATGCCCAGGCCCGGCGTGTCAGGAATGGTATACTCACTGTTGACCGTCTTCCGCTCCAGCGGGTCCTCTAGCAGGTCAGTGAAACAGCTATCACGGTACGGGAACCACTCTTGGATTACAAAGTTGGTAATGCACGCGTCGAGCTGGACCGAAGCCGCCGTTGCCACAGGACCGGCGCAGTTGTGTGGCTGGACGTGCAAGCCGTATGTCTCGGCGTACGTTGCGATCTTCTTGACTTCGCTAATGCCACCTGCCAGGCCCAGGTCAGGCTGGAGGATGTCGACAGCCTGCTTCTCGATGTACTCTCGGAACCCGTAACGTGTGTATAGGCGCTCCCCGGCGGCGATGGGAATGGCCACATTCCGGGAGACTTTTAGCATGCACTCGACATTGAGGGCATCAACTGGCTCTTCGTAGAAGAAGGGCCTGAGCTCCTCGAAGCGTCGCCCCATCTCGATGGCGGAAGTTGGGCCCAGGTTTCCGTGCACCTCGATAAGGATGTCCACATTCGGGCCCACCGCATTGCGTACAGCAGCCACACGCGCATAGGCCAGGTCTGCCATTTCCTTGCTTATGTGGCGGTCCACCTTCTGCCTGGTGCCATCGATGGTGATGAAGAAGGGGTCGAATTTCAGAGCGTTGAACCCATCCGCAACCGTGCTCAGCGCGCGTTCGGCATACTCCTCCGGCGGTCCGGCCAATCTCAGGGTGCTGCCGTTTCTCCAGGCATACCACCCATTGGCGTAGACGCGGATCTTGTCGCGGGTCTTGCCTCCCAACAATTCGTAGACCGGGACGCCCAGCGCCTTTCCCTTGATATCAAGCAGCGCTTCGTCGATGGCACTCATGGCCCCGTAGATCACAGGGCCTCCCCCTTGTCCCCAGAAAGTCTCACGAAACATGGTATGCCAGATCAACTCCACGCGGTGGGGGTCAGCGCCGATGACGAATTGCTCCACCATGTCCTTGAGCATGCCAACGGCAGCGGAACTTCCAGTGCCATAGGCAAGGGCCACCTCGCCTAGTCCGTACAGACCCTCGTCGGTAATCAGCCGCAGAATGACTGGGTTCCAAGCGCGGCGGCTCCCGTAGAGACTGACATCGTAGATATCGGCTGCGACAACCCTCATGTTCACTTGCCTCCCCTACGTACACCACGACACACAATGGTCCGACGCTGGTGCAAGGCAGAACGGGCACAGCGCCCTTGGCTACAGCGCTTTACCGACGCGCCCTCATCTCCCGCTACTGTGAGCGAACGGCGCTGGCAAACCATGATCGCACACGTTGTTCAGCCAGACGCGCGCGGCCTGGGAATGCTCGCATCTTGGAACGAGGCCTATCGCATCGTGGAGCAATGCCTCCACATCGTTTTGCATCTGCAGATACCACTTTTGGCCTTCTCCGTGTTTGGTACGGAACTGGCACATATCCACTTCCCTTGCCAACCGCCAGCAGTGGCATTTCTTATATACATCTGCACATACATACATTATAGCACAAAGACGGCCTGTCGTCAAAGTTCCGAGTCTGCTAAAGCTCCTTGCCGTATGAGGGGGCATCTTCGCCTTTTGACCTGGGCAGCGCTGTGTACTATAATGTATGTATGTATATACGATTATATCGCACCGCGACCCACCACGGGGATGCGCAGTGAGGAGGGTGTAGCCACATGCATGCCCTGAGTGACCTCGTCGTCGACAAGGACAGCCCCGTACCCCTCTACTACCAGATTGCGGAGTCGATCCGCGCCATGATCGAATCGGGACGGCTAAAGGCGGGGGACCCGCTGCCTCCCGAAGTGGCTCTTAGTGAGGAGCTGGGTGTCAGCCGCCTGACGGTGCGACGGGCGCTGGCCGAGTTGGTGAACGACGGCGTGCTGATCCGCAGACGGGCCAAGGGCACCTTCGTCGCACCACCCCGCGAGTCGCTGCCCCTGATTACCCCTCCTATTGGGTTCACCGAAGGGCAAGCGCGACGAGGTCGTGTGTTGCACAGCACAATCCTCAGCCAAGAGGTCGTGCCCGCTGTGGGCCGCGTAGCACGCCAGCTGCAGCTAGCCCCGGGGAGCCGTGTCATTCGCATCCGCCGCCTGCGCGTGGTCGAAGGGGTGCCTACCGCACTTGAGCTCTGCTGTTTCCCTTACGACCGCTTCCCAGAGCTGGCTACCATGCAGCTCACCGACCGTTCCATATACCAGATCCTTCAACAGCAATACGACGCTCTGCCCCAGGAAGCGCTGGACAGCTACGCTGTGCACACGCCGACGAGCGAGGAAGCGAGTATCCTGGGCATTGCACCCAGCACGCCTGTCATCCGCTTTGAACGCACAGCCATCGACAGCAGGGGCCAAGTCGTCGAGTTCACGCGTTCTGTGTTTTCCGCCGAGCGTTTTCGCTTCTCGATCCGCCGTCGCCGTTCAGATTCTGACTCGGGGCCCACCATGAATGCCACGGCCGACGGCGGGCAGGGGTGACGGGGCTACCTACAGGAGTGAGCGTCATGGCACACCAGTGGTCAGCTTGCGACATAATGGTCAACGGCCTACGGTTGCACTACCACCGTACGGGTGGCAGCAAGCCACCCGTGGTACTGCTCCACGGCGCCACAGACAACGGCCTCTGCTGGGCACGCGTGGCGCAAGCACTGCAGTCGGAGTACGACCTCATCATGCCTGACGCGCGTGGCCACGGCCTGTCCGACGCTTCGGAGGCGGGCTACAGCGTAGATGACCAGGCAGCAGATGTTGCCGGGCTGGTGCAAGCTCTGCACCTCGACCAACCGGTGCTCATGGGACACTCCATGGGTGCGGCCACGGCTGCCACCGCAGCCGCCCGCTACCCAGGCCTCGCGCGCGCCATCGTGCTGGAAGACCCACCATGGCGCGACAGAGCATGGGAGAACCCCGCGGCGCAGGCCGACCGCGCACAACTCTGGCGTAGCAACCTGCTCTGCTACAAGGCGAAGAGCACCGACGAACTCGCCGCTATCTGTAGGGCCGAGAATCCCACCTGGGACGATCTGGACATCCTTCCCTGGGCCGAGTCCAAGAAGCAGTTCAGCGCAAGCTTGGACTCTTTCTTCACCAGCCTAGGAAGCCTGACACAGTGGCGCGACGTGGTGAGTGCGATCACCTGTCCCATCCTCCTGATTGTCGCGGACCCCACGGCCGGCGCGATTGTCACGCCGCAGCTGGCCTGCGAGGCAGCATCACTCTGGCGGAGAGGGCGGGTCGTTCACATACCCGGAGCGGGCCACAACGTTCGGCGCGAGCAATTTGCAGCCTACATGGCCGCTGTGGCGAGCTTTCTGAAAGAGGTCCACAAGGGGTAGGAGGGAACATGGCTGGGGCTTGGCAAGGCAAACTTTTGGACATCGACCTCACGACCGGGAGAGTCGGCACGTTGGAGCCAGGACGCGACTCCTATCGCCAGTATGTGGGAGGCGTCGGGCTCGGAGCGCGCTTGCTCTATGATGTGATACCACCCGGCGCCCACGCGTTGGGCCCAGAGAACGTGCTCGGCGTTCTCACCGGCCCAATCACAGGCACCCGTTTTCCAGGTGCCGGGCGGCTCGCGTTCTGCGCGCTGTCACCACTCACCGGCGGTTGGGGAGAGTCGAGCATGGGGGGCTTCCTGGGCACGGCGCTCAAGCGGGCCGGTTGGGATGGCGTGCTGCTGCGCGGAGCAAGGCCGACCCCCATCTACGTGCTCATCGACGACGACCGCGTGGAGTGGTGCGACGCAGGAGACCTCTGGGGCACCGACACCTATGAAACCGAGGCCACCCTGCGCCGCCGACACGCGCGCGCCGAGATCGCATGTATCGGCGTTGCGGGTGAACGACAGGTACCTATGGCCGCCATCCTACATCGTGGGGGCGATGTGGCCGGGCGATGCGGCATGGGGGCCGTAATGGGCGCCAAGAAGATCAAGGCCATAGTAGTCCGTGGCAGCGGCAAAACCGAAGTAGCCGACCCTCAAGGCTTCGGCACCCTGGTGAAGCGCCAACTGGACGCGATTATGAGCTCGCCAAACGCCAAGGCCCTGTCGCAGCAGGGGACAGCCTACTCGACACAGATGGTCATGGAAATGGGCGACATGCCAGTGCGCAACTGGTCCGGCGAGATCTGGCAGGAAGGCGCCGATGCACTGAGCGGCCCTGCCATTGTCGAGAAGATCCTTGTCAAACGGACTGGGTGTTACGCCTGCCCCATTCGCTGCAAAGGCATCGTCCACGTCGACGAGGGCAGTATCCAGGTGGCAGAGGGCCCCGGCCCAGAGTATGAGACCTTGGGCAGCCTAGGCACGTTGCTCTATCATGGAAACCTCGCCGGCGTGGCTAAGGCCAACGAACTGTGCAACCGCCTCGGACTCGATACGATCAGCACCGGCTCCGCTATCGCCTGGGCCATCGAAGCCTTCCAGCGTGGCGTCCTTGGACTGTCCGACACGGATGGCATCAACCTGGAATGGGGCAGCACACCTGCCATCCTTCAGACGATCGAGGCTATCGCGTTGCGGCAGGGGTCACTCGGCGAGCTTCTGTGCGCCGGAAGCCGCCGGGCTGCCCAGCAACTCGGACACGGCAGTGAGGCCTACGCCATGCAGGTGAAAGGGTTGGACCTCCCCATGCACAGCCCACGTGTGTTCCACGGTCTGGGCTTGGCCTACGCTGTCCTGCCTAACGGCGCCTCGCACACCCTGGGTGGCTTCACCATGCGTGGCAGCCAGGATTCGTTGGAGGACTGGCTGGAAGCGACGCTCGCGAGTATGCGGTGCGCAGTTGTGAACAGCAGTGCCGTCTTCTGCAACTTTACCATGGGCCGCCCCACACTCCAAGACCTGGCCGACATACTGGCCAGCGCCACGGGCGAATCCTTCACTGGCCAGGAGCTACAGGTTTTCGCTGACCGCGTCTACCTGTTGCGCTACGTGTTCAACCTGCGTGCCGGGCTAAGGCCCACAGCGAATGTCCTGCCGACACGTGTTGTCAGCCAGATGCAGGAACGGGACCCGCGCTGGGCAGTCGACTGGCCGCAAGTCATTCCCGCTTTCTACCAGGCTATCGGTCTTGACCCACAGGGCTACCCAACAGAGGCCACCCTACGGGCCGCCGGGCTGGAGGACCTCATCGGCGCCGTCCGCCAAGCCCGGTAGAGATTCCGCGCTTCGACGGTATCGCGGGGCATTGCGCGTGGATGCTTTGCGCGCAGTGCCCCGCCCTGCTGTCCACAATCACTCCTACGACAGCCCCATCGCCCTCAGATTCTCATAGCTTATGCGCAGGCTCTCGAAGGGGTCGCGTCGGCACACGTCCTGCTCGATAGCGCACCACTCGACCCCGGCCTTGCAGCAGGCCTCGAGGATGGCCGGCCAGTTCAGGTTGCCCTCGCCGACCTCGGCCATGGCCGGCTGCCCGCCCATGATCACCATGTCTTTCAGGTGCACCACCGGCATGCGCCCCTTCATACGGGCGATCCAGGCCATCGGGTCGCCGCCACCATACTGCACCCAGTAGGTGTCAATCTCGGCCTGCAGGTAGCGTGGGTCGCTCTCCTCGTAGATGATGTCGAGGCCGGTGCGCCGCCCAAAACGCTCGAACTCGAAGCTGTGGTTGTGATAGCTGAAGCTTAGCCCAGCTTCACAGAGCCGTCGGCCGATCTGAGAGGCCTCGCGGGCAAAGCGGTGAAAGCCCGCCTCGCCCTCCTCGCGGAAGGCATTGGGCATGCTGCCAATGGCCACGTGCCGGCAACCCCATCTGTGGTGCTGGGCGATGACGGCATCGAGGTTGTTCCACAGCGCCTCGCTGGGGCGCACATGGGTGTTGCAGATGGTGAGCCCCAAGTCGTCGACCATCGCCTTGACCTCAGCATCGGGGATAGGCCCAATGGCCGAGACCTGCACGGCGGTGTAGCCGATGTCGCGCACTCTCTTCAGGCTCGCGGCCAGTTCGGCAGCGCTCTGGGTGTAGTCGCGGATGGTGTAGAGCTGGGCAGCCAGCTTGGGCTGAGCCATGTAGGTGACCCCCTTATCGTGGGATGGTGCCCCGGGCGCGGAGGGCGCGAAGCCAATGCGCAGTATGCTACTCCAATTGCCTGGCCCTGGCAACAAGGCGCCCCGCGCTCGCCGCCTGCGTGCAGTTCGTCCTGTGCACAGCCTAATTGCACTTGCCATGCGAGGATGTTATACGCCCATCCCCCCCAGCCCCGCCCTCAGGCGCGGGGGCGGGGCTGGGGGGATGGGCAGCACCATACACCGAATGCTGGCATATAGGCTTGCCCCCAAGCTGAACTGCACCCCTTCGGCCTGGCGTTCTTTACAAAGCCCGGCCCCTGGACTATAATCACGTGCGAAGGTGGAGAGCACTCACGCCTCATGCGCCGACAGGCGCATCTTTTTTGTTGTCACAGGCTCGCCACGTTGGATTGAGGAAGGACCATGGCCGAGAAGGTGAATTACCTGACCCCCGATGGCAGGAAAAAGCTGGAAGAGGAGCTGGAGTACCTGATCAAGGTGCGGCGCCCACAGGTTGCTGAGCGCATCCGGCAGGCCAAGGAAGGTGGCGACATCTCCGAGAACTCGGCGTACGACGAAGCCAAGGATGAGCAGGGCTTCATCGAGGGTCGCATTCTGACCATCGAAGCCATGCTGCGTGACGCAGTCGTGCTCACCGAGCCCGTCTCGTCGGAGACAGTGCAGCTTGGCTCGCGCGTCACCGTGGTGGACCACGAGGGGGAGACGGCAGTCTACCACATCGTAGGCTCAGCCGAGGCGGATCCGATCGAGGGGCGCATTTCGAACGAATCGCCGATGGGCAAGGCCCTCATGGGCCACAGGGTCGGCGATGTGGTTACCGTGCGCGCACCCAGCGGGAACCTCCGTTTTACCATCCAGGCCATCGCGTAGTGGGCCAGCGGTGTCCCGTCGCGATGGCAGATGGGGCACGGCCCGAGCGCATCCCGCTCGTGCGAGCCACGTACCAGTGAGGAGATGCCCATGGCTGACGAGACCGTGGAAAGTACCGAACAGCGCGAGGTACGGCTGGCCAAGCTCGAACGCTTGCGCGCAGCCGGCATCGACCCCTACCCCGCC
>Ga0315298_1009141_pt1 | contig 12340 bp, 12 predicted proteins | sample WHS_1_MG_FD_203077 | JGI IMG/M metagenome (GOLD analysis project Ga0315298, IMG submission 203077) | Extremophilic microbial mat communities from Washburn Hot Springs, YNP, Wyoming, USA - WHS_1_MG | ecosystem: Environmental > Aquatic > Thermal springs > Hot (42-90C) | place: USA: Wyoming... | reverse complement strand
ACTTTAAAATCTTTGAGTCAAATACCTCTTTGTTTTTGTTTACTTACTCTTCAGCTCCTTTTCCAAAATCCTTCAATGCAATTCTTAATTCTTCATGAGTTTTTGCATACTCTGAAATAGGGACTCCCTTTATCGTTGCTTCAACTGCTTGCCTCATTGCCATAGCACCTTTTCTTGGACCTTGACTATGGCCAGCAATTCCCCCACCAGCTTGGATTATGACATCTTTTCCAAAAGTTTCATAAAGTTTATCAACGACTCCTGGGTGTAAACCTCCAGATGCAACTGGGAAAACTTGCTTTGTTCCAAACCATTTCTGATACAATAAACCTTTTTCGTTTATCTCTTCATTTTTAATTTCTTTTACTATGCGCATTACCTCTTCATAATTTCCTTCCATTTTTCCAAAAACTGCCCCAACATGTATTTGGTCGACACCAACAATCCTTGAAAGTTTTGCAATTACAAGCATACTTATTCCATGCTTTTTGTTTCTTGTAAGTGCTGCATGCATTGCCCTATGAGCATGAACTACTAAACCAAGCTTCTGTGCTTCGTCTATTAAAGTTTGTAAAGCAGAAAACCCAACTGTTAAAATATCTACCATTATATATTCTCCACCAGCTTCACGAACAAGCTTTGCTCTTCTTAACATTTCATTTGTTTCAGAAGTTACATTGAAAAGATAAACTTTTTTCTCACCAGTTATTTTTTCAACTTCTTTTTTCGCTTTCATTACTTCTTCTACTCTTTTTTTGAACGTGTTAAATTTCTGATTTGTTAAATTTTCATCATCTTTTATTAGATCTACTCCACCAATCCACTCTTCTTTCGCTACTTTTACATGTGCATCTGTTGTTAAACCAACTTTTGGTTTAATTATTGCCCCAACAAGAGGTCTATCCCAAACATCAAAAATTTTTCTTACCCCATTTATCCCAAACTTCGGCCCTTTAAAACTTTTTATGTACTCTTTTGGAAGGCTAATATCTTCTAAACGAAGAGTTTCAACTTCTTTCATTCCAAAAATATTTCCAGCAACTGAGCTGAGTAATTGAGGCACGTTTCCTAATTCAAAAAGTTCGATAGGGTAAGCGATTTTAGCTTCACCTTTTTTTATTTCAAAAACTTTTGCTCTTTTCTTTATTGCTTCTTTTGTCTCTGTTGTTATCTCGGTCCAAGTCCCAGTACTACTTTCAGCAGCTATAGCACCTACAGCTTCTTCTACATCTTTTTTTGTTGAAAATTTAAACAAGCAAATGATATCGCTTTGACTTGGTTCATAAGAAAGGTCAACAAATTCTTTATAAATTTTTTTCATTATCTCACACTAAATATTTCTTCTTTATTTTTTATTTATTTTACTTTAATTCATAACCAAAGAAGAAATTAAGCTTATTCGAAAATCCAAGGATGCGCTTTTTTTATTTCTTGGAAAAATGCTTCTGGTTTCATTACACCAAGTTCTGTTATTAGAGCTGAAATGTTATCGAACTTAACTCTTTCAAAAACTATATTTTTTATTTCAACATTTCTTGGCTTCTTTTCCCAAACCTCTTTGTAGCTTCTTTCTTCAATTTCTTCTTTATATCCAAAAACTTCTAAAGGATCAAATTTTAAAGAGTGTGTTGCAACATACACTGGAACATCATATCTATTTGCTACATCAACCATTAAAGAACTACCAACTTTATTTACAATTCCATCAACTTCAATGCAATCACACCCAATGAGCATTTTTGATGCTTCCCTTATAGCAAATTTTGCAGCAGAGTCTACAAAAAGTTTTACTTTTATTCCTTTTTGCGAAAGGTGAAGTGCTGTTGTTCTCCCTTGGAACAATGGTCTTGTTTCAGTTGCATTTACAACAAATTTTTTACCTTCCTCTTTTGCTTTTATCAATATTGCTTCAACAGTACTTGAGTTGCAGTGGGTATAAATTACATCATGGTTTGTTATATACCTTGAACCAAAGGTTGCTATTTTTTCCTCGTCTTCTTCTAACTTTTTCAACAATTTTTCTGGTTCTCCAAATTTGTTTAAATATTTTAGTACATTCCTTAACATTGGTTCGGTTGGTCTTGTTTTTATGAGTTCTTTTGTTATTTTTTCTTTATCTTTTGCGATCATCCAAGCCTTTATTCCAGCTTTTGCAATTCTCTCAGCTCCTCTTATTTTCATTTCTTTTATATCACTAACTATTTTCATCGCTTTTTCCATTTTACCCCTTTTTAAAAACATTTACTATGTGTAATTCATTTTTGAAATTTATCGCTTTTTTGAATATCTCTTTTGGTAGTTCTCTTACCTCCTCTCTTATTGGGTCGTTAATAAAGAAACTTTCTCCATTGTAACCACTCACAACAACCCAAACCGGAACCTCTTGTTTTGTTGAATTTATTGCTCTTCCATTTAAAACAACTATCGGAATCTTATTTTGTTTTAAACTTTCTTTTATTACTCTTAAAGCTGAGTTTCTACTTACTTTTTTCTCTTTTATCCCTAATTTTTTTGAATTTTCTCTTACTTCTTCAAAGCTTGCTCTTAAAACACTCAAGTTTTTTCCAAGGTCCATAGCATAAAATTTAGCAAATCCTTCATCTTTTTCAGAGCTTAATATTTCAGCCTTAACTCCATGTTTTGCTGCAGCATATGCAATTCCATGCCTGCTTGCATAGAAAACACCACCTTTTGATGTTTCTACTAGAAGTTTTAGAAATTTTTCCTTGTCTATTTTAAAGTTCTTTTTTAAGTAGTTCAAAGCCATACTAAGACTCACTGCTCCGCTTTGAAAAGCTTCACCCCTAAGCAAAGGGATGTTGTACAAGATAACCTTTTTCTCTTTTTTCATCACATCACACCTTGCAGGGGGTGGGATTTGAACCCACGGAGGCTCTAAAGCCAGCAGATCTTGAGTCTGCCGCGTTTTCCTGGCTCCGCCACCCCTGCTTTTATTTTTCTTCTACTACTTTTTTTCTTTGCTGTTTAAACATTTCAAGGACCTCTTCAGTTGTTGTTGCATCTTCTGGAGATTTATCACTTCTTATTCCTTCACTAACCATCCTCGGAAATCTTAATGCTAATCCAGTACCAAGTTCATCCTTGCAAGCTGTATGAGTTGGAGATTTTGTTATTTCATCTGCAGCAACAACTATAACATATTTTGGTTCAACCCAGAAGTCAGGTGTAATATTTGAATCTACCCTCGCTGGTTTATGGTCTACCCTTATTTTATCAAGCGTCTTTTTAAGGTTTTGCATCTGCTCTTCTGTAAAACCACTCCCAATTTTTGCAATTGTTTTAAACATATCTTTTTTCTTATCATAAACTCCACAGAGTAACCCACCAAACTCAAACTCTGCTCTTAAGCCTCTTCCAAGGAAATAACCTAAAATCACAAGATCAAGAGTATCACTTAGCTCCCCGCGGTAACTCCTCTTCATTTTTATCCACGCAAACTTTCTTGCCCCAGCAATATAATGTGCTTCAAGGTCTTTTGCGACTATTCCTTCTAACCCTCTTTCTATTGCATCCTCAAAAAACCTTTCAATTTCCTCAGCATTTTTAACTTCAATTTTTTCAGCCAACTTTATCCTTCCTTCGTTTCTTATAATCCTTTCAAGTTCTTCCCTCCTTTTTTTATATGCAACTTTTGTGTAATCTTTACCATTTTCATAAAGTAAATCAAATGCAAAAAGATGAATTGGGATTTCCTTTGCTTTCTCTTTTACTTCATGCTTCCTTTTTCTCTGAATTGTTTCTTGGAAAGGAAAGAATTGCTTTGTTATTTCATTATACCCAATTGCTTCACCTTCAATTATTGCTTTATCTGCATTAACTTCTTTTAAACATGCTTCAACGATATCTGGAAACATATTTGTTAAATTCTCTATTCTTCTTGAGAAAATCATAACCTTCTTTTCCTTTTTGTCTATGTGCACCTGCATTCTTAAGCCATCATATTTTGCTTCAACAGCACATTTTCCATTCATTTTCTTGATTATCTCTTCAGCACTCGGAAGTCTTTCTGCAAGCGCAGGTCTTATTGGTGAGAAAAGAGTTACCTTAAAATTATTAATTCCTTCTTTTTCTTCTTTGTAAAAAACTTCAGCCACCCTCCCAAGGTCACAGCAAAGATTATAAGCTCTTTCTAATTCTTCTCTAAAACTTCTATTTCCAATTTTCGCGATTGAAAGAGCTTCTATTATAGTTGGATCGCCAACCCCTAACCTAAGTTTTCCTATTGGAAATCTTGCAATAAATTTTGCTTCAATTGGTGAAGCATTTGAAAACAAATGGGCAAGAAGTGAGATTTTCTTTTCTTGACTTCCTTCTCCAGTAGTTGTTGCAATCTTATAAAACACCTCATAAGCAGAATTTACACTTAACTTTTCTTTCATTACTTTTTTTTGTTTACTTTGTTCAATAAGTTCTTTTGCAACTATACCTAAGTCACCCTTCTTTTTATACAATTTTTCTACTTCGCTTCTTGGGAAACCTGTTGCTCTTGCTATTGCTTCTTCATCAAACTTTTCAGCTATTCCTATTTCTATACCTGTAAATGGTGGTGCAATTATTCCTTGTGTTAAATAAACAAGTTGTTTTATCTCATCTTTATCTGCTTTTTTAAACATTTCAGCGAGGGTATTCATCATTTCAAGTCTCGAGGAAATTCCCTCAATTTTTTCATAAAAACTAGCAACTTCCTCAAATAACATATTAATACTTCAATTTTTCATTTAATAATTTTTATCTTGGTTTTTGAAAAAAAGTTTAAATAAAAAATTATAAGAGATATTATGCTTATTTTCAAAGATAGAGAAGAAGCCGGAATGCTTCTTGCAGAAAAACTTAAACAAAAAATTAAAGGCAATGAACTTATTTTTGGAATTACAAATGGTGGGGTAGTAGTAGCTAAAGCTGTTTCAGTTAAACTAAATCTTAAACTTTTTGCAATTGTTGTAAAAAAGATACCTTCATCTATCGATCCTGAGCTAGGGATAGGTGCAGTAACAAGTGGTGGGGAGGTCTATCTCAATAAAGAATTGATACAAAATATCTCAGAAAATGAAGATGTTGTACAAAATAAAATAAAACAAAAAATAAGAGAAGCAAAAGAAAAAGAAAAAATTTTTGGTGAACCACCAAAAGTAAAAGGGAAAGTTGTTATACTTGTGGATGATGGAGCAGCCACAGGTGCGAGTATTTTTGCAGCTTTACATGAATTAAAAAAAGATGGGGCAAAAGTCATAGTTGCTCTTCCAGTTATTTCGAAGGATATTTATGAAAAATTAAAAAAAGAAGCAGATGACATTGTATGTTTGGTAATTGATGAAAACCTTTTTGCTGTTGGTGAATACTATAAAAATTTTGAACATGTCAATGATCTTTTTGTACTTCATCTCTTAAAATCGTAGCTTTCTACTCTTTTTTCTAATTCATTAAGCTTCTTTGATAATACTTTTGGAAAGTTTGGGAATATTGAAAAGAAAGTTTTAGCATCACCTAATTCTTTTAACCAACCTTGCTTGTCTATTTCAAAAAGTTTTTCTAACTTTTCCTTTTCTATTCCAAAATCAAATTCGTTATAATTTGGTATAAAACCAATTGGTGTTCTTATTGCACTTGCTTTTCCTTTACTCCTTTCAATAATCCATTTTATAACATACATATTATCATTATACCCAGGCCAAATGAAATTTCCTTTTTCATCCCTTCTAAACCAGTTTACAAAATATATTTTTGGTGGTTCTTTTAATTTTTTACCAAACTTAACCCAATGTGAAAAGTATTTTGCCATATCATAGCCACAGAAAGGCTTCATTGCCATAGGGTCATTATTTAATCCTCCAGAATTTTCATTTGCTGCAGCAGTTGTTTCACTTCTAAGCATTGCACCAAATAAAACTCCCTCTTCCCATGAATAAGTTTCAAAAACTAGTGGTATCAAATCTCTTCTTCTAGCTCCAAAAAGGATTGCATCAATTTTTAGCCCATAAGCCTCAAAAAACTTTTCAGATAAATTTGGATATCTTAAAATTGAAACAGTGAATCTGCCATTAGGATGCGGTTTTTCAATAATTTCATCTTTTAATTCCAAACCTTCCCACCAAGGTTCGAGGTTTTTTGTTAAGCCAACGTTTGTGAAGATTGTATCTTCTTTTAGTATTTCCATTAAATTGCTATTTGTTTTTTCATTGGTTCCACTTGCAACGCCAAACATACCATATTCAGGATTTATTGCATAAATTTTTCCTTCTTTTTCATGGAGCCAGATTATATCATCACTCAAAAGTTTTGCATCCCACTCCTTGAATACACCATCTGGTTTAATTGTTGCTAAATTTGTTTTGCCACACATGCTTGGGAAAGCCGCAGATATACCAAAAGATTCTTTTTCAGGTGTGATAACTTGAATTGCCATCATATGTTCTGCCAGCCATCCTTCCTTTTTTGCTTGAAAACTTGCAATTCTTAATGCATGAGATTTTTTTGTTAGATCGGCATTACCACCATATTCTGTATTTACACTTATCACTTCTTTTTTTTCAGGAAAATGGACAATATAACGATTTTCTGGATCAAGTTTGCATGTTGAATTGACTCCAAAAACAAAATCTTCACCATTTTTGATCCTGTCAAGCGCCTTTTGTGTTATATTTGCAAGTATACTTTCATTTAAAGCAACAAATTCATTATCAGTAATCATTACTCCTACTCTTGAGTAAGGAGAACTTTCTGGCCCGAGGATATATGGAAGTATATACATTGTTTTTCCTTCCATTGCGTTTTCTAAAATTTTTAATAATTTTGCTCTAATTTCATTTGGATCTAACCAATTATTTGTTGGTCCAGCATCTTCCTTCTTTTTAGTTGCAATATATGTTGAAGATTCACTTCTTGCAGCATCATATGGTTTTGTTTTATAAAAATAGCAATTTTTCCACTTTAATTTTATTAGTCTTTTTTCATCCAATAACTTTTTGATTAAAAACTCTACTTCGCTCTTTTCTCCTTTTAGAATTTTTATTTCCTTTGGCTTTGTAATTTTTGCAATCTTTTCTACTTTTTTAGAAACTTTTTCTCCCAAAATTTCTTTTTGCTCTTTTGAAAGCATGGGCTAATTTTAGAAAGCAGCTTTTAAATTTTTTTGTTGCTTTTCGGCACTTAGCAATTTCTTTCTTATCTTTTTCGAAAAAGTTAAAAATAAGCTATGAAAAAGAAAATTATGAAAACTGCAAGGATTTTGCTCCTTCTATTCATTTTGATTATTTTAATTGCAATTCTTATACTTGTAAAAATACCAAGCTTTAGTTTACCAGTAAACCTTACTAAAGAAGAAACAATTGCAATTATAAACAATTCACTTCAGCAAGCTTATAAAGATGCTAAAATAGAATTTGTTTCAATAAACTCTTCAAAACTTCACCCAGGTTATTGGGAAGTAAATGTTGTTGTTTCTAAATACCCAAATTCTCCTTGTCCAGAAACATTTGTTTTAGAATACGACACTTTTTATGGTTTGGATTGGAAAATACAAAATAATTTAACAAAAAATTGCAATGTTTTTGGGGCAGAAAACAATCCAAATTATATTTATGGTAGAAAAGAAGAAGCGATGAGTAAGGCTTCACAATTTGAATTTGTAAAAGAATTTATTAAAGAATGTAATCAAAGTATTTATGTTGATGCAATACCTGTAATAATAAATTCAACAACTGCATGGAATGTTAGCTACAATTGTGGCCCAAAAACTTTGAATGTGCTTATCTCCCAAAAAGGAGGAGAATTCATTTCAACTTCCTAGAATTTTTTATAATAGACGCGATTTTTGTTAACTCTTCTGGTGAAAGGTTAAAAACTCTTTGTTTTAGTTTTTCTTGATCAAAACTTTTTATTTGCTCTACACCGAATGCAATTTTTATAGCATTTTTTAAAGTCTTCTTCTTTTGTTGCATTAGTAAGTTTATGATCTCCTCATCTTCTTTTTTAATTTCAAAATCCTTTGGTTTTAGTTGGATAAAAACCGAATCTACTTTTGGTACTGGATTGAAATTTTCCTTTTCAATTTCAAATAACTTTTTAATTTCAAAATGTAAAGAAGCAAAAACACTTATTCTAGAATATTTTTTCCCAGAACTTGCGAGGAGATGTTCAACAAATTCTTTTTGAAAAGAGTAATAAATCTCTTCTACCCCCACTTCTTTATACAACTCATAACTCTTCATCAAAATTTTTGAAGAAATATGGTAAGGGGGGTTAGAAATTAATTTATTTACTTTTAATTCTTTGAGTTTTTCATAATCCTCTTTTTTTAGATCTAAGAAATCTTTGTTCCAAATTTCAAGATTTTCTATGTTTCTTACTTTTGCTAAATTCGTTGAAAAATCAAAAAGTTCTTTATCTTTTTCAATACTAACAACATACTTTGCTCTTTCACATAAAAATTTTGTTAGATTTAATTTTCCACTACCTACTTCTAAAACAACATCATTTTTATTTGCAAAACTTGCCTCTTTTTTTGCAATTTTTTCATTTATAAAAACTTGGGAAAGTCTCATTTTATTTTTTTCTTATAACAAATAAGTAATAACGCTGTTCTGTTGAAAGTTCGCTTATTATCCTTTCAGCTAGCATTCTTTTTACATTTGGAAGGAGAGGGATTCTTTGGTTTATTTCATCTAAAGAAGAAAATTCTTTTTTCTCCCTTTCCTCTAATATTTGCTTTAAATGTTTCTTCCCTACTCCAGGAAGTAGTTCAAGTGAATGCTGTCGAATATTTAATGCCCCGGCTTTATTAAAAACATCAACAAATCTTTTTTCATCATTTTCGATAATCTTCAAAATTGCATTCATTAATTCATTTTTAGCATTTAACGTTAAATCTTCGTACCCTATTTTTCCTTTTATTTTGTCAACAACATCTCTCCCTTCTTTACCGATAAAAACCCTATCCCCTATCTTAACTTCCTTTTTTACACTTGCTTCAAGAAGAGTAAAAAACTTTTCACCAACTATTTGGATTATTGGAGTAGGACTAGGAGAAGAGGACTTTCCAGTAGGCAAATAATCTATAACTATTCCAAATTCCTCCAATTCTTTCTTTTTTTCCTCCTCCATTTAAATTACCCTTTTTTTGTTTCATTTATAATCTCCATTATTCTTTTTATTTCTGCTTCATCTAAAATGTAAGGTTCATTTGCAATTATTTGTCTAAGTGTATCTTCATTTTTTGGGAGAATTTCAACTATTTTTATCTTAGCCTCTTCACTTAACTTTTTAATTTCCCCTAGTTGCTGTATTAGCTTTTCAGCTTTTTCCTTTGAAAGTTTCGAGAATTTCTTCGCATGTTCATAAGCAAGCTCTTGCTCATAGCCAAGTTCGCTTTCTTTTTTTCTATTTTCCAGAATCTCTAAAACTTCTTGAATTGAAACAATCCTTTTGTTAAGTATAGATTTTCCAATCATCTTCCCACTTTCCTTAAATCTTCAGGGAGTGCAATAATCCTCTTTTTAATGTTATAATCATTTATTTCAACGACATAAGCTTTTCCTCTTTTCTCTATTATTTTTCCAACTTTGTTGTTAAACCTTGGGTGGGGTATGTTTTTCGCATTTCTTTTGATATCAATTGCTACTACATCGCCTATTTCAAATTTTTGTAGCATCTGATTTATAGTAAGCTTTCCTTTAGCCTTTAGTTTCCTAGTCCTCTTTGAAAGCTTTCCTTTTGAGCGAATCATAATAATTTTTAGAAAAAGGAATATTAAATATTTTGTTTGCTTCTATGCACACAACTTTAAAGTGAAAAGTTGTCCTCTGTCGTAAGAAATAACTATGAAAAATTGTGTTTTTTGTGAGATTGTAAAAGGAAATATAAAAAGCTTTAAGATTGCTGAAAACAAAGAATTCATTGCAATATTGGATATAAAACCATTAGTTAGAGGACAAACTTTAATAATTCCAAAAAAGCATTACTCTAGTGATTCTATTAATTTGCCAGATAAGGTCTATACAAAGGCTTTTTTCTTTGCTAAAAAAGTAGGTAAAATATTACAAAAAACTTTGAAAGCAAAAAGGGTTTTTATAGTGGTTGAAGGAATGGAAATAGATCATTTTCATATAAAACTTTATCCCGTCTATAAAATAAATAAAGAGGTAGAGGGAAAAAGCAATTTGATAGAAAAATTCAGACGATATACAATTCAAAATTGGTACTGTGGGTACATAACTACCTTGCATGGCTCACAAAATATAAAAAGTTTAAAAGCAGTTTATAGAAGGATAATTTTAAATTCATAAAAATTTCATTAAAAAATTTTTACATAGGTCTTTAAAATTGTTCAGTTTAAGTGAAGGTCCTTTAAAGCTTTATCCTTTACTAAGAATATAAAACGCCTTGGGCGGGATTTGAACCCGCGTTACGGGCGTGACAGGCCCGCGTGCTAGCCACTACACTACCAAGGCTTTCCCGACGGGGAGATTTGAACTCCCAACACACCGGTTACTATTACAAAACTACAGCCGGTTGCTCTGCCAGATTGAGCTACGTCGGGTTGTATTATTATAATATTTAGGCAAATTATTTTTTATATTTAACTTCCAAAATAATAATAGTATGGTTAAAAAGAGAATAGAAAAAAAGGGAGAAAGGAGACCAGAGAAGATTTCCCCTTTAAAATGGGATTATTACTCATTAAAACAGAGAGTGATAGAACTTTCGCACAAGGAGAATTTTGAAAGTACTGTTCTGATTTTCCTTGCTAGTTTGACGTCATTTTTAATGTTTCCATTTTATCCATTACCAGTTGCAATTTTTTTAAGTCTTTTAATTTCTTATGTTACTCTTCGTATTCCAACAATTGGCTTTATACTACTTCTTTTTATTCTATTCCCGGCGATAGCTTTCCAAAGCGCTGTTCTTGGTTGGCTTAGTTTATTCCTTTTCGGTACCATATTCCTTTTTGTTTTTGAGTACCATAAACTTTTATCATTTGCACTCCTTTTAATCTCTCTACCTTTTACTCCTTTATGGTTTCTCGAACCAACTATTTTAATATTATTCTCTTTAAGGGTTGGTTCAAAAAGAAGTTTTATTTCCATAATAATTATTTTCTTTATTGTTTATTCTTTTACAACAATCTTAGGTGTAGAGAATAAGATTATAGTTTATGACAAAACAGCTTATTCACAATTTTACTCATCCTTTTCTTCCACCATAAAAGCAATTTCTTTTAATAGGACACCTAATTTAAATGAGACACTCAACTTTATTTCAAAATTTTCTATTTTTGAAAATGTTCACGAATTACCAAATGCGATAAATACTATTATTATTGCACCATTTATTACACCCATCCAATTTTTCATACAACTATTAATCTGGGCAAACGTTTGCTATTTTGTACCAATGTTATCCTCTTTAATCAAGGGAAAATATAGAAGCTTTTACTCAAGTTTTGTCTCTTTAGAGTTTTTAGTTTTTTATGCTTTTGCTTCTAAATACTTATTCGAACTTTCAATCTCTTCCACTCTTCCGATTCTTATTATTTGGCTTTTAGAAAGTTATGGGTACGAACCTTCTCTAGAGATAGATGTTGTTAAAAAGGACATGGAAAAAAAATTCCTTTCTGTTGGTATAGAAGATTTAAGTTTTGGTAGCAATGTAAAATTTAGCGATATTGGAGATTATGAAGAGACAAAAAAAGAAATTTATGAATCTATAGTTTTACCAATTGAAGAGAAAGCGATGGGTGGTGCGTATGGTATAAAACCAGTAAAGGGAATACTTCTTTTTGGACCACCCGGAACTGGAAAAACAATGCTAATGAGAGCTTTGGCAAATGAAATAAAAGTAGGTTTGTATTATGTTAAAGCTTCAAATCTACTCTCCCCTTACCAAGGGGTAAGTGAAAAGAATATAGCTGAAGTTTTTGCACTTGCAAAGAAGAACGCTCCATGCATATTATTTTTTGATGAAATTGATGCTATAGCTCCAAGAAGAGAAATTACAGAAAGTGAAGAAAATAGAAGAGTTTTAAGTGCAATTTTGCAAGAGCTCGATGGTTTCACTCCAGAGACAAATGTAATATTTGTTGGCGCTACAAACGCACCAAATCTTATAGATCCAGCATTATTAAGGCCAGGGAGGATAGATAAAATAATCTATTTCCCACTTCCAGATGAAAAAGCAAGAAAAATGATATTTAAAGTACATACAAAAAACCTCCCAATTAAAAACGTTGATTTCGACACTTTAGCAAAGTTAACAGAAAGATATAGTGGTGCAGATATTCAAAATATTTGCAAGGAAGTAACAAGGATAGCAGCAGCAAGAGCTA
>Ga0315298_1009140_pt1 | contig 12340 bp, 10 predicted proteins | sample WHS_1_MG_FD_203077 | JGI IMG/M metagenome (GOLD analysis project Ga0315298, IMG submission 203077) | Extremophilic microbial mat communities from Washburn Hot Springs, YNP, Wyoming, USA - WHS_1_MG | ecosystem: Environmental > Aquatic > Thermal springs > Hot (42-90C) | place: USA: Wyoming... | reverse complement strand
TAACAACCACATCCAATCCATAAATTTGGCGAAATTCCTCAGCTTCGGTAGCCGCTGTTCCTGTCATCCCCGCCAGTTTTTCATACATCCGGAAGTAGTTTTGAAAAGAAATAGTAGCCAAAGTTATTGACTCTTGCTGGATTGGCACTCCCTCTTTTGCCTCTACCGCCTGATGAAGTCCATCAGACCACCGCCTACCAAACATCAGCCGGCCAGTAAATTCATCAACAATAATTACTTGGTTGTCTTTAACTACATAGTCTCTATCCCGCAAAAATAGAGTTTTCGCCCGGAGGGCATTTTCAATATGGTGAATAGTTTCGTAATCTTCTTCATAAAGATTTTTTACTCCCAAAAGTCTTTCTACTTTTCTTATCCCATAGTCAGTAAGGGTGGCGGTTTTGTGCTTTTCATCCAAAGTATAATCTGTTTGGGGATCTAAATTTTCTACTAACTTAGCAAATTTATAATACTTTTGGGTCGGTTCGGTATCCGGAGCAGAAATAATCAAAGGCGTTCGTGCTTCGTCAATTAAAATTGAATCAACCTCATCGACAATAGCAAAATGATGCCCACGTTGAACTTGCTGGTTTAACTCATAAACCATATTGTCCCGCAAATAATCAAAACCAAACTCATTATTTGTCCCGTAAGTAATATCTGCTAAATAAGCCTCCTTCCTTTCCACTGGCCGCAAATGGCGTAATCTTTCATCGTCTTGCCCTTTTTCCTCATAATTTGGATCCAAGACAAAAGCCTGCTCGTGAATAATACAACCTAAAGATAAACCGGCAAAATTTAAAGCCCTTCCATACCAACCAGTATCCCTGCGCGCCAAATAGTCGTTAACAGTAACCACATGAACCCCCTTTCCCTCCAAGGCATTAAGATAAGCGGCAATGGCCGCTGACAAAGTTTTTCCCTCACCTGTTTTTTGCTCGGCAATTTTTCCCTGATGCAAAGCAATTGCCGCCATTAATTGAACATCAAAAGCCCGCTCGCCAACCACCCGCCGAATCGCCTCTCTGGCTAAAGCAAAAGCTTCAGGAAGCAAATCATCCAAACCTTCTCCTTCGGCAACCCTTTGTTTAAATTCGGCCGTCTTTTTGGGAAATTGAGAGTCTTTCAATTTCTTCATCTCCGGCTCCAAAGAATTTATTTTTTCCACCAACGGCGCCATCTTTTTTAGTTCTTTTTCGTTTTGGTCAAAAAGTTTTCCAAGAAATTTAAGCATAAACTAATTTTAACACACACATGAATGATAAAATATAGGTATGAGCCCTACCTTTTTAACTTATTTTTTAGGTTGCCGGACCAATCAGGCGGAGACAGAAGAAATCGAGGAAAGACTCAAAAAAATTGGTTTTTCTCCTCTTGGCAAAAAAAACGGCTCTCCTGACGTGGTAATTTTTAATTCCTGCGTCGTTACTCAAAAAGCAGAAAAAGAAACAGCAAATTTCATTCGAAAACTTCGAAAAAAATACCCCAAGGCTTTTATCGCTGTTTTAGGCTGTGGAAGCGAAGCATTTAAAAAGGGCCTTGCCTCTCTTCCTCCTGCTGATTTGTTTTTAGGCAATCAAGAAAAAGAAAAAATAATTAAAATTTTAAAAAAGAAATTTTCTCCTGAGGTTCCTTGTCAATCTTTACCTACAAGTAAATATTTTCAGTCGGGAAGAGCTTTAATTAAAATCCAAGAGGGCTGTGATTACAATTGTACCTACTGTATTACCAAAATTTTAAGAGGAAAATCAAAAAGCGAAAATCTCCAAAAAATAATAAAGAAAATAAATTCTCTGCCAAAAAATATTAAAGAAATAATTTTAACCGGAACGGCTATAGATTTATGGGGAAAAGATTCAAAACCGCCAAAAAATTTAACTTATCTTGTTTCGGAAATTCTTAAAAGAACAAAAATTCCTAAAACTACCTTATCTTCACTAAATCCCAATTTTTTAAACAAAAAACTAGCAAAATTAATTGCTGAAAATCAAAGAATATCTCCATTTTTACATCTTTCTTTACAGTCTGGTTCTGAAAAAGTTTTAAAAGATATGGGAAGAAATTGTCACTTTAATAAATTAAAGAGCTTAATCCAATTAATTAAAAAGCAAAGAAAAGAATTTGTCTTAAGGGCGGATATTATTGTTGGTTTTCCCACAGAGGAAGAAAAAGATTTTCAAAAAACACTCCAATTAATTAAACAACTAGAAATCTCTTTTGTCCATCCTTTTACTTTTTCTCCTCGGCCGGGAACTTTAGCTTTTGAAAAAATTAAAAACGGCATTTGGCAAGATTTATCAAAAGAAACTAAAAAGAAAAGACTAAAAACTCTCCAGCACGAAGTAAAAAAAATAAGAAAGAATGTTGCTCAAAAATTGGTAGGCAAAAATATAAAAGTTTTAACAACCTTTCGAGAAAAAAATAGCTGGTATGGTTTGGCAGAAAATTCTTTTTTGGCAAAAATTAAAACTAAAAAATTTTTAAATCAGGGAGATTTAATTGAAACTAAAGTTGTTAATTATAAAAATAATTTCCTTGAGGTTATTTTTTAGGTAAAATTTTTTCAAAGCCGCAATATTTTTGTAAAACCTTGGGGACTAAAACTGAACCATCTTTTTGTTGATAGTTTTCTAAAATAGCAATTAAAATTCTGCCCATTGCCACCCCGGTATCATTAACCGTATGACAAAAACCTTTTTCTCCTTTTTTACTAACAAATTTTATATTCATTCTTCTTGCTTGATAGTCGGTAGCATTAGTGGCAGACATTGTCTCCATATATTCCCCGCTAACTGGTAACCAAACTTCAACATCATATTGTTTAGCCGAAGCATGATAACCCATATCGGCGCTACATTTTTGCCAAACACGATAGGGAAGTTTTAAAGATTGTAAAAACCATTCATTAATCCCTACCAAATATTCCAAAATTTCCTCAGACTGCCAAGGAGCACAAACTACATCCATTTCCAACTTGTCAAATTGATGAACTCTTTTCATTCCCCGAACATCTTTACCCCAACTTCCCGCCTCAGAACGAAAACAGGAAGTATAAGCCATCACTTTTACTGGCAAATCTTGCTCTTTCAAAACTCGGTCGGCAAAGTAGGCAAACAAGGGAGGTTCAGAAGAACCTACCAAATTTAAACTCTCTTTGTTTTCTACGTTTTCTTCTTTTATTTTGTAAACCTGATCTTTACCTTGGGGAAAATGACTAGTACCATAAAGCACCCAATCCTTAACCAACAAGGGAACAATCATCGGAATAAATCCTTCCTTAAGTAGCTTGTTTTTCAGAAGTTCAAAAAGAGCAAATTGTAAAATCGCCGCTTCCTTTTTTAAATAAACAAAGCGACTGCCGGCAACTTTTCCCGCTTGCTTAATATCTAAAATATCTAGTGCTTCTCCCAATTCAACATGATCTTTGCCTTGGAAACGAGGCATAAATTCAGCTGATTTCCAGCCCTTACCAATTTTTTCTTTTGGTAGCCAACCTTCTTGCGGCAACCAAACTCTTACCTCTACATTGTCTGCCTCACTTTTCCCCGGAGGAGTATCTTGGGAAGGAAGATTGGGAATCTCATATAAAAGATTTTTTAATTCTTCTTCAACTGCCTGTAAATCTGGCTCCAGCCGCCGAAGAGTTTCTTTAATTTTTCTGCCTTTTTCAATATCTTTTGGTCCCAGTTTATTTCTTTCCGCCCTTAATTTTTCGATTTCGCCAATAAGTTGCCTTCGAGTTTCATCAACTTTCAACACTCGCTCCACTATTCCCGGATCACCACCTCTTAGTTGCACTCCCTCTTTTACTTTATCTGGATTTTGGCGAATAAAATTTAAATCCAACATCAATTAAAAATAAAATAATAAAAAACTAAAATAATAAGTGATTAGTCTTAAAATTAGTCATTATTTACCTTTGCTCTCAGGGTCTTTAAAGAACTAGCAAGCATTTTAATCGTCTGAGAGTTTGTCTCAACTATTTCAGAAATCTTGGTTTCCAATCGCGGTAAAATCCTTCGAAGAACTATTAACCAATATTCTACTTCATTAGCAGAACCTAAAGAAATTTGCAAAAAACGCTCAAATTCTTTTCCTTTGTATCGACCGTAACCTTCGGCAATATTTGCTCCCACTGAAGAGGCTGCTCGAATTAATTGATCGCCAATAATCCAAAAAACTTTCTCTTTTGGTAAACTTCTTACTAATTTAATAACTAATATCGTAGTCTCAAGAGCGGTTTGCCAAAATTTTAGTTCTTTATAATTTTTAGGATTACCTTCGCATTTCATCTTTGACTTATCACTAAAGTTTTTTAGTTTTTTAGTTTTTATTATTATAATCCCAACTCTTTACTTATTTTTTGCATTGCTCTAAGGCCAATTTTTATAAATTCTTCAAGTGTTAAACCTAATTTCTCCTGACATAAAGCAATATCTTCCCGTCGCGTTCCCCGAGCAAACGATTTTTCTTTAAAGCGATTCAAAACGTTTTGCACAGTCAAATCAGCTAATTTTTTAGATGGCAAAACCAAAGTTGCCGCGACGATCAATCCCGTAAGGCTGTCGCCGCAAAACAACGCCCAATCCATTTTTGTTTTTGGTTCAACACCAGTATTTTTCCAATTATGAGCGGCCATTGCCCAAGCTACATTTTGGGGAATTTCAAAACCTTTCTCACGTAACCATATAGTAATTTGTACCCCCTGTCTCTCCGGAGGAACCTCTGGACAATAATCGCCATCATGAAGCAATCCGGCCATCATCCACTCCTCTTTTGTCCCTCCTAAATCTTTTTCTCCCTTTTCGACTAATGCTTCATAAACACCCGCCATTAAAGCCTCGCAGGCAATCATATGCTTAATAATGTTTTTATTTTCAATTTTCTCGCTTAAAAATTCTAAAGCCTGGCCACGACTAATCATTTTTCTTTGGCGCTAAAGTAGGAAATAAAATTACATCGCGAATACATTGTTGATTGGTTAAAAGCATGACCATTCTATCTATCCCTATTCCCAGACCTCCTGTTGGTGGCATTCCGTATTCCATTGCCTCCAAAAACGCCTCATCCATAGGATGAGCCTCTTTATCCCCTGATTTGGCTGCTTTTACCTGTTCTTCAAAAAACTCCCTTTGGATCAAAGGATCATTTAATTCACTATAGGCATTGCCTACTTCAAAACCCGCAATATAAGGCTCAAAACGCTCAATTAAGTTCGGCTCCTCTGGTTTTGGCTTACATAATGCCGTTGTTTCTTTGGGAAAATCTATTACAAATGTTGGCTGAATTAAATATGGCTCTACCAACTCAAATAAAGTAGCAATTGCTACCCCACGATTAAATTCTGCCGCCACTCCGCTTAGGGTTGGTTTTTCCTCAGCAATTAATTTATGCTTTTTAAGTAAATTTTTAATCTCTTCATCAGTTAACTTATCAACATCAATTTTGGCATATGTTTTAAGTCCTTCTTTCATTGTTAATCGCCGCCAGGGAGGCTTAAGATCAATTTTATGATTGCCAAAAGCAATTTTAGTAGTTCCCAAAACTTTTTTAGCGACAAAATTAAAAAGATTTTCTGTCAATTCCATCATTTGATTGTAGTCGGCATAGGCCCAATAGCATTCCATCATCGTAAACTCAGGATTATGAAAGCGATCAATTCCTTCGTTACGAAAATCTTTGTCTATCTCATAAACTTTTTCGAAACCACCAATAATTAGTCTTTTTAAGTAAAGTTCATCTGAAATTTTAAGATAAAAATCAGCATCTAAAGCATTGTGGTGAGTTACAAAAGGTCGAGCTGAAGCCCCTCCGTAAATTTCTTGAAGGGTAGGTGTTTCTACTTCTAAAAATCCAAGATTATCTAAAAATTCTCTTATTGCTGAAATAATTTGAGTTCGCCGGCGAAAAACCTCTTTTACTTCCTCATTCATTATCAAATCCAAATAGCGCTTTCGATAACGTTCTTCAACATCTTTTAGGCCATGCCACTTTGAAGGTAAAGGACGAAGGGATTTTGCTAAAAGTTGAAAATCAGAAACTAAAACAGAAATCTCTCCTGCCTTTGTTTTGAAAACTTCCCCTTGGGCAGCAAGAAAATCACCAATATCAAGCAAAGGTAAGAGCTGAAGATGAAGTTCACCCAGTTTATCCTTTTTAAAAACCAACTGAATTTTGGCTGTCTCATCACGTAAATCAAAAAATTGAATCCCTCCATGCCCGCGAATTGCCATAACTCTCCCCGTTACCGCAACTTTTTTCCCCATCAGTTTTAAAGCCTGGGAAATAGTTTGTTGCCGTAAACAACGTGGCGGATAAGGATCTATCCCTAAATTTTTTATTTTTTGAAGTTTTTCTAAACGAATTTTTCTTAACTGATCAATTGGTAGAGCCATTTAAATGAAGTTTACCACAGAGTTTAATTTTTCTCAAAATTACTCGATTTTGGTAATCGTATAGACAAGCTTTCCTGCCGGGACTTCAACTTCAACCTCATCCCCAACTTTCTTTCCTAAAAGTCCTTTTCCCAAAGGAGAAGTATAAGAAATCTTTTTTTGGGCCGGATCAGCCTCCCACTCGCCAACTACCCAAAAAACATGTTCTCCCTCACTATTTTTTACCGTAACCCTACATCCTAAACTTACTTGAGAACACTTTTGATGATCATTTTCTATTAAAATTGCCTTTTTAAGAATTTCCTCAAGCTCGCTGATTCTTCCATCAATAAAAGAAAGTTCTTCTTTTGCCTGGCTATATTCGCTATTTTCCGCTAAATCTCCAGACAATCGAGCTTCTGATAATCTTTCTACAACCGCCGGCCTTTTTACTTCCACTAACTCCCGATACTCTTTTTTAAGAGCTTCAAGCCCCTCCGCAGTAAAAAGAATTTTATCTTTATCGTCAATATTCATTTCTTTTAAAATAAAAATAAAATAAAACCAAACTGCTGGGGAAAAATAATAGTGTAGAGGGGATAATAATTCATAAAATTAAATTTGTCAAGAGGGAATTTTTAGGCTATAATAAACAAAATGCCGCCATCGTCTAGCGGCCTAGGACGTCAGGTTCTCAACCTGAAAATCGGGGGTTCAAATCCCCCTGGCGGCACCAAAAGTGCTAACCAAAATTTTGTCTGCTGCCCATTTTGGTTTAGAAACAATCCCTGTTGAGGTTGAGGTTAATGTCTCCAAAAAAGGCTTCCCCGGCTTTAACATCATTGGCTTGCCTAATAAAGCTATTGAAGAGGCAAAAGAAAGAGTAAAAACAGCAATTATCAATTCTGGTTTGGATTTTCCCCAGGCAAAAATCACTGTTAACTTAGCTCCAGCTGACATTCCCAAAGAAGGCTCCTGTTATGACTTACCAATTGCCGTGGGAATTTTAGCCTCTTTGGGTTTAATTTCTTTACCCTCAGAAAAATCGTTTTTTTATGGCGAACTTTCTTTAGACGGAAGCCTCCGCCACACCAAGGGAACTTTTCTTTTAGCCCTGGCGGCAAGAAATTTAGGAGTTTCCAACCTTTTTATTCCCGCTCCCTCAGCTAATGAAGCACGAGTAGTAAAAAAGATTAATATTTATCCGGTAAATTCTTTAAAGGAACTTATGGGCCATTTAAGCGGACTAGAGTTAATTGAAAAACTTTCCCCTTTTTCTCAGGAAGAAAAATCAATTTTTTCCGAAGAAATTTTGGCGGAATTTGATTTTTCTGAGATTCTTGGCCAAGAACAAGCAAAAAGAGCTTTGGAAATTGCCGCTGCCGGTGGCCACAACATCCTTCTTCAAGGACCACCGGGGGCAGGAAAAACAATGCTTGCGCGAGCGTTGCCAGGAATTTTGCCGCCCCTTACCGAAGAAGAAAGTTTAGAGGTAACTAAAATTTATTCTGTAACCGGAAATATTCCTCCGGGAGGCTCGCTTATAAAAATTCGCCCATTTCGCTCTTCTCATCATACTACTTCTCGTGCCGGTTTAATTGGTGGAGGTAGTCCTCCCCATCCTGGAGAAATTTCTTTGGCTCACTGCGGCGTTTTATTTTTGGATGAATTTCCTGAGTTTCCCCGCTCAGTTTTGGAGGCCCTACGCCAACCAATGGAAGATGGCGTAGTAGTAATTTCTCGAGCTGCAGGTTCGGTAAAATTTCCTGCCCAATTTACTTTAGTTGCCGCCGCCAACCCTTGCCCATGCGGCTATCTTGGAGACCCAAAGAAAGAATGCCGTTGTACCCCGAGGCAAATTCTTCATTATCAAAGCAAGCTTTCCGGTCCTCTTTTAGATAGAATCGATCTCCATATCAATGTTCCGGCGGTAGAAATTGAAAAACTCATTCCCCAAACCAGACCTCCTCAGGAAAGCTCGGTAGAAATTAGAAAAAGAGTCATTGCCGCCAGGAAAATTCAAAACCGTCGCTTTGCCAAAACCGGTATTCATACCAACGCTCAAATGAAAAACAAACACATCAAAGAATTTTGTCATTTAACTGATGAAGCTTTAGTTTTATTAAAACAGGCAGTTAATAATTACAATCTTTCGGCGCGAACTTATTTTCGTTTAATTAAAGTTTCCCAAACTATTGCCGATTTAGCTGGAGAAGGAAAAATTACCGCCGAGCATGTTGCTGAAGCGCTGCAGTATCGTTTAAGAATTCAGGATGCGTAAATGAAAAATTTAAACTATCAGACCGGAAAATTTGGCGAAGATTTGGCAAGACAATATTTAATTAAAAAGGGGTACGAAATTTTAACCAGTAATTTTCGCAGTCGCTTTGGAGAAATTGACATTATTGCTAGCAAAAACAATGCTTTAATTTTTGTCGAAGTTAAATTAAAAATCGGCGAGGAAACCGGTCAGCCTGAAGAAATGATTAACAGCAAAAAAATCTCTCAAATTCAAAAAATGGCGGAAATTTTTTTACAAAACAATTCTTCACTAGCTAAAAAATTTCCCCTTTGGCGGATAGACGCCATCTGCATTGTTCTTAATCCCGATGGCTCGAGTAAAAGAATTACTCATTGGAAAAATATTAGCGATGAAATGGTCTGATTATGAGATAAAAAATACCACTTTTGATAAAAAAAATTATCCAAAAATACTTCGTGAAATAAAAAATTATCCAAAAAAGTTATTTTATCGTGGTAATCTTGACCAAAAATTATTTGAAAAATCATTAGCCGTTGTTGGTACAAGAAGAATCACCCGCTACGGAAAAATGGTAATAGAAAAATTTATCCCTTTTTTGGTAAAAGAAAAAATTACTATTATCTCCGGCTTTATGTATGGGGTTGATACCGAAGCCCACCAAAAATGTTTGGAATATGGTGGTAAAACTGTCGCCGTTTTAGGGGGAGGATTAAATATAATTTATCCTCCAGAAAACGAAAGGCTTTATGAAAAAATCCTTGAAAATGGCGGTTTAATCATTTCTGAATACGAACCAGACTTCAAGCCTCAACTTTGGACTTTTCCCCAAAGAAATCGTATTGTTGCCGGATTATCTTCTTTGGGGGTTTTAGTAATTGAAGCCGGAGAAAAAAGTGGGGCTTTGATTACCGCCAATTTAGCTCGTCAGCAAGGGAAAAAAGTCTTTGCTGTTCCCGGACCAATTACTTCCTCGGTTTCTGCGGGCACAAATTTTTTAATTAAAACTCATCAGGCAAAAATGGTGACTACTCCGGAAGAGATTTTAGGAAAAAAGATAGAAAATCCTTCCCTTTTTTCTCTTCAAGAATTATCGCCACTGGAGCAAAAAATCTACCAAGCTTTAGAAACAGAACCTTTAACTGCTGATGAAATTGCCAAAACTGTTGGTCAAAATATTGTAGAAGTAGGAAAAACTTTATCTTTACTTTCTTTGAAGGGTTTAATTTCTGAATTTGCCGGAAAATATTATTTAAAATCCTTTTAATCTTTGCCTACAATAATCACCGCATCAAAATTTTCATCTTCGGAAAGAGTCTGCGGTTCTTCTTCTAAAGTATATTTAGAAGAAAGGTCTTTTTTCAGTAAATCAAAATATTCCTTTTTGCTTTCTTTTATCTGAATTACTGTTTTTTGATAATCAAAATTATCAGCATTACCCGTTTTTATTCCCTGCCAGCCAAATTTTTCTAAAAGCTCGGCAACTTTGCCCGCTGCCCCAGGAACGCCAGTACCGTTTAAGACTTTAATTTTTAAATCGGCCCGGCTAATTTTTGGCGTTGGAGAAGGAGAAATCTCTCCGGTTGGTGTAACTTCCGACGGAGCCACCAAAGGTGTTGGTGTAGGAGCAACTACTTCTTTATCTTTTTTATTTTTCAAAGTTTTTTGGTAAACAAAAATTCCTCCTCCAATTATTCCCAAACCAAGCAAAACCACCAAAGCAACTAATATCCATCTTAGAAAATCGGGTTTTGATTTTTGCTCAATTCCTTCCATTTTTTCTCCTCAAGGCTAATTTTAACACATCATCAAGGTGAGAAACAAATAGAAATTCGACATCTTTTTTAACCGAGGCAGGAACATCCACCAAATCTTTTTTATTATCTTTTGGCAAAATCACTCTTTTAAGCCCTGCTCGGTGAGCGGCAATTACTTTTTCCTTAACTCCACCAATTTCCAAAACCCTTCCTCTTAAGGTAATCTCTCCAGTCATCCCTGTATCCATTCTCGTTGGGGTTTTAGTTAAAGCAGAAACCAAAGCGACAGTAATCGCCACTCCTGCCGAAGGACCATCTTTAGGAACTGCTCCTTCAGGAACATGAATATGAATATCTAAATCTTTATAAAAATCCCTTTTTAACCCAAGCTGTTGCCAGCGACTCCTAACATAAGACAACGCCGCCTTTCCTGATTCTTTCATTACTTCTCCTAATTTCCCCGTGAGAAGGAGATTTCCTTTCCCTGGCATCAAGGCAACTTCAATAAACAAAATATCTCCTCCCGCCTCAGTATAAGCCAAACCAGTAGCAATTCCTATTTCGTCTTTTTTCTCCGCCAAAGTTTCGCTGTATTTTCTTGGACCAAGATATTTAGCAACATCAGTTTTTTTAATTATTTCAGGAATCTTTCTCCCTTCAGCCACTTTTCTGGCAAGTTTTCGACAAATGGTAGCTAAACAACGTTCCAATTCTCTTACTCCTGCCTCGCGGGTGTAGCGGCGAATAATCTCATAAATTGCCTCATCGGCGATTTTAATCTGATTTTCTTTAAGGCCATTAGCTACCAGCTGCTTGTTCCAAAGATATTTTTGGGCAATATGGAATTTTTCAACTTCAGTATAGCCGGGAAAAGGAATTACCTCCATTCTATCACGCAAAGCAGGAGGAATAGTGTCTAAAATATTGGCAGTAGTAATAAACATCACCCGGGAAAGATCGAAGGGAACTTCTAAATAATGGTCGGAAAATTCACGATTTTGTTCCGGATCCAAAGCTTCAAGGAGAGCCGCCGAAGGATCACCCCGAAAATCCGCTCCAATTTTATCGATTTCATCAAGCATAAACACCGGATTATTCGTCCCGGCATTTCTAATTCCCTGAATTATTCTTCCAGGTAAAGCCCCTACATAAGTCCGGCGATGACCGCGAATTTCTGCCTCATCTCTTATTCCTCCCAAACTTACTCTCACAAACTTTCTTCCTAAAGCCCGCGCAATTGACTTACCAATAGAAGTTTTTCCTACGCCTGGTGGTCCAACAAAACAAAGAATCGTTGGTCCTCCTTCTTTTGATTCTTCCTTTTTCCTTTCCTTTTTTTGTTTTTCTCTTAATTTCATTACTGCCAGATATTCAATTACCCGTTCTTTAACTTTTTCCAATCCCCAGTGGTCCTCGTCTAAAATTTTTGCCGCTTGGGAAATGGAAACTTTGTTTGGGGTAGAAACTGACCAGGGCATCTCGGTTAACCAATCTAAATAAGTTCTGATATAAGAAAACTCGGGATGATTTGGATTCATACCTGAAAGCCTTTTGAGCTCCTTTTGGGCCTTTTTTTCTACTGTTGGCGGCATTTTCGCCTTTTTAATCTTCCGCTTAAGTTCTTTTACTTCATCCTCCCCCTCTGCTACTTCTCCCAACTCTTCTTCAATCACCCTTTTTCTTTCTCTTAAAATACTTTCCCTTATTGACTTATCAAATTTCATTTTCGTTTTTGAATCAATTTTTCTTTCCAACTCTAAAACCTTAAGTTCGTGAGTAAGATACTCATTTGCTTTTGCTAATCTTTCTTTAACTGACAGCGTCTCTAAAAGAACTTGTTTTTCTGGGGTTTTAATGTCCAAAATATAAGAAATTTGATCGGCAACTTCCGAGGGCGTATTTTCACCCAAGAGTTTCATCACCATCATCACATCTACTGGTTTCCCCAA
>Ga0315298_1009139_pt1 | contig 12343 bp, 13 predicted proteins | sample WHS_1_MG_FD_203077 | JGI IMG/M metagenome (GOLD analysis project Ga0315298, IMG submission 203077) | Extremophilic microbial mat communities from Washburn Hot Springs, YNP, Wyoming, USA - WHS_1_MG | ecosystem: Environmental > Aquatic > Thermal springs > Hot (42-90C) | place: USA: Wyoming... | reverse complement strand
AGGGGACCTAGTCGTGTGACACTTTGTTCTCCCCCGAAGAACGGTGCAAGATTTCGGTTCCGCAACGAGAGCGCGCGAAATCGCGCATCACCGGAATTACCGGATCCTCCTGGTCATCATGATGGGCATGTTTGCAATCTTCGCCTCGCTTTCCATCGTATTTTTATCCATTCAGAAAGAGCGCCGCTAGCTGTTCTGACAGTGAGAACTACGTGCTAACTTTCATTATAGTGCATGTTTTGTTGCGACAGATATGCTCGGATGGAAGAAACTCGTACAAGAACTAAAGCAAGAGTTGTTTGACGACTTCATTAAAAAATCACTAGATATCATAATGGTTCCACTGCCAGTTGCGGGGAATGAGTACCGAACCACTGTCAGCTCTTTCTTTCATCCAAATCATGCTGCCAATTTTCATCTTGTTGTGGTCGCTTCCTTCTTTCAACTTCGCGTATCACGAATCACTGGCGGCGCTTGTTGCGGATGGTACGACCTTGTGTTTGTCGTTTTGCGGCACGTGGTTGGAGGGAAGGCTTGTGACGGTTTCAATCGTTTCGAATGTCTCAGGTTTGAACAAGAGCAGTGGGAGTAAAGATTGATTATGCCTTGAAGGCCACTACCATGAAACCATCGAGAAGAGGATAGGTTTCCTATGCGGAACCCCTGTTCCTTTGTGATGACAGTAACAGCACCACTTCCTTCCTACTGTTACTCCAACAAAAATCATGTCCTATCAAATACCAAAGTGGGCTCAAACTCCACCACCGCAGTATCATCACGAGTGGTTCTTGACAGAAATCAAAGGAGGCGTCGAAGTTGCCAAGCATCCATTGCACACCCAAGCTTGCACTGTGTTGGGCCGTGCGGCCGATCAAGTCCACATTCCTCTCCAACATGAAAGTGCCAGTCGTCAACATGCACGGGTTGCTTTCGATTCACATGGCATTCCATTGCTCAAAGATCTATCCAGTACACACGGTACAACTTGCAACAAACGACGATTGCCGACCGCTGCGACCGGCAAACACGAAGCCTCCAAAACTGCCACACATAAAGGAGCCCGAGGGATCATGTTGTTTCCGGGAGATATACTTCAATTTGGAGCTTCCACTCGACTATTTTGCGTTGAGGGACAGGAAGACTTTGAACGAGGAGCCTGGCAAGCCAAACAAACACAGCAGGAATTATTAGCAAAACAACAACAATTGGAAGAAGAAATCTCCATGGAACAACAACGAGAGGCAGCGTCTTCCATGGATGAACCCGAGCACGATAACCGTTCTGATACAAGAGTAGCAGAGTCTTCCACCAAGACAGTGGCCATGGACGCCGAGGTTCCAGAAAAGCACCGCAAAACACTGGAACGATTGAATGGCATGAAATACAACCTACAAAATTTGGAAACCGAAGATGAACGGATTCGATGAAAAGGCGAATTGAGTGAAGGACAAGAACGACAGTTGCAACGCAATGCGGAACGAGAAATAGCATTGAAAGTTGCATCCTGCGGCAGCAGGCGGGACAGCTAATGGCGGTAGAGGAAAACCACTAACCGGCGTTATGGACGACGAAGACGAGGAGGAGGATTTCTTTGACCGCACCAAGCGTGTCAAGAAAACCATTGTTCAAAATGATGGAGTCCGAACAAACTCTGATTGCCAAGTGGAAACAAGTACAAACTGAACAGCAGGGTCGAAGGTCCAAAGCATTGCTGGAGGCGCAGGTGGGGGTGGATCGCTTGAAAGCGCAGCAGGCCGCATTGGAAGCACGCGGCGAAGGTGAGGAGGCGTTCTTTGTCCTAAATGACTTGCAACTGGCACAAGAATACCTGGATAAGATTAAGAATGAGGAATCGACGGCGGAGGAGAATCTGGAGGAGATCGAAAAATTGCTTCGTATTGTCAATCACAAGTTGAAAATGAATCGTGCCCTGGTGCTCTGCTTCCCTCGCTGTCTTTCTTGCTTGCCTCTGTCTGTGTGCTGTGGCGGTCTTGCATTCTCTGTGTGATAAAATACTTGACATTTTCTGAAGCAAGAGATTGACAGTGAATGAGGTGGGACGCATCTGCATCCATCCACTGGCATATGTACCGTTAGTGGTACGTATCGGAACCAAGTGTGGTGGTTCACTACTTCCCAGGATTTGGACACGCTGTATCATAGTAATTGGCACATTTCTAGCGGTACTACTTTGCTACTACAGGTTGCAGCAGTAGAGTTAGAGAGTATCGTTGACAAACCGGTAACTACGGTAACTTGTTTTCCTGATTACCCAGGCTCTCTGGAATTTGATTTGATGTCTGCGTCAGCGTTCGTATTGCGCACGAGGCACCCCAGAAACGCGCCCGACCGTCCATCCAGAATCCAGATGGAACTTCTCCTACCGAGCGATGAGAAGACGCATCAAAGGATGATGATCGATTGCTGATGGCTCCTTGCCTTCCTGGGTGAAGTTCACAACATTGTTTCCTATCTACCTACGTATTCTAGTACCGGTAGTAACATTTGATGCGTCTAGTCCTCTGCAACTTGCTTCTCTGAACGCCTTCTCAAGAGAAAGTGAGGGGCGCGGGCAGGCAGGCAGTGTTGCCACAGATACACTTCTTGTCGTCATCGTGAACGGGAGGCAGGGGCAGCGATGGCCGGCTGGTTTCGAATAGCAGCCAGAGTGCCATGCTTATTTGTGGTGGCCAGTTCATGCATCGCCTTTGCGTTTTCTTTCACCGTCCTGGAACCAGCTACCGGTAGTAGGACGAGGTATTGCGGTTTGGGCGGTTTGGGCGGTCTCACCTCGAGGGCGACGACACAATTGAACGGCATCCGAGGCTTCAACATTTGGTTCGAGAATGAGTTTCCGGACTCCATTGTCAAAATCAACGCGGAAACTTCAGAAGAGAATTTCGACCATGTTCTGATTGACATGAATCACATGATTCATGTGGTGTCACGTAGGAGCCGGAATGATGAGCATGCCGTACGGATCATCATGAGTGCGCTGGATGAACTTTTGAATTTGGTCGTCCCTTCCAAATCGTTGGTGCTGGCGATCGATGGAGCGCCGCCCGCGGCAAAGCTGGCCACGCAACGAAGTCGCAGGTTCGGAACATTGGTGCGGACCGAGTGGAAACTAGAGCATTTTGACAAACTCAAAATATCGAAAGGAAGACGGGCAAGGCGGCGTCGAAGTTACCAGGCAGAAATCCAGAGTCTTCAGATCACCCCTGGCACGGAATTTCAACATTTGATGGAATCGACGCTGCAGTACTGGGCATGGCAACGCTTACAGCATCGACATTCCAAGTTGCGCGATGTTAGGGTATTTATCAGTCCGTCGACGGTACCTGGTGAAGGAGAGGTCAAACTGCTCTCTTGGATCATGTCACGGCATCGGGCTGGACAGTCCGTGGCTATTGTTGGGCGTGACAGTGATTTGGTACTGGAAGGTCTTATCATTCCACCCGCATGGACACACAATGTCTATGTCATACAGCAATTAGACACTGGACGAGATTACGTTAGCGTCAGCATTTGGGAAACGACACGAAAACTCATGTCTTGGCTGCCTCCTCAGGCTCCGCCCGAGCAAATTTTGCAAGTGCGGACAGATTTGGTTCTGTTGGTGATGCTGAATGGTAACGACTATCTACCGAAGCTACGAGGTTCCAAAGGGTTCACTACGCTCTGTCAGACTTACCGGCGGCTGCTCAAAGAGGAATTTTCGAAGTTTGACGGTAAAAAAAGCAAGGGACGCTTGGTGGGTTTGGTAGATCCGGACTCTTTAGAGTTCCGGCTTGACTTCAGTATTCGATTCTTTGAGGAGCTTCATAAACTTTCGCCGCTACAATATTTTCGGCCCCCAGAGGATTCCCAATCCAATGGAGAACAAAGCCTGGCACCAATGGGCAGACTCAATAACATTTTGGACGCTGGGTTTGTGCCGAGGCCAATGAAGTTCCATGTGATCAAGGATCGCGACTTTGACCAAAACGAAGGAGATGATGACGACGAAGAAGGATTCGACGATGATGATGATGATGAGGAAGATGCTTTCGCGGAAGACTTTCAGAATGACATCGATCTGGATGATGACGAGGAGGACATTGGCGACGTGGCGACAAGATATTTGGTTCAACTTACGTTGGGAGATCCAAAGTCAGATGACTTTCTTGTTTATGAGACATGGCATATTCCAGGCAGTCCGTTCAAGGAAACAAAGCACAAGCTGGCGCGCATGGCGCTTAATGATTTCTTTGGGATGGATCCCGAGGCGTCTGAGGAAGATTCAAACTCGTTCATGGCTACTACAGGATTCAGCGGCCGTGGTTATAGCTGGGAAATTTCACAATCGGCGCCCGGGAAAGTCGATACTTACCTGGGAGGGCTTTTGTGGACCATTCAAACGTATCAGGATGGAATTTGCGCAGACTATGGGTTCAGCTATGGCCGCCGATCGTCGCCCAGCCTCAGCGACATTGTGGACTTTCTCAAGGAAGCAAAAATGGCAAACCGCTCGGTCGGTAGACGTAGCTTGATTGGCACGAACTTCACGCCGCCGGTCTCGGCAGGTCTCGCTTGCCTAGCAGCACTGCCCGCCCAAGTCAAACATTTGATTCCGGAACCATACCGATGGATACCGGATGACATCGTTGAGCAATTCTACGCGACGTGTATGGATAAAGTCGACAATGCCTTCGATATGAAGAAGTTCGAGGCATTGTGCCATGCAGAAATCCAAAAAATAAATGAGGAAAGAGGGGTGGACACAGATCCTGATGCGGAAACAGAGGCAGAAACCTCGGGCCATGGTCGGAGGATAATGTCGGGAGACCACTGGTGGACGGTCTTCAGTCGGACAAACTCGCCGTTGGCCCATCCTTTTGATCCACCAAGTCCTCCATGCAAAAAGTTTTCCGAACTTATTCCTAATCCTCGAGTGCGAGTGAGCCGCGAATTTGCTCTTTCCGAACCGCGCCCTCGGTCAGTTTGGGAGGAGCTCCACGGCAGAGAATCAAACTCCCATCGGAACGAACATGAGGAGATTCAACACTCTTCGTTAGGTGAATTGATTTCGAAGGAGAAAGGAAAGCTGATGGATATACCCTACAAGCTCGACTTTGCCAAGGAGCGGCAACGAGGTCGAAAATTGGAACGGCCAACCCCCGAGAGCCCCCCACCGGATGACGCTTCTATCGACATTGCTGGACGTCTTGGGGAATTCGGTAAAGTCATGCCGCCGGCCACCCCAGTGGTAAATAAGGAAGGGCAGACAGCGCTCGGCCTTCTCACTGAGCTGCACATTCTCCAAATGATCGGGCCGGTCCAATTCAACATTTCACATCCTTCCAATTCCATCTACGCCGCAATTGATCCAGGTCGATATGAAAACTTCCACTTGCGCATTTTTCCTAGCGAGAACCAACAAGCCAACGTTGTCAACCGTACATTGTCCTTGGATCAGGATCGAGACGTTTTCAGACAGTCCAAGCAGTCCGTGAGACAGCACCTTGCTGGTTTGGCCCTGTCGGAAATTCTGGGACCCGGGAAGAAATGGACGGACTGGACGTTTGCTGATTTGCGGTGGTTCCTGCAAAGCAGGAGGGAAGGTGGTGGGAACACACCGGAGAAAGTCAACGGGCAGAAACAACCAGAAGCGAATGCCGCGCTCGGAGGAATATCCTTGTTCAACAAGGATGGGCAATCTGCGGTGGAATGTCTGTACATGCTCTGGGACATCAAATTGATTGGCAAAATTGAATATTCCTACAAAGCAGATCCCAACGTGCCGCCGTCGTACCACGAGAGGGCTACCCTAGTCGTGGTCCCCAGCGAGGACGAGTCTTCTCTGCTCGATCAAGAAATGTCCTGGATGGAAGAAAGACCCTTGTTTGACGAGGCATCTACCAGGAAAGTCATTCGACAGCGCCTTGCCTCGCAAGCGCTCGCGGAACTCCTCGGGCCAGAATTGGATTGGACCGAAGCGGTACCCTTTGTGGATTTTCGGATGACTCTCAAGGACAAGGCCCGGGAAAAGTCTTCGACGAAGGGCTCCAAAAGTCAAGAGCCGTGATGTGTGATGCGAGATGCGAGATCCATGATGCTTTCATTGCTGCATCATTACCTTTCATGGTCGCCTGCTATCGAACGCGTTCAAGGGTCGTCACTTATCAGCATTCTTGGCTCCTACCGGTCGAGTCCCTTGACTCGTTTGACTCCCGTTGAAATCCATTCGTTGGTAGCTTGGACTCGGATCAGTCGTTTGGCGATGGAATTTCATGAGCGATTTGTCGGCCGTCCCATCAAAATTGGATGTTCCCCTTCCATCCATGTTCATTTGATTTGTGGGAATTTCCAAGGCAGGGCCTTCGCAAACAGCAACAACCAATCGGTAGACCAGAATTCACACCAGGGTTCGAGTGATGACGATAGTCGGGAGCAGTCGGCGTCTCGAGAAGGAGTTACGGCAAAGTACGCGACATTCAACGTAGTGACCTGCTTGTCGCCTTTCCTGGGATATCTCACAATATTGAATTTGTTCGTCTGTAGAGGCCCAAGCGGCCTGTGATCGTTTGGCGGTGGAAGTGGAACGAAAATCCAGCAGCGCGCGCTCCAAAGTGACTCTGCTGTCCAAGAGACGTAGTCCGACCGTGGGGAAAGCGAATAATCGATTGCTGATCATCCAGCTGATTCAAGAACATAATCGCCTAGATGTCTACAAGATACTGTTCCAAGCATGTCAAGCAATTTGCAGCCGATCCGCCAAACTATCACTTTCCATATCGATTCCGTCAGAGAAAGATCTGGTGTCGATCGTTGCAACTGTCGTATATGGATCGTCGCGTCTCGATCTATTTGAAATGCAAGAGCTATGTAATCTACTTCGCCGAATGTATGGAGATAAATTTGTAACATGGGCCAAGAACAATAGCGGTAGAAACGTCGACAAGAGGGTGGTGAAGAAGTTGACTCAACCCGTGGAGGAAACGCTTGTCCAACAATATCTCGAAGCGATTACAATGCCGCAAACACCAAACAAAGCTTCTGCTCGGGTCGAGCAGCGCCCGGCCAGTATTGGTCGGATCGCGCCTAATGGTGTCGTGTCAACCAAACGAACGATACCATCCGGAGACCGAGCGCCCAAAACAACTGACATTCGACCAATCCAGCCAACTCCGAATGAATTGTCCTCTGTCAGCTGCGATGTGACAATTTCTAGAATGTCCCCTACGCTTCCTATTCGAATCTTCCGGCCCAACCCGCGACTTGAGATTGCCTTTGATGTCCGTACCAAAAATCCGATATATGTAATGGAAAAGTTGGACGGCCATGTAAAGTTGAAACACAAAACGACACGCCCTTCGTTTTACGAAGAGGAAAGACTACCACCAGAATATCGTTCCAGATTGTGCAGTTTTGTGCAATCTGGATACGACCGAGGCCACATGGCACCTGCCGCCGACTTTGGTGCCGACTCCATCAGGGACACCTTCAATCTTTGCAACATCTCGCCTCAAGAGCAGTCGATGAATCGATCTACGTGGGCCAAACTTGAATATTGGTGTCGACAAGTGGCAGAACAGGAACTTCAACAGGCTCGAACTCCCAGTAGCAACAACACGTCCGTTCATATTGTAACGGGACCTGTATGGCTACCGACAGCAAAAACTAATCCGGCGGAGGGAGGATCCCACGTATTTGAATTTGCAGCCATTGGACAAGGCGACGCGCTCGTGCACGTCCCCACGCATTTTTTCAAAGTCATTGCTGTCGCTGTTGGCAAAAAACGTATTCAAAAATTTGCGTGTTTTCTGGTACCGAATCGAAAACCACGGCAAGGCAGTGGCACTTTGGACCAATTTCTGGTGCACTGGGATCGTTTAGAAGCAATCACAGGCTTGCAATTCTTTCCCAACCTTGTCACGCCAAACTGGAAGGAAGCAACGAAACGTGCGACCAATTTAATGATGACGACAAGTCCAAGTCGACCAAAGAAAGTACCGAATGATCCTGTCGCATCGATGGCCGTGCAGCTAGAGCACTTGCGCATATAAACTAGAAATGCAAACGACACTTTGATAGTATCACTTCTACTGGAAGCGTTTTTCAAAATGTACATATATCTATCGATGAGAATTCAGAAGACTGCTAGAAAAGAGTTCCCTGTGCCTCGAGCGACAATGTTCATGGAACCGCCGATGCAGCGCTCTCACAAGTAGGGAGCTTCTGGGCTGCGCATCGACGGTTCTCAGTCATTCCTGCCGCGACCTGAGACGAAGGTAACCAATCCATAATCTTGTCGAGCGCTCAAGCTATCTCGAGCGACACACTTCATGGAACCGCCGATCCACTGCTTCAAAGTTTGGCATGGTAGTCGACGGCCCCGGTCATTCCTGTCGCTGGAGAAGAAAATAGCACTTTCAAACTGGATGATGACTCCATTTTGGTTTTCCGGTTTCTATTGTGGTGGCGTTTGCTTCATTTTGGCCTCTCGACGAATGACTTCCAAAGCTCTGACAATGTCCTGAACGGGCAAGTCTACACCCATCTCTTCTTTGTAAGCATATCTGGGATTGCCCTCGGTATCAAAGAGAATTAAACCACCCTTGACAAGGCCTTCGCCCTTCAGATTCCATCGGATGCCCTTGCTTGTGATGCGTCTCCAGGCATCCAAGAAACTGGTAAACAGCGTAAATAAGGAAGGCAGTTCCACAGCTTTGCGATCTCCCAAGGCTTGATACAAGGAATAGGACTTGTCACAATACAATGGATATTTCCCATAATACGTATTGGAAAATTCTGCTAGTCCTTCATTGTCAATCCCCGTCTCTTTGACCACTCCAAAGAGTTCAAAACCGTCCAGCAGACTATCCCCATACAATGCCGCGAGCACTGACAACGTCATGGCTTGCTCGCGGCATAAAAATCATCCGGGACGACGCACTACCAAACATATACTCCCATATTTGCCAGTGTGCCTTTGAACGATTTCACGACTTCTCAAAACATCGATTTCACGGACAGTGTTTTGCTGAATCAACAATTCGACCATCTAATTGTCATCGTAACACAAATATAAAGAAAGATACCGAAACGATGGAAAGAGGCGACATTAGCTTGCGGATATGCTGAATCCAACATTTCCCGTTCGTTCCAAGATCGTGTTGTCGGGTACGTACCGCTGCATCTTTCCAATGCGCTGCCTTCATCTGTTCATCCAATCCCAGGCTCTTGGGCACTTCGATGGAAGCCTCTGGATTCATGGTCAACGTCTTCATTTGCTGCCGCACGGATTTGATCACTTCGGTGGGATAAATTCGCGTATTGCAGACACCGCCGGCCACTTCGGGGCCACAAGAACCGTTCCCCACCGCCATGTTTCTTCTCAGTGGTAAATCACAACGATCCTTCCGAAGAATTCTTGATGTATAAGTTTTCTAGTGCACCACTCGCAGTCGCAGAGACTCTGAAACTCGAGGTCCAGAATCAATTTCCAGCAGGGTCTCCTTTTCTATTTTGCGAATGAGATACTCCAGATTGTTCACTGTCAGTGGCGAGTCAATAAGCACGGGAAGCGCCATCGCGGCCGACGGATGCTTCTTTCCCCCAAAGTTCGCCGAGAAAGTGAGTTGATGCGTCATCCGGCGGGCACGAATGAGCAGGGTTCTGCGTTATCTCAAACGTACGATGTAAACAAAGTGATTAGTTGTTCGTTGTTATTTCCTACACAACCTTTTTACGGACGGAGATCGAAGGCGGAACACACGAATGAAAAAGGATTCGACCCGCGGATATCAGAACACCCGCGGATATCGGAACCCTCCAACTCAGTCAGCGCATTCGCTATGGATCATGCGATGCCATCCCTGATACTGGATGGGCCGCGTTATTCCATAAGGCCCACGGGCTGGCTCAGGTTCGACGTCAGACCTTACCAAAAGCAATTATGCCCGACGAATCGACGCTTTGAAAAAAATATGAAACATGGATACCCAACGATGGATGACGCAGATACCCACGTTTGGGGCCAACGAGACATGTCCATCAATACGACACGACTCAGAGAGTGATTGATAGATATGTAAAACTTTTCCGTATGTACAGTGTCACTCGTTCAAGCTGATGAGTGCCCTGAATCAAAGAAGTCTTCGCAGCCATGAAGACTCCCTTTATTTAGGTTTGATCCCAAGGACGTGACGGAGAAGGAAAGGGAACCGAGCTTGGATTTTACATCATAGATCGACCGTATGGAATCACCGGGGGTAAAGCTCGGCCGTGCCAGCTGTCCTTTCGATTTTGCATGTTGCAATGGACTAGCAAATTGACGAAGAAACTTAACAATGAAGAAACATAGGTATCAATACGAAGAAGAGCTTTCGATGAGAACTAGTAAAAGAACGACTACTGCCGAATGCACGAAATTCTTTGACGAAGCTCCGCTGCCAGGCTTCTTGTGACAAAATCACACCTTTTTCTATCTTCGATTTTCTGTACTATTTTCATCGGCAAACGGGCGTCATGCTGACGTCCGAGCAGAGGCAAGAACTGGTGAATTTATGAGTAGAAAAGCCTCGTCTCTTTCCAGTGCTGTCTGACTTTCGCCGTCTTCGTCGACCCCACATAGATCCCCACTACCGGTAGATGGAACCGCTCAACAGGGTTGTGATCGGAAACGAGATGGCCTAAGAGGTCAGCGGGGAGGAGGGTATATCCGTGCAATCAAAGCAACTGTTGGTTCCGAACCAAAACTTCAAAAGGGTGCATCGGCTTCAAAGATCATCGGTGCTCCCGACATTGGATGGTAGATGCAGAGTCGCCCAGCATGAAGGCACAAGGGCGATTCCGCCTTGCCGGCGCTACCGGCAGCAGTTCTACCGTAGATATCATCTCCCACAATGGGAGCACCTAACGCCTGAGCACAGTGCACTCGCAATTGATGGGTGCGCCCTGTATGTGGCCGGAGTTCCAATCGTGACACGGCTTGACCGGCGTGTATCTCGCGGCTCAACAACGTCCAAGTGGTCAAGCTTTCCTTCGGGGCTTGCTTGTAAAACTTGTGGTCCGTGCCAATCTTACCAATACCGGAATCGGTTAATGTCTTGCCCCTTTCCTGTTCATACTCTGTTTTGGGGCGAGCAATGCGCATAAAGGGAGCATTTTCCGGATCGCGCTCCAAATCGACATCAATCTCTCCTTCGACGACGATTGTGGATGCCCTGGATAAAACGGGCGAATTTTCGTGTGCCACGAGAGCTTGATATGTTTTTTGGACCCGGCGCTCCTTAAAGTCGGAGTGTAATTTTGACAAGGCTTCCAAAGAAAGAGCATAGACAATGATTCCACTCGTTGCCATGTCCAGTCGGTGAACCACCATTTGATCCACGTCAATGTCAGGTGGTCGGATTGTATCGTACACCAAATTGGCCAAGGATGGATTCCGCCGTGGACCAGGTACACTGAGGACACCGCTAGGTTTGTTGGTGACGCAAATATGGGCGTCACAATAAAGGATTTCCAAAGCGTCCTCCGAATTGATTGGTTGGCTCGCCTTCTGCTCGACCGCTATCTTTTGGACTAACCGATCGCGTTGATCGGCAGACAAAGCGTCCACACATTCCAGCATGGAACGAGATGTTTTGGATAGCTGTTCATAATCTGATGGATTCGTCAATATTCTTCCCAGAAAGTATATAGTCTCGCTGTCCAAGTTGACGTCATGCTGCTGCTGCAGATGATGATGATACTGGGTACGAATCAAGTCATCATGCACCATTGTTGGATTACGCGAGCGAATGGACCGGTATCTTTGGAGTGGAAGCATACCACCCCCCGACCAGTCGACAAAGCGAGCAGAAACGAATCTCCTTTCAGGCAAGTACTCCCATGACGGACCAGCTGAAGGGAATAACAGCGGCGATAAAGGTAATGTGTCCGCTTTATGCGGCTGAGGGTTCGTTTGACAATCACCAGTGGCAGAAAATCTCCCAGCATGTTGATTATCGCTTACAACCGAGTAGCCAAGAACGACGCCAGTGTGCGATGGGTGGTAGTAAGATATCGAGGTAAAGCCAACAATCAAACTGCAAAGGAGTTTCCCAAAAGCCCGCGAGGAGGAAAACAATCCACCAGATGATCCCATAATCACGTGTCCTCGTTCCCTTTTACTTTGAATGATCCGGTGGTCAGCTGTGGTCCATTGCGATTGGCAACCAAGGGCAGAAAGAACCCGAAAGGAAAGCTTGATTGAATAAGAACACGGCAGGGGGTTCAACTATTCCACTGATTAACAGTAAGCCCAGCGAGGCCAGTTACGTTGTCAACGTAATGTTCGACGAAGCATCGGACGACG
>Ga0315298_1009135_pt1 | contig 12346 bp, 11 predicted proteins | sample WHS_1_MG_FD_203077 | JGI IMG/M metagenome (GOLD analysis project Ga0315298, IMG submission 203077) | Extremophilic microbial mat communities from Washburn Hot Springs, YNP, Wyoming, USA - WHS_1_MG | ecosystem: Environmental > Aquatic > Thermal springs > Hot (42-90C) | place: USA: Wyoming... | reverse complement strand
ATAACCGCTGCCCAGGTCGAGAGTCACAATGAGACTTCGCTCACTTTCTTTCGGGCGATAGGCTATGTGCATGGCTCGGACATCGAGTATTTCAGCAAGCGGCGTGGCCCAGAGGTATAGCCGGAGGCCTCGCCCGCGCTGGCTCAGTGTCCGCCGCGCAGGCTGGACCGGTCGGGTCTTTCCCCGCACCCGCACAGGAGATGCCTCCGGGTTGCTACTAGTCCCTCTATTCCTTCGGCCTCGCTGTTAGCCGCCGGTCGTCGGCTGTACTTCGGAAAGGCCGGGCAGGCCGCCCCACAGTGGTCATGTACAGGGCACCTTCTGTTTCCCCGTCAACGCCCAACAGGGCGTTCACCTCGTCGTCATAGAACGCGGCTACCGGGCAGCTGCCGAGACCGAGAGCGACAGCGGCCAACGACACGTGAGCGGCCATATGACCAGCATCGAGGTAGACATACCGATATGCGCGATCGCGGTATTTCCAAACTGAGCGGGCGAAGACCGCCGTCCACACGAAAATCGCCCCTGCTTTTGCGCACATCAGCTGGTCAAGAGCCGCGGCGGCGATGTCGCCCCGGAGGTCTCCGACTCGCAGCTGCTCCAGGCAGTGGCTGCCCTCGACCATCGGCCGCTCCAGGATGTCCCTGCCAGCTACGCGGTAGTGGTAGAGGCCGGGCTCAAGCCCCTCCACCTTGTTGACGACCACGTAGGTCTCGATGGGATAAAGTCCTCCTGCGGTCGGAGCCGCGCGGTAGAAGTCTTGGCCGTAGGGCGTGATGTACGAAGCTGTGATTCCTCCCGAGGCCCACAGAAGCCGAGACAGCTCAAGGAGCGTGAGAGGAGTAGCTCCGTAAGAACGTATGCTGCGCCTTTGTGCTATGCAGCTCCATAGGTCCGGGCCTGGCTCCTCGCCGGGTGTGCGCCTGGGCGACGGCAAGGCGATGACGGGAGCGTGGTCATAAAACTTGTAGGTCGGAGGTTTGGTGCGCCAATCAAGGACGTGCCCCTCCATGCTTTCACGGCTGTATGAGGTTCTTTTTTGGAACTCGGGTCCCGGATGCCCCTGCATCTTTCCTCCCGCTAGCTTCTCAAAAGCTGGCAAAGTGCTAGCCTGTCTTAGGGCGCGCTCTGCGCGCCTTTGTCATGCTCATGTTGTAGGAAAAGTTCCCACATGAAGACCACTACTACAAGTGAGCCTCCGAGAAGGACGGAGTGGTTTCAGCTCGGGGTCATCTGCGCCGCGAGCTTCGTGGTCTGGGCAGGCTTCGGAGCCGTGCTTCCTTACCTGCCTGTCTTTCTGCAGGAGGAAGCACACGCCTCCGTGAAGTTAATCGGGGTCATCGCTGCCTTCTACTATGTGGGCACGTTCTTCTTCGCTGCCCCGCTCGGTCGTTTGAGCGATCGGGTCGGCCGTAAGCCCATGATAGTAGCGGGCGTAGGGCTGTATGCCCTGGCCACTTTGCTGTTTGTCTCGACCACGCATCCGGGCTGGTTCACCTTCTTTCGCTTGCTTGAGGGGGTGGGTGCGGCGGCTGTCACTCCTGCTGGCCAGGCTCTCGTGGCCGAGCTGTCCACAGAAGAGACACGGAGCCGCGCCTATGGTTGGCTCACCACCGCGCAATTCGGCGGGCTGGTGGCTGGGCCAGTCTTGGCCGTTCCTCTTTACAGTCTGGGTGGGGGGCAAGGGAAATGGGCCTTCTATGCCATTTTTCTTTTTGGGAGCGCGCTGTCTGCCCTTACCGCTGTCGTCCTACTCATCACCGTGAGGGAACCCGAGCACGCTAAACAACGTAGGCAAGCTAAGGTCAAGCACCCACCGTACCGCCAGTTGATCAGTCGGCCCATACTGGCCTTCGTGGTGGTGGCGGCCACCGGCAATTTCGCCATGGGCGTGTGGGAGGTGGTATGGAGCCTTTGGTTGCGCCATCTGGGCGCGTCGATGACCTTTATCGGCCTCACCTGGGTGGCCTTCAGCGTGCCCATGCTTCTTTCTTTTGTGGGCGGGTATCTAGCTGACCACTACAGCCGCTGGGCCCTCATGTTCTCGGGCTACACGATCTCAGCCTTTGCTTGGATCATATACGGAGCCACCAAGAGCTTCACCCTGTTCATAGTGGTGAATGTCATCGAGGGGCTGGCAGTTGCCTGGTCTTATCCGGCGAAGCAGGCCTTCTTGGTGCAGGTGACTCCTCCCCGTTGGTTGGGTAGCGTGCAAGGGGTGGAGCAGACCTCCGTGCAAATCGCTGCCCTGGTGGGCACTTTGACCGCGCCTTTCCTGTACGAGTATGTCTCCGGGTACGTGATAAGTATTGCCGGCGTCATCTCTCTAATAGGGCTTGGCTTTGCTGGTCCGATACTGTTCCGAGTTTGGAACCAGCTAAAGGCAGGCGAGCGGATCCCGGACGAGCTGAAGCTTGATTCCCCTTGAGGCGCCCGGCAGCTATACTTAGGCTTATGGAAGAAGGCTGCGACTTTCCGTGCACAGAGCGTCGCGTTGCTGAGAGAAGACAGCGACGGGTGAGCTTTGTCCTCCGTGAACGGCGGACTGGATTCGACCGACGGCGTTCGGCTCGCAGGGGGCCGGGGGCTGTGCTGGAAAACGCTCTCCTGGGCTTGCGTGATCGACCGGGGTTGCTGGCTCTCCTGCTGATGACGGTCAATCTTCTGAACATTTTGGATTTCAGTTTCACGCTGAACGTCCTGGCTGCGGGGGGAGCGGAAGCGAATCCGGTAATGCGCTCCCTTTTTGACGTAGGGGCTGAGTGGGCCGCAATCTTCAAGGTGCTTGCTGTGCTTGCGGCTACGGTCATTTTGTGGCGCCACAGGCGGTTTCGCAGTGCTCTGGTTGCTACCTGCTTGATCGCGAGTGTGTTCTCAGCGGTCGTTATTTACCACCTAGTACTGGTGGTGGCTGCCTTCTAGAGAGTGGCGGGTAATCTTCTCAAGCCCGCGGCCAGGGGAAGGGGGCAGCCAGGGGTGGTGCCCCGGAGCTTGTTGTGGCTGAGGCTACTTCGGCCGCTTCTGCTGGCCAGGGCGCCAGATAGCGCAGTTCCTCTTCTTCTTCCAGCACCCAGAGCATGGTGCTGAGCACTTGGGGGTCGAACTGGGTCCCGCTACAGCGCCGGAGTTCAAGCACTGCCTCGTGGTGGGTCCGGCCCGAGCGGTAGGGGCGGTTGGACCGAATAGCGTGGTAGGCGTCGGCGGCGGCGATGATGCGTGCTCCTAAGGGGATGTCCTCGCCGCGCAAGCGCTGCGGATAGCCGCTACCGTCGTACCTTTCCTGATGATGAAGGACCAAGGGAATCACGTCGGTGAGCTCGGGCGCCTGCTCAAGAATCTGCTTGCCTAACACCGGGTGCTTGCGTACACAGGCCCACTCCTCCGAAGAGAGGCTGCCTTCTTTGGTGAGTATGGAATCAGGCACCCCGATCTTACCTACGTCGTGAAGAAGCGCTCCTACGGCGATGCGCGCTACCTCTGAGGCCGCCAACCCGATGCGCCGAGCCACGGCGGCGGAGAGCTCGGACACGAACCGCGAGTGCTGATGGGTATAACCGTCGCGCAGGTCCACGGCCGCGGCCAGGCTGCGGACGATAGCCCCTCGGCTGGAACGCGTTAGGGGAACCACGTTCTCTTGTCCATCAACCGCTGGGGTATCGTGCCAAAGCTGGACCTGGTTCCCACCCATGGCCTTGGCAAAAGCAAGCGCTTTCTCTGCTGCGCTGACGAGCTCTTGCGGAGTAGCTCCGTCAGCCGGGTAAGAACAAAGCCCCACACTTACCGTCAGACGGATTTCCTGGGCCTGGCCTCCTACGAAGACCCACCTGGCTACGTGCTGGCGCATGCGCTCGGCGGCCTCCAGTCCGCCTTTGGGGTACGTGTGGGGGAGGATCACCGCGAATCTGTCACCTCCATAGCGGGCAACCAGATCTATCTCTCGCAGTTGGGCTCTCAGCCGTGTGGCCAGGTCAAGCAGGATGCGGTCGCCCACCCGATGGCCGAGCCGATTGTTGACCAAATGGAAGTCGTCAAGGTCGAGCATGAGTAGCATGAAGGTGTCGCCGAACCGGTAGGCGCGGTCACACTCATGGGCGAGACGGTCCTGAAAGGCACGGTGGCTGGCCACTCGCGTAAGCCCGTCCACTGCCGCCGAGTCGAGAGTGAGGTCGGCGTCGCGGCTCCGCTGACGGCGAAGAACGAGCGTCACGGCTAGTAACCCAACCCCGCCGCCGAGGAGCAAGAGCGGAGCAAGCGGCACGCCTTGGACTTCAGAAAGCGGCTCAGCCACCAGGGTGCCAGAAAGTCCGGCGAACCACAGCACAAGAAAGCTACCGCTCACCGCATGAAAGACGCGCCGCGATCGAGTGCTTGCCCGTGGCCATGCCCAGAGCACAAAGCTAGCTGCAACCAAACTGGTTGCAGCTGCAGCCAGCGCGATTGTGAAGAAAGTGTCTATGTCGATCGCGCTCTCCTTTCCCTCCAAAGGGTAAGCGTTCGACGCGATCGTCGTGACTCCTGCCGCTACTTATCTTCCGCTGGGGGCCTTCCAGATCGGACTAGGAATACCGCTGTTCCAGCCAAGGGTCACCGAGCCGGTGATAGCCCCTGGTTTCCCAGAAACCGAGCCTTTCCTCGGCTAAGAACTCAAAGGCCTCCACCCACTTTGCGCTTTTCCAAAAATAAAGCCGGGGCACCAAGAGCCTAACCGGTCCTCCGTGCTCGGGGGGAAGGGGCCGACCTTCGTATTCATAGGCAAGAAGCACGTCGTCTCTCAGCAGTTCTTCAACTGGGAGGTTGGTGGTCCATCCTCCAGCGGCGTGCACAAGCACATGCTGCGCGTCGGGGAGAACGTTGCTGCGGGCTAGTACTTGCGTCAGTCGGACGCCACGCCAGCGGGTGTCTAGTTTGGTCCAGCCAGTCACACAATGGAGGTCGCAAACCTGGTTGGTGAAAGGCAGAGCCAACAGGCCTTTCCAGTCCAAGCTGAAGGCGGGGTCAATCAGGCCATAGAACCTGGCCTTCCAGTCGGCCGGCGCAAGATGCACAGTACGTCCCTCGTGTAGGACGGGGAAATCTGTCACCAGCGTCTGGCCGGGGGGAATGCGGTCTTCAAGGGAGACGTTCATACGGTGCCTCCTCGAGAAAAGGAAAAAGCCGCCTTCCGTGGGCGGCTTTTTCCTAGTACAACCAGCAGATGGTGCTCCGCGGACCGGCCGCGGCTTCGTCACTCGATGGTGATCGCGCCTTCAGGGCACTCGTCAGCGGCCTCCTCGCAGCAGCCGGCCTCCTCGCACGCGTTCGGATCGATCACGTGGCTGATGCCGTCATCGCCGACCTCGAACACATCGGGGCAGATGTCCTCGCAGATGCCACACCCGGTGCAAAGATCGGGATCGACTTTGGGAACACCCATGTCACTCCTCCTTTGAGACTTTCAGGCGGACCAATATAAGCAAAGCAAGCGGACTAGCGCAAGGTGTCTTTACGCATGTCCTAGAGCTTTCTTTGTTCTAAGTGGGCGCGTAGTTCAGCCAGACCTCGCCGTTCTAGCTCCGCAAGCACAGGTTCAAGCTCATATGCTGGCCGGGGAACGTATCCGGGACCTGGATCCTCCAGCAAGTAGGCCGGGGGGTCGCCTCCTGCCTGGCGCGACGCCCGTAGCCACTCCTCCGGGAGCCGTACGTCCCGAACCTCCTGCCCCAGCACTGTGCCGATGAACGCTGCCCAGGCCCGGGGAGTCACGTCCGCCGAGTCATACCCGCCTCCACCCAAGATCAGCCACCGGCCCCCCGCGCACTCATGGACAAGGCCGTGCAGCCGCTCAGCAAGATCAGGGAACAGGGCAAGAGTCGTGGTGAGATGGGTCAAGGGGTCGGCGTGATGACTGTCTGCACCTATCTGAGTAACCAGAAGATCAGGAGCAAAAATGCGGACAGCCGGAGCAATCACCCTTTCAAACGCCTGTAGATAGGCCTCATTCCCAGCAAAGGCTGGCAAAGGGATGTTCAGGCTCGTGCCCCTGGCTTCCCCACGACCAAGCTCGCCCGTGTCTCCAGTCCCGGGGAAAAGAAACTCTCCTGCCTCGTGGATGGAGATAGTGAGCACCCGTGGGTCCTCGTAAAAGGCGGCCTGTACACCATCCCCGTGGTGAGCGTCCAAATCGACGTAAGCCACTCGCAGCCCGGCCTCCACCGCGGCCGCGATCGCTGCCGCGCAGTCGTTGTAGATGCAGAAACCAGAAGCGCGGGAGCGGTGGGCGTGGTGCTGCCCGCCTGCCGGACTGTAGGCGTGAACAGCTCGGCCTTCGAGCAGAGCTCGCATTGCCTTTATGCTGGCTCCGGTATACAGGGCGGCCGCTTCATGCATGTCCGGGAACAAGGGGTTGTCTGGGGTGGCCAGGCCGTAGACTTCCAGGTTCACCGCGGGGCGCTCTCCCCGGGCTATGGCCTGGGCGGTCTCGACGGCCTGTATGTAGCTATACGAATGGACGGCGAGCAGCTCGGTGATGGTGGCGGCTTGCGGGCTTTCAAGCTGGACTCCCGGAGTGTCGAGCCAGCCAAGCGCGGAGAGAAGCAGCATGGTCAGCTGGTAGCGTCGCGGTTGAAGCGGGTGGCTTTTCCCAAAGTCGTATGAGGCTAGTTGAGGTCCATAAACGATGACAAAAGGTTCCGCGTGCTGACCGGGTTTGTCGGCCGGCTTACCGTCGCGGTCAGGTTCGACGGGAAGGCTCGGCTCGTCTGGCGATGATGTGAGCATATATAAACCTCTGGATCGGTTAAGGGTTGATATGTTGAGGGCCTCGGTCCCCGGTCCGCACCGCGCGCGCGAGGGCGTGCTTCCAGGTCCTCTGCCCGAGGGCCTTGGCCTCGGGTGCGCGCCGTTAGGGACCTCGGCCTCGGGCCCCGTGCAAAGTTGCCCAAGTAACGAGTAGTACAATACCAGCCCTGAGGGCGGCAACGGGAGGTACCAGAGCTGGTGAGGGAAACAGGAAGAGTTGAGGGACAGAGTCGGACCTCTCTGGAGCTCAAAGCTTGCCGCTTGATACGGCGTGAGCGCCTTTTCCCGCCGGGCTCGCGCGCGCTAGTGATGGTCTCAGGAGGACAGGACTCGGTGGCTTTGCTTCACTTTCTGGCCACCGGCCGGGCGGGGAAGGACGGTCCCGTGTCCGTGTATGCCCTGCATGTCAATCACCATTTGCGGGGAGCCGAAAGCGACGCCGACGAGGCCCTGGTGAGGGAGCTCTGTGCCGGTTTGGGTGTTGAGCTCACGGTTGTACATAAGCCGGTCGACAAGAAGAAGGGAAACGTCCAGGAAGCGGCCCGGGAGCTACGCCGGGAAGCAGGCCTTGGCGTTGCCGAAGAGTGGGGTTGCGACCGGATCGCTCTCGGGCACACGGCTGACGACCAGGTGGAGACTATCTTCTACCGCCTGGGACGCTATGGCGGATTGGGAGCGCTAGCAGCAATGAGGGCCTGCGATCCGCCCTGGGTGCGGCCCCTGCTTGACTGTCGAAGGCAAGAGACGGCCGCTTACTGTCGGACCCACGGGCTTACTTTTGCCAGTGACAGCGGCAACGTCTACCCCGGCTACGCCCGTACAGCCATACGGGAGAAGGTGGTGCCGGCCTGGGAGGCGGCTCTGCCGGGCGGGGTGGCTGCTGCCTGCAGGGCGGCGGAAGTGGCGACAGAGATGAGGGAGGTCGCCCGCTTCGTGGTCGACCAACTTCTCCCCCCAATGGGGATGACGGCAGCTGCAGAGGAGCTCCAGGTGGGAAACCTAAGGAAGCTTCCCCCGGCGGTGCGCAGGGTTTTGCTTCATGAGTGGCTGGAAAGGCGCGATCGTGAGGCGGCCTCGCGGGCGGCAGTTTTAGCGGTAGAGTCGCTCCTAGACCTTTCAGGAACGGCCGTGCGGTCTGTAGGGGGAGGCTGGCGGGTGGTCAAAGAGTACGAACGGCTGTATTTGGAACGTGAGCCGCCTCGGGAAGAGGGCGAGCGCAAGGTTGAAGCTGGGCCTGGGTGGCGGTGGGCAAAAGATGTGTGCGGGCCTGTCCCGCTTCCTATCCCCGGCGAGGCCTTGTGGGGCGAGGCCGTCTTGCGAGCGGAGTACGTCAGTGAGTTTCATCCGCCCAGTTCTCCTCGCGAGGCCTTCTTTGATGCTGCCTCTCTTTCCAGCCCGCTAGAAGTGCGCGGGCCGCGGCCGGGTGACCGCATCTGGCCTTTAGGCGCGCCCGGGAGGCGGAAACTGCAGGATGTCTTTGTGGACCAGCGGGTTCCGGCACGTTTACGGGCCCAGGTGCCGGTGGTGGTGAGCGGTGAGCGGATTGTCTGGGTTGCTGGTTTGCTGTCCTCGGAGGAGGGTAGAATAGGCCCTGAAACTAAAGTCATAGTGCGCTTGAGCATGGAAGATCGATCGAGGAGCGCGTGAACCTTACCGGTCCCGAGAACGCTGGCAGCCCCGGAGGTCCCACTAGCCCTGAGCGGTGGAAGTGGGCAGAGGTGAAGGTCCTCATCTCAACGGAGGATCTTCAGGCGAGAATTGGTGAGTTGGCCGTGGCGATCACGGCTGACTACCGAAGCTTACGTCCAGTGCTGGTCTGTGTTCTCAAGGGGGCGGTGTTTTTCCTTGCCGATCTGGCCCGTAAGCTGCCCTTCGACCTAGAGATGGAGTTCATGGCTGTGTCCAGCTACGGGCAGTCTTCGGAGAGCTCTGGGGTAGTGCGGATCTTGAAGGACTTGGATACAGACATCGAAGGCAGACACGTGCTGATAGTGGAGGACATCATTGATTCGGGCTTTACGCTGCAATACCTGACCCGGAGCCTACGCACGCGGAACCCGGCGAGCCTGGAGGTGGTCACTCTGCTAAGCAAGACTGCTCGGCGTGAGGCGGATCTTGTCTGTCGTTACACCGGGTTTGAGATCCCGGATAAGTTTGTGGTGGGGTATGGCCTTGATTATCAAGAGCGATACCGGAACCTCCCCTACATAGGAGTGGTTGAGGGAATTGGTTAGGGTCCTGTCCAGGGTTTCTCTTGCGCTCCCGGTTGGAGCCAGTGTGGTAGTATCTTCCTCCCCAATACAACTAGCGGTGGAGGCCAGGTGAGCAGGTTCTTTAAGAGCGCCGCCTTCCCGATTCTCCTTGTGATACTGCTCGCGTTCTTTGTGCAGAACCTCTTCTACGGTTCGGGGAGGACGCAGGAGCTGACCTTCAACGAGTTCCAGACTGCGGTCAAGCAGGGGAACGTCAAGGAGGTCACGGTCAAGACCAAGGACATGGTCGTGGAGGGCAAGCTCCGGGACTCGGGCAAGAGCTTCGAGGTGGGGTTCACCCAGTCCTACGACATGGAGCAGTTTTTACTCGATAACAATATTGATTTCAAGACCGATCCACAGAAGAGCTCGGTCTGGATGAGTCTGCTCAGCACATTTGCCCCCATCCTGCTCATGATTGTGTTCTTCATCTTCTTGATGAACCAGATGCAGGGTGGCGGGAGCAAAGTGATGAGCTTTGGCAAATCCAGGGCCAAGCGGATGACCATCGACCAGCCTAAGATCACCTTCAAGGATGTGGCTGGTGTGGACGAGGCGGTTGAGGAGCTGCAAGAGATTAAGGAGTTTCTTGAGAACCCCAAGCGCTTCCAGAGTCTGGGGGCCCGCATTCCTAAAGGTGTGCTTCTCTTTGGGCCTCCGGGCACCGGTAAGACCTTGCTGGCTCGGGCCGTGGCTGGGGAGGCGGGAGTGCCTTTCTTCAGCATCTCCGGCTCTGATTTTGTGGAGATGTTTGTGGGTGTGGGTGCAAGCCGCGTGCGCGATCTTTTCGACCAGGCTAAGCAGAACCAACCCTGCATCATCTTCATCGACGAGATCGATGCGGTGGGTCGCCATAGGGGGGCTGGCCTGGGTGGCGGCCATGACGAGCGCGAGCAGACCTTGAACCAACTCCTAGTGGAGATGGACGGGTTTGAAGCTAACGAGAGCATCATCATCATGGCTGCTACCAACCGACCTGATATTCTGGATCCCGCTCTTCTCAGACCGGGGCGTTTCGACCGGCAGATAGTGGTGGACAGGCCCGACCGAGAGGGACGGAAGGCCATCCTTGCCGTACACACCCGAGGGAAGCCACTCGGCCCGGATGTGGACCTTGACACCCTGGCTGCCCAGACGCCGGGATTCACTGGAGCGGATCTTGCCAACCTGGTGAACGAGGCGGCGCTTCTTGCTGCTCGCCGCCGCAAGCGGATCATCGAGATGGAGGAGTTTGACGAGGCGGTTCTTCGGGTGATTGCAGGTCCGGAGAAGAAGTCTCGCATCCTGTCCGAAGAGGAGAAACTGATCACCGCCTACCATGAAACCGGGCACGCTCTGGTAGCGCACTATCTGCCTCATGCCGATCCGGTCCACAAGATCTCCATCATCAGCCGAGGACAGGCTCTGGGCTATACCATCACTCTGCCCACCGAAGACCGCTTCATGGTCAAGAAGAAGGAGATCATCGACAAGCTCAGCCACATGCTGGCCGGCCGAGTGGCGGAGGAGATTCGCTTTGACGATATCACTACCGGCGCTGCCAACGACTTGCAACGGGCCACCGAGACGGCTCGGCGGATGATCACCCAGTACGGCATGAGCGAGAACTTGGGTCCGCTCACCTTCGGCCACGATCCGGCTCAACCTTTTGTCGGGCGCGATTACGGGATGGGTCAGGAATACTCGGACGAAACGGCGGAGAAGATCGACGCGGAGATCCGCCGGGTGGTCGACGAGGCCTACAACAGGGCCTACCAGATCCTTACCGAGCACCGGGAGGAGCTGGATAAGATTTCCTTGCTTCTGATGGAGAAAGAGACCATCGACCGGCAGGAGTTCGAGGCCCTGGTGGCTGGGGCCGACCCGGAGGAGGTGTTTAAGGCACGAGACGAGGCGCGGGCGCGCAAGGCGGCCGAGAGCAAGCGTGTCCAGAGACAGCCTCGACTGCGGGAGGCGGAGCCGGAACCTGATGGCCGGGAGGCGGTGGCACCGGGTGGGGTGACGCCCATGGTGCGTCATCCCGACATTGACGAGCGCTAAGGGCAGGTCCGCTGGTGGACAAGGAGAGGATCCAGCACGGCGTCCGACTTATCCTGGAAGGCATCGGGGAGGATCCGGGGCGCGAAGGTCTCTTGGATACTCCCCGGCGTGTGGCTGAGTTCTACGAGGAAGTTCTGGCCGGTCATGGAGAAGACCTTTCTGGCATCGTTGTCCCCATCGGCTCCGACACGCATCAGGAGATGGTGCTGGTCAGGGACATCACCTTTCACTCCTTGTGCGAGCATCATCTGACCCCCTTCTATGGGGTGGCACATGTGGCCTACATACCTTCCAAGAACGGTCACATCACCGGGGTATCCAAGATAGTGCGGCTGGTGCGCACTGCGGCTGCTCGCCTTCAGCTTCAGGAGCGGTTGACCAGCACCATAGCCGATGTGCTAGTAGAGTCGCTGAACCCGGCCGGGGTGCTCGTGCTTATCCAGGCCGAGCATCTCTGCATGTCCATGCGGGGCGTGCGGGCGCCCGGGTCGCGGGTGGTGACTTCAGCTGTGAGGGGCGTCTTTCGTACCAACGCCGCTACCCGTGCGGAGGTCTTGGCTCTCATCGAAGCGCCCAACCCTTGACCGGTGCTAGATGATTCCGAGCGAAGGCAATCCTCAAGTCCTAATCTTGCGCAACCTGGCGGAGGTTAGGGCCGCTCTTCAGCAGGCGCGGGTCTCAAACTTCGGAATTGAGATCATGCAAAAGAAAGGCCTTTTCCGGGCGGTCCGGGTGCGCGACCTTGACCTGCGGGCAGCCAACATCCTTAAGCAAGAAATGCTTGCCCGCGGAGGCGAGGTGGCCATATCACGTGAGGTCTACGAGTGGTGGGGTGACAAGGCCGACTGCGTGATCATGGGCACCCTTGCCCAGTTTGAACAGCTCATAGAGAAGCTGAAGGCCCAGCCCTTCGGCCTGCGCACTCTTGCTCTCTCTATCGCCACCGCGCTCAACAACTACGACCAGGATCCCCCGACCGGGCCGGCAGGGCTTGAACTGGACGAGGCCCCGATCCTCATGGGAGTATTGAACGTCACTCCTGATTCGTTCTCAGACGGAAGCGCCTACCCAGACGTCGACTCGGCTGTCCGCCATGCCCTGGACATGGTGCTGGAAGGCGCGACTTTGGTAGACGTGGGCGGTGAGTCGACCCGGCCAGGAGCGGAGCCGGTTCCGGCCGAGGAGGAGCTCAGACGAGTGCTGCCCGTTATCAAGGCTCTTGCTCCCTCCTTGCCTAAACGCCTTTCCGTCGACACCTACAAGGCCCGGGTGGCGGC
>Ga0315298_1009134_pt1 | contig 12347 bp, 8 predicted proteins | sample WHS_1_MG_FD_203077 | JGI IMG/M metagenome (GOLD analysis project Ga0315298, IMG submission 203077) | Extremophilic microbial mat communities from Washburn Hot Springs, YNP, Wyoming, USA - WHS_1_MG | ecosystem: Environmental > Aquatic > Thermal springs > Hot (42-90C) | place: USA: Wyoming... | reverse complement strand
AGCCGGAGAGCTCGTGCAGGGAGATCTCGAACTCGAAACGCCCCCTGCAAAAGGTGGAGGCGTATCCGCCAGGGACGCAATGCTTCTCCAGTACCAGTACTTTCTTCCCCGCCGCCGCCAGGTTGGCCGCCGCGGAGAGCCCACCCAACCCGGCCCCGATGACCACCACGTCGTAGTCCGCCATCGCTCCTTCCCTTTTCGCCTGCCTCGCTTTTACCATTCACGCGCCCGAAACGGGGATCTCGCCCCTCTCATACTTCTCGTGCACCATCTTCCTTATCTCCCGGTAGTGGACCTTGCCGGTGATCAGTCGCGGGAGCTCATCCACGAAGAGCACGTACTTGGGGGCCTTGTAGTCGGCCAGGTGTTGCTTGCACCAGGATATGATCTCCTCGTCGGTGGCTGAGGCGCCCGGCTTGAGCTGGATGACAGCGGTGACCGCCTCCCCCCAACGGGGATGAGGGACCGAGGTCACCCCGGAGAGCTCCACCGCCGGGTGGCGGTTGATGACCTCCTCCACCTCCTCGGGAAAGACCTTCTCCCCGCCGGTGTTGATGCACCCCGAGCCGCGCCCGATGAGGTGGATGCGGCCCTTCTCGTCCACCGTGGCCATGTCCCCGGTGAAGATGTAGGTCTTGCCGCCCACTGTACGGTAGGTACGCGCCGTCTTCTCCGGATCACGGTAGTACCCGGAGGATCCCTGGTGCTCCCGGGCCACGGCCACCTCGCCGATCTCCCCCGGACGGGCTTCCCTGCCGTCCTCGGTGATCACCTTGACCATGTCCGTGACCCGGAAGACGGTCTTCTCCAGTTCACGGTCGGCGGCGGTGTAGGGGGTGACGGAGATGTAATGGCCCTCCGTGGAGGCCAGCACGTCCAGGATGACCAGCTGGGGGAGGTGGTCCAGGAGGCGCCGCTTGACGTCCACGGAGAGGGCCATGCCGCTGGATAGGATTACCAGCAGGGAGCTCAGGTCGTAGCGGCGGCCCTCGGCGGCCGCCCTGTCCAGGGCGTCGGCGAAGGGGCGGCACTGCCCATCCCCCACGGCCACCAGCACGTTGGCCCGGTGCTTCTCGATGGCCTGGATCATCTCCTCCACGTCGAAGCTCTTGCTGGGAAGCATGATGCTGGTGAAACCCCCGATCATCCCGATGAGGGCGTGGTTGTAAGCCCAGGCGTGCATCATGGGGCTGGCCAGGAGAACGCGCACCTTACCTCCGGTCAGCTTGGCCATCCCGCGGAGCATGGTCCGGATGACCGGGTCGGGGGATTTGAGTATGAAGGGGCCGGCCCTTTTCCCCATGGCGGCGAGCGCTTTGCGCGTGGCCGGCCGGGAGAGGATCCAGGGCAGGACCCGCGCCGTCCCCGGGATGCGCAGGGTCTTCTCGATCCCCTCGAAGACGTGCCGCGGAGCCTTGGCAAGGTCTGCCAATCCGCCGGCGAAGTTGCGGATCATGGCCTCCAGGGGAGCGCTCAAGACCTGGTCATGGGTGTAGATGACCCCCTTGGGATATCCCGTGGTCCCTCCCGTGTACATCAGGACCACTATGTCGTCGGGCCGAAAGCTCTCCCAGGGTACCTGGGGGCGGGTGGCCGGTTTGCTGTTTACCAGTTCATGGTAATTGTGCATACCCTCCACCCGCCGTTCCCCGATGATGATGTAATTCCTAACCCCGGGAAGCTCCGGCCTCAGGTTTATCATGCGGTCGGCGATGTCCTCGTTGAAGACCACCGTGGTCATCCCGGCGTCCTCGATGACGTGTTTCAATTCCCATTCCTTGAACTTGAAATTGAGGGTCACGGCGCGGGCGATTATCTTCCAAGACGCGGCCACCGTCTCCAGGAAGGCCGGGGTGTTGTACTCGGCGATGCCGATGTTCTCGCCGCGTTTCACCCCCAGGTCCAGGAAGGCATGGGCCAGGCGGTTGGTCCGTTCATCAAGTTCCCGGTAGGTGATGACCTCGTCCCCGTAGATAATGGCCGGATGGGATGCGAAAGAGGCGAGGATGTTGTCGTAAAAGCCCTTGAAGTCGGTCATGGCACTCCCTCCCTTGTAGAATGCACCGAGGTCAAGCCGGACAGCCCGCGCTAACCTGATATGACGCAAATATTATAACCAAACGTGATGCAGGAGATGCTCGTCCACGGGATTGCGGCGATGAGCCGCGGGGAGGATGCCCAGTTCCCATGGCGCGTGATTGGGCGTTGTCAATCCCGAAAAGCCCGTGTTTCACCTTCCGGTGTGAGAGGGCATAAGAGGCGAGGAGGGAAGTCATGTCCTCTCCCGGAAGGCAATGGAAGAGAGTCGCCCGTAAGCCCGTGCAAACCCGTGCATGTCATGCAAGATGTGGAGGGCCCGAAGGATAGAGACGTTCCGGACGCTCTCGGGGGTTTTTCAGGCCTACAGGCGCGAAATGCAAGCGGGAATTCTGGCGCGATGCAGGTTATTCACGCCGGGCCTGATGAATATCGATGATGATCGCCGCACGGGGAGACTTGGCATCCATACCCCCGGGGGTGTAAAAATTCAAGACCTGAGCCCATCAATGACGCCATCAATCGCAGGTGGGGCAGCGCCAGCCGCGACGTCGACGGCCGTAAGCGCTCACCGGCTGGCCGCACCTGCCGCAGCGGTACCTCCCGGCCCCTTCCTGGAGTATGTAGGTACCCCCCTCTATGCGCAGGGCCTTGCCGGAGTAGATGGCCTCGATGAGCTTGGAACGGGCCTCGGTGACCATGCGCTGCAGGGTCTGCCGGGAGATTCCCATGGAACGGGCGGCGTCTTCCTGGTACAATCCCTCAAGGTCCACCAGGCGCAGGGCCTCGAGCTCCTCTATGCGCAGGACTGCTTCCTCCAGTTGGTTGGCGGGGATCCCCCTCGGCTTGTAGAGATCCGCACGCGGGGTTTCCTTCACCAGCTTGGGCTTGATCGGTCTTGGCAAATTATACCTCCTCGCAACGCCTCTCACCCGGAAACTCTAACCAATTTTATATGCTGGGAATCGGAGGGGGCAAGGGCCCGCCTTTTTAGCTTGTTTTGCCAGGATGATAGGGTGGTCTCTCGATACTTTTCAACCCTAAAAGCGCCCGCTGAAACGATATAGCATCCTGTGATCGCCTTGGAGGCCATTTCGTGTCTTTCTACTTCATAACTGGTAGTTCCCTGCCCTGCAATGGGATCTTTTCCTGTTTACCGCACCTGGGTACTTGATGCCCAGGGTGGCTTTGCGGTCCACTTGGAGGTACCTTTCCTCTCGAAGGGTTACGCATGGGGTTCATGGCTAATAAAAGGGTTTTCTGCTCTTAATATCGTTGAAGAAATTGTTACCCGTAAATAGTCCATGCCGGTGCGGAAATGGTGCAGCAGGCCTCCTGGATATCGTTGAAGGAATTGTTCCCCGTAAATGGAGGGAATCTACGGCCAGAAAAAGGGTTCGACTCCCTGGGCTTGGTTCCGAAAGAAGCCCAAGCTCACCACACGGGCTGCGGATGAGGATTCCGGGTTCCCTTATATCGAAGGTCAACCTTGGGAGGGATTTCTTTGCCCTTCCCGGGTCTGGCGGCCTCGAGGTCCGGTCGTCGCCTCTTGTTTACGGTGCTTCCCTTCCGCCTCGAAGGGTAGGCCATTGGGCGCGGAGCCTCTCCACGGCGTGGAAGACCACCGGGCAGACCAGGTAGTTGGCCCCCAAGTTGTCCAGCTTCTCGGTGCTGTCCACGGCCAGGGAGAAGGGGTACTCGCGGCAGCTGTCCGGCCGGGATGGGTACAAGGTGCACAGGTTTCGCTTGAGAAAGGGGCAGGGGCGTCGGTTCAGGCAGGTGTCACGGTCCTCGTTCTTGCCTACGTAGGCCTCCCGAAAGGCTGACCTCCTCATGTTCAGGGCACCGGCCAGGCGGGCGATGTCCTGGGTCTCCAGGACCACGTAGGCTTCCTTGCAGCAGGCGGCGCACCTGGTGCAGTCGAAGAGGGGCATTATCTCCCGGAAAAGGGCTTTCAGAGCTGAGTCCAGGCGACGCTTGGAGATGCGCTCGACCTTCAACCTCTCGATGAACTCGTCCACCTCGGCCTCACGGGCACGGGCCATGCGGCGTATCTTCCTCAAGTCCGTTTCCACGGCCACCCGCCTCCCTCGAAGTTGCCACCTTTCCGTGGGTCATCGCTTTTAAAAGGATAATACGGCGGATGCAGGCGGACCACCTCCCTGACGGTGAAAGACCTTGCAGGCGGCAGTCGAAGGCATTCAGCCTTGCCGGGCCACTTCCCGGAAACTCCCTAGTGGCGAAACGGCGACCCTCCCGGGCGGGGAACGTGTGGGGTGGGATGGAGGGCGATGGGGAAGAACATCGCTTTGCGGGTCGTCGAAGGCATTCAGCCTTGCCGGGCCACTTCCCGGAAACTCCCTAGTGGCGAAACGGCGACCCTCCCGGGCCGGGAACGTGTGGGGTGGGATGGAGGGCGAAGGAGAATCCCTGCGGCCTGCGGGAATTCGCCGGTTTGTATTTCGGGGAGTTGGAAACGCATCCGGTTCGCAGCCCGGCGTGAGTCCGGCGTGGTATGCATTGCGGTCCTCTGGGATCCCTGGAACGCCCTCCCAACCTCGTTCAAGCTTCCCGGTGGGGAGAGGGGGTAGATCGGCCGTAACGCCCGGGTCCGGAGCGGTTTCTCCCGCCTGACAGGAGAAGGAAGGAATAATTTGGTACGCTAGCGAATGCTGGACCATTGGCGGGTGGCCGGCAGTGGAGCCCGCGGCGGTCAAAGCGGGTAGCGCCCGTATTCCTCGGCCGCTTCCACCATCCAGCGCAGGCGCTCCACGGAGACCTTGGGGTGGGAGTGGTCGGGGGCCAGGATGAACCCCCCTCCCGGGCCCGCGTCCCGGATGGCGGAACGCACGGCCTGGAAGACCTCTTCCCGCGAGGCGTCCACCAGGATGTGGGTGACGTCCAGGTTGCCCACCAGGCAGATGCGGTCGCCCACCGCCGCCTTGGCCTCGGAGAGGCTCACCCCCGCGGTTGGTTCCAGGGGATGCACGCCGTCGAACCCGCATTCGGCGATCCAGGGCAGGAGGGAGGTGGTGTTGCCGCAGGAGTGCATGATGACCTTCATGCCCGCCCGGTGCGCGGTCTCCACGATGCGGCGGTAATGTTCCCCGAAGAGTTCCTCGATCAGGCGCGGGTTGAGCATGGGGCCGGTGCGGTAAGCCAGGTCGTCGGTATAGATGAACCCGGGCAGGCCGGCGTCAGCCATGGCCTCCACCAGAAGGCAGTAGAGGTCGGCGAGGAAGCCGATCATGCGACCCAGGAAAGCGCGTTCCTTGCGCGCCGCCACTGCGAAACGCTGGAAACCCATGGGCTGCCAGGTGTTCTCGAAGAGGCCGTAGGTACAGAACCCGAAGATGAAGTAGGAATCGCCGAACCTCTTGGCTACCCTGGAGAATGCGCGGTTGACCTTCTCCGGAAGGCGCAGCAGGGGTCGCTTGTCCCAGGCCTTCCAGTCCTCGGGTCCCTTGATGAGGCCCTCGCGGTACACGGGGTTGGTGAGGTTACCGCTCTCGTCCACCACCACGTCGCTGAGGCGTCCGAAGAGGTCCACCATGGTCTTCGAGTCGCGGTAGCGCAGGACGGGGAAATAGGTGAGCCAGGCCGCGTCGTAGCCCATCCTCTCCGCGGCCTCGGCCCCCAGGAAGAGGAAGCGTTCCAGCTCCAGATCCACGGCGGGCCCGGTGTTTACGCGGGGGAAGACCTTGTCCAGGATCCCGGAGGAGCGCGGGTTCGCCAGCCACCGCCCCAGAGGGCTGGGCTTCTTCCCCAGGATGGCGTTGCAGGTGGCGTACTCGAGCATGAGGTCCATGACCGGAACGCGGTCCGGTTCCCTCCTCTCCAGGGCGTCCAGGACACGCCGGTGTTTCTCGTTCATGGTCTCCCTCCTCTTGGGGTCTCAGGTCTCGGCCAGGGGCACGGTGAAGAGGAAGGTGGCACCCTCGCCCGGAGAGGATTCCACCCATATCTTTCCACCCCAGGACCTGACCGCCCGCTTCACCGTGGAAAGGCCGATGCCCAGCCCCGGGGTGCCGTCCATGGAGAAGTGCTTGAAGGGCTCGAATATCTGTTCCTGCAGGGCTGACGGGATGCCCACCCCGTTGTCGCTCACCCGGAAGATGGCCAGGTCGCCCTCGACCCGGGCCCCGATCTCCACGCGCGGGTCCTCCACATTGCCCATGTGCTTGAGGGCGTTTCCGACCAGGTTGAAGAAGACCTGCCTCAGCTTCACCGCCTCCGCCCTGACCGCCGGCAGGCGGTCGCGTATTTTCACCGCGGCGCCCTTGCCCTGTATCTCCTCCTCCAGGTCCATGAGCACCTCGAGGAGGACTTCCTCGGCGTCAACGGCCAACTCCTCCATCTCCGCGTGGCCGGCCTGGGCGTATTGCAGCAGGGAGCTTATGAGCTCGCTCATGCGCCGGGCCCCCCGGGCGATGGCCTCCAGGCATTCCCTCTCCGCCTCCGCACGCCCCTCGGCGTCGGCCTCCAACGCGGCCTTGGCATAACCCTCTACTATGGCCACCGGGGTCAGCAGGTCGTGGGAGATGGTGTGCGCGAAGGCCTCCAGCTCCTCGTTGCGGTTGCGGAGCTCCATTTCCATTTTCTTCCTTTCACTGATGTCCCGGGTGAAGGCCACCAGGCCTCGCGGCTCTCCCCGGGTGTCGCGGATGACGGCCACGCTTATCTCCGCCGGGAAACGGGAGCCGTCCTTTCTCAGGGCCGTGAGTTCCGCGTTGCGCACCATGCCTTCCTCGAGGGCCATGCGGTAAACCGCAAGCGCCTTCTCGCGGTCCTCCCGGGCGGCCAGGCGTATGGCGTTCATGCCCAGGAGCTCCTCCTCCCTTTCGAAGCCGTGCAGGCGCAGGGTCTGAGGTGATACGTAGGTTATGTTTCCCAGGAGGTCGGAGACGGTAACCGCATCCGGGGAGGCGCGCACCAGGCCGCGGTGCATCTCCTCGGACTCCCGCAGTTCCTCCTCCATGCGCTTGCGGTCGGAGATGTCGTGGGAGCTGATGACCATGCCCCGCACGGCGGGATCGTGCAGGAGGTTAACGGCCACGGATTCCAGAAAATGCCAACTCCCGTCCTTGTGGCGGAACCGGTATTCCACGGTCTCCGTGACCCCGGGAGCGCCGAGTCCCTTGCGGAAGGTGCCCAGGACCCGGGGTAGGTCTTCCGGGTGCACCAGGTCGAAGGCGCACTTGCCCTCGAGTTCCTCTGGAAGCCAGCCCAGGTGGCGGGTGAGGGAGGGGCTGTTGTAGAGCACCCGCCCCTCGGCGTCCAGGACGGAGATCATGTCCAGGATGTGTTCCACGAGGCGGCGAAAGAATCGGGTGCCGGAAGAGGAATCGACGCCTCCTGCGTCGCCGAGGCCGCCTTCCTTTTCCAAGGTGGTATGCAGCCCTTCCGCTTTCCTCTCCGCCCAGCTGGTTCCCCGGTTTCCGTCGAACTCCTTCGGCAAGTATTCCCCCCGCATTTCCCGCGAGCCCGGACCGCCGCGTTCCATTTCCGACGCCTTGATTTTAACCCAGGAAGGGGAGGTCGTGCAGCCTGGCGGATGAGACGCTACCCGTGAATGCAGGGTAGAAAGGCGACACCTGACAGCAGGCCGGGGGAAGGGAAGGGAAGGGAAGGGAAGGGTAGGGTAGGGTAGGGTAGGGAAGGGAAGGGAAGGGAAGGGACCTCTCCGCCATCCTCGCGAAACGGGCGACGAGGGTAGGAGGAGGGTGATGGCCTCTCCCGCCGCGGTGGGGTGAAAACGGTTTAGGAATCGCCGATAATATAGATGTCTCGGCGGCGATGGACCGGGAGGCGCGGCGCAGGCTTCGGCGGCGAGCGGGGTGCGAGGTGCCCGAAAACGGGGAGGGAAAAAGCTACCGGGTTATCGCGGAGGAGCTCTCCGCCCTACGCGGCAAACTGGCCGAGCTGGAGGAGGCGGCCAACCGCGCCAGGAGGGCGGAGGAGGAAGCCCGGCGGGAACACGAGCAGCTCCTGGCCATCCTCAACAGCATAGACGAGATAATCTACGTCTCCGACCCCCACACCTACGAGATACTCTACGTCAACCGGGCCCTCAAGAGAAGGTTTGGAAGGGATCCCACCGGAGGTCTTTGTTACCGGGAATTCCAGGGAAGGGAAGAGCCGTGCGCGTTCTGCACCAACCCCGTGTTACTGGCCGACCCCGAGACCCCCTACTACTGGGAATACCACAACCCGCTGCTTGACCGCGATTTCCTCATCATGGACCGCATGATCCAATGGCCGGACGGGCGGCAGGTGCGCTTCGAGCTGGCCCTGGACATCACGGAACGCAAGCGGGCGGAGGAATCCTTAAGGGCCCTGGAGGCGGAGATCTCCGGCATCTACACGGCGGCGCCGGTGGGTATCGGCGTGGTCTCCTATCCCGGAAGGGTGATCTTGAGGGTCAACCCCAGGGTTTGCGAGATGCTCGGCTACCGGGAAGAGGAGCTTTTAGGGAGAAACGCCCGGGTGCTCTATGCGGACGAAGAGGAATTCTCGCGCGTGGGGTTAGAAAAATATACAAGAATTGGGGAGAAGGGCATCGGTTCGGTGGAGACCAGGTGGGTAGGTAAGGATGGCCGCATGCTGGACGTCCTTTTGAGTTCCACTTTCCTGGATCCCGAAGAGCCCCGCGCGGGCGTCGTGTTCACGGCCCTCGACCTGACCGATTTCAAGAAGGCGCGCCAATACCGGGAGAAGGCCGACCGCGTAATCCTCGGCCTGGGGGCAGACGCCCTGGAGAACATGTCGAGGATATTGGAGGGCATGCGGGAAATACTGGGGTGCGACCACTCCGCGTACCACCTCCTGGTCCGGGAGCGGGTGACGATCCTCTCCACCTTGCCCGGAGAGGAGGGCTTCCTGGTCTTTCCGCAGGGCGCGGAAGGCGACTTCCTGTGCGCCGGGTTTTTCGGGGAGGGAGAGCGCGAGCCGCAGGTAGTGGAGGACCTTGCCGGCGTGTCGGGAGCGGAAAGGGACCCCTTCATCTCCCGCCACGGCTTCCGTTCCTGCCTCCTCCTGCCGGTCAAGGTCAGGGGGAGGACGGTGGGATGCCTGGGAGCCTACCACGGTGATGCGCGGGGATGGTCCAGGGAGGAGGTGGAGGTGGCAGAGATCCTCACCCGGGCCCTCGCCCTGGAGCAGGAGCGCCTGCAGCGGGAGGAGGAGCTCAAGGACTTCATCGACGTGGCCTCCCACGAACTGCGCCACCCGATTACCGTGCTGAAGGGCTACGCGGTGACCCTTCGCGAGCGTTGGAACGAGCTCGGTCACGAGGAGCGCATACGCATGCTCGAAGCCCTCGAGGAGGGGGCGGACCGCCTGGCGCGCATGGCGGGCATGCTCCTGGACATCTCACGCATGGAGAGGGGGCGTTTCCGCCCCCAGAAAGAAGAGGTGGAGCCGGTATCCCTGGCGGAGGAGGCGGTAGAGGAGATGCGCGGGAGAGGGTTCACCCACCGCTTCCGGGTATCCTCTTGCCCCGGCGTTGGGTGCCTGGAGGCGGACAGGGAGAGGATCCGCCAGGTCCTGTGCATCCTCCTGGAGAACGCGGCGCTATATTCCCCGCCCGGTTCCGAGGTGGAGGTGGAACTCTCGGAAGGCGACGGCGAGTTGCTGGTGTCCGTTCTGGACCGGGGGATGGGGATACCCGAGGAGGACCGGGAAAGGGTATTCGACCGTTTCTACCAGGTGGAGGACGCGCTCCACCATTCCGTACCCGGCATGGGAATGGGGCTGTACATAGCCCGGGAGATAGTGGAGGGACACGGCGGCAGGATATGGAACGAGCCGCGCCCGGGTGGGGGAACGGCGTTTCGCTTCACCCTTCCCCTGCCGGAAAGGCGAGGTGGGTGACCCGGGGCGCGAGGGGGATGGTCCAGGCGCGCGTGGGTCGGACGGACGGAGTGCGGTTGAGCCTTGAAAACGGTCAAGCCGTGAAAACGGAGCGGGCGTGAAGGGAAGACGCAGGGCGGGGACAGGGAGAAGAAGGGATGATCGCTTCGCGTCGCGTAATGAGCCCGGGAACCGGTCAGGGTAGGGGCGATAACCATACGGTCGAAGCTCGGAAGCGGGACAAGGAGGGTTGAATCCATGCCAGAGCCGGCGCTTCGCAGGCTGGAGGAGCTGGAACCCGGCGACCACCTGTGTTGCATCTACCGCAGCGAGGATGAACACCGCTCCCTCCTGGCCCCTTTCCTCCGCCGGGGGTTGGAGGGAAACCAGAAGGTCATCTACATAGCCGACGCCCACACCGCCTCCCACATCCTGGCCTACCTGCGCGAGGAGGGCCTGGATGCGGCCGCCTTCATGGACAAGGGCCAGCTGGTCCTGCTCACCTCCGACGAGGCCTACACGAAAGAGGGCTCCTTCGACCCCGACCTCATGATCGAGCTGCTGCACACGGAGACGGAAAAGGCCGTCGACGAGGGTTACCGGGCCCTCCGGGTGACCGGAGAGATGAGCTGGGCGCTGCGGGGATTGCCCGGGTCGGAGAGGCTCATAGAATACGAGGCCAAGCTGAACCGCTTCTTCCCGGGAAGCAGGTGCCTGGCCATCTGTCAGTACGACCGGCGGTCATTTCCCGCCGGCTTGCTCCTGGAGGTCATCTCCACCCATCCCCTGGTGGTGGTGGGGAACCACCTGTACGAGAACTTCTATTACATACCGCCCGACAAATACCTGGGACCGGACCTCGAGGAATCGAGGTTGGAGCACTGGATCCGGAACCTGGCCTCCCACCGCAGGATGCGTGAGGACCTGCTGCGCGAACGGCGGTTCAGCTCCGAGCTCATCGATTCCCTGCCCGTCTTCTTCGTGGCCATCGACTCGCAGGGAAGGACCATCAACATGAACGAGACGATGCTCCGGGAGCTGGGCTACACGAGGGAAGAGGTCATCGGGAAGGATTACCTGGCCACCTTCGTCCCTCCCGGTGACCGGCCGGGGCTGGCCGCTGTCTTCGACACCCTGGTGCGGTCCAGGGAGCCCACGGTCAACGTCAACCGGGTGAGAGCCAGGGACGGCCGGGAGTTTATCGTGGAGTGGCGCGGTAGACCGGTCTTCCGGGAGGACGGGGAGCTGGATTATTTCTACGGGCTGGGGGTGGACATCACCGAGAGGGTGAGGGCGGAGGAAGCCATGCGACGCATCAACTCGGAGCTGGACGCCTACGCCCACGCCGTGTCCCACGACCTCAGGGGGCCGGTGGCCAACATCCTCTCCGCCGCGCAGACCATGGAGAGGCTGCTGGGGGCGGAGAAGGATCCCGCCTTGAGGGAGCTGGTGGAGGTGGTCATCTCCTCCTCCCGCCAGGCTCTGGAGCTCATCGAGGAGACCCTGAAGATGGCCCGGGAGAGGGATTTCACCGGCCGGGTGGGACTGGTGGACGTCTCCTCCCTGGTGAAACACATACTCGAGGAGAGAAAGAGGGTGATCGAGGAAAGGGGCATCAGGGTGGAATCGGACGCGGACCTGGGCCACCTGCGCGCCGGGCGTGCCCACCTCTACCAGATATTCTCCAACCTGCTGGACAACGCCTTGCGCTTCGCTCCCCGGGGCTCGGGGGTTGTCGAGGTGCGCAAGCTGGGAGAGGAGGGCGACGCCCTACGTTACCTGGTGAGGGACAACGGGCCGGGCATTGAGCCGGGCGAGGCGGCCGACCTCTTCCGCCCCTTCTGGAAGGGTAGGGATGGCAGGACGGGGGTAGGTCTAGCCACGGTGAAGAGGCTGGTGGAGATTTACGGGGGGAATATCAAGGCTTACAACGACGGTGGGGCTTGCTTCGAATTCACCCTGCGTTCCCGGGGGGAGGAGTCGGAGAACGGAGCTTGAGGCCAGGGTCGATCTCCGGTCCGTATTCCCGTGAACGGAAAAGTCCGGGGATGGATTCTACCCGCCCTCAATGTGAGGGCCGGGATTACCGATACATGATGGCGAAGCGCTGGTCCGGTCCCCGGCAGGCGTCAGACGAACGCGACGGAGGCGAGGAAGGGTGGCCAAGACCATACTCATAGCCGACGACGCCCTGTTCACGCGCATGATGCTGCGCAACATCCTCAACGAGAACGGCTATACGGCGGTGGTGGAAGCGGAGACGGGTACGGAGGCCATATGGGCCTACAACCGGTGGAAGCCGGACCTGGTGATCATGGACATCAACATGCCAGAGATGGACGGCATGACCGCCATCCGCAATATCATGGCCCTCGACCCGCAGGCCCGCATCATCGTCTGCAGCGCCCTGGGCGAAAAACACCTCATGCTGGAGGCCCTGGAGGCGGGGGTCAAGGACT
>Ga0315298_1009133_pt1 | contig 12348 bp, 10 predicted proteins | sample WHS_1_MG_FD_203077 | JGI IMG/M metagenome (GOLD analysis project Ga0315298, IMG submission 203077) | Extremophilic microbial mat communities from Washburn Hot Springs, YNP, Wyoming, USA - WHS_1_MG | ecosystem: Environmental > Aquatic > Thermal springs > Hot (42-90C) | place: USA: Wyoming... | reverse complement strand
TCCAAATGCCTCAAAAACTTTAATTGTTCCTCGTAGTTCCTCATTCTCCTTTTTCAAGTTTTCTATTTCCTCACGAAGGGAATATATCACTTTCTCCCTCTCGTCAACTTCAGAAGTTTCCTCATCATCATCTGAAGAAACTTCTTCTGTAGCCTTTCCTTCATCTTCTGAAGACTCTTCATTTTCTGCATTTTCCTCACTTTCTGTCTCCTGTGAAGCTTGCTCTTCACTAACTTCCTCAGATACAACTTCCTCCTCAACACTGCCTTTTCCTTCTTTCTTGCAAATTGCACAACCATCGTGCTCTATTCCAAATTTCTTCATAGCTTTAACTATTCTATCGTGAACTGCTTTGAAATCTTCCTTAGAATAGAGCTTTGTAACACCCCCCTTTGATGGATTATTATAATATTTGTTCAAATAAACCATAGCAGCTCTGCAATGCTCAGGAGTATCGATAGGAAACCTTCTATGTTCTGGATCAGCAAACTGAGAAGACTTTAGATTCGGGTATCTATCATTAAGATACACTCCGTTTTCCTTCATCCCTTTATCGGTTTTTTCCTTTTTTGCTTCCACAAACATATTCATTTCCAATGCAAGTTTTTCATCATCTTTTAGAAGCTCATCTAAATCCATACTTTTCACCTCCTTCTATACTATATTAACGAATTTTAAACAAAAATTTTTCAGCCAATTTTTCGTGTACTCGTTGATGCTCCTCAACTAATCTTTGGGGAGTAAACATAGTACCAATTTCTCCTCTAAAGGCTTTGTGAAGATACTCATGATACTCTTCCAAATTTTTATCTGAAGCGAAAGCCCATATCACTGCGTCTTTGTCTGCAGGCAAAGAAGTAATTCCTACTCCACAAAATATGAAATCTTTTATTGCTCTACTAACAAGACGCCCACCAAATCTTTCTGACTTTTTCCCTATAGATTCCTTAATCTCATCATCAGCTTCTTCTTCTGGGATTACTTCATCAAACTCACCAATCACATAATCCGCTTTGGAAAACAAAGCTTCCATAGAAACTTTCAAAGTTCCCACTACACTAGCTTCTTTTATTAGTTTCGCATATTGAGGGTATTTATAAGCCCATATAGCACCAACAATATCCACTCTGTTTCTATCTTCCTTAATCAAAGAAGATTCTAATACTGTTCCTATATTAGGTTCTGTATGTTCCCAATTTATAGGTTTCCACACAATAGTTTTATATGATTTCTCAAGCTCTTCTTTTAGAAATCTATCCCCTTTGTAATTAGCTCCTTCATGACACAAAGTAGCACCAATAAATGAAATATCCTCATTACTTTGAAAATCTATCCCAGATGCTTTTGCTTCTTCTTTTCCTAAAACTCGTGCTTCAATTTCCCAAGATATTTTGTTCGTCTTTATCACCTCCCTGGTGTTCGAGGACCTTCTTGCGGTCTTCTTTCTTTATAGGTTGGGGCTACATCAGCTGGTGGTCTTCCTTCTCCCCCTTCTTTACCCGATGGTGCTTTGGGTACTGGAGGGGCTAGATTAAATCCTCCTCCCCCAAAAGGAGACAAGAACAAACCACTTACATTCTCTTGCTCCTTTTTCTTCTGAACTATCTCCTCAAAATCATAATCCATCTCATCAAGAACAGTATCTATATCCAACAATCCCCTATCATACATAGCAGTTAGCAATGCCTTAAACGTGTTTGCGTCTCTCAAATTCATTTTCTTAAATTCCATCTTTGGAGCATCTTTTAAGCCACACTCGTTAGCAATTCTTCTAAACTCAAATTCTAAAGCTCTTTTTACTGTTCTTCTTGCATTCTCTAGTCTTTCCGCTAAAGCTACCATAGAAGCCCAAGCATTTGCAAATCTTCCACCTTCCTCCATTCCTCCTACCAAAGAAGCAGGAATTCCTAAAGCATTTAGCAAGTCTCTATTAATCTGCCTATATTTATCTTCATCTAAGGCTTCTATATTTCCGCTTATTTGCTCGATTTCTATAGCATGATTCCAAAACAAAGTTAAACTTTTAGCTCCTGTTTGAAAAAGATTTGCAACAGCATCCAATTGTTTTCTTGTAGCTGGATATTGATCACTACCTACCTTAACTAACATGATAGAATTAATCGTTCCTTCTGCTGTTGCCAAATCGAGTTCTCTCATTCGCTTTTTCAGTTTGTAAGGAATGAAAGCACCCGAAAATGGGGGAATAGAATAAGGATTCCACGGTAACCTCTTATAGCTTATCCTCAAAAGTTTGTCTTCATCCAATAAAATATTTCCCTTTGAGGTAAATTGCGGCTGTCTAAACTCTTTTGGTAAACTATTAAGTACTTGCTTTTCTTCTTCCGATAACCTAGCATTTTTTCTTTTTGCTTTTTGAATTATGGTTTTCACTTCATTAGGAATTTTAAATGAAATAGCCTCTCGACCAAACATATAAACTTCTTCTACTTCTATACTAGCAACATTAAGAAGAGTATAGGGGCAATAAACAGCTCCTTTATCTTTTCCATTATCGACAGAAGCAAGCTCTCCTCTATAAACAAAAGCATCTCCATACAAAAAATAAGAAAGAAATATTTGACGAATCAAATTATCCATATCAGAATATTTACAAAACTTATCAAAAAAATCTTTAATTTTTTGATCTTCGGATACATTTCTCATCTTACTAGCACAAAAATCAACAAACAGATTTATTGCATTTTTAACTACTCCTTCTTCATAATACATTTCGTCAATCAACTGAAGCTCCTCAGAGCGTGTGGCAGGAAGCTTCAAACTTTGAATCGTAGTTAATCCATACCTCTCCCCGTAACGTTCAGCTTTCAAAGCTCCTACTAAGCTTGCTATCGTTTGCTTTTCGTTGCCGACTACCAAATTCTTTCTTTTGGGAGGATTTTTTGGCAATGCTGCCACTGCAACTTCTTCTGCGTTTGAAATAGCAAGCTCATCCATTTATATTTTTCCTTTCCAAATTTATTGAAATCAACATAGTCAATCGTTCAAGCGTAGAATTTAACTTTTCAAACGTTTCGCTTTGATGCTGCATATGGTTCTTGACTATACTTGAAAACTCGTTAGAAGTTTCTATGAATTTATTAAAAATTTCTTGTTGTTCCTTTCTTATTTGCTCTTTTTCTTTTAAAAAACTATTCAATAATAACCAACAAATCGCTGTAACTATTCCCAATCCTCCAAGATTTACCGCAAGTTGTATCAAACTACCTTCAGTCATTCCCCCTCCTCATTTTCAAAAAAATCGAAACAACTAACTTCCAAAACCTTTTGTCTTTTTCTGTTAATTTAGGATATTGTTTATGAACTAGCTCTTTCGCTTTATTCCAAATTTCCTCATCTTTGGCAGTCTTAACCAATCCTGTCGGCATATTATACTCCTTCTCAACTATAATTAACGAAATTATTGCAGAAAAATTGCAGAATTTTTCAAAAAAAATTAAATTTTTTCGTTATTTCCAAAAACCTATAGGTAACTCAATAACATTTTGCTTCTTTTCTAACGAAGAAGCTGCATAATTAGCTAACAAAAGGGCAGAATACCTATCTTTATGCTTCTCACTCGATGTAAATTGAAGAGCACCTCTACTTGTTTCTCCTACATCGATACTAATCAACTCATTTTCCAATTTTTGAATTTCCTCAAATATTTTCTCTGCTTCTTCTATATTTTCCCCGTTTGGGACATCAGGAATTTTCAAAATCCCCTCTTCCATTTTAGATTTCAAATCATAATTCATTTCTGAAATCGTTGAAGGCGAAAATGTTATCAACTCTAAAATGTTTCTTCCCCCAACAACACTTGAATCTATCGTTCTAATGGGGGAACTCTTTATAACTTTGCCTGTATAAGGAGAAATAAAAGTGTATGACTCGGCTAACATATCTGCCAATGCTTGTCCTCCGCCTCCTTTATCCATAGCTATCCTTACAATATTAAACCCATCAAGAAGTTCACAAATTTTTCCTCTCATCTCAACTAAAGACTTGCCTTTGTGCGCTTCTACTCTAACTACTTTTCGACTACCCCCACCTATCTCTAAAATTACAATTCCAAAATTATCAATAGTTCTTGCTGGATCCAATCCCATTACATATTGTTTCTGGGGCTCTCCTTTTGAAAGAAGCGGAACATATCTATCCTTGCAAGAATCAATTAAACTAGCAGGAAAAAATCCTACACTATCTCTTGGAAAAACAGCCAAATACTCCATAGCAAAAATCATAGAAGGCGAAGTTCTTCGTTGCAAATTAACCACATCCATATCAATAAATCCCTCTGGAGTGTCTTCATAAGTAAACTTGCTAAGAAAATAATCTTCATTTCCTCTCTTGACTTGCTCAAGCCAATACACATATTTTTTGAACAAATGATTAAATTGATAATGAGCTGAAGAAGAAAATACTAAAGAGTTACCACTTTCCTTTTGAACTTCCTTTTTCAAATAAACAGCCATTGGATCTTTATAAGTTGTCATAAAAGGTATAATAGCTTTGTCTATAATATCAGCAGGAACAAAAGCAGTTTCATCTACTAAGATTAAAGTAGCTCGTGTCCCTCTAATTTTTGCACCATCCAAACCAAGTGGAAGAGCTATTATTCTTGAATTGTTCTTGAAATTCATCGAATATTCACTGGTATGGTGTTTTGGCTCATTCTTCAAAGTATTTCTCAAAAATTCGCTATCCATGACGATTCGTTCAGCTTCATTAAACATAAGGATTGACTGTCTGAAAGAAGGTGCAACCATAACTACTTTTTCTCTTGAAAAAAGAACACTTCTTAGAACTCCAAATAGAGCGTTCATAAAAGTATTGTGAACTATAATTAAATTCTGGAGATAGTTCTCATTAATTGAGCAAGACACAGCATATGTCTGCAGATGCCCCAACCTCTCTACAAACTCTACTTTTTCAAAAGTTATTTTAGCTCTGCTTTTGGTTTTTACACTTTTACTTTTCAAGAGTCTTCGAAACTTCATATAAGACTTTATATCACTAATCTTGATAATATATATCGGTGTTCCATGCGTTTCGTGAATATGGCGTTCTTCAACAGAAAACTTAATTCCCAACATAGTCAAGACAATTTGCAAACCAAAAGATATTTCTTCATTAAGAGCAAACAAAGCAAAATATTTCCCACGTTTCAAATCCAAAAAACCTTTGACCTCAAAGTAACCTCTCAAAAAATTTTCCAAAGATTCTTTATCAAAAGAATAAACAAGCTCAGGAAATTTTTTCTGTCTAATAAATCCAAAAGAATGTTTTATTTCTCTACTCCAATAGAACTCATTCAAGATTTTTCTGGTTTCCTGAGTTTTTCTACCAGACATAAATAAAAACTGCCCTAAGGAAGTTAACTTGCCTATGCTATAAGCCACATTCTCTTTAACCTTTCTATTCCCATAGAACAATTGACAAGCTACTGCAATTTTATCCCCTTTTTTAACTTTCTTAGCCTTAGTCCATCCTTTGTTCCTGACAAAAATTGGATTATCCTCGCTAACACTTACTTCTTTTCCTAAAACGGTTTTTATCTTTAAACAGGCTTTGACTCTGTCTTTTACAACTTCAACTTCAGCTTTTTCCAACTGCTTTTTGTTACTCATACTATAAGTTGTGAATTTTCTTCCTTCAACTTCACTTATTTTTCTAAAAGTCTTTTCTTCCTCAACCCATATTCTATCACTTCCAACAGCACACTTCCCAACCCCTCTTCCAGATACATTCAAATTCCACTTATGTGTCCAAAAGCCTTTCAAGATTATCCTTTCATGTGGAGCAAGTTCAACATTAGCTAATTCTCTAGCTGCCTCAACAGGATGTTGCCTCAGGAATTCGATATATGCTTTTTTCTGTTCTTTACTAATCTTTTCCATCTTCGGAAATAAAACTCTTTTTTATTTCTTCTATCTCTATATCCAGCTCTTTTGACTTTCTCTCTAAAAGTTCTTCCTCTTCTTTTGCTTTTAAGGCAGATTCCTCCACAAATCTTTTCTCCTTTTCTTCATCAAATTCTTTAACAATCTTAGAAATATCTTCTTTGCTACTTTTCCCAATTCTCAATGAACGAGAAATTCCTAAAGATTGACATAACATGTTATATCTTCTTATTGACTCGGATAACTGCTTTGAACAATCTTCATTCGATCTTAATTGCTTTTCGTACAGTCTGTTAAAAACAATCTCTTCCATTACCAAAGCGTGTAAAGAAGCTCTATCCGCTCTTGCAAAATCATATTCATTTGAATACTCTACCCACTTTGTAAGATAATAACTCTGCTCTCTTTTCGTTAATCGCCTAAATGTTGAAAAGGCAAACAAAGGAATTTGATAGATATCTTCTAACTCACTCAAATCCAAATCACGGAGTGTCGATTCTAAAACTTTTGACATTTCAAAAGAATCGGGTCGAGGAGATTTTTCTTCGTTTCTCACATAAATTGGAGAAGGATCATCCTTTGCTTTTTTATAATGCTTAGCAATAGAAATCACCTTATCATCAGTGATTTCATCCAATCCTGGAGCTTCTTTCATCCGTTCCAAAATTTTGTTTTTCAAATCCTCTTTATCATTCAAATAACATCCCTCCTACACTATTTAACGAATTTTCTTTTAAAAATTTTCTGTCTTCTAAAACTTTTTGAATTAGTTCATCATACAAAGGTAAAACTTTATCCCATGAATACCCTTGTGCAATTTCATAAGCCTTTTCCCCATAGACACTCAGCTCTCCTTTTTTCCAGAGTTCATATGCTTTGTTCATTTTATCAACTAAATCTTCTATGTCAATCAAAGCTCTCATCATTCCATAGGGAGAATGATAATACCAATCATGAGCCTTACACAAAAAATCAGAACACACTAACTCACTAATAGCAGAATAATCAACTCCTATGGAAGGAACTTTACAAGCCCCCGCTTCAATAAAAGGCAAACCAAATCCCTCACAACTTGCAGCAGTAACCAAAACATCAGCAACATTAAAAACCAAACTCATGTTGTCTTCAGAAATTCCACGAGGAGCAACCTCTTTTGAAACTATAACTTTATCAATCAAATTTTCTCTCTCTAAAAGTTCTGCTAAATACCATCCCTCTCTTATTTGGCTCTGAACTAATCCTGTATGAAGATACAAAACAACATCATCTTTATCTGAGGAAAAAATATTAAAAGCTCTTAACAATCTAGGAATTTGTTTTCTAAAAGAATTCACACCCACATACAGCAGAATAAAAACATTTTCAGGAACTTCGTTTCTCATTCTTATTTGCTTTTTATTCTGCGGATAAAAAATTTGCATATTTACTCCATAAGGAAGATAATAAACTTTTTTAGCAGAAATCTGTTTTTTTAAAACTTCTAAAGCATACTTGGAACAAACAACAGGATAATCTATATCCCAAATCGTTTCAACCCAACTTTTAGGAATCGGATGTGAGTCTATAGTCACCGCTCCTATCCATTTGAACAAACTTCTTGAAAGCGTGTAAGGAATCCAATCTATTGCATAAACATCGCTTACTGACAAAACTATGTCTGGTCTGAAATCATTTACAATTTTGTCAAATACAGACATCCCATAATAATCCCCTTGCCCTGGCACAGGATAAATCTCATAACCAAATTCTTCTTTAGAACTTGGAACAGTTTGACACCAACCCAACTGTCTAACGAAATATCCACACTCCACCAAATATTGAGCAAGATATCTCAAAACTTTAGAAAATCCTGTTGTAACTTTTGGACTTTCACCTACTAAAAGAATTTTTTCTTTCATAACCCTCCTCCAATTCAACAACTTTCCTGTTAAGACTATAACATATTTCAATTCTCTTGTCAAGAGTTTTTTCTTCTTTTTTAAAAAATTTTTTTGCCCTATAATAATAGGGGTTCTGTACAAAAATTTATTTATTCTTTCTAAATAAATTTTTGTATAGAACCCAGTACCGAAAGTTACTTACGTAACTTTCTATAAACAACTGTAGCTTGTTATATATGCTACGTACTACTAATTATAATATATAGCTAACTATATCTTATAATTATAATTATTACTTCGTAATAATTAATTAATATAATATATATATTATTAGGAGACCTATCTTCTTGTATTATACGTAGTATAATACAAAGATAGGTCTCCTAACCGAAGAGACAAAAAAATTGTCTGAAAAATAACAATTTTTTCTACAAAACAAAAAGAATGTCCATTTTTGGACATTACTCTCTTGACAATTCCGTTGTCCAAAAATATCTTAGCTAAAAGAATTTCTGGTCAACTATCCGAAGCGATTCGCTTCGGCAATTCCCTCTCGCTTCTATTGCTTACTATAAAAAAGTAAAGTGCTTGTTTTCCCTTGACAAGAACGACTGGAGTGTGGTAAAATATAAGTGGTTGGAAATTTTTACCAATTTTTGCCAAAATGAATAATTATTCATATTTACTAATATTATTCATTTTACCAATTTTTGCCAATTTTTAACAAACTTGACAAATTTTACAAAACATGATATAATCAGATAGGAGGTAAAAAAATGAAAGAAAACTTTGCTAAGAAATATCGTCCTAGAACTTTGAATGAGGTTGTAGAACAAAATCAAACGATAAATGTTCTCAGAAGTTCTCTTCGAGAAGGGAAAGTTTCGCCTGCTTATTTATTATTCGGCTCGTTTGGAACGGGTAAAACAACAGTAGCAAGATTATTAGCTAAAGGATTAAACTGTGAACAAGGAATAACAGACAGTCCTTGTGGTGTTTGTTCTGCTTGCGTTGCCATTCAGGATTCTTCCTTTTTTGATTTAATTGAAATTGATGCCGCTTCCAGCAGAGGAATTGATAGTATTCGAGAATTGAAAAAGTTGATATCTTGTGTTCCTTATGCTAGATATAGAGTTGTCGTTGTTGATGAATGTCATCAGCTTACTAAAGAAGCGTTCAATGCCCTTCTCAAGACATTAGAGGAGCCTCCACCAAGAACAGTTTTTGTTCTTGTTACTACTGATATATCAGCATTGCCTAAAACTGTTGTTTCGAGATGTCAAAGATTTCTTTTTAAGGAAATTTCTATTCAAGGTATCAAAAACAGGTTAAAGGAAATAATTCAAAAAGAAAACATTGCTCTCACTGATGGTTTGATAGATACCATAGCTCATTTTTCAGCAGGTTCTTTACGGGATGCTTTGTTTCTCCTAGAACAGGTTTCGTTTTTAGGAGAATCTGCTACTGAAACTGAAATATCCCAATTAGCAGGTCAGCCCCCTCTAAAGAAAACTTTACTTTTGTTTGATGCTTTATTAGATAACGATGCTTCAAAAATCATCAGCAGTTTGACTTCTTTGGTAGAAGAAGGGGAAAATTTGAAGCGAGTTCTAATGAATGAATTGAGACACTTTCGGGATTTACTCATGATAAAAGTTGATAGGCATGGTGAATTTGTACAGTCTAAAATTTCAATCAAGTATCAGAAATGGCTAGAAAGTCGAGTTAACAAAGTTTTTTCTACGCAAGAAATATTGGAATATGTTTCAGCGATTAACGAATTGTTACCGAAGCTTGAACATGGAACTGATATGAGTTTGGTTATTCAAATTGCTCTTATTTCAGTTGCTCTTAAAAACATTAATAGGAGGAAAAAATAATGCGAGTAGCTCTCTATGGAGCCTTTCTTTCTCCCACTGGTTATGGGAGAAACGGAAGGGAATTTGCAAAATGGTTATGGAAAGAGGGGGTGGACGTTGTTGTTCTAAATTCAGAAATTGGGCGCCCTCCTTCTTCTTTAGGAATTTCCAAAAAAGATCTAGAATTAATTTTTTCCCTTAGTCAAAAAGAAGCAAAAAATGTTGATATTTGGATGACAGTATGGGGGGCGGAAAATTTTAAAGAAACATCGAAGATTGATATAGGTTATTCCATGACAGAGTGTTCTGGGATTCCAATAGAATGGGTAAGAAAATGCAACAGAATGGATGAAGTATGGGTTCCTTCCTCAGGAAGTAAAGAAGCGTTTGTTGAAAGTGGGGTTGATGAAACCAAAGTTAACATAGTTCCTTACGGAATTGATGTTGAAGCATTCTCTCCTGGTTTGAAAGGAGACTTCTTTCAAGGTTCAGAAATAGAAAAAGTAGGATTTAAATTTTTGCTAGATGCAGATTGGATTCCTCGCAAAGCCATTCCTCAAACATTAGAAGTTTACTTAAATACATTTAGAAAAGAAGATGATGTCGTTTTGATTTTAAAGACGTTCAAGTCGATGGGGCAAGGAGGGAAACAAGAAATAGTAACCGCCATCAAAAAATTGAAGGAAGTTCATCCTAATAGTGGAAAAATTTATTGGATAGAGAAAACACTGTCAGATGAAGAAATAAACAGACTTTATGCTTCCATCGATTGTGTGGTCCTTTGTTCTATGGGGGAAGGCGTAGGACTTCCTCCTCTTCAGGCTATGGCTTGTGAAAAGCCTTATATAGCCTCCAAAGTGAGGGGATTGGAAGATTTTATTTCTGATGAAACGGGCTATCTAGTAGATAAAATAGAGAAAGTTAGGCTTCCTTCGCTAGGTTTATTTACTGACCATATCTATGAAGAATTCTTTTTTGATCAACCAAATTTTGGTCAATTACAACAAAGATTTTTAGAAGTTTATGAAAATCAAGATAAGGCAAAAGAAAAAGGTGCTAGAGGAAGAGAATATGTAGAAAAGACGTTGGCGTGGTCTATAAGAGCTAAAGAGTTTGTATCTCGCTTTGAGTCTCTACTTGAAAAAACCAAACATAGGACAAAACAAGAAGTAAAAAAAGTTATATTTGAAGTTCCTTCATTAGGTAAACAGAATAAAATCGAAAAGTATGCTCAAAAGGTAGGCAAATCAATAAGTTCTTCTATAACGTTGGAAGGAATTGTAAAAACATCTTTACCTAATATTAACAATAAGCAAATTCCTCAAATTTTATGGGAAGCATTAGATAAAACGGAGACTATACATGTTCATTTCGATTATTCCTACGAAGAGAAATATTTGAAAATGCTTAAAGCAAAGCACAGAGATAAAAATCTTTTTGTAACAGTTCACACATTATCTAAAGAAAGAAACAATCATTTGATAGAAGAAGTCTTTGACAAGATTGTTGTCCCATCTGAAGCGATGAAAAGTGTAGCTCTTGAGTGTGGAATTCAGAAAACTATTAAAGTTATTCCTTATCCTTCTCCTCTTATTTTAGATAAAAATTTCAAAATAAGAAATAAAATCAAAAACATTGGCATATTTGGATCTTACGAATTTGATTTGAAAAATATGTATATGACAATTAAAGTTTTGAGTGAAACTAAAGGATTAAATTTATTTATCTTTCTAAGTGGGGAAAACAAAGTTGAATATAGAAACACAGAAATGTTTATCAAAGACTTGTCTTGTTATAGAGTTAAACTTATCAAAGACGAAAAAGATTTAAGCAAAGTAGCCCAAGAGTTAGATTTAATTGTGATACCTCTTTCGGAGACAGAGTGGCTAGAATGTAGTCTTTTTGTTAGAGAATGCTTTGTTTGGAAAGTTCCTTTATTGTGTTTCGAATCTAATTCAGTGCATGATTTGCAAGAGGAAATAATTAAATGTGCTCCTACTAAGGAAGAATTGCTGTCCTCTTTAGAAGTTTTAGAAAAGTCTAAAGAAAAAAGGGAAAAGGCTGTTTTAAATATGATCGACAAAGGTCAAAAGGAAAACATAGCAGTAATTACTCAAAGATACATAGATTTCTGGAAGGAGAGTTGGGAATGATTAAGAAAAAACAAATATTAGAAGGAATGGAAATTCTCTCTGAACAAATTACTTTATTCTTTAAGTTTGTTAATATTACTTCTAAAATTATAGAAGCACATGAAACTCGCATAGAAAAATTAGAAAAGATCATGCAAAAAATGGAAACAGATTTCGTTAATAATAAAGAGGAAAAAAATGTTATTAAATGATTTGTGCAAACATTGCGAAAAAAGAGTATTTAAACCAGAATCTTCGAAAAGACACGTTCATCCTCCAAAGGAAGTGGGGGAGGCTTGGCGAGAAGTGTTTGGTAAAAAGCTGTTAGGTACTTACTATGTTCACACTTGTGAGATTTGCAAAAGAAAAATGGCTGTTTTTGATAGACCTAAAGGAGCTTTAAGAGGAAAAGTCATAGTCTTGTATCAATGTAGCTTTACCGATTTTCCCTATTCTTCAGAATGCGATAAGTTCAAAAATTGTTATATGTGTCCCTATTCATTAAATAAGAGAAAAAGTTCTAGGAGACAGCCACAAGATCCAAATAGACACACTTTGGAAGGCGTTTTGAAAAGAG
>Ga0315298_1009132_pt1 | contig 12348 bp, 11 predicted proteins | sample WHS_1_MG_FD_203077 | JGI IMG/M metagenome (GOLD analysis project Ga0315298, IMG submission 203077) | Extremophilic microbial mat communities from Washburn Hot Springs, YNP, Wyoming, USA - WHS_1_MG | ecosystem: Environmental > Aquatic > Thermal springs > Hot (42-90C) | place: USA: Wyoming... | reverse complement strand
GGGGCGCAGTAAATTCTGCATTGAAGAGCAAGGCTTCGTCAGGGCCGGCTGCTATGCGCGCTCGGGCTATACCAAACTTTGGCTGACGCGCAAGTCGTGTCAATCAATCGAACCGAAAGCGGTGCTGAAGCACCGCGCTCCAAAAATTTCTACTCCAATCCTTCACAGTAGAAACGCAGAGAGTCGGTAGGGCGCGCAGTACACTGCGCGCCGGGGTTGGTTATGCCGACCCAGCTTCTCGGGCTAGAATCCTGCCGTCCGCGCCCTTATGAGCGCGGCTACGAGCCGTTAGCCGGTAGGTACGAGGAAACACGCTGTTGATTCCGGATGCGGCGGGCAGATGACTGTCTACTCTACCCGAGACCGGGTTTTGACAAGGCAAAACCTCGCAATTTCGCTTTGGGTCGAGTTCCGTTCAACCCGTGCCGAGTCCATTTGGGATGGGCGAGTTTCACCTCGACCAGTTCCAGCGCGGCTCGGACTGTGCACTGGAACCTGTATTTCAAACAAGAACCGTTTTTGAGTTACTTTCTGGTTGAGCGGTCACTCACGTAACCCGTGTCTGTGTTGGGCCCCGTAAATTCGGGCTGCTTGAGTGCGGCAGTTATAACTGCCGACGCACGATTGTATCGCGCCCCGCCCAAGCCGGGTCAAGGTTCGGATAGTCAAGGTTGTAATGCAGGCCGCGGCTTTCGGTCCGTTGCAGCGCACAGGTAATGATCAACTCGGCCACGGTCGCTATGCTCCGCAACTCGAGCAGGTCAGGCGTGACAAGAAAATCCCAGTAGTACTCCTGGATTTCAGCTTGGAGGTTCGAGATACGTTGTTGTGCGCGCAACAGTCTTTTGTTTGTGCGGACGATGCTCACGTAATCACGCATGCAGCGGCGCACCTCGTCCCAGTTGTGTGATACCACAACCATTTCGTCTGGGTTCTGTGCATTGCCCGATTCCCAAGGTGGGACATGGAAATCAATCGGAGGCAACAAGTTTGCTTTGGCGTGCTCAGCACACCGATGCGCACAAACAATTGCCTCGAGCAACGAGTTGCTTGCAAGCCGATTTGCGCCGTGCAACCCCGTGCATGCAACTTCGCCGAGTGCGTACAAGCCGGCTATTTCGGTTTCACCGTCAACGGTCGTTACCACCCCGCCACATTGGTAATGCGCAGCCGGTACGACTGGGATTGGGTCTTTTGTGATGTCTATGCCGTATTGCAGGCAGGTCGAGTAAATCATTGGGAACCTGTCAATGATGAACCGGGCGGGTTTATGGGTAATGTCAAGCAGCACGTAATCAGCGCCGGTACGTTTCATTTCAGCGTCAATTGCGCGTGCGACGATATCGCGTGGGGCAAGCTCACCGCGTGGATCGTACTTGCGCATGAACTCGACGCCGTCAATTGTCTTGAGTACGGCGCCTTCGCCACGGAGCGCCTCGCTAATCAAAAAATTCTTCGCCTTTGGATGATACAGGCATGTTGGGTGGAACTGAATGAACTCCATGTTGGCAATCGGTGCTCCTGCACGATATGCCATTGCCACGCCATCGCCCGTGGCAACATCCGGATTACTGGTGTAAAGGTACACTTTGCCGCACCCACCCGTTGCAAGTACAACGGCGCGTCCGAGAAACGTCTCAACACGATTTGCTTTCACGTCCAACACATACGCGCCCACGCACCGGTTCGGCCCGGGCCGGCCCAACTTCCGGGTTGTGATGAGGTCAATTGCAAAGTGATGTTCGAACGTCTGGACAGTCGGGCACATTGAAACCGCCTGCGCAAGCGCACGCTGGATTTCGCGTCCGGTTGAGTCGTCTGAGTGCAAAATGCGTCGGCGCGAATGCCCTGCCTCAAGCCCGACATCAAACTCGCACTGACCGGCTTGGTTGGGCTGGTCACGTTTATTAAACCGCACGCCCAATGCAACAAGGTCACTTATGCGCGCCGGGCCATCCTGCAGGATTGTTCGCACGACATTTTCTTTGCACAAACCTGCTCCGGCTTCGAGCGTGTCGCGCACGTGCAACTCGAGCGAATCATCGCTGCTCATCACGGCGGCTATGCCGCCCTGTGCATGATTCGTGTTTGAATCATCGCGCCCCCTTTTTGTAATGATTGCAACCCGGCCATGCGGCGCAGCCTTCAGCGCAAAGTACATGCCTGCTGCGCCACTGCCGATGACGAGGTAATCAAACTGTTTCATGTTTAATCCGGACAACTTCGCAAGATACCGCGCCAAGGGTTGACCATAAACAGCACTTCGTCAACACAACTGCGCGCGGCATCTTGTCGAATGGGCGGGGTTTTTGGGCCGCGTCGCACCCGAGAAATTCTTAACCAAACGGATAATGCCGATCAGGTTTTGACTGAGCAAAACACTCCACGGCAGCGTCCCATTCCGTCGCAAACCGGCCTTCTCGGTGCGCGATCGAAGTCCCACATTCAGGTTCACAAAGTAGGTATGCGTGTCGTTCGTGTGGCTTAGGATTGGGGTAGCTGCGCAACAATCGGTGCTGTTTCACAACCAGACCCTGAACCGCCCAACGTGCAATGACAAGCTGGCCCTGTTGCATAATGCGAAGTTGACAATAGCCGCAACGTTCACGAGTTTTCCAGCTCGGTATGCTCCGGAACGCGTCGTCATGCAATCGGCACGTCGCCATGCGGGTTGGGTTGGGTGTGGCGATTTGTCTTTCCATTGTCAGAGCTACGTATGCAGAGTGCACCTTGTTTGAGGATGGGTTTGGCAGTTTACCGCCCGGCATGTTCTCGGCTGGTGTGGTAGGCGCACACGCCGAGTATCATTACCTGCACGCGCTGGCGCCGAAAGGCAACTGGGTTGTCTCGTGTTTTCGCAGCGACAGGTCACAACGTGCCTGGCACATATTGGGTGACGCGGGCAAACGGTTCATGTACCAATCATACCTGGCCGAACCTCAAGAGCCGCGGTACACACACAACATACTCTGCGGCGGCGATGTTTTGTGGCGTGACTACTCGGTCGAGTTAGTATTTGCACCCGAGTCTCAGGATGGCCAAAGCGGGCTGCTGTTCCGGTACCGAAACGATCGCTGTTACTACTTCTTCGGCGTGCACGGCACGAACGTCTTGCTCAAACGTGTCAGACACGAACGCGCATTTCATGAAGCCGATGAGCATGTGCTTGGGCAGAAACAGTTTCATTGGCTCGCCGGACAGCGGCTGCAGGCGCGTGTGATGGTCAAAGGCAACCAAATCCGGGCTTCGCTCAACAATCAGGTTGTAATTGAAGCGCCAGACGAGACCTTTTCGGAAGGTAAAATCGGCCTGCTGGCGGATGTGCCCACCAAGTTTTACTCGGTGCGAGTGACAACGACTGAAACGGAGGCCAAGCGACTCGCGCGGCGCAAGGCGGAACGCGCGCGTGAAGTTGCGGCACTGCGTGCAGCCAACCCAAAAATGGTTGTATGGAAAAAGATTCGCACGGACGGATTCGGTGTCGGGCGCAACCTGCGCTTTGGCGATCTTGATGGCGACGGCCAGGTTGACGTTTTAATTGGCCAGGTACGTCATCACGGGCCGAAAGACCGGAACAGCGAGCTAAGCTGCCTGACGGCTGTAACATTTGACGGCAGAATCTTGTGGCAGATCGGCGAGCCTGACCCGTGGCATGACAACCTGACTAGCGACGTCGCATTTCAAATCCATGACCTGGACGGCGACGGGCGCAACGATGTTGTGTACTGCATGAACTTCGAGCTTGTTGTTGCCGACGGCGCAACTGGCACGACCAAGTACAAAATATCCACACCTGAAACGCCCAAAAACAACAAGCTGCCTTACAACCGGTTCAGCCGAATTTTGGGCGACTGCATTTATTTTTGCGACCTGTCGGGTGTGGGCCGGCCCAGCGATGTGATCCTCAAAGACAGGTACCGGTACGTATGGGCGTTCAACTCGAAGCTCGAGCTGCTCTGGCATGCAGAGTGCAATACTGGACATTACCCATTTGCATGTGACATCAACAGCGACGGCAGGGACGAATTGCTCGTCGGGTACACGTTGTTTGATCCTACAGGCAAAAAACTCTGGAGCTTGGATGATAAGTTGCGCGATCACGCAGACGGTGTTGCCGTTGTCAGGCTTGGCGCCGGCCCGGATGCGCCCCTGCGGATTTTCTGTGCTGCAAGCGACGAAGGCGCATTTCTCGCCGATCTGGACGGTCGCATACTCAAACACCACAGGATCGGCCACGTGCAAAACCCGTCAATTGCCGATTTCCGTGCCGACCTGCCCGGGCTCGAAATCGTGACAATAAATTTCTGGGGGAACCAGGGCATCGTCCACGTGTTCGATGCCGCAGGAAACATCATTGCCGACTTTGAGCCGTGCCAGCACGGCAGCATGATGTTGCCGGTGAACTGGACGGGCGGACCGCCGGAGTATTTCGTGCTCTCGCCCAGCGTTGTTGAAGGCGGCCTGTTCGATGCACACGGCAGATGCGTTGTCGAGTTCCCGAACGACGGTCATCCGGAACTATGTTACGCCGTGTTCAACATCACGGGCGATTGCCGCGATGAGATCGTTGTCTGGGACCCCTACGAAATTTGGGTTTACACACAGTCGGACAACCCAAAACGCGGCAGACTTTACAAACCCAGCCGCTCTCCACTGTACAACTACTCAAATTACCAAGTGACTGTCTCGTCACCCGGGTGGTCCGAGTGAACCGCTTCGGCCACCAAAGTGTGGCAAACGCCAGTGTTTACAGGATCGCCGTCGAAAGCGTTTTGGATTGGGCGCAGATGAAATCTTTGCGTGACAATTGCGCGGCTGTGCCGGATCATGCGGGCGGTTATGAAACTGTTTGTGCCATGCTTTGCTGCAATTGGGTTGGTGGCAAGTGCGATTGCCAGTGCGCAGGAACCGAAACCTGAACTTAAACAACCTGACCAACCACAAACCAATCAATCAACCGAGCAAATGAAAGCTGTGACAACAAACGAAGTCGCAATAATCAAAACCAGTGAGGGCGAAATGGTCATCGAGTTTTGGCCCGATGTCGCCCCGAAAACGGTCGAAAACTTCAAAAAACTCGCCCGGGAAGGGTTCTACGACGGCACATGTTTCCATCGTGTGATAAAGGGGTTCATGATCCAGGGTGGCGATCCGCTGACAAAAGACCCGTCAAAAGAAGCGCTTTGGGGCACGGGCAACCCGGGCTACACTATCAAAGCCGAGTTTAACGACCGCAAACACGTGCGTGGCGTGATTTCGATGGCGCGGTCGCATCACCCGGACTCGGCCGGATGCCAGTTTTTCATCTGTCATGCTGCTGCGCCGCATTTGGACGGTCAATACACAGCTTTTGGCAAGCTGATCAAAGGCGACGATGTGCTCGAGCGCATCGCCACAACACCAACCGGGCCAAACGACCGTCCAACCAAACGAATTAATATTGATAGCATCAAGATCGTCCCTGCAGAGTCAGTGCGGTAAAAAACAAACCGGCGGGCCAGACGGTAAATCGGATGTTGTTGGCCCGGCTTGGCAATCTGGGGGGACAGATATTGCCTTGGTGTCAAGGCAGCGACTTGTACAGTTTAACCTGGGGCAAGAGGTTGCGTTAGCAAGCTTGCCGCATCGTTTATTGTCTGCGGCTATTTTTTGCCCTGCCGAATGGCTTCCTTTTTCTCTTCAAGTTCAGCTTGAAGTTTCTTGCGCTCGTTAACGAGCTGTTGCTCGAGTTCCTGTGCCTTGAGAACATCTCCAGCAGCAACAGCTTTGGCAATTTTGTCTTTGAGCGTGATTTCGCGTTCGGCGATCTTGGCCGAATACACCGAGTCTAGCTCAGCCAGTTGCCGCTTTTGTTCGTCAGTGAGTTTTACACTCGGCGCACTTTTGCTGAGCCGTTCCATTACAAGTTCGTATGCAGTTTTCATGATAAAGCCTTTTGACACAAACCGGTGCTCGTGAAAATAATACTGTGCAAGCTGCATTTTGACCAGAGCATGACCGGTGAAATTAAACTTGTCTCGACAGATTTTGATGGAACGCTGTTTACAGAGTTCGAAAAACCGCCCATACCAGTGCGGTTGCAGCGGCTCATAGCTGAGCTGCAAACGCGCGGTGCGAAATGGGTGGTTAACACCGGACGCGACATGTCCGGGCTTATGGAAGCTCTGGGCAGAGCAAATGCGTCCGTCCAACCGGATTTCGTTGTACTTGTCGAGCGCGAGATCTACATGCGGGACGGCACACGATATGTCTCACACACCGAATGGAACGACAAGTGCACTCGACTGCATCATGAACTGTTCGATCGGATTCGACCCGACCTGCCTGGACTTGCTGCGTGGATCACGAGCCGGTTCAAGGCGACTGTGTACGAGGACGCGTACTCGCCGTTATGCTTGTTGGCAGGCAATAACGGTGACGCGGACAAAATCCATGAATTCCTCGAACAATACGCGCGGACCGTGCCAGGCTTGACGGTTGTCCGCAATGACGTTTATGCGCGGTTCAGTCATGAAGCTTACAGCAAAGGCACAGCGCTGGCTGAAATCAGCCGCCTGCTGCGGCTGGAGCCTGAGCACGTGTTTGCTGTTGGGGATCACTTGAATGACCTGCCGATGCTAAAGCTCGAATTCGCGCGCTGGTTAGCTGCACCGGCTAACGCAATCGAGCAGGTCAAACATGCCGTGTTAAACCAGAACGGCTACGTTGCCACCCGCCCACATGGCAACGGTGTTGCCGAAGCACTCGAGTTTTATCTCGCGGCCCGTTAGCCACGCGCTAATCCACACGCCGGCCATGAAGAGCTTTGACAGCATCGCCGATGGACGACTTAACGGTGCAACGACTCAGCGATTTAACGATTCAACGATTCAACGATTTAACGATTCAACGATTCAACTGTTTAGCCCCTTAAACGTGCCATGCCAATCTACGAATTCGCTTGTCCGAAATGCCGACGGATTTACAGCTTTTTGTCTAAGCGGGTAAATCCGGACCGGCTGCCTACTTGCCCTAAATGTGGCAATAAAGACATGGTCAAACAAATCAGTCGGTTCAGCACACTCAGGCGTGTGCCTGAGCCGAAATCAGGCAGCGAAACCGATGATGGGCACGAGCCGCCTATGCCCGATATTGACGATGCACGTGTCGAGCGCGTAATGCGCGAGCTCGAACGCGACATCGAGCACCTGGATGAGAACAATCCACGCCACATGGCGTACATGATGAAGAAAATGAAGGAGATCATGCCGCCTGAGTCCGTCCCGAAAGAGCTTGATGTTGCAATCAAACGACTCGAAGCCGGTGAAGACCCGGAGAAAATCGAAGAAGACATGGGCGATGTGCTGAGCGAATTTTTGGGCGGTCCGCCTGATGAAGAAGACGAGTTCGGTGGCGGGATGGGCGGCTATACCCGCGATCCCGGCCTGTACGATTACTAAACGAAAAAAGGTCCTGCGCGAAATTTTCCCGTTTGTAGGTGCCGCACCGCGACTGTTTCGCCTCCAAGGCAAGGACAAGTCGGGCTGTTCAGTGCCGCACTCGCGCTGGGTCGCGCCAGACGTTGCATTTGAGGCTGGCACCCCAGTCCAGCACACACGGCATAGCGGTCTGGCCTGCAGATCGCCAACAAGTTGCATTGCTAGTGTCCAACTGCATTGCAGTTTGCAGATCAAATTTTTGTGTCGGGTTGACACGTCGCAACTTTGGCATGGACAATGCCCCAGCAGGGTGTTGAAAGCGTGATTTTCTGAGGGAAAAACATGTAAAAATCCCAACGTTTTCGAGGGTCAGTTTTCCAGAACAGCCATTTTTTAACAGGCTGCTAGGAGCGCGTATTCGGGCCAAGTGCGAAGTCTTGGTTCATACCAGTTTCAGCATTCAAGTGCATCATTTTGCAGTCTCGGCCGGGCAGGAGCTGCGCGCTATTAGCTTGGCGCCAGTCTTGTCGCAGCAGCCGCACAGGGCCGGGGAAACCGTGTCGTGGAGACCTATTACCAACACAAATATCACCCACCACCGAGCACCGTGCACAGGCGCAGAAACACAACTGAAAGCCTGATGCTTACGCCTGATTGTTGGATGCGCCTGGTTCGTCCAAGAACGCCCGTAAGTGCGACACTGCAGCTTGCAGATATGCAACCCGGTTGCAGCAAAAACAATTCTCGGTCTCAAAGTGCCGTGGGTCTCACCACCAATAGTGGACCTTGTATGTGACGGTCTTCTCCTCGTCGGGCGCGACTATGACACGAAACTCGATTGTGTGCGACTCAGTCTTGATGAACGTGTGCGATTTTTCGGTGATCTTCCAATTTTCGCCGCGGTACAAATGCTCGACGACGCGAATTTCGACCGGTTCGGTTTTCCGGTTGCGCAGTCTGATCTCAAACGATTCGTCCAGCCAGCGCCGGAAATCATCAATTTCGTACCCTGTACGTTTGCGTTCGCCGACAATGTCGAATGCGTTCCCGATAAACACGCGAATCGTTTCACCACGCGGCGTGTGGTCAATGGTATCTTCACCGACAAACTCGAGCTGGCCATCGGTATCACGGCGATAGAATCTGAGCCGTCCTTTGGGCAACGGTATGCCGAGGTTGTTGGTCTCTGAATTTGCAAACTCGCGCATGACCCAGACCTTGGTGTTGCATTCGGTACCGTAGTCGCGGTTGTGTCGGATAGCTTCATAGTTCCAGCCGCCATACCGCGCCCGGTCGGTCTTTGCACCGTCGTACACGTACACCTGCTCGGCCTTGATACCCGTGGCTCGAACAAACTCGACCTGCTTGGTTTCACGGTCCAGCAGTGTTGTAGGTCGTTCGAGAGTGTAGAGATGGTATTCTTCAAAAGCTTTTTCAGTCACAGTCGGTGTTGGACCAATGCCGCCCATCGCTACTCCAGCCCTGGCTGCAACGATTTCATCGCGACGAAGTTTTTGCACATCTCCTGCCATGAGCTTGATTTTGGCGTTTTCAAATGATTTGCCGCTTTGGTTGTCAATCGTGACCCAGCCGATCAGGTCCACCGTGTTGCCTTTCTCAGGTGCAACAACGTTGTAGTCCGCTTCCCAGCTCATGCCGCCGGTGACGTAACTCAACTCGGCGTCAAACTTGCCGGGGGTGTCGGTCTGGATGAGCCAAATCAGGGTCGGCTTGAGAATCGTGTCGTCACCGAGACTCGGGAACAACGGTTGGCCTGGCAGGCCGAACCTGATCTTGCCGTTCACTTCGATAATTGGCTCGCCTGTGCTTGGGCTGTAAGCCAAGGCATGCTGTCGCATCGAATATTCTTCTCCGTATCTGCCCAGTGCCATGAAATGCGGTACGTACCCGCTGCGGATGATTTTGCCCTGAATGATCTCGCGTTTCTGTTGGCCGTCCACTTGCCGAAATGTCTCGAACTCGATTGTCTTGCCTTCGAACAGCGACAACAACAGCGCCTGTGAAACCGGATCGGCCCGATAATTTTGCTCGAGAATCTGTAGCGTGCGTTTGCCAGTTGGATCGCGCAAAATTACCGAGTCAGGCTCCAAATGCATTGTTGCGCCTGTGTATTCCACACGGTTCAACCCGCGCTTGAGGTCGAGCGGCACCGTGTCGCGCACAACGGCGAAGTTTTGGTTGTAGATTGTCAAAGCTGGCTCAGCAAAACCTAAGTATGCAAGCACGCCGGTACCGACCAAAATCAAGCAGATTTTTTTCATCGTTGTTTTCATGTGGTTGACTTTTTGCGTCTTCCTGAACGGTTAGACGGCTCGAGCACCCAAATGCTCCCGCACCCACATCGAACGACTCGACGGTTTGGTGCCGGTGGCGGGACTCGAACCCGCACGACTTTTGCAAGTCCCAGGATTTTAAGTCCTGTGCGTCTTCCATTTCGCCACACCGGCAACTGCAAGCTCGTACAGCAAAACAAAAACTAATCCCTGTTTGAACGCGAATAAAGCGGAAAAACCGCCGAAAAAAAATTGCGCATCAAAAGAAGCGTTAGCGAAAGGCATTAATTGCGCATGTTGACCCGGCTGAGTTCGCGCAATCGAGCCGGGTTGATTGAACAACTGCGACGGCGAGTCGAACCCGCATGCCGCGCGTTGCACCGGTTTACTACGCCGTTTCCCGCAAGGTCAGCTTCCCCCCAACATCAGCCCACAACAGTGCCTGGCCTGGCCCGGCTAAAGCCGGGTTCTTCGGATAGCCCGAGTGCGTATCGGTTGGAAAGGTGCGCATTCGTGATCAATCAGCCTTCACCCACAAGCCACACTTTTCATTCACGTTGTTAAGGGTTCAGTTAACAGGGTGTTTAAAAAGTCATTTTCGGGGGAAAAACATGCAAAAATCTTGATGTTTCCGCGCGTCGGTTTTTCAAAACCGGCCTTTTTCAACTGCCTACTAATGCCAGTTGCACAGATCAGCTTTGATTTTTTTGACGCCACAATGTAGGGATATTTCTGGCTGCGCACCAAACCGGAAGGATTAGCCATGTTGATTGTCCACGTACACGTACACGTTAAACCCGAGTGCATCGAGCTGTTCAAGGCTGCAACACTCGAAAACGCACAACAAAGTGTTCTCGAATCCGGCATTGCACGGTTCGACGTGCTGCAACAGGCTGATGACCCGACACGATTCGTTTTGGTGGAGGTATACCGCACCGCAGACGCACCGGCGAAACACAAGGAAACACCGCACTACGCAAAATGGCGTGACACAGTTGCGCCGATGATGGCCGAACCACGTGCAAGTGTTAAGTTCACCAACGTGTTCCCTGACGATGCCGGGTTTTGAGGCGTAACACGGTATAGCCTGTTTTGCGCGCCCAAAGAATAGCTTTGTGCCGGTTTTCATTAATAGCCACACCGACCTGACGCCTGGTGGGTTATGTCCCAGTCAAAAAATTTTGCTGTGTTGGCAGGGACGCACGGCCTCATGCGTCCGCATTTTTAACGCAGAGACGCAGAAGTGCAGAGGAAGGTAGGGCGCGCAGGCCACTGCGCGCCGGTGTGGGTCCGTGCAACGCGGGTTTCCAGGTTTGAGTCCTGTTTTCCGCGCCCTTACGGGCGCGGCTACGAGCCAGTAATCTGTTGGTGCGGGAAAAACACCCCGTTGATTCTGCATCCGGCGGGCAGAGGACTGCCCGCCCTACCAGCGATCGGGTTTTGACGAAGCAAAACCCGCAGCGCAAATGTGGATGAGGCAGTCTGGTGGCTGCAAGATTAGCGCCGCAAAAAAGCAGTCCGGACGGCACAGCAAATCCCGCGTTGGAAGGCGACGCTTCGTCCAAGCCAACTTCCCCAGCGCGGTCCGGCCTGCACCAAACTTTGGCTGACGCGGAAGTCGTGTCAATCAACCGAACCGAAAGCGGTGCTGGAGCACCGCGCTCCAAAAACTTCTCCTCCAATCCTTCACAGCAGAGGCATAGAGAGTAAGGTAAGGCGCGCAGTCCACTGCGCGCCGGAGCCGCTCGCACTTTGCCCAGCCTATCGGCTTGAATCTTGATTATCCGCGCCCTTACGGGCGCGGCTACGGCGCGCGACCCTCCCGCCGAAAAAAGCCCGTGCCATGCTCTACCTACGTTGAAGGCGCTGCGGCCAAGATGGCTGCGCGCCAAATCTGCACAAAGGCGCAGAGAGTCGGTAGGGCGCGTCCCGCATGTGCGGGACGCGCCGCAATCCGTACACCCGGAAAGGTCCGGCGCGCAGAGGACTGCCCGCCCTACCAGCGATCGGGTTTTGACGAAGCAAAACCCGCAGCGCGAATGTGGATGAGGCGGTCTGGTGGCTGCAAGATTAGCGCCGCAAAAAAGCAGTCCGGACGGCACAGCAAATCCCGCGTTGGAGGGCGACGCGTCGTCCAAGCCCACTCCCCAGCGCGGTCCGGCCTGCACCAAACTCTGGCCGACATGGAAGTCATCCCTCCAACCGAACCGAAAGCGGTGCTGGAGCACCGCGCTCCAAAAACTTCTACTCCAATCCTTCACAGCAAAGGCGTAGAGAGTAAGGTAGTGCGCGCAGTCCACTGCGCGCCGGAGCCGCTCGCACTTTGCCCAGCCTATCGGCTTGAATCTTGATTATCCGCGCCCTTACGGGCGCGGCTACGAGCTAGTAATCTGTTGGTGCGGGAAAAACACCCTGTTGATTCTGCATCCGGCGGGCAGAGGACTGCCCGCCCTACCAGCGATCGGGTTTTGACGAAGCAAAACCCGCAGCGCGAATGTGGATGAGACACTCTGGTGGCTGCAAGATTAGCGCCGCAAAAAAGCAGTCCGGACGGCACAGCAAATCCCGCGTTGGAGGGCGACGCGTCGTCCAAGCCCACTCCCCAGCGCGGTCCGGCCTGCACCAAACTCTGGCCG